>WNFU01002472.1_pt1 | contig 25190 bp, 26 predicted proteins | sample 5400121 | NCBI WGS metagenome assembly WNFU01 (sample SAMN13153360, study PRJNA577476) | soil metagenome | isolation source: 100 cm soil or saprolite under grassland replicate 1 | place: USA:California | collected 2016-06-15 | reverse complement strand
TCTCGGCCTGCTGGTCGGGAGACGACCATAGGACGTGTTTGAGGATGGCCAGATCGTCTTCTTCAATCGCCGAGCGTCCTTCCAGTAGGGCGTGGGCGCGCAGGACGCCATGAGTTTTCCCCCAGCGCCGGTCGCTCACACGAATCCCTTTGGCGCCCAGGTCGCGGCGGAGTTGAGCGATCGTTTCGATGATCGCCCCCGGGATCGGGATCCGCTCCACGGCCTGCTGCAAGGCGGCGAGTTCGGCCTGTGTGATCGTCTGTGGCGCTTGCCTGGCCTGATGATTGGCGAGCAACTGCTGCAGCCTGGTGAACCCGCCCTCACTCACGTAACCGACAGTCATTCGCAGCAGGAAACGGTCGAACAGCGCTTCCAGTTCAGCCTCCTGCGGCAATTCATTCGAGGCCCCGAAGAGGGATATCAATGGAGTCTGCGCGGTATGACGCCCGTTCTCGAACTCGCGCTCATTCATCAGCCGCAGCAGGTAGTTCAAGATCGCCGACGAAGCCTTGAAGGTCTCGTCGAGGAAGGCGAGTTCGACGTCGGCCAGCTTCCCCGTAGTGACTCGCCGGTAGTCATCGGCCTTCAATCCGCTGATCGAGACAGGGCCGAAGAGCTCCTCAGGCGTGGTGAACTTCGTGAGCAGGTAGACAAAGCATCTCAACCCATTGCCTGCCGTGTCGCCGACCCTTTTGGCAAGTTCGGTGATGAGCATTGACTTGGCCGTACCGGGCGGGCCGATCAGCGCCAGGTGTTCTCGTGACAGAAGCGCGAGCAGCATGGCGCGCACGACCTCCTCGCGTTCGACGAAGAGCGCACCCAGTTCGGATTCGATTGCGCGCAGCTTACCGAAAGATTCATTGACGGTTGTCGGATCAGTCATGATGGATGGCTCCAGTGAATAGGTTTGACGGTTGGCAGGGCCTGGATCAGTTGTCGCGGCCCTGCGAGAGGAATCGGAGTTTTTTTGCGGCGCGCACGGTTTCCGCCAGAAAGAAGTTATCGAGTATCTGCGGCCAGAGTCGCTCGAAAGCGTCCGGATCCACGCCAGGATGGGAATTGAAGCGCTTGCGAGCCAACTCTTTCCAATACGCGGTGATCTCCTCAACCAAGGCCGTTAGATCGGCTATGTCGGGCGTTCTGGCCGGATTTTGACTTTCATGCATCGCCCTGTCCCCTCCTCAAGACACGGCCGTGCCGCCCACCCTTCTTTTGCCTTGAGCTCAAGTCCAATCGAAACTCAACTGAGCGCATGAATGTGATGAGACACGGCGCTTCGAGTGAGGGCGCTTTTCGCGCTCGGCTTTGGTTCGCTCGTGTTGTGCGAATAACTCGTCCCAATCGGTTGTGGTATTCGCGGATCTGGCCTCGGACGCGGGATTTTCCTCAACCCCGTTTCCCGGCGCGGTTGGAATGGCGGCCTCAATTTGCAGATCTGGTAAGGCGGAGAGAGGAGATGCGGATTGCGAGGCTAACTTTCCGCCGACGGGCGCGATTCGATTTCCGCCGCCCAATCGTCCATGCGTCGGAGAACTACCTGGTTCCTCTCCCCATCTGTTTGGCTGGTGTCGTAAGAGCTCTGCTCCTCAGGTGGCCAATGAGTTAAAGAGAAGAGCGGCAGACAAGCGCTCTCCAATTCGTACTTGTCCTCGGCGCCGTCGAGCAACAGCGCCGCGCCGAGAAGTGACGGCTCCTGAACCTCATGATCGGATAAGTCGTAGATTTCCGCCGCGCGGGCTATCTCATGCGAAGTCGCGAGATGACAAACCAAGCCGCCGATACAAGCCGTTGTCCGGCAGTCGCCCATCAATGGCAGTCCCCGAATCTCGCTAACCGACTCGGCTGTCACGGAGTCCCGGCTCTCAGCCCAAGAGAGCATGTTTATGCGTCCCGCTTCGGCGATAGCCGTTTTTACTCGGTCAAAGATTCTTCGGATTATCGAGAGCGACATATATTTCCTCCCCTGAAATGAAAAAGGCAGCGAGATCGTTTTCATCACCACGTTGTCGAACACCTGTCAATCTTGGACACGCCGCTGCTGTCCGCTCAGTTTTTCATGGAGGAAATGGATAAGAAGTAGGCGTCAACAGCCAGGATAGAAGAGACGTCCGCCCACAGACGCCGGCTGGTCGAGCAGCGTCAGGATCAGGTTGAAAAGGAATGGCAGGCGGGGTGCGAGCGGGCGCATCAGGTTCAGCGGCTTGAGGGTGAATTCGCCGCCCATCCACCGGAGAAACGCGTGGAGGCGGCGGCCTTTCACATTCCCCTTGCTTACCGAGTGGGACAGGGCTACACTTATCTCGGTAACCAAGGGAGGGCGTATGAGCAAACCGACAGACCTGGTCCAGGGCACACTGGATCTACTTATCTTGAAGATTCTCGCGTTAGAGCCGCTCAATGGTTGGGCGATAGGGCAGCGATTGAAACAGGTCTCCGGCGACGTCCTGTCTGTCAGCGACGGGTCGCTCTACCCTGCCCTGCACAAGCTGGAGCAGGAGGGTTGGATCAAAGCCGAGTGGAAGCCGAGCGAGAATAACCGCCGCGCCAAGTTCTACAGTCTGACGAGGCTGGGCCGCAAGGAGTTGGAAAAAGAGGCCGCCAACTGGAATCGCCTCTCCGCCGCCATCTCGCGCGTGGTCAAACTCAAGGAGGCTTGAGAGATGCGAATCAAGCACTGGTTTTATACCGTGCCGCTCCGCTTGCGGTCGCTCTTTCGCCGCAGTCAAGTCGAGGAAGAGTTGGATGAGGAGATCCGCTATCACATCGAGCGGCAGATCGAAGAAAACGTCGCCAAGGGCATGACCGAGGAGGGAGCGCGATACGCCGCGCTGCGGGCGATGGGTGGCGTCGAGCAGCGAAAGGAGGAGTGCCGCGATACGCGACGCGTGAGGTTGATTGAAGCCCTGATGCAGGACGTCAGCTACGGGCTGCGGACACTGCGCAGGAGTCCTGGTTTCACGGTGGTGGCTGTGCTCACGCTCGCGCTGGGCATTGGCGCGAACACTGCGATCTTCAGCGTCGTGAATGCGGTATTGCTGCGGTCGCTCCCCTACCGAGACCCTGATCGGCTCGTAATGCTCAGATATAACTACGCAGATGAAGTAAAAGGATTCGATTACCCCGCTGTCTATAAAGTCGCGGATTTTTTGGAGTGGCGCGAGCAGACGAAAGCGTTTGAACAGATCGCCGCTTACCAACCATATACTGCCGACCTCACAGGAAAAGGCGAACCGGAGCGACTGGCTTCGGCATACGTTTCCGCTAATCTGTTTGCCACCTTAGGCGTCGCGCCTGCGCTCGGTCGCGCCTTCACGCAGGCGGAGGAGACGGTGTGCGACGCGCCGGTTGTGATCCTGAGCGACAGCCTGTGGCGGCGCCGTTTCGGCGGCGATCCGCGAGTGATTGGCCAGGCGCTTACGGTGGGAGGCCAAAGCCGATCGGTCGTCGGGATCATGCCATATGGGTTCCGGTTCCCAGGAGAATCTGATCTGTGGCTGCCTCTTGAGCTCCAGAGGATTTGCCGTAAGGAGTTTCGCATCCAGAATGTAATCGCGCGTCTCAAACCTGGCGTGACAGCAGAAGCCGCCAGGACGGATTTATCCGGCATCCTCGATCGGAAGCGGCAGTCCTCTCCTCGCGAGTATCCGGACAAGCAGGTCATGGTGTTCGGGCTGAGCGAGTGGCTCGTCGGCAATGTGCGACTGGCTCTGCTGATACTGTTCGGCGCGGTCGCCTGTGTTCTGCTCATCGCGTGCGCCAATGTAGCCAACCTGCTGCTGGCGCGGGCGGCGGCCAGACAAAAGGAGATGGCGATTCGCGCGGCGATAGGCGCCGGGCGTCTGCGGCTGACTCAACAGTCGCTGACCGAGAGTTTGCTGCTCTCGCTGGCTGGCGGCGTCGCCGGACTGCTAGTGGCGACGTGTGGCGTCAAGTTGCTCGTGGCCCTGAGTCCCCCCGGGCTCCTTCGCATCGATGAAAGCGGCCCCTCTTCCCTTTTGGATGGTCGCGTGCTCGGCTTCACCTGTGCGGTTGTGGCGCTCGTGAGCTTGCTCGCCGGCTTGTTCCCGGCGCTGCAAGCGTCAAAAGTCGCTGTCAATGAAACGCTCAAGGCGCAGTCAGCCAGGCGGCCGAGGCGCGGAGGCGGACTGCGGGCATTACCTGCCTTGATGATCGCCGAATTTGCGCTCGCTCTGGTATTGCTCGCTGGCGCAGGCTTGATGATCAAGAGCTTCGCGCGCCTGCTGGCCGTCCCAAAAGGATTCAATCCAGATGGCGTATTGACGCTTGATATCCGGCTCAGCGACGCCAAATACCGGTTTGGGTCGCAACAACGCATCGCTTATTTCCAGGAAGCGCTGGCGCACGTCCAGGCTTTGCCCGGCGTCCATTCGGCTAGCTTAACAGGCTTCCTTCCTCTTACCGGGCCGAACTCCAGCTATTCGATAACCCATGTCATCGAAGGACGCCCGCCATTCGAGCTGGGTAACCTGCCGACTTTCATCGTCACTTACATCAGTCCCGACTACTTTAAGACAATGGGCATCGAGATGCGCGCCGGACGACCGTTCACCGCTCAGGATGGCGGCGAGGCGCCGCGCGTCGCAATCATCAACGAAACGATGGCGCGGTTTTTCCTCCCCAACGAGAATCCGATCGGTCATCGGTTGGTGATGGAGGAGCCCCCATCGACCATCGTTGGAGTTGTTTCCGACACGCGCCAACTTGGTTTAGACCAAAAGGTTCAACATGAGGTTTACCTCCCATACCCGCCAGATTCAGACTGGAGGAGGAGTACAGACTGGAAGATGAGTTTGGTTGTGCGAGCCGACCCCGCTCAGAACAGTTCAACCGCTCTATCCACCCTGGCCGGCGCCATACGCAATCAAGTTCGCGCAATAGAGCCGAATGAGCCTGTCAATCAGGTCATCGCCATGAATGAACGATTGTCGAATTCGGTCGCGCAGAGACGCTTCGAGATGCTCTTGCTCGGCGTCTTCGCGGCGGTGGCGCTCGTCATAGCGACGGTCGGAATTTACGGCGTCATCTCGTATGCCGTCAGCAGGCGGACGCATGAGATCGGCGTCCGGATGGCCCTGGGCGCTCAGGCGGGCGATGTCTTACGGATGGTTATCTGGCGGGGAATGAGATTAGCGCTGATCGGCGTGGCGCTTGGGCTGGCTGCGTCGATCGCCCTGACACGCGTGATGAAAAATATGCTCTTCGAAGTGAGCGCCACCGATCCTGCGACCTTCGCGGTGATCGCTTTGTTTCTTGTCGGCGCCGCTCTGATTGCGATCTACATTCCTGCTCGGCGCGCGACGAAGGTCGATCCGCTACAGGCTCTTCGACACGAATGACGCGACTTTATTGCCATACCGACCGAGTCGTATCCCCCTGGCTCAGGTCAGGTTGTGAAATATCGGTAGATCACAAATAGAACTTGGAGTGGTTATGCCAAGACTCAGTTTTGCGCTCAGCATTCTCGTTTTGCCTTTCGCTCTTCATTCGATTCAAGCCCAAGGTCAGCCTCAAATGGCGGAGACAAAAGCAGGAACAGCCACCGTCTCCGGACGCGTCCTGTTGAAAGGCGAGCCGGCGCTAGGCGTGATGGTTATTTTGCAGGGACGGAACCCCGGCATGGCAAATTCGCTTCGCGCCAAAGCTGATGAGAGTGGGCGATTCCGCTTCACCAGCGTTGCCGCTGGCGTGGAACTGAGTCCGGAAATCAGACAGCGGTTTTCATCGGTCAAAGAGAAAGTCTTTGTCGGCAGCGATAATCAAAAGCCAGTCACTCTTATGGTTGACCTGAGCCGGAAGGAGGGAGACAAATGAGATGGCTTCGAAGCCAATCGCTACTTCCTTGAACCGCGCCTGCCGAACGAAAACTGGTACGTAAAGTCGATCACTTCGCCCGCTTTGACATCTGCGCCGACGAATGCCGGAGGCGCTGCGGAGCGAGCGGCGGCAGCCTCCAATGCCGCAAGGAACGGGATCACATTGAAGGCGGGAGAGAAGATCAGCGGCATAACTGTATCCATCGCAGACGGCGCCGCCTTGGTGAGCGGAAAGGTGATTCCGGCCACGGAAGGATTGCGCCTGCCTGCGGGGTTGCGTATTCACCTTGTTCCAGCCGAGGCGACCGCCGCCAATGATGTGTTGCGCTACGCCGAGGTGTTTGCGCGAGCCAACGGCTCGTTTTTATTGAGCAACCTCGCGCCCGGCAAATACTGGTTGATCGTGCGCGCAGCGCCTGATGACGAGATGAGCGACAGTCCGCCAGCGCCGATCGCCTGGGACGCGAACGAGCGGGCGAAGCTTCACCACGAAGCCATGGCTGCGAAGAATGAAATCGAACTTCGACCCTGCGGACGCATAAAAGATTACGTTTTGCGATTCGATCGTTAACTTCTCGCTGGCGCCTTTTCCCCAGAAGAAGTTTTTTCATATCTTCGCGCCTTACGCCGAAGCTGTGGCCGGCGATGTAAGCGATGACTTCATACTTTGGGGTCGGGGGAGAACTTTTGATTTACCGAATACCCGTCTGCTCGGTGGATAATCGAGCAATAACGATAATGAAGATCGAACTTTGTACCGTTAGTTGAAATCACAAATGAGCCTGTTGAACGAACCGCGATGCGTCCTATGTATTTACCGGCATGTTTGCCACTTAAAATATTGGCCCGCACAATGTCCCCAGTCCTGAAGCCTTTTACAGTGCGCGGACCTTTGGCCGATGTGCGCGGAAAACCGTATTTGTCCATCCGGCACATCTGGCGGGAATTATGCCCGGTAGCTTTGATCTCCAAAGGTTTGATGCCGTCAATAACGAGCAGGGCTGGCGTTGACTTCCCGACGCAGGCCGCATCGATCCAATGAGCCTTGGGCAAACCCTGCGCGGTACGGTTGAACTTGGTAAGTCCTCCAGATCCCGTCTCCACCGGAAGATCGAAGCATTGCAATCGCTCGAATAGATACCATCGGGTCGTGTTGACCGCTGCCGCGTCTTTCAATGGCTGCTTGGCCTGCCTTTCAATCTCAGGAAAACCGAACTCGGCAGCGGTTTTGTTGCCTTTTCGTCGATTGCAAGCCTCACAGGCAAGCGTGAGATTCGATACTCGATCACCGCCTCCGCGCGATTGTGGAATGATGTGCTCAATCTGGAGCGGGATATCTGTCTTGGAGCAGTAGGCGCATCTCCGGCCCCACTTTTCAAGCAGGTACTCTCTCACTTCATATCCAGCCAACTCGCCCTGCTGATACTCAACCCCGCTGATCTCCGGGTTCTGCATCAGCTGAGTGTCGAATTTGACCAACTCCATTGAGATGCCGGAGATTGGATAGGAGCGAGTGAGCCTATTCACCCACGTCTCAATATTGCTCACGCGACTTTTGATCGAAGGCGCGAGCCATCTTTTTGGTCGCATCCGATTGAGAAAGCGGACCTTCCGATATCTCGTTTTTCTTGAGCGACGACTGCGCCTTACTGCTCTACGCGCATCCAGGGCCTTCTTGATCGCCTGCCCACGATGTTGAATTTCTGCGGCAAATACGATTCGACCGGATGTCTGATTGACTATTGCCAGCCCGGTCTTCTTCGAGCCGGGATCAATCTTGAGCCGAAGGTCGGGCACTTGAGCATCCTCAATTACGCGCTTCAGGATGATGGTGAAAGGCTCTCTCCTGAAGACAGCGGCCTGGCCTTCATCCAGGATAAGCCTTGCTCGTATTGCCGAAGTCGGCGCCAGAGGTCTTTTGTTTTGATCAATGACCGCTACTTGCATGTTGAAAATGGCCCTTTCGAGCCGCTGGCATTTCTGCCGTGAAGTTAGCCTCGACAATGATGTAAGAGCTTATTATTTCAGCGCACTGGCGATTACCCGAAACCACTGTTTAACGCTGAACGACAGGGCTACAGACTGGCTAGCGCATCTGTAGGTGTCTCGGTTTGAAACCTCACTCAAACATCGTAGCTCGATGATCGAGAGCGCTCTCGATCCTTGCTGAGTCTGGTCAACCGGGCTCGTCAGTCGCCCGAAAAGCCTCCATTACAGCCCAAAGGGCCTAATGGCGGGTGGTTGACCGCCGTGTCTCCTCCTCAAGACACGGCATTGCCGCCCGCCCCTCTTTTGCCCTGCGCTCAGCTCCAATCGAAACTCAACTGGGCGCATGAATGTGATGAGGCGCGGCGCTTCGAGCTAGGGCGCTTTTCGCGCTCGGCTTTGATCCGCTCGCGCCGGGCAAATAGCTCGTCCCAATCGGTTGCGGTTTGCTCAACCAGCCATTTCGGCTGAGAGGATTCAGGTTCATGCTACAATCCACTTTGATGGGCAAATCAGTCACTCGAAGAATCGCGAAGAAACAACCCGATTTGCTGCTTTTTGACGGACGCAACTGCGTGAGTGTGCTCAAGGCGCTCGGCGAGGACAATCGAGTGCGCATCGTCGGTCTGTTAATGGACGCTCCTCTTGGCGTCTGCGAGATTGCGCGCCGGTTGGGCTCGACGTACTACAACGTTTCGAAGCACCTCCGGATCCTGCGGGTATCAGGTTTACTCGAAGTCGAAAAACATGGGGGCGGGAACGCCTGTATGTCGTACCGGAAAGAATCCGGCGAAGCCGCGCACACGCGCTCGTGCTGGATCTTGGCTGTTGCAGCTTCAAGTTCGAGCGATGACCGTCACAGTCCTTGACTGATGACGTCGGCGTCTGGGGCGCCGCATTGTTGCAGGCGGCCTCGCTCCTGGCGCCCGGCGTCAGGAACATGGGAGGCGGATCAAAATCACGGAGCGAATCGCGCTCCACTCACTTCAAGATTAATGCCGAGGATTCCACCCTCATCTCGTAACTCAGTATCGTTTTCATTAGTCCTGGATAAAATTTCGAAGGGATCGAAAGCAAAGAACCCTTCCGTTAGGCGCCTTCGCTCTCTTCCCGCCGTTCCTCCTTTTCGAGCATGGCGTCGTGAAGATAGCGCGCAACGGCTTCGGTGATCGCTTCGTTGGCGACTATGGACGCGTGATCGTATTCGCCCGCGTCCATCAATAGTCGAATGGCCTCTCTCTGTTCGTCATCGGACAGCTCATCCCATTGCTCCTCTTGCGCGAACTTCTTCCTGATGTCGTCTTCCGTGAAGCAAAGCGCGGGGATGGCTCCCCGGGCGTTCTCTTTCGCCTCTAGCTGCAGTTCTACTGGGGCGTGCGCGATAAGGCGAAAGAAGATCGTGCGGCTTATTGTCATGATGAAAGAACTCATTTGGCCTCCCTGGTTCTATGTCGGAATGGAGTCGGGCGGGCGTCACATTGCGTGGCGCTCGGCGACCAATGCGTGATCCGCCGCCCGCTCTCTTTTCCCAGTAGCCAGAGAGCGGCTTAAGAGGGCAGCATCGATTCCTGCGCCAACTAACTGAGCGGAGCGAGAAGCCCGACCAGCCATCCCTGCTCGAGTCAGGAGACTCAAGCCCAATCGTGTGGGCAGGCTTCCCGCTTCCGTCTCCTGGTCCTGCCGCCAGCTTTCGTTTCTTTTTACTTCTGAGACTTTTGCGCTGGTAGGTCTTCAGCGCGTCGGTGGAAAAGAAGTCGGATGAGAATCGCTGCTTCGGCCCGCCCAGGCAATCGAGCTTCTCGACCTGATCAAACGCGAAAAGTGACAAGCTTACCGAAGACTTTCCATTTTGTGGCAGAGCCATGAAGCCATCGCCTCTGATGGCGGAGAGACGCCGGAGACCACGAAAAAAAATCGGTTCGTAGAATTCGACCGACTGGACTCTCCCCTTAGGGGAGGCCATAAACTGGGATTATGAAAATAGGTTTTTTTGGCATCAATTTCGGAGTTTGTGGCGACCCAGTCGCTATGATTCAAGTGGCGAAGGCCGCCGAGCAAGCCGGACTTGAATCGGTTTGGACCGGCGAGCACGTCGTTCTTCCCGACCCGCGTGTGGCGCCATCGCCTTCTGAGCCGCAGACACCCTTTCTAGACCCAGTCGTCGCGCTCAGTCATATCGCGGCCCACACAGTCCGGCTGCGCCTGGGGACGGGTGTGATTATCCTCCCACAGCGGAATCCCGTCGTCTTGGCGAAGGAACTCGCCACTCTCGATGTCGTGTCAGGAGGTCGGCTTCTGTTCGGCTTGGGAGCCGGCTACCTTGAGCCCGAGTTCCGCGCTCTCGGGGCTCCTTTCGAGCAACGTGGCGCCGTAACAAACGAAGCGATCGAGGCGATCAAGGCGCTATGGACGATGGAAAAACCCACATACCAGGGACGGTTCTTCTCCTTCGGCGGCATCGATGCGCATCCGCGCCCGATACAAAAGCCCCATCCGCCGATCCATGTGGGAGGAAAGAGCCGTCATGGCGCGCGGCGCGCGGCGCGGTACGGCGATGGCTGGTACGGATTCTATACCGACCCCGAAGCGACGAAACGTAGCGTCGACTGGATTCGCGGCTATATTGAAAATGGCGAGCGCCCATCCGAATTGGGAGACCTTGAAATCTCGGTCACGCCCCCGATCCCGATCAGCAAAGAGGTCATACGCCAGTACGAAGACATTGGGGTTCATCGCCTTATCCCTTGGTTAAATGCCCCGACACTGGATGATTCCCTGCGATACGTGGACGAACTCGGCGCGCTGTTATCGGGCTAACACCGTCACCGTCTTTGCGAACCGCTTCTGCTTTTCGCTCTGAGTGGAAGTGCAGTGATTTCAGACAGGCGCGCCATCGCGATCTGTCGAAACCGAGGGCTGAGGCGATCGAGCCATTGCTGTACGCTGATCGATGTGATCGGAAGATTGCGAACCGCGGCGTCGTCAATACCTTTGACGCGGGCGTCCCACGAGGCGATGCGCGTCGTTGCGAGCGTTCTTTCGCGCCACAAACGCCTGGCGACGAGCGCCGCCAGGTGAAAACAGACCGCCTCGTTTGAATAATGGTCTTGGTCGAAGCCGATCCATACAAGTCTGCCGCGCGTGAGTTCGACAAGTGCGCCGTGATTGGCCGTCACGCATGGAGTCGCGACGATGTACAACTCAGGACGGATGGCATAGAGGACGTCAGCCTTGAGCACCCCTTCAACGATCACAATCCGGGCGTCGCGCGGAAGATCGGCGAGATGGAACTTGAAATGGAGCGGGCTGCCTGAGCCGGTTCCGTGCGGCAGATCGGAGGAGGAGAGCCAGAGGTATCGCAGCCCATTCTTCGTGTAGAACGGCAGTCGCATCTGGCAGGCTTGAATGCGTCCCGAGCCATCACGCACTGGGATGAGCAGTCTCGGCAGGAGATAGTCTTTCGGCTTCCAGAGATGTGCACCCAGCCTGTTTTCCCAGAATCCGGGAACGCCACGCAGCGAACCGGCGCTCGGAAAGTAATCCCTTATCTCTTGCAGGAGCAGCCGGGCGATGTGATCTCGCTCTCCCGAGCCTGCGGGCAACCCGCCGTAATTGCCGAAGTGACATTCGCTCAGTCCGCGCGCAAGAAGGCCCTTCTCCCCGGCGATGAGCGCATCTGGATAGAGGGTGGCCGGGCTAAGATCGATCAGTCTGCCATAAACGAAGTCGCGGATTTCGATCGGAGCGATCGGCGATTGCGGGATATCAGCAACGACGCGAACGTCAATCGGCCTATATTCGCGACAATCATCGTGAATGAAGATCGCGCCGCCGTGGCGGTTAATCTTTCGCGCCCCATCGCTCACGCGCATACATATCGAGATACGCTCCCCGTTGCGCGTAAAAGAGCACCAGTCCGGCTTCCCGCAGATCCGACAAGGCCTGCGCCGGTTGACACGACAGAAGACGTTTGAGGTTGATGTCCGCATGGCGTCGCTGCCAGCCGCATTATTTTTCAATCAATTTGTGGTTTCCGGCAATAATCATCAAGGATCATTTCTTCTTTTTATTACGTCACTCCCTCTTTCTGCCTGAGTTGTATGCCTGGCAGATCAAATTGGTTTTGAGCACCGATGGCGGTTCGTGATCTGCGATTCCGATATACCATTCGAGCGTCTCTCTCGCCTCATCCACCCCCTGGGCGATGACGGCGCAATATCCCTCCGCGGAAACGCCACGAAGAAACTCTTTCTGCTCTTCCGTGGTGACTCCCACTTCCGATTTCATCTCAAGGTAGAGTCCGTGATATCCGTGCCGTGGGGCGGGCAGACACAAATCGGCCACGCCGGCCAGTACGCCTTCGGCCTTGAGTTTTCGAGCTACACGAAGATTCCGATCTCCGCCATTGGGCACGGCGTAAAGTAGTTTGAGAACCGGATGGGTGTCCTTGACTGTTCTCACCCATTTAATCAGGGCTACCTGGTGCGAACGCTCAAGCTCGCGCGGCTTGGCTCGCCGCTTGACGCCTAACTTCGCCAAGAGCTCTTCGTCGGATAACTGGGAGACGTGGACGCGATTCGGCATACAGCTTCCTGATTGAAGTGGAGAGGGTTTCGGAACCACTCTCCAGATGCAAGTTGGCAAACGGCGCACAGTCGAATGGGATCGTCGCCGCTCACTCTCTTGCGAGCCGCTTCTGTTTTTGCTCTGCGGGGAAGCGCAACGATCTCAGTCAGTCACGTCATCGCGACTTATTGAAGACAAAGGCTGAGGCGGTTGAACCAGTACTGGACGGCGATGGAGGTGATCGGAAGGTTGCGAACCTTGGCGTCGTCGATCTCATTTGCAATGGCGTTCCATGAAGCGATGTGAGCCGTTGAGAGCGTCTTTTCGCGCCGCATCCGCCAGGATTGTTGTCAGAAGGCAGGTTATTTACGGCCTAAATTTTGCGGATATACGTGAGTTTGTAGAGGCGATCAGTCGGCAGTTTCTTGCAGATAAGAGGGAATTCTTTCTCGATTTGACAGGCTGGGCAGACGCTGATGTGTCGCTCTAGTCGGTTGGCTTTACGGACGGAGAGCCGGCCCAAGACGGGAGAATGAATCCACGATCTTAATTCCGGCATTGTGCAGGTATCCTTGCGCATTTCTTTATATAAGGTTGGCGTCATACCTCACGGTGCGCTTCGAGTCCGTCCTCCTTATCGCCTTCTGGTTCTCTAGGAATTCGCGTGTGAGGATGGATGAGATCACAAACTATTTCACCAGTCGCCAAACGAGTGGTTTTGTCGAAGACAACAAGGTCAATGTCCTCAGATGGCGCTGTTATGAGATCAAGAATCTGACGCATCTGTTTCAACGACTTTTCCTCGATCTCAATGGTTATCGCGTCTTCGAGCTATGAAGCGCAAGATGTGGGGCGTACCACCCGAGTTCCTGAAGAGCCGTTTTTCTTGACCTCTTCCCTTGCTCTCCTGGCTGCCCAAATTCCCAGCCTTTCAAGCTCAGTCAGTGGAAGCTCTTCTTTGGCAGGAACGAACAAGAGCAGGATCAATATTGGCTCTGGAAGATTCCAGCTGTTCGATTCTTTGCGAAAGTGGAAAAGTTGCTGTAAATTCTTGGCTTGCGGCTTACGATTACGCATATCAGTCTCTTGGGTCTTTCTCTGTATTTGTGTCTTTTTGTTTTCAAGACAAGCTCTTTCTCAATTCATCGGCAAGAAACTTAGACGGGCACATATTAGGAATATATATTCCCAAAGTCAAGGGGAGATTTCTGTAATGCCGCGAGGTCATAGGAAACGCTCCAGACATCTCCCTGATAAACTGAAACAGATACGTGAAAGTCTTAGCCTATCTCAAGATGGGATGCTGGCTAAACTCGGCATGGAAGAGGAGCTTGAGCGGTCGTATATCTCTGCTTATGAAGTTGGCAGACTTGAGCCGCCACTGGAAACCCTTCTCAAATATGCTGAGATCGCTAACGTATGCGTTGAGATTCTGATTAGAGATGACGCCACTCTGCCGCGCGATCTGCCGTGTCGAACACTGTATCATCAACATAGGCGCTAACCGCTACACATTGACTCCGGAAGAGTTCTGCCACGATAAAGTCAAACAGCAAATGCGTAATGCCGCTCCAGACACGATCGCGGAAATACGGCAGCGGACGGATCGTGGCTTTGCCAGATTACGAAATTGGCCTGACCAATCGCTGTCTTTCTTGCATCAAGTAGGTCTGAAGGCTTAATCGACTGCGGGAATAGACCACCTCTGAAGTTTGTAGACTCATTTAGAAACCTTCTCCGCCTCATTTTTCTTCGCCTGAGTTGGAGGTTTGGGACTGGCCTTTTTCGTTGAAGATTTCTTCTTCTTGGCAAGAGCTGGCCGAGCCTTCGCGGGCTTGCCCTTCGACTTAGCCTTCTCAATTGCCGGTTTCGTCTTTTGGGCCTTCACTTTCGCCTTCCTATCTCTGGCCCAGCGAGCTTTCGCGGCGGCGCTGATTTTCTCCCTCGCCTCGGCCGAAAGTTTTCGACGCTTTTGTGGCGCCGCCGCTTCCACGGCGAGGCTTGCAGACGGCCGACCGATCATCGCCGCCAGTTGTGTGTGCATCGCCTGCAGTTCGGCAATCTGCGCGTCGAGTCCTGTGATGGCAAGACGAAGTAACTCCGCAGGATCATCTTTTTTGGTTTTGGGCATTAGCTAAAACTCCGATAGCGCATTCCTCGGTCTGGAAGCGCCAATTCTCTCGTGGCTTATCGTAATCGCTCTCGTTCTGTTCATGGTTGGCTATTGGCTCAAAATGTATTTCGGTGTATTTCGACCGATAAGTAAGGGGATCGGGCTGGCAAAGCAGAAGCTTGCTCATATGCCAAAGCCAAATGAGATGTCGAATAGAAGCGGTCTTGAAGCGCGGTCTTACGACGAAGTCAGGAGTATTTTTGAACAAAATGAGATATTGAAGTCTTGCTGGCAAGGCTTCGGTAAACATCTCATCCGAAGATCGCGGGAAGGGAGTGATTTTTTCTGGTCGGGAGAAAGCGCCGCCGAATCATTTGGCGAATCGGCTATCATCGGCCCCCGCTTGAATCTCACTTTGTGTCAAGCCTTGCCCGGCATCATCACCGGGATCGGATTGCTTTTCACCTTTGTCGCGATTCTGATCGCATTGTTGGATGTCAGGCTGGTTAATAATCGCGTACAGGGCATCGAACTTCTGATTCAGGGGCTTTCTGGCAAGTTTGTCTCCTCAATCGCCGCTCTTTTTCTGGCCACCATTCATCTCTTTATCGAGAAATCAGCCTTTCACCGACTGCGGAACAATTGTCAACAACTGGTGAAGACGTTAGACGGCCTGTTCCCGCGCCTTACTCTCGCTCATTTATTCGCAGAGGTTCGGGCCCAGGTGGCCGAACAAACTAACGCCATTCGCAGTTTCAACAGCAATCTCGCTCCCGCCCTAAAGGCGAGCATTACCGAAGGCGTGGGGCCGACGCTTGGACGTATGGTCGAGTCGATAGAAGGCCTGAACCAACTACTGCGACAGAACGAAGCGCAGAAACAGGAATCAATCACCGGTTCGATCGAAAAGTTGCTCAAGGACCTGTCCGTGTCGCTGACCGTGTCAATTGAAAGAATGAGTGACAGCTTTTCAAATAACCTGGTCGGTAGCGCGCAAACACAATTTTCCGAAATGCGCAGTTCGCTTTCGAGTACGGCGGAATTGCTCAATGGGATGAACAATCAGTTCGAGGGACTGACTTCAAAACTTGAAAATATGATGGCGCAGATGAGTCAGCGACTGGAATCGAACGCGGAAGTCACAACCGGCGCGGCAAAAGAAATACTCAAGCAGGCAGGCGACTGGTCGGACCGAAGCGCCACTCAAATCGAAGAGATGCTCAAGCAGCATCAGCAACAAGTCGCGAGTGTCGAAAAACTTCGCGACGCTTTCACCTCCGCTCTCAACAACTTCACTCTGGCCATCGAAAGACACTCCGGGATGATACGCGGATTGGGAGAGACTGCGGATCGAATAACGAAGACAGTAGCGGCGGCCAATCAAACCATGCTCGGAACACAGGCGGCGCAAAAAGCCCTTGAGCAGGTTGCGACGCAAACCAGAATTCAGGCCGAGCATCTGGCAAAGGCGAATGAGCGTCAGGAAGAGATATGGAGAACCCTCCAGTCCAATCTGACCAGGTATACCGAGGCGTTTTCTCTCGTGGAAAAGACCGCGAAGGCGCTACTCAGCGAGATCAACGACCACCTGAATAACTACACGCGGACGACCCACAACGGTTTTCAGCAACTGGTAGAAATGGCGGACAACCATTTCAGCAACGCCACGAATAGACTCGGAGCTTCCGTAGAAGAGTTGGATGAAGTGCTCAATGATTTGGCTGACACGCTGGCTAAAACCCGCTACAACGGGACGAGGTGAATGGTATGGAGAATGGCAATTCCTCTCTCTCCTCTTCAATGACGGATTTGATGACCTCACTGGCCGTTATCTTTATTCTGCTCCTGGTAGCCTCACTTAACAACGCGCAACAGGAAGGCGAAAACACGCGAAACAGCATACTGCAAAAGCTGTTGGAACGATTACAAACAGAAGTCGACCTATACAAAGGGCAAGGATTTGAAATCAAGAACGACCCGAAAGACCCTCTCGGGCTGATCATCGTCGTGCCAGAGGGACTGCTCAACTTCGAAGTCGATAGCTCCGACATCCCTCCTGCTGGGAAGGAGTTTCTGCAAAAGATCATTCCAAAGATGGCCACTACACTCTGCTCCAATGAGTTTCAGAAGGAGATGGAATCAATCGTCATTGAAGGGCACACCGACAGCACGGGCGACGATGAACACAATCTGAAGCTCAGTCAGGATCGCTCTCTGAAAGTGGTGCAGGAAAGCTTACGGGTTCTGGCGGCGGAGAATAAAGACTGTTTCCTGACATTGCTCTCGGCCACAGGTCGCGGTGAAAAAGATCTGATACTTATAAAGGATCAAAACGGGGAGGAGAAGGAGGATTTTAACCGCAGCCGCCGAGTGATCTTTAAAATCCGCGTTCGTTCGCTCGAGCGACGCGTCGTAACCGAGGTTATAGGTAATGGAAACTCCTCAGGCGCCGGCAAATGAATTCGACTTGCGCTCATCACTCTCAGAGCTGAAGCAGTCTCTTGACCGTCTGAGGGCAAACGTCAGAGCCATCAGTGAGCGCCAGCCGCCAAAACTCGAACGACTGGAAAAGATCGTGGCGAAATTGGGCGAGGACAAGATCGCAAAACGGGTCCTCTGCCCGGGCGAGTATCTGCAACAATGGAAAGACTACTTAAATAGAGAGCGGACGACACTGGATTGGCGTGTGGTGCGAGGTTTATGTTGGGAGCCGGAAGTCGTGATCGACATTCGTTTCCATCACTTTCTTGATCAAAACTGGCCGGATTTAAAGGCGCGCTCGCTTCAAGGAATGGTTCGCGGTTGTCACATGCGATGGACGCCGGAACTTGCCAACGGCGCCTCGGTCGGGGAGGTGCGGCGACGACTGGAAAAATATCGAGGTCTTAACAGGTTGCTTAATCGCTGGCGTGGCGCATCCGCGATGTTGCTGGGGCTGAACGGCGCGCAGACATTCGCCCAGGAGATCATCCGGCGACAATCATCAATCCCTGACGCGTGCAAAGATTGGAAACTAGACGAGCAGACCGGTTACGTTGCGACAGCCGCGGAGGAAGCAGCCAACTTGTTTTTGTCGGCGAAAATGACCGAAACTGACGCCAATCAACGTCTGATCGGATTATTGCGATGGAACCATTGGGCGCCTAATAAGTTGAAGCGCATTGTCGGCAAAACAATTCTTCACCCCCTCGCCAAAAGTAGCGAAGGATGGCGCGGCGAATTAATCAAATTCACCCTAAATCATCGACAGCTTGGAGACCCCAGACTGGATTCCACGCGGTGGGCCGGCGTGCAGGAGGAGGCGCGAAAACGGTTCGTCCAATGGCTGTCAAAGGCGGACATCGTTTTCTTCTTCGATCACGTGCTTCGTGGCAATGACCGGCACGGCCGTCGGAAATTCTGGCTGAAATATGTCAGCAGTCTGATTCAATCGCGGCCTTTACTGCGGAATGAGGACGAGATACGGCTCTCCACCGAAATCAGGCGGAGTCAGGGAGTCATAGCGAGTTACGGGCAAGTCACAGGAGTGGCGAGTTCCTTTCTATTGGATTTCGGCTCGATTGTCGCGGTCGAGTTTAGCGATTCAGGCGCGATCCACTTTTACGATAAAGACACTTTCAACCAAATCGTCCCTAATCTATGGCAAAGAGGGCGTTTTTATGAATCCAGACTCAAACAGAGGATCCGCGCACGCGGGTGGGTTGCGCACAGGCAGGACTGGGAGTATGAAGCGGGTTCAATTCTGGCGCAGTACGGCGTCCGTCCTGGACACTGACCACAAGCATCATTATTCGAAAGCTATCAATGTATGACGTGGAAGTTACCTGATCCGATCAACGGCGTTGGCCTTACGATTGAACCTGACGGCCTGTGGCTGCGAAAGTCGGGCGGAGATATTTCAGACCTGAGCGCGTTGCGCAACGAACAGGCGAATAACCGGCTCGGTCGCCTGTTGCCCTCGTTGATCCCTCAACTTATCGAACTTGGCTTTGCCCTCCACGAAGACGGCGCCCTCAGAATCCCTCATCAACAATTCGTACAACTCGAAGAAAAAGAAATAGATGCTTTCATAGACCTTGTTCCCCGGTCCCCATTTACGATTGAGATCGAATCGAGCGGCGCGCTGGGGATGGAAGATTTTCAATATCGATATTGTTTTTATTACGGACAGCAGCCAGTTTACCCTGAAAGGCTCGGGGCCTTTGTTCGGCGTGGAGATGTCATTTATCAGTTGGACGAACAAACATTCGCGTTAATTGAAGCGATCGAGCAGTTCAATTCCACTCCGGCTCACTCAAAGCAGGACGCCGGCGCCTACATCGGCTTCGCCGAGATCAAGGGACTGGCCGAAGGAGTGGGCGCGGAGATTGACGAGTATATCGCCCAGCAGCGTGTGCTCGCGCCTTCACAGCTTGGGCTTGACGTTATCGATGATGGCGCCGGACGCGTTTCGTTCGCGCCTCGCGTGGACGGCGCGCCGCCTGAGGCGATGTGGCGCGCGTTCATCGGGCGCAATGGGGTTGACGAGGTCTATGCGCTCGACCACGGCGCCGGAGGCAATGTCCACGTCGTGTTGAACGAGACACAGCGCGAGTTGTTGCGCAGGATGCAGAGGGCGCGGCGACCGGGCGGGGCAGAAAAGACTGAATTGTTGCGAAATCCCCATTCCCTCTTTGACGGGCTGTTGGAGGCCGTTGACCTGTCCGATTTCGGGCCGCGCGTGAAAGGAATAGGCGATTTCCCGTTTGTCGCTCAACCTTACTACAAAGCGGGCACTGGCGTCTTTGACGACATTGAACGCGCCCATCCGGAGCGCGACAAGGATTTCTCCGCCGGGATTCAATGCCGATACGCCGACGGATCGGTAGAGGACGTGGAGTTCGATTCGCGTGAAGAGATCTTCGATTTTCACCGCCGAGCGCAACAGGCATACAGAGACGGCAAGGGCATGATCGAATTTCAAGGCAAATCAATTTTGGTCGACCGTCAGTTCGTCAACGCTCTTGATGAACTCGTTGAACAAGTAAGTTCCAAAGGAGAGGGAAAGAAGAAAGACGAGAAGCAGCGGCGTTACCTGCTCATTTATAACAACGACGAAAGTCTCGAGCACATAGAGAAGGACGATCTTCCCCAGGTCGAGCCCGACCTGATGCCTCGCCCCGAACTGCCAAAGTCGCTCAATCCCGATGTACGGTTGAAACCACATCAGGAGGAGGGTGTGGCCTGGCTCCAACGCAACTACCTGCTCGGCAGCAGTGGGCGACGCGGCTGTCTGCTCGCGGACGATATGGGATGCGGCAAGACGTTTCAGGTTCTAACTTTCCTCGCCTGGCTGATCGAACGCGGAGATATTTCCGAAACCTCGAACCCTGAACTACCTCCCTGGAAGCCGATCTTGATCGTTGCGCCGTTGATCCTGATCGAAAACGAAACATGGATTCAGGATATGAGGCGGTTCTTTTCCGGCGACGGCGCGGTCTTTCTGCCATACCTTGTTCTTCGTGACAAATCGCTGAAAGAATTGCGAAACGCCGAAGGAAGGGAGATAGAGCTTGGTCAGCCGACACTTGACCTCGATCGCCTGTGTCAATATCGCATAGTGCTGACTAATTACGAGACCATAATCAATTACCAATATTCATTCGCTCGCATGCAGGATCGGTGGTCGGTGGTCGTGACTGATGAAGCGCAGGAATACAAAACGACCAACACTAAGATTTCCCATGCGCTGAAGAGTCTTGATCCGCGATTTCGCATTGCCTGCACCGGCACGCCTGTCGAAACGCGGTTGGGCGACATATGGAATATCTTTGACTTCTTACAACCCGGCTCGCTGCTCGGCGCCGCGACCGAGTTTCGCCGCGAATACGAAGCCAAAATGCAGGAACCAAAGGGCGCCGGCGCCGCGCTGAAACAACTCAAAACAAGGCTACGGTTCGGTCGTCCTGATGCTTTCCTGCTCAGGCGCGAAAAGAGAACCAGTTTGCCTGGCCTGCCGAATAAACACGAGCATCGAATCGAATGCCTGCTTTCGCCAGAACAGCGTCAGGCGCATCTCGACTTGATTGGCCGCGTGCGCAGCGGCGGTAAGGAAAATCACCCATTCAGCATTATCTCACGTTTGCAGAAACTCTATCAGCACCCGGCGTTGCTTCCGCGATACGAGGGTACGAGCGCGGAAGAAGCTCTTAGGCGTTGTCCGAAACTGAGAGCCGTTATCGAATGTTTACGGGAAATTCGTTCGCGTCGGGAGAAGGCGTTGATCTTCACACGCACGTTGGACATGCAGCAGATGTTGGTCAATGTGATGAACGAGGTCTTCCGCTTGGATGTGGATATCATCAACGGAGAGACGCGACGAGCGGGCGGCGAAAACCAGGGCGCAAAGCGCGCGCGGCAGGGCATTCTCAACCGATTTCGGGAAAGCGACGGCTTTAACGCGCTGATCCTTTCACCCGAAGTGGCCGGGATTGGGTTGACGATAGTCGAGGCTAATCACGTAATTCATTACGGGCGGTGGTGGAATCCGGCTAAAGAGTCGCAGGCGACAGACCGTGTCTATCGCATTGGACAGGATCGTGACGTTCACGTTTACCATCCGGTCGCCAAAGATCCTCAGGGCGAATTCGAAACATTTGATGAAAAGTTAGATCAACTGATTCGTAGAAGGGTCCGTTTGGCGGAGGACTTCCTTGCGCCTATGCCCCATGAGGAGGAGATCGGGCGAGAACTCTTTGATAGTTTGCTCAGCGGCACCGAGAGTTCTTAATTGCCGAGCGCCCCCGAACCACTAACGATAGAAGAAGTGAGACGGCTTACCGGTTATGATTTTGAAGCTTTTGTCGCCGCAATCGAGAAGCGGTCAGGGAAAAGCCCAATCCTGACTCCGCTGATCGGGGATGGTGGAGTAGACGTTATTTCCATCGCCGAACGGGAATTGCGTCTCATTCAGTGCAAGTACACACAATGGGGTGGTATGGTCGATGTGGATACCGTAGGGGACATAGTTACCGCGTTTGACGGATACAGAGCAAAGCATTTGCGCAGATTCAATCACCACGTTATACGCCCCGCATTGGTCACAAACGGCTCTTTTACCAAGGCTGCGGAAAAGCAGGCCAAGGAACGGGGCGTCGAGACGATAGATCAGTCTGGGTTGTTAAAGATGCTCCAGAATGCGCCTGTGACAATGTGGGATGTTGAAGAAGTGAAAAACGATCGCTGTATTTCAATGCGTATTTGCAGGACGCAATTTCAATTCGTATAAGGACCTAGTAAAGCCATTGTGGCTAGCGCTGTGCTGGTTGAATTGTGGTCTTGCGACCGCAGTCGGCCATCAAAGCCCATCTCTATTATTCGGTTGTCGCCTCCAATGAAGGGATGGGAAAGACATGGCAGAGACTAGCGTGAGCCGCCGTAGCAGCGCGACTTGTTTTAGCTGAATGAGCGGTTAGAGGCGGTGAGTAGCTGACGCCCACAAAGAAAAGACGCCTACGCACCGCAGAACATATCGATCCTGACCGCCGGCTCGCACTTGAAGCTACCCGCAAATTGACTAACGTGATCCGATGCGATCGGAACTACCAGGCTCTTCCGGCCCCTATAATCAATGCGCCGGTCACGGCTAAAGAAGAGATAGACTTTGAGATTATGGCTCGGAAATTCTTTCAGCACTCCATATATGAGTTGGAGGCGGTGTTCAAAGAGCAGAATGATAACGTCACACTCCTTCGGACATTAGGAGAGGAATTAACGCATCGAAAAACTGAGCGCGCGGCAAAGTTACGCAGTAAGGTCGCAGAGCGTCTCAGATCGTTGAGCGATGCGACATCGTCACGAGCGCAGACTTCACAATCACACCCGCGCTCTACATCGACCGAACATCCATCAGCTTCTCCCTCGTCTAATGAGCGGCAATCGCATCGTCCTCAGTCCAAAGCTCCTACCACGAGCGGAACCTCGTATGTAGGGGCGACGGCCGCGCCGCCGCCACCTTTGCCGCCAATTACCGACCAACCAGAACACATCCTCGCGGCATGGACGGCATTGGAAGTTCTTTCGCCGCCAACTTACGTGCGACCAGAGGATTTGGCCGGAGGTGACAGAACGCGCGTTGCCACGCTGAGCGAGTCATCGCTTCCATGGGAACGAGGCGAGAAGTCACGACCGAATCTACGTCTTTACTATCAAGTCGTTCTTGGCTCGATCAAGATGGAGCCGGCAGTGGAGAGGCTTATTGAGCGGTACGGTGACAATCGCCCAGAGAGGCCCAGCGCGCGTGGAAAGGCGGTTCTGGCCGTAGTTGTGGTTGACCGCCAAGGACGGCTCGTTGAGTCGCCTGCGGTCGGGATTTCCAGTTTCGGGTGGGGGGTGGTTACCGCATTGAATGGCGAGCTGGCGGACTTAGCGATGTGGCCATTTATTGAACCACAGCTGGTAGAACAAATCGAGAAGCTGCTTGTCAGAGTGGCGACAGGAAATGAGCATGAAGATGAACTCAGAGAGCGCCCTCTCACGCGATCCGCCTTGTTCGCCGCCTATCAGAGTCTTGTCAGCGAGCTTAGGTTACCGAATGATTGGATTGAGGAGCCAGAGTTAGCGATCCGCTCATACGCCTATTTCAAAGACCCGAATCCGCCAGAACCGCTACTCCTCAACAGCTTCTTTCTCGCGGACCTCGCCCTCGCTCGAAACCTATTTTCCGAGGGTAAGGCGCCGCAGAATCTCAAGCGGTATCTTGGCGTCGAGCGTCCACGGTCGGGTGGGGATTTACTGCGCGATATTGCCGCTCTAGAAGAGGCCGTGAGCCCCAACCTTACCCATTTGTCGCGCTGGCCAGGCCAAGGCCGACACCCCCTCGTCTTACTTCAGCAAACAGCCGTCAATTTGGCATTCAGAGAAACGAAGGCTGGCGGGTTGCTAGGCGTCAACGGGCCGCCCGGGACCGGCAAGACGACATTGCTTCGAGACCTGGTTGCTGGAGTAGTTACAGAGAGAGCGGAGGCAATGGCGAGGTTCGACGATCCGGAGAAGGCATTCGAACATTCAGGGCAAAAGCTCAAAGCTGGCGCAGGTTGGCTTCACCTATACCGGCTGAATCCGGCCCTGCTCGGTTTCGAGATGATAGTGGCGTCATCAAACAATAAGGCTGTCGAAAACGTAAGCGCCGAACTTCCGGGCCTCGGCGCTATCGCAGATGACGCCCCAGACCTGCGCTACTTCAAGACGCTGTCTGACGCGCTCCATAAGTCAGAGACCTGGGGGACAATTGCCGCCGTTCTGGGCAACGCGCAGAATCGCGGCAGGTTCAAGCAGTCATTCTGGTGGGATGACGATAACGGATTTAACAGCTACCTATTGTCTGCCGCAGGCACGGTGCGGGAAGTGGAAATTGTCGACTCGCAAACTGGGATCGTTCAACGGCGAACACCGCGCATCGTCGAAGCGGAAAAGCCCCCATCCACCAGTCAGGATGCTCTTGAACGATGGAGGCGAGCACGGAGACGATTTTTGGATGCGATGGATAAGAGCCGCCAGTATCAGAAAAGTTTGGTGAGTTTGCGCGACGAGTTGGCGCGACTGCCAATCCTGACTCAGGCAGAAGCCGATGCCACAACCCGGCGTGACGCTGTTGTCGCAACCGTTCACCGGCTCGAAGCGCTGGCGGCGCCGGCGCAGCAGACAGAGGCCGAAGCCGCGCGCAAGTTGCAACTTGCCGACCAACAATTGCACACGCATGGTTTGGCGAAGCCAAGATTCTGGGAACGGCTGTTCAGAACGCGCGCCGCACGCGAATGGTCGGACAAGTTAATGACTCTTCGAGCCAATAAACGCGAAGCGAAGGCGCAGCATACCAAAGCAACGGCGGAACGCCAGCACATTGAAGACGAACTCCGGCAGGCGTTGATGGAACGGCAAAACGCTGAAGCCGCATGGCACGCAGCTTGCGCGCAGCATCAACAGGCGAAGCAACGACTCGCTGACGCCCAACAGAAGGACGGGATCGTTCTTGCGGACGCGGCGTTCTTCGAGTTAGTGCACGGCAAACGGCACCAGATGACGCCGTGGTTTCCTCCGGCGGCCCAACGCCTGCGTGACGAGGTTTTTATCTCTGCAATGGCCCTGCACCGCGCCTTCATTGACTCAGCCGCAAAACCTCTTCGTCACAACCTTGGCGCCTTGATGAACGTCTTCACGACACAGACACTGCCTGACGCCGAGAAGCAGGCTCTGCTGCCGGACCTGTGGGCTTCACTCTTCCTCGTAGTGCCGTTGATTTCGACGACCTTTGCATCCGTCAACCGAATGCTCGGCAGGCTGCCCCTCGAAAGCCTCGGCTGGCTGCTTGTGGATGAGGCTGGGCAGGCGTTGCCGCAGGTGGTTTTGACAACCTGTAATGTGCCGCGTCACATTACAGGTTTAATGTGACGCTCACCGTCATGTGGAGTGATTGCCCAGGAGCCTTTGTTTGTAGCGTGAGGCGAGGCAACGACTCCACATAACGATCGGCCCCTAAAGGGTCTCTAGCCAACTGATGACATCCTTATTCTGTTCGACGAGACGCTGCAACTTTTCAGGATTATCGAGCGGGGTACAGGCAGACAAAGCTTTTCGCTTCATCTCCATATCGATCTCAACATAGCCATGAGTGGTCGCAAGATTGACATGGCCGAGCCAACTTTTAATCACTG
>WNFU01012298.1_pt1 | contig 25191 bp, 28 predicted proteins | sample 5400121 | NCBI WGS metagenome assembly WNFU01 (sample SAMN13153360, study PRJNA577476) | soil metagenome | isolation source: 100 cm soil or saprolite under grassland replicate 1 | place: USA:California | collected 2016-06-15 | reverse complement strand
AGACCGGCTACAAGGACACCGTCATCGCCTACCCGGAGGAGATCACCAGGATCAAGGCCAAGTTCGACCTCGCCGGCCTGTACGTGTGGCACTGCCACATCGTCGAGCACGAGGACAACGAGATGATGCGCCCCTACCGGGTCGGGCCGTAACCGAATCGGAACGCAATCCAAGCCGGGCAGGGAGCAGCGGACGCCGAGTCTGGCACGCGAGAGCCGCCGACCAGCTACCCAGAGTTCGACATCTGAACGCACACGGACGCCAGTGGACCCTGAGTTCGAAACGATAAAGTGGATCTCAATAGCCAGGAGAAAGTGTAGATGCGTTCGGGTTGGGCTGGTGAGTACCGCGGAGGGCGCGATGCAGTAGCATGGTTGTGTGCATATGCAGATATATGAGCTGCAGAGTACGCGCGTGAGTTGAGCCAGGAGCCAATGATCGATGCTCCGTCAGTGGGTTTGTCACGCATCGGGAGCACGCATAACTGCACGCCGATAGAACATTAACTGCGGCATCTACGGTCGCGCGCGACCTGCGAAGACGGCCTTCCGCACAGCGGTTCCCTGCCGTTAAGGATTTTTTGAGAGGCGTTGGTCTGGTAACGCCTCGGCACGCCTCGCGTCTGGATGCATCTTTGACACAGCCAACAATGCCCGAGCAGGTCCGCTCGCGTGCCGCAAGGTGGGGAGTGTCAACGACGGGAGAGCCGTCAGGCGAGAGCATCGGCGATCGGGTCCAAGCGGGCAGGCCCGCGGCTGGTCCGTGGGCACGACACGATTTGCGCCGCTGGCCGATCGGGATCGGGGGGCTGTCCCGTGCGGCGGGCGGTGGCGACGGCCCGGGTAGGGCTCGATGTGGGTGGGCTGCTTGCGGTCCTGGATGCCCAGTTGCATAGTGCGCGCCATGGCCACCAGCATCCGGCACTATCGCGCTGAGGATCTCGGCCGGATCCTCCAGCTTTGGGGAGGCGTGGGGTGTATTCCAGTTGGCCCTGACGGTCTGACGGTCGACCAAGCCGTCGATCTCATGGACCCGGACACGGGCCTCAGCTTGGTCGCCGAGGCGGATGGGGACATCGTCGGGATGGTGGTCGGGGCCGCCACCGGCGCCGTCGGCTGGGTCGCGAGGCTGGCCGTCGCCCCTGGGCCTTTGCAGGCAGACGTGGCTCACGAGCTGCTTGATCAGTTGGAGGCCAGGTTCGCCGAACAAGGTGTGCGCAAACTCGCCACGGTGTTGCGGGAGGGGGAGGGGATCGGGACGCTCTTCACCCGGTCGGAGTTCGAGCAGGTCTCGAGCATGCGGTATCTGGAACGGTCGGTCCGCGCCACCGTTGCCGCTCCGACAACGCTGGGCAGGCTGGGAGGGCGCATGGTCGATGCCGCGCTGTGGGGGCAGCTGCGGGGCATGGAGCAGGCGAAGCGGATCATCGAGCGCCGGGTGATCCTGCCGCTCGCCAAACCGCAGCTCGCCGCCCGCCACGCCGTCTCGCCGCCGAAAGCCATCGTGTTGTTCGGCCCCCCGGGCACCGGCAAGACCACCTTCGCCAAGGGCATCGCCTCACGTCTGGCCTGGCCGTTTGTCGAGCTGGAGCCGGCCGAGCTGGCCGGTGAGGGTCCCGAGCGCCAGGCGAAGCTGCTGGCCGATGCCTTCGGGCTGATCGTGGAGCTGTCCTCGGCCGTGGTGTTTGTGGACGAGGTCGAGGACCTGGCCTCGATCCGACACCAAGAGCGTCGCGCCAGCCCGAGCGTCACCAATGAGTTCTTGAAGCAGATCCCCAGGTTGCGGGACGCCCCGCACCACCTGCTGGTGTGTGCCACGAACTGGGTGAGTCGACTCGACCCGGCGTTTCTTCGCCCCGGGCGTTTCGACTATGTCCTACCGGTGGGCCCGCCGGATGAGCAGGCCCGGCAGGCGATCTGGCGTCGCTACGCGGAGGAGATCACCGACGAGGACATCGACCTGGACGTGCTGGTCGGCGCCTCGGAGCTGTTCACCCCTGCCGACATTGAGTTTGCGGCGCGGAAGGCAGCCCAGCGCGCCTTTGAACGTGAGCACTTCGAGGGAATCAAGCACCGAGCCAGCACGCAGGAGTTTCTTGCGGCCATCCAGGAGACCAAGCCGACGCTGTCCGAGGAGATCGTGGCGAACTTCCGGGCAGATACCGGACAGTTCGCCAGGTACTGAGTCATCCCGGACTCGGTGGCACCCATGCCCAGGCACCGGTGACGGCGGCGCCACCCAGGCCGCTTGAGCGCTTGGAACGTGTCCAGCGCACCCGCGAGGGTGTTCCGACCTGGCGGGGAGTGTCGCGCCCTACCTGCCTTGGACGACAAGCGGCTCGCGCCGCGCAGGGCCTCCATCACCAGGCGAGGTTTGCGGGCGAGCCGGCGTCGAATGGCGGCCGGGGGTCGCACTCGATGTCGAGCTGGATTGCCTGGGCGATCTCGTCACGGGCGATCCGTGCCGCGAGGGTCAGGGCCACCGTTCGATGGACCAGGCGACGCCCCACCTCGGCGCGCTGGACTCCCTCGAAGGTGATCCCCTGGTCTGTCGCGTCCAGGCGCGCCGTCTGAGCCGCGGGCGGGCGCCGACGGGGGGCGCGTTCAGGGCGCGGGAACGGAGACGCTCTCGCTGCCGGCACGGCCGAGGGAGCGCGAGGGGTCGGACCAGCGAGCCCGCATGCTGGCGGTGGCGGGCGACCTGAGGAACGCCAGGAACAGCTGGGCGCTCCCTGGCAGCGGGGCGTCCTTGCGAGAGAGGACGTACCAGGACCGCCGGAGGGGGGTGCCGCGCGCCCGCAGTAGGGCCAGCTGGCCCGCTGCGAGCTCCTCTCCGACGGCGTCCTGGGAGATCATCGTCACGCCGAGTCCTAGTTCCACGGCCCGCTTGATCGCCCCGTTGCTGCCCACGTTCATGATCGAGCCCGGCTCGACGCCGTTCGCGGCGATGAGCTCCTCGGTGGCCTTGCGGGTCCCGGACCCCGGCTCCCGTAGGAGCCACGTCTCGCCGGAGAGCAGCCGTGGGTCGAACGACCGCCGCGACCCCAGGGGATGGTCGGGCCGCCCCACCAGCACGAGCGGGTTGTCGAGGAAGGGCTCTCCCTCGATGGCGGCGCCGACCGGCGGCCGGCCGCCCAGGGCGAGGTCGGCCTGCTCGTTCAGCAGCTTGGCGAGGACGTCAGCCCGATTGCCCACCTCGATCGTCACCTGCAGGTCCCTTTGCTGCCGGAGGAACGCGGCCAGGATGGGCGGGAGGACATATTCCCCGGCTGTGGTGACTGCCGAGACACGGACGTGACCCGGTTGGCCGGCGGCCTCCCGGGCGGCCCGTCCGGCCCGGTCGGCCAACCCGAGCATCGTGGTGGCGTACTCAGCGAAGACGCCTCCAGCCTCGGTGAGCCGGATCCCCCGCCCCACGCGCTCGGTCAGCGGGACTCCCAGCTCCCGGCTCAGCGCGGTGATGGCGGCGGACACCGAGGGCTCGGTCACGACGAGGGCCGTCGCCGCGCCCCGGATCGAGCCGGCCTGGACGACGGCGAGAAAGGTCCTGAGCTGTCCCAGCGTCACGCCGTTCATACTTAGGACTTTCCCTAAGTGATGTCAAGAAGTCTTCATTGTTATCTGATGATCGTGGGGCTACGGTCCGAATGGAGGGCGGGTTCGATCGGCGGCGGCTGGGGCGGCCCCACGGGTGGCCGGCTCGGGGCAGGGTCAGGAGCGAAGGGATGGACATGGCCGGCACGGGCGGCGGGGAGCGGCGGTCGAGGTTCGCGGCGGGGGTCATCCCATACGCCGAGATGGGGTACTGGCGGCCGGACTACGAGCCGGCCGACACGGACGTCCTGGCGGCGTTCCGGGTCATCCCGCAGCCCGGCGTGGAGCCGGAGGAGGCCGGTGCGGCCGTGGCCGGCGAGTCCTCCACGGCGACGTGGACCGTGGTGTGGACCGACCAGCTCACCGCCTACGAGGACTATCAGGGCAAGTGCTACCGGGTCGAGCCGGTCCCAGGCACCGTCCCGCGGCAGTACATCGCATACATCGCCTACGGACTCGACCTGTTCGAGGAGGGGTCGATCCCGAACATGACGTCGTCGATCATCGGCAATGTGTTCGGCTTCAAGGCGCTGAAGGCGCTCCGGCTGGAGGACCTTCGGGTGCCGCCGGAGTACCTGAAGACATTCCAGGGACCGCCGCACGGGATCGTGGTCGAGCGGGAGATGCTCAACAAGTACGGGCGGCCGCTCCTTGGAGCAACGGTGAAGCCGAAGCTCGGGCTGTCGGCGCGGAACTACGGCCGGGTGGTGTACGAGGCGCTCCGCGGCGGCCTCGACTTCACCAAGGACGACGAGAACATGAACTCCCAGCCGTTCAACCGATGGCGGGACCGCTACCTGTACTGCATAGAGGCGGTCAACCGTGCCATCGGGATGACCGGGGAGACCAAGGGCCATTACCTGAACGTCACCGCCGCCACGATGGAGGACATGTACGAGCGGGCCGAGTTCGCCAGGGAGCTCGGCAGCGTCATCGTGATGATCGACCTCACCATCGGTTGGACGGCCATGCAGTCGATGTCGAAGTGGGCTCGGGCGAACAGCATGATCCTGCACCTGCACCGCGCTGCGCACTCGACGTACACGCGCCAAAAGACCCACGGGGTGAACTTCCGGGTCATCGCGAAGTGGTGCCGGATGCTGGGCGTCGACCACCTCCATGCGGGGACCGTCGTGGGGAAGCTGGAGGGTGACCCCAACGCTGTCCGCGGCTACTACGCAACGCTGCGCGAGGAGCGCAACCCGACGAATCCTGCGTTGGGCCACTACTTCGACCAGGACTGGGTGCACATGCCCGGCGTCATGCCGGTGGCCTCGGGCGGCATCCACGCTGGGCAGATGCACCAGCTCCTGCACCACCTCGGGGAGGACGTGGTGCTGCAGTTCGGCGGGGGGACGATCGGGCACCCCATGGGGATCGCCGCCGGCGCCGCCGCGAACCGCGTGGCCGTCGAGGCGATGATCAAAGCCCGCAACGAGGGCCGTGACTACCTGCGGGAGGGCCCGGACATCCTGAAGGCGGCGGGCCGGCACTCGCCCGAACTGGCCGCGGCGCTCGACGTCTGGGGCGAGGTGACCTACGAGTACGAGTCGACCGACATCCCCGACGTCACGGAGACGCCGACCCCCACCGCCTCGGGGAGGACGCCATGAGCACCGGCCTTCGCATCAGGCAGGGAACCTTCTCCTACCTGCCCGACCTCTCGGACGACGAGATCAAGGCCCAGATCCGGTACGGCATCGACCACGGGTGGGCGGTCGCGGTGGAGCTCACCGACGACCCCCACCCGCGGAACGTGTACTGGGAGATGTGGGGGATGCCGATGTTCGACATGCAGGACCCAGCCGTCGCGCTCTACGAGGTGAACCGGTGCCGTGAGGCCTTCCCCGACCACTACGTCCGGGTGAGCCTGTACGACCCGACGACGACGAAGATGACGACGGCCCTGCAGTTCCTGGTGCATCGGCCGCTCCAGGAGTTGGGCTTCCGCCTCGACCGGCAGGAGGCGCACGACCGCGTCATCCGCTACACCCTCCACCCTTACGCCGTCGAGCGGCCGCACGGTGAGCGCTCCGGCAACGGCCGCCGGTCATAGGAGCCACGATGGACGGCGACGCCACTGCGGGGCGCCTGGCGTCGGAGGTGCCGCCGGCGACGGCCACGAAGGCGTTGGGCTGGTCCGGAAGGGACGGCCGCGCCACGCCCCCGGCACTCGGGCCGGGGGCCAGGGAGGACGCGTCCCGGCGCTTCGGTCGGGGTCGGGTCGACGAGCGGTTCGTTGGCACCACCGATCCGCTTCGCGACATCCCGGACCACACCGAGGTGGACCACGAGGCGGTCCTGGCCGACGCGAAGGTCGAGGCGGTCCTGGCCGACCTTGATCGCGACCTGGTCGCCCTGCGTACGGTGAAGCAGTGCGTCCGCGAGATCGCCTCGCTGCTGGTGATCGACCAGCTGCGGCGGTCGATTGGGCTGGAGTCGGACAGGCCCACGCTGCACATGTGCTTCACGGGCAATCCGGGGACCGGCAAGACCACGGTGGCGAAGCGGATGGGCGAGATCCTGTTCCGGCTGGGCTACGTCCGGAAGGGGCACCTGGTCTCCGTGAGCCGGGACGACCTGGTGGGTCAGTACGTCGGCCACACCGCCCCCAAGACGCGAGAGGTCATCAAGCGTGCCATGGGCGGCGTGCTGTTCATCGACGAGGCCTACCACATCTACCGCCTCGACAACGAGCGGGACTACGGCCAGGAGACGGTCGAGATCCTCTTGGAGGTCATGGAGAACCAGCGGGAGGACCTGGTGGTGATCATGGCCGGCTACAAGAAGGAGATGGACCGCTTCTTCTCGGACGTCCCCGGGCTCTCCTCGCGGGTCGCTCATTACATCGACTTCCCCGACTACTCCGCCGAGGAGCTCACCGAGATCGCTCGCCGCATGCTCCAGCAGCAGCGCTACCGCCTCGCGGACGACGCCGAGAGCGCCTTCCAGGAATACCTGGAGCTACGCATCAAGCAGCCGCGATTCGCCAACGGACGCTCGGTCCGCAACTGGCTCGACCGGGTCCGGATGCGCCACGCCATGCGGTTGTTCGAGGCGGCGAGCGAGGGTCGCCGGCTCACCAAGCGGGACCTGGTGACGATCGCGGCCGAGGACATCCGGAAGAGTCGTGTGTTCCAGGCCGGCTCCTGGGGCGATGTACCTTGTTGAGCTCGGGCGCCGACAGTCACGCCCGGCTGGGCGTCGAGCGGATCGACTCGGCCGGCGGTCGGTGTGAGGTGAGCTGATGCGGCCCGTGATGCTCGCGATCGTCGGGGATAGTGCCGCCGGCAAGACGACCTTCGCCGAGGGGGTCGTGCAGCTGGTCGGCCCGGACCGGGTGGCCACCCTCTGCACCGACGACTACCACCGCTACGACCGCGCCCAGCGAAGGGAGCTGGATATCACCCCGCTCGACCCGGCCTGCAACTACATGGACATCCTCGCGCAGCACCTGCGGCTGCTGGCGACCGGGGAGCCGGTCCTGAAGCCGGTCTACCAGCACCGTGACGGCACGTTCGGCGCGCCCGAGTACGTGGTCGCGCGGCGGTTCATGGTGATCGAGGGCCTGCTCGCCCTGCACACCAAGCGGATGCGGGACGCCTTCGCCGTGCGCGTCTACCTCGACCCCCCCGAGGATCTGCGGCGTGGCTGGAAGGTCAAGCGCGACTGCGCCAAGCGTGGGTACGCTCCTGCGCAGGTCCTGGCCGAGCTGGAGCGCCGCGAACCCGACTCGGCCGGGTTCATCCGGCCGCAGCGGCGTGGCGCGGACATCGTGGTGCGCTTCCACCCGCCCGATGGCGAGGTCGACAGCGCGCACCTGTCGATGCGGATGGTGCTGCGGCCGACCATCTCCCACCAGGACCTCGTGGAGGTCGCGGAGGAGGCGATGGCGGCCGGCTGCCGGTCGATCGGCCTTTCGCTCGGGCGTGACGAGGGGATGCCGGTCGACCTCCTCACCGTGGCCGCGGACATCTCACCGGAAGAGACCTCGCGGGTGGAGTCGCTGCTGTGGAAGCGGATGGACTTCGACCACCACCTGGAGCGCGACGACATCGGCCTGTTCGTCGAGGGGAACCGCTGCCGGCATTCCGATCCCCTGGCCATCGCCCAGTTGTTCATCGCCTACCACCTGCTGAACGAGGCGGCGGGCGGGGGCGAAGGGCGCTCGCGCAGGTGACGGGCATGGCGACCGCGCGGACCGACTCGATCCTGTTGGGCGCCGGGCCCGTCACCGGCCTGGACGACTATCTCGCCCGCGGCGGGGGACTGGCGCTGTCGTCGGCGCGCTCGTCCGGGCCCGCGGGGGTGATCGCCGAGATCCGCCGCTCCGGCCTGCGTGGCCGTGGCGGGGCTGGCTTCCCCACGGCCACGAAGTGGCAGGCGACCCGGTCCCACCCCTGTCGGACGAGGTACGTGGTCTGCAACGCCGCCGAGGGGGAGCCCGGCACGTTCAAGGACCGTTGGCTGCTGCGGAGCAATCCCTACCAGGTGCTGGAGGGGCTGGCCATCGCGGCCTTCGCCGTGGGGGCGGCACGCGCGGTCGTCGCCGTCAAGCGGACCTATGAGCGGGAGATCCGACTGCTCCGCCGGGCGATCGTGGAGATGCGCGCCAGCGGCATGCTCGGGCCGGTCCCGGTCGAGCTCGTGGCGGGCCCCGACGAGTACCTGTTCGGTGAGGAGAAGGCGCTGCTCGAGGCGGTCGAAGGCAGTGACCCGCTGCCGCGGATCTTTCCACCGTACCGGGTCGGGCTGTTCGCGCAGCGCGGCTCCCCGAACCCGACCCTGGTGAACAACCCCGAGACGCTCGCGAACGTGCCGCTGATCCTGCGGGACGGAGCCGACCGCTTCCGTTCGCTCGGCACGGAGAGCTGCCCGGGGACCATGCTGTTCACCGTGTCCGGCGACATCCGCCGAGCGGGCGTGTACGAGCTGCCGATGGGCACCCCGCTACGGGTGCTACTGGAGGACGTCGGGGGCGGCGCACCCCACGGTGGGGCGCTCAAGGTAGTCTTCGCGGGAGTCTCGGCCCGGCCGGTCACCCGCGAGCGCTTCGACACCCCGATGGACTTCGACGCGATGCGGGCGATCGGGTCGGGGCTGGGGTCGGGGGGCTTCGTCGCCTACAACGAGTCGACCTGCATCATCAGGGCAACGCTGCAGTTCGCGAGGTTCCTCTGGATCGAGTCGTGTGCGCAGTGCCCGGCCTGCAAGCAGGGCACGCGAGAGATCGTGGAGGCCCTGGAGCGGATCGAGCGGGGTGCCGGCGGCGAGGACGACGTCAAGACCGCGCTGGCGAGGTGCGGCACGGTCAGGTGGAGGTGCGCGAGCATCTGGGGCGCTCGTGCCCCAGGCCGCGACCGGTCCACCTGCCGAAGCTCGTGGACTTCGACCCCGAGACGCGCCGGTTCACCCTCGACCGTTCGTACCGCTTCAAGCGGGCCGACTGGACGTATGTGACGGCGGACTCGGGGCCGGCGCCGGAGACGGAGACGCCGGGGGGAGGCGAGGTGGCGTGAAGGTCGGAGTCCTGGCGACCAGGCCGGTGATCGCGGTCGACCCGCGGGAGTCGCTGCGCGGCGCGGCCCAGGTGATGATGCGGCACCGAGCCGGGTCGACCGTGGTGTTGGAGGGGGACAACCTGATGGGGATGCTGACCGAGCGGGACATCCTTCGGGCCGTGGCGGAGGGGGTGGATCTCGACGGCGCACGCGTCGAGGAGCTGATGACCAAGGACGTCGTCACGGTCGGCCCGGACTGGGAGGTGTACGAGGCGACGTCGGAGATGGCGGCGCGGCACATCCGGCACCTGGTCGTGGCCGACGGCACCGGCGTCCTCGGCGTCCTGTCCGTGCGCGACATCCTCCTGGCAGGGCAGCGTGTCGAGCTCACCCCCGGCAACTGGGCGGTGCTCCGCGACCCCCTGACGTTCACCATCCGGGAGCGACGCCAGCTCCAGCGCTACCTGCTCATGCTCCGCGACAGCCCTCCGTCAGAGTTCGAGCTGGCCGGGGTCATCGGGTTGCTGGTGGAGAGCTGGTCGTTCGAGGCGCGGCCCTCAGCCGAGGAGGGCATCCGCTCGATCCCCGCGGCCGACTATGAGCTGCTGCGGGCGGCGGTGATCACCGAGCTGCCCGACCTCCAGCGGGCCGTGCACCCTTCCCCCGGGTGGCGGCGGCGATGAGGCACGCCCGGGGCGACGAGGGCGGAAGCTACAGCGCGTTCCAGGTCCATATGCCCCGCATCCGGTATCGAAAGACCCAGTCACCTTCACCGATGAGGAAGCCGCCGCCCGGCGCGATGCAGGTTCGGACACCGACCGCCTGGTCGGCGAGGTCATCCAGACGCTGCTCGACGACGGCCCGCGCGAGGAGGGCAGGCAGTACCACATGTTCCTACTGTCCGGGCCCGAGGACCCCGACACGGTCCGCCTGGCCCGGCCGATCGTGAAGGACGCCGTCGTCGAGTCGGGCCGGCCCTGGGCGTGGACGACGGGGCAGCGCTATGTCAGTCTCGGCCGGTTCTCGGGTCGTGGACACGATCGTGGCCATGGCGAGCGGCAGTGCGGCGCTCACGCCGCGGATGACCGCGACGCCCAGACCGGCCGGGACCTGCGATGACTCCGAGTTCAGTCCCGCGTTCGTGTCGCCCCTCATGACCATCTCGAGCGTTGCTCTCCAGCCACTTCGGGTATGCAGTAGCGGTTGGAGCGTGTACAGCGCACATGCGTGGGTGTTCGACTGGCCCGGAGGAGCGTCGCTTCCCCGTTGTTGCTGGTCGTGGCGCTGCCCTGGCCCGTCATGCAGCGCGTTTCCCATCTCCGGCGTTGCCGCGAGCCATCTGGAGAGCCAGTAGGAGGGGTGATTCATCTTGCTTCCGCGAGCCGACTGAGCATCCGCCCTGGACCGGCCGGCTGATGGTGCCCTTGGCCCGCCATCGAAGGGCGGCTGCCCGGCGCACTCGCGTGTCATGCCGGACGCTGCCTGCGGCGTGGCTACCGGAGTTGGAGGAAGAGCTTCTCCAGTTCGGCCTGGCTGTATCCGGCCTGCTCGGCGGCCTGCTCATCGCGCAGACAGTGGCGCATGCCGCAGGCGAGGATTTTGAAGCCGGTCTGGTCGAGCGCGCGCGAGGCCGCCGAGATCTGCCGGACGACCTCGCGGCATTCCCTGCCTGACTCGATCATGCGGATGATCCCACCGACCTGGCCCTCGACACGGCGGAGGCGGGCCAGCGCGTCGGTCAAGGTGCTCTCGTCCAGCTGCATGACCAACCCTCCAGGTGGTGCGGACAACCAGGCTATCCTTCCATCGCCGCCTGGGCGGCAGCGCCGGCCGGTTCGACCAGCGTGATGTGCACGTCGGGTGGCTGGCGGATGGAGTTGTGCACGGTGCAGTGGTCGGCGACCGCGAGCAGCGCCCGGCGGCGGTTGTCGGGTAGCGGGTGGGGTGTGACCAGCCGTAGGACGATCGAGGCGACCCTCGGGGGTCGGTTGGCGCTCATGGTGAAGTCGCAGTCGACCCGCAACCCGTCGGGGTCGAGGTCGTGGCGGGCCAGGAATCGCCCGGCGTAGTGAGCGACGCAGGCCGTCAGGCTGGCGACGAACAGTTCGGTCGGGGTCGGGCCCTGATCCGAGCCGCCGTCCGCCACCGGCTGGTCGCAGACGAGCCGGTGGTCGCGGACCTGGATCTCGAGCCGGTCGCCGGTCTGGTGGACGACCCTGAGGTTGGGCATCGAAGTCACCTCCGCAGGTCAGATGAACAGCGTGATGGCGTCCTGGGCCTCGGCCAGGGCGGTGGCGGCGCCGGCGGGCTCCTCCAGCCCGTCGATCAGGTCCTCGCGCGACAGGCCGAGCAGGTCCATGGTCATCTGGCAGGGGATCAGCCGCACGCCCATCTCGCGGGCCAGCTCGAGCAGCTCCTGTGGGCTGGCGACCTTGTGGTCGCTGGCGAGCTTGCGCATCATCGCCGGGCCCATGCCGGCGAAGTTCATCTGCGACAGCTTCAGGTGCTCGGTGCCGCCGCGGTGCATGGTGGAGAGCAGCTTCTGCATCCAGTTGTCGCCAGTCAGGCGGATGTCGTTGCGGACCAGTGGGAACAGCCCCCAGAAGGTGAAGAAGACGATCGTCTCCATGCCCATGGCGGCGGCCGAAGTGGCCAGGATGAGGGTCGGCCAGACCTTGTCGAGGTCGCCGCCCCAGGTGAAGATCACCAGCTTGTTCGCCTTCTGCCTGGCCTGCGCGGCGGTCACGGCTGCCTCCATCTGAGTGGTGTCGGTCATGGCTGGCTCATCCCTTCCGGATCACGAAGCGGTACACGCCGCCCTCGGCGGTGTGCTCGACGAGCTGGTTGCCGGTCGCGTGGGACCAGGCGGTGAAGTCGGCCACCGAGCCGGCGTCGGTGGCCAGCACCTCGACCAGCTCGCCGGCTGCCAGTTGCTTGATCGCGACCGCGGTCTTGACGATCGGCAGTGGGCACGACAGGCCTTTGAAGTCGAGGGTGGTGGTGGTGACAGGGGTGCTCATGCCGGTCTCCTCTCGGAATCGTGGGTGGCAGCGCGTCGCTCGGGGATGCGCCCCTGGGGGACGGTGTCCCAGTACAGGCGGTTGAACGCCCACTTGGCGGCGTGCCAGAAGCGGGATGGGGCCGGCGGGACGGGCGGATGCTGGTAGTCGAACCGCAGGGCGGTCGCGCGCCCGTCGCCGGTCTCCAAAAAGCACATCACCCGGCCGCCGTAGTTGGCCTTCGGCGCGGTGCCGCGCAGCAGGGAGGCGATGCGGCTGGCGACCACTGGCGCCTCGAAGTGCGCGGTCGAGCCGCTCTTGGAGATCGGCAGGTCGGTCGCGTCGCCAAGGGCGAAGACGCGCTCGTGGTCGCGGTGTCCCAGGGTGGCCCGGTCGGTCGGCACCCAGCCGCCTGCGTCCCCCAGCCCGGAGGCTTCGACGACCTGCTGGCCACGGTGTGGGGGGACCAGCACGAGCAGGTCGTAGTCGGCCTTGTCGCCCTCCAGGGAGCTGACGGTCGCGGCGGAGGGGTCGACCGTCTCGACGTTGAAGAAGGTTTCCAGGCCGATGCCACGCCGCTGCATGATCGGCTGGACCAGCTTGGACGCCGATTCGATGGTGAACGCCCGGTTGAGCGGCGACAGCAGCGTCACCTGCGACTTGCCACGCACGCCGCGCTGGCGCAGGTACTGGTCCAGCATGAGGGTAAACTCCACCGGAGCGGGCGGGCACTTGTAGGGGATCCCCGCCACGCCGACCAGGACCCGGCCGCCCTTGAAGCCGCGCAGCGCCTCCCGCAGCCGCAGCGCCCCTTGTAGCGAGTAGAACTCGTGGGCGGCCTGTACCAGGCCCGGGATCTGGTCAGGGACCAGCCTGGCGCCGGTGGCCAGCAGCAGATAGTCGAATGGCAGGCTGCCGCCGTGGGCGAGCCGCACGAGGCCCTTGTCGGGCTCGACCAGCGTGGCCCCCTCGACGGCAAGCTCCACCTCCCGGCGGAGCAGGGTGCGCTCGTCGCGGGCCAGCCAGCGGCCATTGGCCCTGCCGAGCGCGGCGTACAGGAAGCCGGGCTGGTAGACGTGCATGCCGGTGGGGTCGACCACGGTGACGTGCACGTCGCGGCCGAGCTGGCGGGCGAGCAGGTTGGCGGCCAGCGTCCCACCGACGCCGCCGCCGAGCACAACGACCCTGGCTGGCATCGCCGCTCACCGCGCCTTCCGCACGCGGAAGCGGGTGAAGCCATCCTCGGCGGCGACCTCGACCAGCTCGTGCCGGGCCTTGGCGACCCAGGCGGGGATGTCGGTCGCCGAGCCCGCATCGCTGGACCAGACCTCGACCACGGCGCCGACCTCGCGCTGGCGGATCGCGCCGATCAGCGACAGCAGCGGCCCTGGGCAGGCCATCCCCCGCGCGTCGATCACCTGGTCGGTGGTGACTTGGCTCATCGTGATCTCCTCCGTTTCAGATGAAGACGAGCTGGCCGTCGGCGGCGAGCATGAAGGCGGTGACACCCTCCACGTCGTCCACCAGCGGGTCGAGGTCGTCCTTGGCCAGCCCGAGCAGGTCCATCGACAGCGAGCAGGCGTGCACGCGTACCTCGCCGAGCTGCTTGGCCTGGGCCAGGACCGTGCTCCAGTGCTGGCCGCCGCCCTCGGCCTGCAGCCGCCGCACCGCGGCGGCGCCGTCGGGTCCTGCCTCGGGCGCCAGGCCGTGGTCCTTGGTGAGGTTGCCGGCCCGAAACGCGTCCAGCGCCCAGTACTGCAGCATCTCTCTCACATGAGGATGGCAACCGGCGGCCAGCACGGGCAGAGCCGAAGGTCCCGAACTCCTGACCCCGAAGTACCCTACCCCCCAGGGTAGGCACGGGCCCCTTCCTGGAAGGCCTTCCCGCTGGGCTCCGCCCAGATGGCGGACCAGCAGCCGGCGGCGCGTAGAGTGGCCGGCACCGCGGAGAGCCGCGGCCGGTGCCCGCGGCGGCGCGCTCAGCAGATCCGTGGGAGTTGCTCGCCCACCAGCATGTCGACGATCCGTCGGGAGCCGACCAGGGTCCGCATCCAGACGCGTCCCAGGGTGTCGTCGACGACCTCGCCGAAGCGGACGGCGCTCGCGCCCTCGGGCATCGATCGCATGGCGTCCAGCAGCTCGTCGGCCATTCCCGCTGAGACCGCGGCGACCAGGCATCCCTCGTTGGCGACGTGCAGCGGATCCAGGCCGAGCAGCTCGCAGGCGGCCGCGACGGGCGGCGGGACCGGGATGGCCGGCTCCTCGAGGACGATGCCGACGCGGGAGGCCTGCGCGATCTCGTTGAGGGCGGAGGCGAGGCCGCCGCGGGTGGGGTCGCGCATCGCGTGCAGCGCGCCGCCGGCGGTGTCCACCATCGCGCGGACCAGGCGGTGCAGGGGGCGGGTGTCCGAGGCGATGTCGGCCTCGAAGCCCAGCCCTTCCCGCACACTGAGCACGGTGGTGCCGTGCAGGCCGATCGGGCCCGACAGCAGCAGGGCGTCACCGGGCCGCGCGCCCGCGGCGGACACCGTCGTGCCGGGCAGCCGGCGGCCGATCCCCGTGGTCGTCACGAAGACGCCATCCGCCGCTCCCTGACCCACCACCTTGGTGTCGCCCGTGACCACCGGCACGCCCGCCTCCAGCGCGGCCCGTGCGATCGACGCGGTGACTCGCCGCAGGTCGTCGATGGGGAACCCTTCCTCGACCACCAGCGCCAGTGCCAGCGCCAGCGGCTCGGCGCCCATCATGGCGACGTCGTTGACGGTACCGTGGACGGCCAGCGACCCGATGTCGCCGCCGGGGAAGAACAGCGGGTTGACCACGAACGAATCGGTGCTCATGACCAGGTCCAGGCCGGAGACCGTGATGACCGCGGCGTCCTCCAGCGCGCCGCCGGGGGTGGCCCGGCCGAGGGCGGGGAGCAGCACGTCGCGGAGCAGCGCCGCCGACAATTGACCGCCGGAGCCGTGCCCGAGCAGCACCCGCTCGGTCTCCGCGTGCGGCGTGGGGCAGGTGGCGGCGAGCGGGTCGAGCGTGGTCACGATGGCACCTCCACGACGGGTCGTGCGCGCCCAGCGTTGTAGAAGGCCGCGCAGGTGCCCTCGCTGGACACCATCGGGGCCCCCAGCGGCGTGCGCGGGGTGCAGATGGTGCCGTAGGCGGGGCAGTCGGTGGGCAGGCGGGTGCCCTGCAGGATGGCCCCGGCGATGCAGGACGGATGCTCGATGGCGTGGACGTCGGTGACCGAGAAGCGCGTCTCGGCGTCGTAGGCCGCGAATTCCGGGGCGAGCGCCAGGCCGCTGGTCGGGATGGGGCCGATGCCGCGCCAGGCGCGCTCGGTCACGCGGAAGACGCGCCGGATGGCCTCCTGGGCAGCCGTGTTGCCGTCGCGCCGGACGGCGCGGACGTACTGGTTCTCGACCTCCGCCCGGCCCTGCTCGAGCTGCCGGACGGCCATGAGGATGCCCTCCAGCAGGTCGAGCGGCTCGAAGCCGGTGACCACGATCGGGACGCGGTAGCGGGCGGCGATCGGCTCGTACTCGGTCCATCCCATCACCGCGCAGACGTGCCCGGCGGCCAGGAAGCCCTGCACCTGGCAGGACGGCGAGTCCAGGATCGCCGTCATGGCCGGCGGCACCAGGACGTGGCTGACCACCACGCTGAAGTTACGCAGCCCGCGGCGCTGCGCCTCCAGCACCGCCATCGCGTTGGCCGGCGCGGTGGTCTCGAAGCCGACCGCGAAGAACACCACCTCGCGGTCCGGGCGCTGCGCGGCGACGCGGACCGCGTCCATCGGCGAGTAGACGATCCGCACGTCCGCGCCGCGCGCCTTGAGCGAAAGCAGGTCGGTCTCGCTCCCGGGAACGCGCAGCATGTCGCCGTAGGAGGTGAAGGTCACCTCCGGACGCCGGGCGATGGCCAGCGCGCGGTCGATCTGCTCCAGCGGGGTCACGCAGACCGGGCAGCCGGGCCCGTGGATCATCCGCACCCCGTCGGGCAGCAGCTCGTCGATGCCCTGCCGGACGATCGTGTGGGTCTGGCCGCCGCAGACCTCCATGAGGGTCCACGGACGCGTGGTGGCGGCGTGGATCTCCTCCAGCAGGCGGCGGGCGAGGACAGGGTCGCGGTACTCGTCGAGGTACTTCACGGCGTCACCTCCCGGCGGGGCAGGGGGACGCCGATCTCCTGCTCGACGGCGTCGCCCATGGTGCGGAGCACGTCCAGGGTGCGCTCCGCCTCCTCCTCGTCGACCTGGCTGATGGCGAAGCCGACGTGGACGATCACGTAGTCGCCGACCTTGGTCTGGGGAACGTAGGCCAGGCAGGCCTGCTTGCGGATGCCGCCGTAGTCGACCACCGCCATCGGCAGCCCACCGGCGTCGTCGATCTCGAGCACCTGCCCTGGGATCCCGAGGCACATGGCGCTCACCTCCCTTCCAGCCGGGCGGCCGCGACCGCCGCTTGCCCGTAGCTGATGCCACCGTCATTGCAGGGGACGCGCTGGTTGACGAACCCGCGCAGGCCGGCCTCGTGCAGACCGGTGAGGACCGCCTCGGCGAGCAGCCGGTTCTGGAAGACGCCGCCGGACAGGCAGACCTCCCGCAGCCCGGTCTGGGCGGCGGCCCGTTCGACCAGCGCGAGCGTCACCGCGGCGACGGTCGCGTGGAAGCGTGCCGCGATCACGCCGGTGGCCACGCTGGCGGTCCGCTGGCGCAGGACCGCGGCCAGCGTGGGGACGGCGTCGTAGACCCACAGGCCCTCGACCCTGGCCAGCCGCCAGGGCAGCTCGCCGTGGGCGCCGCCGGCGGCGGCCGACTCCAGCGCCACCGCGGCCTCGCCCTCGTAGGACGCGTCGTCGCGCAGCCCTAGCAGCGCTGCGGCCGCGTCGAACAGCCGCCCGGCGCTGGACGCGAGCGGGCTGTTGAGCCGCCGCTCGACCATCCGCCCGACCACGGCGACCTCCGCCGGGTCGAGGCGGCCGACGAAGTCGCCGGCCAGCGACGGGTCGATCCCCCCGGAGCCGATCCGCTCGGCGCCGAACAGGTAGCCGAGCGCCATGCGGGCGGGCCGGCGGATCGCCGCCGAGCCGCCGGGCAGGGGCGCGCGGGAGAACCGGGCGAAGCGACGGTAGCGGACGAGGTCGGCGACCAGCAGTTCACCACCCCAGAGCGTGCCGTCGTCGCCCATGCCCAGCCCGTCGTAGGTGACCCCCAGGAACGGTCCGGTCAGGCCGTGCTCGGCGGCGCACGAGACGGCGTGGGCGTGGTGGTGCTGCACCGCCACGCGCCGGTCCCAGCGCGCGGCGTACTGGGTCGAAAGGTAGGCGGGGTGCAGGTCATGGACGGCCACCGCTGGGCTCACGCCCTCCACCCGGCACAGGTGCGCCAGGTTGCGTTCGAACGCCGCGAAGGTGTCGGCATCCTCGAGGTCGCCGGTGTGCGGGCCGACCACCGCCCTGCCGCCGACCGCCAGCGTGAAGGTGTGCTTCAGCTCGGCCCCCAGCGCGAGCAGCGGCTCGGGCGCCCCGAGCGGCAGGGGGACCTGTGCGGGCGCGTAGCCGCGGGCACGCCGGACGACGACCTGGCGATCATGCACGACGCGGGCCACCGAGTCGTCGTAGCGGGCGCGGATCGGGCGGTCGTGCTGGAGGAAGCCACCGGCGATGCCGCCGAGCCGTTCCAGCGCCTGGTCGTCGTCGATCGCGATCGGCTCCTCCGAGCGGTTGCCGCTGGTGACCACCAGCGGGCGGTCGAGGTCGTGCAACAGGAGGTGGTGCAGCGGCGTGTAGGGCAGGAAGAGGCCGAGGTCGCGGACGCCGGGATGGATCCCCGGCGCCAGCGTCGACGGGAGGGCTCGCAGCAGCACGATCGGCCGTGCCGGCGAGCTGAGCAGCGCCGCCTCCACGGCGGAGATCTCGGCGAGCCGCCGTGCCGCCGCCGCGTCGCCGACCATGACGCAGACGAGCTGGTAGCCGCCCAGGCCCTTCAGCGCCACGATGCCGCCGGTCGCCACGGCGGCGACCGCCGCCCGCAGGGCATCGTCGCCGTGTTCGCTCGGCGGGGCGGCGGCCCCGGGACGCCAGGCCAGCCGCGGGCCGCAGGCCGGGCAGGCGATGGGCTCGGCGTGGAACCGGCGGTCCGCCGGGTCGGCGTACTCGGCGGCGCAGGCGGGGCACATCGGGAACCCGCTCATGGCCGTGCGGACCCGGTCATAGGGCAGGTCGTCGATGATCGTCGCGCGGGGGCCGCAGTCGGTGCAGTTGACGAACGGGTAGCGGTGGCGCCGGTCTCTGGGGTCGAACAGCTCGCGGAGGCAGGCGTCGCAGGTGGCCACGTCCGGTGGGATGTCGCGGCTCGCGGAGGCGGCGGCGTCGCTGGCCACCACCGCGAAGCCGGAGCCGGCCTTTGGCCACGGCCGCGGTGCCGGCGCGACGGTGACGGTCACGACCCGGGCGAGCGGCGGGGCCTCCGTCCGCAGCCGCGCGGCCAGCGCGTCGACGGCGGCGGGAGCGCCGGCGGCGTCCACCACCACGGTGCCGCCGGCGTTGCGGACGGTGCCGTCCAGGCCCAGCGAGGTCGCCAGCCGGTAGACGAACGGACGGAAGCCCACGCCCTGGACGGTGCCGTGCACCTCCAGGCGGTGACTGGTGCGCGTGCCGCTCATCCGGCCTCCCCGAGCCGCCAGGCGGTGATCTCGACCGCCGGCGCCTCGACGACGACCAGGCCATCGCCGCCGCAGCCGGGGCAGGGAGTGAGCCGGTCCCCGGGATAGTCGCGGCCGCAGCTCAGGCAGTGGAGGGTGTCCGGAGCCTCGCTCCAGGTGACCGCCGCGGTCGCGGCAGCGGTGCCGGCGGCCGCCGCCGACCAGGCGGTCCTGGCGGCGTCGGGATCCATGCTGGGCCCGAGCGCGACCGTGACCGCGGTCACCGGCCGGTTGCCCGCGGTGGCGAGCAGGGCCACGACCGCCCCGCTGACGGGTCCGCGCTCATGCACGGGCGACCGCCTCCCGCCCGCCCGGCAGCCAGGTGGCCAGCAGCGCGGCAGCCCGTGACACCATCGCACCCACCCGGGCGGCGGCCAGCGGGGTCAGGCCGTAGCCGGTCTCCAGGCTGGAGGGCACCATGCCGACGGCGGCGACCCTGCCAGGCGCCCGGCCCGCCAGCTCCGCCGCGGCCAGCGCCTCCACCACGCCCAACTGGTGCGCGGAGGTGAGCAGCACGTGCGCGCCGGGAAGCTCGTCCCCGGTGAGCACGGCGACCTCACCGGGACGCCCGCCGGGCAACAGGAGCGCGTCGAGCAGCAGCAGCCCTTCGCGCCCTTCCAGCTCCGGCAGCAGCGCCAGCCCGAGCGTCCCACCGTCCAGGACCTCGACGCCGGGCAGGTCGAGCCGCGCGAGCCGGCGGGCGGCGGCGACGCCGACTCCCTCGTCGGTGAACAGCTCGTTGCCGAGCCCGAGCACCAGGAAGGGAGGGCGGGCGTGGCCGTCACGGCCGTCCATCGGCCTCGTCTCCTCCCATCCGCTCCTTGGGGATCGACTTGTTGCCGGTGACCATTGAGGACACCAGCCCGGAACGCTCCTCGCGGTCGACCAGCACCGAGGAGTACACGTGGTGGACGACGAACCCGGCCGTCAGCCACATGACCAGGTGGTGGACCAGGCGGACCTCGGGGATCGGCGCGACCTTGAAGACCCAGCCGGTCAGCCGCCACATCAGCCCGTCGGGGTCCTCGAGCGCCTCGAGCGCGAACCCGGTGATGGCCTGCACGGCGAACATGGTGAACAGCACCAGGTAGGTGAGGCCGGCGAGCGGGTTGTGACCGATCACCGCTGGTGGTTCGCGGCGCAGGAACGCGTAGTAGGCGACCGAGTCGCGGGACAGCCGCAGGCGCTCGCGGTTGAGCGGCAGGAACTGGTCCCAGCGGGCCCAGCGGTTGCCGAGGAACATCCAGGCCACGCGGGCGATCAGCAGGGCGGTGAACGCCCATCCCGCGCCGATGTGCACCGCGTGCATCTTGCCCATGAGGTAGGCGCTGGAGCCGCTGCCGGCCCACAGCGCCGGGGTGCCGATGTAGAAGCCGGTCACCGACAGCACCACGATCGTGGCGACCAGCAGCCAGTGGATCAGCCGCACCGGCAGGTCCCAGACGCGCACCACCACGCGGTCGTCGGCGTGGCGCGCTCGGTACGGCTGGGGGCTTCGGTGCTCACTGGACCCGCACCTCCACGACCTCGCGGCCCTCGGCGTCGAGCACGTGCGCGGCGCACGCCATGCAAGGGTCGAACGAGTGCACCGTGCGCAGGATCTCCAGCGGCCGTTTCGGGTCGGCGATGGGGGTGCCGAGCAGGGCCGTCTCGTAGGCTCCGCGCCGGCCGTGCGCGTCGCGCGGGCTGGCGTTCCACGTCGAGGGGACGACCGCCTGGTAGCGGGCGATCTTGCGGTCCTTGATCACCACCCAGTGCGACAGCGCCCCCCGGGGAGCCTCCTCGAGGCCGGCGCCCTGCGCCTGCTTGGGCCAGGTGGCCGGCTCCCACAGCCGGCCGTCGTGGATCCGCAGGTCGCCCCCGGCGATGTTGCCCTCGAGCTGGTCGAGGAGCTCGATGGCGTGCTCGGCGAGCACCAGCGCCTCCACGCCACGGGCGGCCGTGCGGCCCAGCGTCGACAGCAGCGCCTCGGGGCCGACCCGCAGCTTGCCGAGCGCCCCGTCGACCGCTCCGCGGACCTGCTGGTGGCCGCTCGCATAGGCGATCAGCATCCGCGCCAGCGGGCCGACCTCCATGGCCACGTCGCGGTAGCGGGGGGCCTTCAGCCACGAGTACTTGCCGTCCGTCTCGAGCTGCTCGTAGGGAGGCTCGGGTCCGGTGTAGTTCGGGACGGTCTCGCCCTCGAAGGGCGGCAGCGCCACCTGGTCGCCCCGCTCGTAGCGGTACCACGAGTGGGTGACGTACTCGGCGATCGCCCCGGTGTCGACGGGCTCGACGCGCGACAGGTCACCGTCGCGGATGACCCCGCCGGGCAGGAAGCGGTCGTCCTGGCCGCTCCCGGCGACGGCCCGCGCGGGCGCGAAGTCCCCGAAGGCGAGGTAGTTGCCGAGCCCGCGGCCGATCTTGGTCCATTCCGGATAGTGCGAGGCGATCGCCAGCAGGTCGGGCACGTACGCCTGGCGCACGAAGTCGAGCCCCCGGTTGAGCAGGACGCGGAGCTCGGCGAGGGTGTCGGCGTTGATGGCGGACTGGCTGTTGGGGTCGATCGGGACGGCCATGCCGCCGACCAGATAGGTCTGCGGGTGCGGGTTCTTACCGCCCAGCAGGGCGTGGATGCGGACGAAGTCGCGCTGGAAGTCGAGCGCGTCGAGGTAGTGGCTGACGGCGATCAGGTTGATCTCCGGTGGCAGCCGGTAGGCGGGGTGCCCCCACCAGCCACCGGCGAACGGGCCGAGCCGGCCGCCCTGGACGAACGCGCGCAGCCGCTCGCGGACCGCCTTGAACTGGCCGGCGCCGGAGCGCGGGTAGTCCGACAGCGTGGCGGCCACCTTGGCGGCCTTGGCGGGGTCGCCGTCGAGCGCGCTGGTCACGTCGACCCAGTCGAGCGCGTGCAGGTGGTAGAAGTGCACCACGTGGTCCTGCACGAACTGGCTGGCCGCGATCAGGCCGCGCAGCAGCTTCGCGTTCGGTGGGGGCTCGATGCCCAGCGCGTCCTCGACCGCCCGGACCGAGGCGAGCGCGTGGACGGTGGTGCACACCCCGCAGATCCGCTGCGCGAAGTACCACGCGTCACGCGGGTCGCGCCCGGTCAGGATCGACTCGATGCCGCGCCACATCGTGCTCGACGACCATGCGTCGCGGACCGCCCCACCGTCGACCTGCGCCTCGATGCGCAGGTGACCCTCGATGCGGGTCACCGGGTCGACCACGATCCTGGCCATCAGCCCTCATCCTCCTGCGGTGATGCCGGCTGCGACGCCTCAGCGCCGTCAGCATCGGCGTGACGGTCGTCACGACTGCGAGCCACCCGGTGCTGGATCGCCTTGCCGACCCCGTGGGCGCCGAAGCCCGCGGCCGTCGCGGCCACGATTGTGAGCCCGACGCGCTCGGCGGACGTCTCGACCCCGAGCCCTGGCAGCTTGGGCAGCCGCCCGTAGAAGGGCGTCATCGTGTCCCAGAAGAACGGCTCTGAGCAGCCCACGCACGGGTGGCCGGCGCCGATCGGCCAGTTGGTCGACCCGTTCCATTGCACCGACGGGCAGTTGTGGGAGGTGCTCGGCCCCTTGCAGCCGAGCTTGTACAGGCACCACCCCTTGCGGTGACCCTCGTCGCCCCACTCCAGCGCGAACTGCCCGGCGTCGAAATGCCCGCGGCGCGGGCAGGCGTCGTGGATGCGCTCGCCGTAGGCGAACAACGGCCGGCCGAGGTCGTCGGCCGCCGGCAGCTCCCCGAAGGTCAGGTAGTGGGCCAGGGTGGCGGTGAGGTTGTCGGCGTTGACCGGGCAGCCCGGCAGGTTCAGCACCGGCACGCCGGACACCAGGTCGGGCACGCCGACCGCACCGGTCGGGTTGGGCGCGGCCGCCGGGATGCCGCCGAACGACGAGCAGGTGCCGACGTTGACGACCGCGGCGGCGCCCTTGGTCGCCTCCTTGAGCCGCTGCTGGGCGGTCTTGCCGCCGATGGTGCAGTACACCCCGCCGTCGCCGGTCGGCACCGAGCCCTCCACCACGACCAGGTGCCCGCCCTTGGCCACCGTGGAGTCGAGCGCGGCCTCGGCGTCGTGGCCGGCGGCCGCCATGATCGTCTCCTGATAGTCGATCGACAGCATGCCGAGGACCAGTTCGGCCACGGAGGGGTTGCGGGAGCGCAGGAACGACTCGGTGTTGCCGGCGCAGTCCTGGAACTCCAGCCAGACCAGCGACGGCCGGTCCACCTTGGCCAGCGCCTCGGCGACGCGTGGGGCGAACCTCGGCGGTAACGCCAGCGCCACGGTGATCCCAGCGCAGTAGCTCAGGAACGCGCGGCGGTCGACGCCGGCGCCGAGCAGGCGCTCGAGCAGTGGCGCGCGCTCGGCCTCCATCAGGCTCGGCGCGGCCGCCTGCCCTTCGCGCAAGCGTGATCCGGCCACTCCAATCTCCTCCTGCCCGCTGCTGGTGCGGATTTCAGGCATCTACGGACGAGTGAAGCCAGGCGGTACGACCGTCGCTAAAGGCATTCGGCCCTGGCGGGGCGGGACCTTCCGCTCTGAAACCCTGGCGGGCAGGGAGTCCACGCTTGCTGGCATGGAACCGATCGACGATGACGGCACGGCCGACCGCGACGGCCTCGACGCGCTCGCGCGGCGGACCCAGACCGTGTTCGAAGCCGTCCACCAGCGCGTCTTCCTCGGCGACCCGGTCGCCAACCCGCGCCTGGCCGTCGAGGTGCTCGGCGCCGCGACCGCCCACGACACGCCCGTCCTGGTGCTGATCACACCCTGGACGCTGAACGGGCTCGCCTTCCCTCCGGACGGCGAGCTGCCCGCCACGCTCGAGGTCATCGGCCGGCCCCGCCAGGTGTTCAGCGCCGAGCTCGAGGGGCTCGGGCCCTTCCGCTCGGTGAACCTGGTGGCCGACGTCTCCCGCCTGGCCCGGCCGGAGGAGGCCCGCAAGCTGGCTCGCTCCTTCGCCGAGCCGTTCCGCGCCGCCGTCGAGCGCGCACGCCGGCCGATCGACTGAAGTTCCTCCTCGAGGAGGTCAAAGACCCCAAGCGGACGATCCCGCGGTCCACGATCATCGGCACGCTGGTCACCACCATCGTGTACGTGGTCGCCACAGTGGCCATCATGGGGCATCATCCCGGTCGGGGCACTGGCCAGCTCCGCCAGCCCGTTCGCCGACGCGGCCGGCAAGATCTTCGGAGGGAGCTGGGACAAGGTCATCGCCCTGGTGGCCATGGCGTCCACGGCCGCATAGCTGGGACCTGAGCTGGTCAGTGTTGTCCGGCCTGAAACTTGCGGGCGCTCTCGGCGTGCTGGTAGCCCTCGGCCGCCCAGCGGCAGCCTGGCGGCTCCCCGCACCACGGCGCGCCCTCGCCAGTGGCGAAGTTGTGGTTGCATTCAGGGCAGAAGACCTTCAGTTCTTCGGGCAGGTACGGGCAGTCATACCAGCCGCACGACTTGTTGCCGGTGCCGGTCACCAGGTCGTAGTCGCAGCCAGGGCATTGCCGGTACACCAGCGGTGGCGCCTCAGGAGCCGATCGCTGACGCAAGATTCTCATGGAAGCCTCCTCGCCTCGATCACACACGACGGTCAGCGGGTCGCAGCCATGCCACCCACGACCGTGGAGGCAGCAGCGCGCAGGTCAAGGTCGCCGACCTCGATCACATCGGCGCAGAAGCCGCACCACACCAGCACGAAGACCTCGCCGGCCACGTACTCGGCCGCGTTGCCGCAGCGTGGGCATTCGAGCATCTGGCGCTCCTCTCAGCGGTCCGCCGGCTCCCTCGCCGGGGATGGCCAGATCGTCTGATCCGCTGATCATGCTGACTATGGCCGGAGGTCCCATCTTGGCTGGGAGCGGTCCGCCGGCTCCCTCGCCGGGGATGGCCAGATCGTCTGATCCGCTGATCATGCTGACTATGGCCGGAGGTCCCATCTTGGCTGGGCAATGGTCCCGGGCACGAACGGTTCGGGCGCCAGTCGCCGGCTGCCAAAGGACACCATCAGCCGGCTGCCGCGTTTGGGAGACGATCAAGCGGCCACCAGCACCCGCCGATCGCTCGGCTACCCCAGAGCAACCGTGGTGGCGTCCGAGAGGCATCTATGGCGGCGGGAACCTCACCCGCGCACCACCAGGGTGCCCGCCACCTTGTCGTGCAGGGCCTGCTTGCGAGCATCGACACCGGCCATCACGAACCCAAGCCCCAGCAGCGCCAGCAGGCCAAACTTGGCCAGCAGCCGCGCGGTCGCCTGCACGAAGCTGATCCGCTGCCCGTCCAGGGTCGTGACCCTGACCCCGACGGCCCGCTTGCCGAGGGTCGCCCGCCAGGCGGAGGCCTCCATCGCCGCGAAGTACAGCCACGCCACCAGCGCCGCCAGCGCGTAGTACACGACGACCTTGACGGTCGAGTGGGGCG
>WNFU01012247.1_pt1 | contig 25194 bp, 17 predicted proteins | sample 5400121 | NCBI WGS metagenome assembly WNFU01 (sample SAMN13153360, study PRJNA577476) | soil metagenome | isolation source: 100 cm soil or saprolite under grassland replicate 1 | place: USA:California | collected 2016-06-15 | reverse complement strand
TGCCTCCGACACCTCGACGAATGCCCCACAGGAAGCGCATTCGACCAGCTTGGCTGCCACTGGTTCCCCCTTGATCGATTGGAGCGATGCAGTGCCTTCAGGACTCGGTGTCAATCGTACTGCCTGGCTCGGCAGCGCCCGCCCCCTACGGTAGGCTTGGCGCGGTTTCCCGTGGTCAGATCCGGCCCCGGTCGAGGTCACGGTCAAGCGCGAGGTCGACGCCGACTCGTCGGTGCTGGCCGAGTGGACCAGCTCCTACACCGAGGCCGGCCGGCGCTGGTCCGGCACCCCCGGCGTGTCCGTGGTCGAGCTGGGGCGCGAGGGCATCAGCTACCACCGCGACTACCAGTAGGGCCGGGGCCTCTGGCGGGTCCGGACCTCCCGCGGGGCCCCGGGGGCCTCCCGGCCCGCCCGCGGGCCGGTTGCTCAGCGCGAGGCGAAGCCGACGCGCTTCTCGGGGTTGTCCTCGCTCATCTCGATGTAGGCGAGCTTGTCGGTGGGGATGCCGACGCGGTGGCCCCTGCTGTCGGTCAGCCAAAGGACGACGCGGGTCTCGTTGGCCAGGGCGCTCTCCACGATCTTGGCCACCTCATCGGCTGACTGGTCGATATCGACCTCGAGTTCCTTGGGGTTGTCGGTGACCCCCAGCTTGACCTCCATCGGTCGAACGTCCTCCTGCTCGTCGGGCCGCGCGCGGCGGGTTGCCGCGCGAGCGTAGCAGGACCGGGCGGAAACGATCCGCCGGCGGCGGTGGGCGGGGCATGTGGAAGAAGGCGACCAAGTGTCGCACCGGCTTGGTAGGTTCCTGCGCCAAGGACGGCGCACGAACGGGAGGCGAGGCCGGTGGGCTGGGAGCTGGGCGTGGCGGTCGCGGTGCTCGGGGGGCTGGCGGCCGGCTTCCTGCTGGCGCGCCGAGGCGGGCAGCTCGGCCTTGCGGCCAGCCTGCTCGACCGGCGGCTCGACGGCATGTCCAAGGAACTCGACCGGCGCCTGGTCGACCTGGACCGCCGCCTGTACCTCGGCCTGGACACGGTGCAGCACGCGCAGGCCCAGGCGAGCGACGTGGCCGCCGACGTGCGCGAGCGGGTCGCGGTGGTGAGCGGTATCGCCCAGCAGGTCCTCGAGCAGGCGCGCGACCTCGGCAAGCTGGAGGACCTGCTGCGGCCGCCGCAGGCGCGCGGCGCCTTCGGCGAGGTCCTGCTCGAGCACCTGCTCACCCAGGGCCTGCCAGAGGGATGCTGGCGGACCCAGTACGCCTTCCGCTCGGGAGCGCGCGTCGACGCCGTGCTGGTGCTCGACGGCGCGCTGGTGTCGGTGGACTCCAAGTTCCCGCTCGAAGCCTTCGCCCGGATGGCCGCCGAGGACCATGGCGACGCCGCCCGCGCGCTGCACCGCCGCGCCTTCGTGCGCGACGCGCGCAGGCACGTGGACGCGATCGCCGACAAGTACATCCGCCCCGACGAGGGCACCTTCGACTTCGCCCTCTGTTACCTGCCGTCGGAGGCCGTCTACTACGAGTTCCTCCGTGAGGAGCCGGCGGGCGAGTCGGCGTTCCGCTACGCGCTGGAGCGTCGCGTCTTCCCGGTGTCGCCGGCGACGTTCTATGCCTACCTCCTGTCAGTGGGCGTGGGGCTGCGCGGCCTGCGGGTCGAGGCGAACGCCCGGCGCGTGCTCGACGCGCTGTCGGCGCTGCGGGGCGACCTCGACCGCTTCCAGAGCGACTTCGAGGTGGTCGGCAAGCACCTCGGCAACGCGCGAACACGCTGGGAGGAGGCCGCCCGCCGGCTGGACCGCTTCGGCGACAGGCTCTCCGAGGTCTCCGACCGCGCCGGCGAGGTCCAGAGCCCCTCGCAGGCGACCGACGAGTCGCTCGAAGCCGCGGACCCGGAGGTGGTCGCCGCGCCCCTGACGGTGGCCGTGCCGCGGCCCGAACGCGAGGGAGGTGAGCCCCTCACGGGAACCGGCTGAACCAGATCAGCGACAGGCCGGCCCCGGCGACCAGCAGCAGCAGCGACGCCGCGGCGAAGACCACCGTGACCTCCTGCCTCTGCCTGACGAGGCCGATCTTGGAGCCGAGGTCGTGGTAGATGCCCTTGAGGTCCTTGCTGGTCGGGGCGGCGAAGAAACGGCCGCCCGTCGCCTCGGCCACGCGCCGCAGGGTGAACTTGTCCGGCGGCACCGGGATGCGGCGGAGCTGCCCGGTGGCCTCGTCCGGGACGTCGACCATGCCGGTGTCGGTGCCCAGTGAGATGGTGAACACCGGGACGTTGAGCTGGCGCGCGTGCCGGGCCGCGTCCAGCGGCTGGGTCCGGCCCTGGGTGTTCGACCCGTCCGAGAGCAGCAGGATCACCGTGGGCGGCTGCTTGGACAGGTCGGGGGCCGTGGTCGTCGGGACGCTCCCGTGTCCGCCCGGCACGGTCGTGGTGGGAGCGCCCGGGGCGGGCGGCGGCAGCCTGGCCTCCAGCGCCCGCTCGATCGCGTCGCCCATGGCCGTCGGCCCCTCGGCGTGCAGCGAGGCCAGCGCGTCCTGGACGGCAGCCCGGTCGGTGGTGGGCCGGGTGAGGATCTGCGCCGTGCCCGAGAAGGCGACCACGCCGACGCGGAACTTTTCCGGCAGCTCACCGAGGAAGACGTTGGCCGCCTGCTCGGCCGCGATCATCCGGCTCGGCGCCACGTCGGTGGCGTTCATCGAGCCGGAGGTGTCCATCACCAGCATGACCGTGGCCTGCTCCTTGGGGACCAGAGTGACCGCCTGTGGTCGCGCCAGCGAGAACAGCAGCCCGGTCAGCGCCAGCAGGTACAGGGCCGGTGGCAGGTGGCGGCGCCACCCGGGCGAGCGGGTGACGACGTTGGCGAGCAGGTCGAGGTTGGTGAAGCGGACCGCGTAGCTGGTGCGGCGTCGCTGGCCGAGCAGGTAGGCGAGCACCGCGACCGGGACCAGGGCCAGTGCCCACAGGAATCCCGGCCATTGGAGGCTCATCGCGATCGCCTCGCCACGGTCTGGGTGCCGCTCGCCGGTCCGGTCACCCGGTGGCGCAGGTACCCGGCGAAGCTTCGCAGCCAGTCGCCCTCGGTCCACAGCACGACGTGGTCCACGCCGCAGCGGCGCAGCTCCGCCGCCAGCTCGGCCCGTTCGGCGTCGGCCGCCGCGTTGAAGCGCTCCCGCAGCGTGCGCTGCCCGGTGTCGACGCGCAGGTGCCGGCCGGTCTCCGGGTCGACCAGCAGGAGCTCTCCGACGTTGGGCAGCTCCTGCTCGCGGCGGTCGCGGATCTCCACGGCGATCAGGTCGTGCCGCCCGGCCAGCGCCAGCACCGCGGCCTTCCAGTCGCGCGGCCCGCGGAAGTCGCTGACCAGGAACAGCAGCGAGCGGCTGTGGGTGAGCCGCCCGGCGCGGGCCATCCCCTCGCCGAGCGAGGTGGCTCCGGCCCCGTCGAGCTGCGGCTCGCGGCGCAGCGAGGCGAGCAGGCCCATCAGGCCGACCCGGCCCTGGCGGGGCGGGAGCGTGACCGGGTGGTCGTCGCCGAAGGTCACGATCCCCAGGCGGTTGCCGCGCCGGGTGGTGAGGTGGCCGACGGCCAGCGCCACGCCCTCGGCCACGTCCGCCTTGCGGCGCTCGGCGGTGCCGAAGCACATCGACGGCGAGGTGTCGAGGATCAGCCAGCTCACCAGGGCGCGCTCGGCCACCTGGTCGCGGACGTGCGGCTCGCGCGTGCGCGCGGTCACGTTCCAATCGATGCGGCGCACGTCGTCGCCCGGCTGGTAGGGGCGGATCTGGGCGAGCTCCGTCCCGATCCCGACGGAGTTGGAGCGGTACTCGCCGGCCAGCAGCGCCTCCACCCGCCTGTGGACCACCACGTCGAGCGCGCGCAGCAGCGCCTCCGGGGTGGGCCCGGGTCCTGGTCGGTCCGGGGTCCGGACCGGGACGAGCGGGACGCCGCCGCCGGCCGCGCTCATGCGGTCGACTCGCGTGCCAGGTCGATCCGCGGCGCCGGGATCGAGGACAGCACCGCGGTCAGCAGGGCGTCGGCGGTGACCTCCTCGGCGAGGGCCTGGTAGGTGAGCACCAGCCGGTGGCGCAGCACGTCCTTGGCCACCTCCTGCACGTCCTGCGGCAGCGCGTAGGGGCGGCCGCGCAGCAGCGCCAGCGCCCTGGCGGCGTGCACCAGGTTGATGGAGCCGCGCGGGCTCGCGCCGTAGCCGATGTAGGGCGCGATCTCGCCGACCCCGTACTGCTCGGGCAGGCGGGTCGCCATGCACAGCGCGACCGAGTACTCGGCCACCAGCCGGTCGACGTAGATGTCCTTGGTGGCGCGCTGGTACTCGTGGAGCTGGTCCAGCGTGAGCACCTGCTGGACGTCTGCGGGGTCCACCAGTGAGCGGTGGACCACGCTCATCTCCTCGCTGAAGTTGGGGTAGTCCACCAGCACCTTCATCATGAAGCGGTCGACCTGCGCCTCGGGAAGGGGATAGGTGCCCTCGGACTCGATCGGGTTCTGGGTGGCCAGCACCAGGAACGGGTCCGGCGCGGGATAGGTCGCCTTGCCGATGGTGACCTGCCGCTCCTGCATGACCTCCAGCAGCGCCGACTGCACCTTGGCGGGCGCGCGGTTGATCTCGTCGGCGAGCAGGAAGTTGCAGAACACCGGCCCCAGCTCGGTGTCGAAATTGCCGCTGTCCGGCCGGTAGATGCGCGTGCCGACCAGGTCGGAAGGCACCAGGTCGGGAGTGAACTGCACGCGGTGGAAGGTGCCGCCGAGCACTCTGGCCACGGTCGAGATGGTGAGCGTCTTGGCCAGGCCGGGCACGCCTTCCAGGAGCAGGTGCCCGTTGGAGAGCAACGCGACCAGGACGCGTTCCAGCATCCCCTCCTGGCCGACGATCACCCGCTTGATCTCGAAGAGCGCCGCCTCGAGCTGGGTGTGCGCGGCCGCGGCCTCGCCGACCGCTGCCAGCCGTGGCTTGTGTTCAGTCACGGATAGGGCTCCTTCCGGGCGGCCGGTGCCTTGGTGGCGCAGCGGGGTTGCTCGAACGCGGAACACCCTATGTATCGGGGACTCCGAGTGGTGACTCGAGCTTCCCGGGAACCGGACAGGTCAAACCTGTTCGGAGACGGGACGGAGGGGTGGAGGGGCAGCCGACGTGGACAAGTCACACCATAGCGCCAGCAGCGCGATCCGGCACCATCCGGAATGAGATTGGCTCCCCCGGAGGCCCCAAGGCCGGAGCGGTTGCCCCCGGCCTTGTCCCACCATATGGGCCTCCGGCGTGTCGCCGGCAACGGATGCGTGTCGCGAGCCCGGTCATCCGAGGGGCTGAGCCTCACCCCGGGACCAGGGCGATCCCGCTCGGCACATCCGCCGCGTTGCAGTCGTTCTACGCGGTCACCCTGAGAACTGGCTGAGAATGACATAGGGGAGTCTTAAGAAAGCTGGTCCAAAGCCACGGGCCACGCAGGTCCGACGTCTCAGGGCGCCGCCTCAGGAGCGACCCACGGGAGCGAGCCTGCCGATCTGCTCGACCTGCTGTTGCAGGCGGCGGGCGACTCCCTGGCGGACCGTGGCCGGCAGGTCGATGGTCACGATCGAACCGCGCCCGGGCTGCGACTCCACCGAGACGCCGCCGCCGTGCAGCTCGGCGACCCACTTGACGATCGCCAGCCCCAGCCCCGACCCGGCCATGCCGCGCACGCTGGGCGCTCGCCAGAACCGGTCGAACATCCGGTCGAGGTGCTCGTCCTCGATGCCGATGCCGCTGTCGGCCACCCGGACCTCGGCCCGACCGTCGTGCACGGCCATGCTCAGCTCGACCCAGCCCGTGCGGGTGTACTTGAGCGCGTTGTCGGCCACGTTCCAGATCGCGCGGCGGAGGTCGTCGCGGTCGCCGAGCACCCAGGCCTCCGGCAGTGGGCCGAGACGGACCTCCACGGCGTCCGAGGCGTGGCGCCCGGAGTCCCTGTGGATGTCGGCGACCAGGTGATCGAGGCGGAAGATGCGCCGGGGCGCGGACCTGGTGGCGGCCTCCAGCCGTGCCAGCGCGAGCAGGTCGCCGATCAGTGACTCCATGCGGCGCATCTCGGTGAGGACGTCGTGCAGGGCGGCGCTGCGGTCCTCCGGCCGGGCGTCGGGGACCCGGCTCAGGAACTCGACGTTGGTGCGGATCGCGGTGATCGGGGTGCGCAGCTCGTGCGATGCGTCGGCCACGAAGCGCCGCTGCGAGTCGAGCGTGGTCTGCAGGTCGACGTGGGAGCGTTCCAGCTCGTTCAGCATCTGGTTGAACGTGAGGGAAAGGCGGCCCAGCTCGTCGCGGCGGTTGTGCGGCTTGCCCTCGACCGGCAGCCGCTTGGTGAAGTCGCGGTCGTCCCCGATCTGCTGCGCGGTGGCCCGCATGCGGGCGAGCGGGCGGAGCAGCGCCGCCGCCAGTCCGGAGCCGATCAGCGCGGCCACCAGCAGCACCGCCAGGCCGCCGCCGATCAGGATGCTGCGCAGCAGGCGCAGCGACGACTCCACGCTGTCCAGCGAGCGGGCGACGGTGACCTCGCCGTACAGCTTCTTGGGCGGGGTCTTCTGGACGTCGGGCGCCGGCAGGTTCGCCTGCCTGCCCTTCTCGCCCGGCGGCACGCTCTGGAGGGCCTCGAACGGCTCGGAGTACACCGCCAGGGGAATGTGCAGGTCGTTGAGGTCGGCCTGGACCCGCGTCACGCGGTTGTAGGCCACGTGCGGCAGCCGGACGCCGGCGTTCTCGTCGGTGTTGGGGCTCTTGGCGTCGATCGCCCACCGCTTGCGGTCCTTGTCCTCGCCCATGGCGATCTGCATCCAGGTGCCCGGCTTCTGGTCGGGGGTCTTCCGACCGAGCTGGCCGTTCTCGTGGATGTCGTTGGCGAAGTCGTAGGAATAGAGCAGCCGACCGAGCGCCTGGCCCTGGCTCTGCACGGAGTAGGCGAACTCGTCGTGCAGCCGCCGGTCCACGTAGGTGTAGACGCCGAACCCGAAGGCGGTCAGCGCGAGCATCAGCAACACCAGGTAGGCCACGGTCAACCGCGCGCGGAAGCTCATCGGGCGCCGTCCGGGTCCTCGCGGAGCACGTAGCCGACCCCGCGGACGGTGTGGATCACCCGGGGCTCGCCCTCGGTCTCCAGCTTGCGGCGAAGGTAGCCCACGTAGACCTCCAGCACGTTGGAGTCGCGGCCGAAGTCGTAGTCCCAGACCCGCTCCAGGATCGTCGACCGCGTCAGCACCTGGCGCGGGTGCTCCAGGAACAGCGACAACAGGTCGAACTCCTGGCGGGTGAGCGAGATGGAGCGGTCGCCGCGCCACACCTCGTGGGTGGAGCGGTCCATGCGCAGGTCGCCGAAGCGCAGCTCCGCGGTGCTCGAGCCGTTGCGGCCCCTTCGCAGCAGCGCCTTGATCCTGACCAGCAGCTCCTCGAACGCGAACGGCTTGCCGAGGTAGTCGTCGGCGCCGGCCTCGAAGCCGGCCACCCGCTCCGGCACCTCGCTGCGGGCCGTCAGCATCAGCACCGGCACGTCGCCCGCCTGGCGCAGGCGCCGGCAGACCTCGAGCCCGTCGATGCCAGGAAGCAGCACGTCCAGGATGACGAGGTCAGGAGCGTGGTCGAGGGCCCTCGAAAGGGCCTCCTCCCCGGACGCGGCGACGTCGACCTCGAAGCCCTCGTAGGCCAGCGGCCGACGCAGCGCCGAAGCCAGCAGGGGATCGTCGTCCACGACCAGGATGTGGGCACCCATCTGCATGCCGCCCTTCTCCACCTACCTTCAGGGTCTGGGACCCCTGGGCGTCATTCTGCCTGCTCGGCGCCATCCTTGCCTACCCGCGAGCGAAGCCCTCTGGTGTATCCGCCACGATCGTCACAAATCATCGGGCTGGCGCGGCGGCGCCGCTATCGCTCGGCGACGTCCTCGCGGCGGCAGTCCTCGGGCAGCTTGTCGGTGCGGATCCCCTTGAAGGAGGGCGCGCGCAGCCGCCAGTCGTCGGTCCAGCCCTGGTACTCGACCTCGCAGACCAGCTCCGGCCGCGTCCAGCGCGCACCGCGCAGGCGCGGGTCCGGCGGGACCTCCACCGGCGGGTGCGCCTGCTCGCGTTCCTGGAGGTCGGGCAGCAGCCGCTCCAGGAAGCTGTGGGTGAAGCCCGTGCCGACGTTGCCGACGTAGCGCGGCCCGCCGCCGTCGTACACCGCCAGCAGCAACGACCCGAGCGTGCTGGAGCGGCCGCCCTTGCCCCTGGTCCAGCCGACGATCACGCAGTCCTGGCGTCGCAGCGCCTTGACCTTGCGCCAGTCCGGCGAGCGGGCGCCCGGCCGGTACTGGCTGGTCAGCCGCTTGGCGACCACTCCCTCCAGGCCCAGGCCCTTGATCTGGTCGAAGAAGGCGGTGCCGCGGCCCTGGACCTCCTGCGAGACGCGCACGTCGTCGCGCGGCACCAGCACCTCGGCAAGGCGAGCCCGGCGGTCGGCCAGCGGCAGCTCCAACAGGGACTCGCCGTCGAGCCACAACAGGTCGAAGGCCAGGAACTGGATCGGCACCCGGCCGCGATGGCGCGCAAGCTCCTCGGGCGAGCGGTGGAAGCGGTCCTGCATGCGCTGGAACGACGGCCGGCCGTCCTGGTCGAAGGCGACGATCTCGCCGTCGACCACGGCGTTGCGCGCGGCAAGCTGGCGGTGCAGTCTGTCCAGCTCCGGGAACTGGGCGGTGACATCGCGGGCCGTCCGCGAGGTCAGCCGGGTGGTCCCGCCGAGCGCGGCGAGGCAGCGGTGACCGTCCCATTTCACCTCGAAGAGCCAGGCTTCGTCGTCGAACGGCTCGCGGACCAGCTGCGCCATCATCGGCTCGAAGGTCGGCGGCGCGGCCGGGGCCGGCAGGGGCGTCCGGCCGCCGAGCAGGCAGATCCAGTCCTGCTTGGTGCGCACGAAGTGGTACTCGGCCCCGCGGTAGCGGCTGCCGTGCAGGCGGACGGTCCACTTGCCGTCGGTCACCTCCAGCGGCTCGTAGGTGCCGAGGTCGAACAGGCGCACCTCGCCCGCGCCGTACTCGCCCTCCGGGATGGAGCCCGAGAAGGTGAGGTAGTCCATCGGGTGGTCTTCGGTGTCGTGGTGGAGCGCGCGGGCGTGGTGCTGCTGGATGCAGAAGACCGGGCCCGACGCCAGGTCGGCCGGCTCGGCGAGCCCGGCCGCGTGCGGCGCCTCCGGCAGCGCCACTGCTCGCCGGGCGGTGCCGGCCGGCTCCGGCGGCGGCTCCGGGGTGCGCCGGAAGTCCCGCTTGCTCCGGTACTCGGAGAGGTCGGGCGTGGGCGGAGGCGCCGCCTCCGACTCCGATGCCGCGCCGGCTTCCGTGGGCTGGACGCCCAGGGTTTCGAGGGCGGCGGCCAGCGTCTGGCGGTCGGTGAGCACGGGCGCGAAGCGGTCGCCCTCCTCGAACCGCTGCCAGACGTTGTCGATGCGGAAGTCGTTCGGCTCCAGGTCCTGGTCCAGCTCGTCCCAGTCCAGCGGGGTCGACACCGGCGCGCCGGGCCGTGGCCGCAGCGAGTAGACGCTGGCGATGTTGGCGCCTTTGCGGTTCATCTGGTGGTCGATGAACACCTTCCCGGCCCGCTCGGCGACGGGCCAGGCCATGGTCACCTTCTCCCGGTAGGCGCGGACCAGCAGGCGACCGACCTGCTCGACGAAGGCGCGCACGTCCGCGTACGGGTGCACCGGCTCGAGCGGCACGTAGACCTGCATCCCGGTGGCGCCGGAGGTCTTCGGGTAGCCGCGCAGCCCCAGCCCGTCCAGCACCACCTTGATCAGCTTGGCGACCGTGCGGACGTCGGCGAAGGTGTAGGGCTCGAAGGGGTCGAGATCGAACAGCGCGAACTCGGGACGGTCCAGCGAGCCGGCCCGGCTGTGCAGCGGGTGCAGCTCGATGCAGCCGAGGTTGACGACGTAGAGCAGGCTGGCCAGGTCCTGCGCCATCACCATGTCGTTGACCTTGCGGTCGTCCCCGGGGACCCGCGCGGTGGGCAGCCAGTCCGGCGCGTGGCCGGGCACCCGCTTCTCGAAGAACGCCTCGCCCTCGATGCCGTCCGGCATTCGCAGCATGGTCAAAGGACGGTCGCGGAGGTGGGGGAGCAGCAGCGGCGCCACGTTCCAGTAGTAGCCGAGCAGGTCCCGTTTGGTCAGGCGATCCCTCGGCCAGTACACCTTGTCGAGGTTGGACACGCGCAGCTCGCGGTCACCCGCGATCAGGCGCCAGGCGTCCCCCGTTCGCCGTGCCGGCAGCGGCGTGGGGAGCCGGAGCCGGCGTGCGCGACTGGCCACGGTTGCACGCTCCTTCGTGGCGCCAACTCCCGTACACGGACTCTTCTCGTGAAGCCTGGTCACGTATCCGCGGCGCGCCATCACCGCCTCCGGTCCGGTAACTTTCGTCCGGCTTGGCGCCGATACATCACCAGGCTTCTAGCGTACATTGAGCAGGTAGACCCGCATGACGGTGGGCCGCCGCCTGACCCGGGAGCAAGCATGAAGACGATCTGGAAAGGCGCGATCTCGTTCGGCCTGGTGACGATCCCCGTCAAGGTCTACACCGCGACCGAGGAGAAGACGCTCAAGTTCAACCAGCTCCACGCTCCCGACGGGGGACGCATCCGCTACAAGCGCGTCTGCTCGATCGACGGCGAGGAGGTCTCCTACGGGGAGATCGTCAAGGGCTACGAGTACGAGAAGGACCACTACGTGACGCTCACCGACGAGGAGCTGGACGCCCTGCCGGTGAAGACCGCCCGCGCGATCGAGATCGAGCGGTTCGTCGATTCGGAGCAGATCGACCCGATCTATTTCCAGCGGTCCTATTACCTGGTGCCCGACGGGACCGGCGTCAAGGCCTACCACCTGCTGCGAGAGGGCGACGACTTCGAGCCCAAGGACTTCCAGGACGAGTACCGGTCCGCGCTCGAGGACCTGATCAGCAAGAAGGTCCAGGGCGAGGAGGTCACCTACGCGGAGCCGGCCGAGCCTTCCAAGGTGGTCGACCTCATGGACGCGCTGCGGGCAAGCGTTGAGGCGGCGCAGGCCAGCAAGCCGGCCGGCGACCGCGGCGGCTCGCGCGCCAAGCCCACCAGGACGCGCCGCAAGCAGGCGGCCGGCGAATAGTCGCCCGGCGCGCTACGGCTTGAGCGGCCGGCGTTCCGGACGTTCCGCGGCGTCGCGAGCCTCGCGTCTGTCGGGATCGCGGTTGTTGAGATCGCCGCGGCCGGGATCGTCCCCGTCGCCCGGACCCCCGTGGCGGTGGGACGGACGGCGGGCGGTCGGCTGTCCGTGGTGTCCGTAGTCGGTGCGGATGCCGTGGCGGACCGCCCACTCTCTGGGCGGCTCGGCCTCCTCGAGCGACTGTTTCGCCAGCTCGCGGAGCTGCTCGCTGCCGCGCTCCCGGACGCCGAACTCGGCCCGCAGCGACAGGTAGGCCAGCCCGCCGATCGGGATCGGCAGCCAGAAGTTCAGGACCCGGTAGGTGATCACCCCGAGCAGGGCGATGTCCCGGGGCGTCCCGAAGCCGACCAGCGTCGAGGTCAGCACGAACTCGACGACGCCCAGGCCCGACGGCGTGATCGGCAGCACCGCCAGCACGTTGGCGAGCCCGTAGGCGACCAGCAGGTCGTCCAGCCGGACCCAGTGCCCGAACGCGCCGACGAACACCCACAGCGAGGCGGCGTCGAGCAGCCAGTTGGCGGCGGCCCAGCCCGCCGCGCGGCTGACCAGGGCGCGGTCTGCGACCAGGGTGCGCAGGCGGTCGGCGAACCGCCTGACGATGGCGACCACCCGGTCCGGGTCGAGCAGCGGCAGCCGCGCGGCGGTGGCGCGGAGGACCTTGACCGATCCCTCCTCGCCACGCATCAGCAGCACGACCACGGTCGCGAAGGCGGCGATGAGCAGGGCGCCGAGCACCCCAGCGGTGCCGTACAGCGGGTTGTAGCCGTGCAGCGGGATCGACGCCACCAGGGCGATCCAGAGCAGCACGTTGAGCACCACGGCCGAGCCGACGCCCTGGGTGGCCAGCGCGAACGCGGTGTCGGTGCCCGACAGCCCCGCCGCGGTGAGCAGCCGGTACCCCAGTGCGCCGCCCGCGGCCGTGCCGCCCGGCACCACGTGGCTCACGGCCAGGGTCGAGAACTGCGTGCGCAGCAGCACGTCGAACCGTGGCTGGGGCTTGCCGCGGGGCAGCACCGACCTGGTCAGCAGTGTGTAGGCGATGATCGAGAGCGCCTCCAGCGCCACTGCCAGCAGCAGCCAGCGCAGGTCCACCTGGCCGAGGCGGTAGAACGCCCGGTGGACGCCGGCGATCTGCGGGACCAGGAAGTGGATCACCACGAAGGCGCCGGCCAGTAGCAGGACGACCCGCCTGATCGAGACCGGCACAGGGGTCTGGGTCCGCACCGCTACGCCCCCGCCTGCGGCCGCGCGGCGCCGAGACGGGCCAGCAACCCCGCGAGCAGGGCGGTTCTCGGCACCACGCTGTCCAGGTCGAGCCACTCGCTGGGCCCGTGCGCCTCGCCACCCACCGGCGCCAGCCCGTCGATGGTCGGCACGCCGGCGGTCGCGGTGGTGTTGGCGTCGCCCGCACCGCCCGTCGCCGTGTGGCCGACCTCGAAGCCGAGGTCGCGCGCCACCCGCTGCGCCTCCTCGACCAGCGCCATCACCGCGGCGGTGCGCTCCATCGGCGGATGCCGGTGCAGCAGGCGCACGGTCGAGCTGGTGCCATCGACGGTCTGGCGCTCGACGATCTCGGAGACCGCCGCCAGCGCCCGCTCGAAGTCGGCGGTGCTGGTGGCGCGCAGGTCCAGTTCGAGGACGGCCGCGCCGGCGACCACGTTGGGGCGCGTGCCCGCCCGCACCGTGCCGACATTGCAGGTCACGCCCTTCCAGCGGCGGTTCAGCCCGTGCAGGGCGATGGTGTGGTGGGCGGCCTCCAGCGCCGCGCTCGCGCCCTTCTCCGGCCGTACGCCCGCGTGCACCGCGCGGCCGGTGACGCGGACCTCCAGCGCCGCGATGCCCTTGCGGGCCGAGACGAGGTCGCCGTTGATGCGGGCCGCCTCCAGCCCGATGGCGACGTCGTGGTCCGCGGCCAGTTCCTGGATGATCGGCTTGCTGGCGGGCGAGCCGATCTCCTCGTCGGGCGAGAAGATCATGGTGAACAACTCGAAATCCTCGAAGCCGGCGTCGTCGCACAGCGTCTCGATCGCCTCGATCCCGGTCACCAGTCCGGCCTTGTCGTCGGTCACACCGGGACCGTAGGCGCGGCCTCCATCGGTCCGGAACGGCCGCGCCGCCGTCTCACCATCATCGAACACCGTGTCCATGTGCGCGAGCAGCAGCAGGCGCCGCCCGCCCGCGCTCCTGGACAGCCCGCCGGGGCGGCGGCCGATCAGCGTGTCGCCAAGCGCTGGCTCGCCCGGCCCCGGGCGGTGCGGGCGGCGCTCGACCTGCCAGCCACCGGAGCGCAGGTCGCGCTCGAGCAGATCGGCGACGCGGTTGACGCCAGCCGGGCTGAAGGACCCGGAGTCCTGATTGACGAGCTGCTCCAGCCGCGCGACGGCGGCCTGATATCGCCGCTGCAACAATGGCAGAAGCGCTTGGGGGTCGGCGCGAGGGTCCATGAGCCTGGGGCCAAGTATAGTGACGCGCCGCTGTGAGGCCCTGCCAAACGCCCAGGTCCGCCGCGCGCGGCCCGCCCGGTCCCACGCGGGCGCCCGGCCCGGACGGTCCCGGGTTCCCTGGCGCGCGGCCGGGTCACCTTGACAGCTTCTTGAACGGTTGGGCGGCTACCATTTCAGCTATGCGAGTTCTGGTCGTAGAGGACGAGGTCGACCTCGCGGACGCGGTTGCCCGCGGTCTGCGCCGCGAGGGCTATGCGGTCGACGTCGCCTATGACGGCGACGAGGCCTTGGACAAGCTGTCCATCAACGAGTACGACGTCATCTGCCTCGACCTGAACCTGCCCGGCACCGACGGGATCGAGGTGACCCGCCGGCTGCGCCTGGAGCGCAAGGAGCCGTCCGCCCCGCGGGTGCTGATGCTCACGGCTCGGGACCAGCCCAGAGATCGCGTCGTGGGCCTCGACGAGGGCGCCGACGACTACCTCATCAAGCCGTTCGACTTCGACGAGCTGAAGGCGCGGGTCCGCGCGCTGCTGCGGCGCGACGCCGGCCGCTCCGGCGCGCTCATGCGCGTCGGCGACCTGGAGCTGGACACCGCCAGGCACGAGGCTCGGCGCGCCGGGCGCGACCTCTCCCTGACGCCCAAGGAGTTCTCGCTGCTGCGCTACTTCATGTCGCGCGCCGGCCAGGTGCTCTCCCAGGAGGACCTGCTCGAGCACGTCTGGGACGAGCACGCCGACCCCTTCACCAACACCGTCCGGGTCACCGTGATGACGCTCCGCCGCAAGCTGGCCGAGGCCGGTGAGGGCCAGCCGATCGAGACCGTGGTCGGCCGTGGCTACCGGCTGCGAGAGGGGTCGTGAGCTCGGTGAACCAGTGGGAGATGCCCACCTGGTCCAGCAACCGGCTGCCGGAGTGGATGCGCTCGATCCGGTTCCGCTACACGCTGCTGTACTCGGGCGTGCTCTTCGGTCTGGCCGCGCTGGTCATCGGCGCCATCTACCTGATCCTGTGGATCAGCCTCCACGAGCCCATGTCGATCATCAACGGCAGGGTGATCGACCGTTTCAGCGGCCAGTCGTTCTCAGTCGACATCGTCACCGCGCGCCAGTTCGAGCGCCTGGTCCACCAGCAGACCCTCGAGCGGCTCCGGACCTTCTCGTTCGAAGCCCTGATCGTGCTGTTCTTCGCGAGCCTGGTGGTCGGCTGGGTGGTCGCCGGCCGGGTGCTGGCGCCGATCGGCCGGATCACCGGCGTGGCGCGCGAGATCCAGGCCACCGACCTCTCGCGGCGTATCCGCCTGCAGGGCCCCAACGACGAGCTGAAGCAGCTCGCCGACACCTTCGACGCGATGCTCGCCCGCATCGACGCCGCCTTCGCCGCGCAGCAGCAGTTCCTCGCCGACGCCTCGCACGAGCTCCGCAACCCGCTGGCGATCATCCGCACCAACGCGGACCTCGCCCTCACCGACAAGGACCCGCAAGTCGACGAGCTGCGGCAGGCGGTGGTCGTGGTCAAGCGCGCCAGCGACCGCATGGCAAGGCTGGTCGACGACCTGCTCGCCCTGGCTCGCCGCGAGTCGCCAACCTTCGCCATCGAGCAGGTGGACCTCGGGCGCGCCGTGACCGAGGCCAGCGAGGAGTTCCTGGCTCCGGCCGAGGCGCGCGGGATCGTGCTGGACCGCGCGGTCGCCCCGGGCGTGGTGGTCATGGGCGACGGGGACGCGCTCAAGCGCGCGGTCGCCAACCTGCTCGAGAACGCCGTGCGGCTGGCGCCGAGCGGCTCCCGCATCCGCCTGGCGGTCGGCAGCGAGCGCGGGCTCGCCTGGATCGCCGTCTCCGACGAGGGGCCCGGGATCGCCCCCGAGCACCAGCCGCGGGTCTTCGACCGGTTCTGGCGGGCCGACAAGGGCCGCTCCAGGGCGGACGGAGGGACCGGGCTCGGCCTGTCGATCGTCCGCCAGATCGCCCAGAGCCACGGCGGGGACGTGCAGCTCCAGTCGAAGCTGGGAGTCGGCTCGACCTTCACCATCTGGCTGCCGGTCGCCAACGTCAGCAGCGACCCCGCGCGCAGCCTCACATCCGGCGCCCCCCGCTAGCTTTCTCACATCCGGCGCCCCCGCGAGCTTTGGCCCGCGCTCGGCGCGGGTAAGCCGTTGGCGGCCCGGAGCGCCGCCGCCCCGGGCACCGCGGTAAAGCCCGCCGCTCGGCCCCCGCGATGGGCGCCGCGGTCCCTTTCCGCACAGTGACGCTTACGCACCGCAACGGCGGGCTTTACGTGGGCTTGAGAGTTCGCTTACCGATGTTTTAGTGCGGCCGGCCTACGCTCGATGCACAGACGAGCAAGACCTCGTGGTGAGAGAACTCCGTTCAGGAGGCCGATGGATGTCCAACTCCGACATGTGGCGACCGCCGCCGACCTCCGCCAACGGCACCCATGAGCCCTCGGACGAGCAGCCGACCGACCAGGACGAGGCTGGTCGCGACGCTACCACGCCGCTCGACGCGAACTCGACCCAGCAGGGCTCGCCCGGCTGGGCTCAGGATTCCGAAGGCGGCTGGCGGGCCGACGGTTCGCACTGGACCGGTCAAGAAGGATCGAACTGGGGCGAAGCAGCCCCGACAAGCTGGGGTCAGGGCGGCGCCGGCAGTGGCTGGAGTGGTGCGGGACCGGGCGGCGGCCCGTCCACACCGGCCCCCGGCGCCCCCGCCCCAGGACAGGCCGGCCAGATGCCGGCATCCATGGCCGGCACCATGACCGAGCCGCAGGGGTCATGGGCCGCGGGGGCCACCGCGCCCCCGTGGGCTGAGGCCGAGACCCGCCCGATCCCAGAGCCCTCCGGTGCCGGCCCGTCCTGGGGCGGGCCGACCGCCGGCAGTGGCGGCCGCCCGCCCCGGCGCAGCAGCTCGCGCCTGGTCGCCGCCGTCCTGGCCGTCGTCCTGCTGCTCGGCGCCGGCTTCGGCCTCGGTCAGCTCCGCGACCGTGGCTCCGGCAACGCCAGCGCCACGGGCAGCTCGCCCGGGACGCCGGTCACCGTCACGCCCTCGCAGATCAAGGCCGGCGACGAGCCGATCGCGTCGGTGGCCAAGGCCCTGCTCCCGGCGGTGGTGCAGCTCGAGACGGACCAGGGGCTCGGCTCCGGGGTCGTCTACGACAAGAACGGCTACATCCTGACCGCCGCCCACGTGGTCGAGGGCGCGAGCCAGGTGACCGTCCGGCTCGCCGATGGCACCAAGCTCTCGGGCCGCGTGCTCGGGACCGACAGCGGGACCGACATCGCCGTGGTCAAGGTCGACCGCAACAACCTCCAGCCGGCGGCGCTGGCGCTCAAGGTGCCGCTCGAGGTGGGTCAGACCGCCGTGGCGATCGGCAGCCCGTTCGGCCTGGAGGGAAGCGTCACCTCTGGCGTGGTCAGCGCGGTCAACCGCAGCCTTCCCACCCAGGACGGCTCGGTCTTCGAGGTCCTGCAGACCGACGCCCCGATCAACCCGGGCAACTCCGGCGGCGCGCTCGCCGACCGTGAGGGCAGGGTCATCGGCATCAACGACTCGATCCGCTCGGAGTCCGGCGGCAATGAGGGCGTGGGCTTCGCGGTCCCGATCGACATCGCCGCGGCCTCGGCGGCCCGGATCGTGCAGGGCAAGTCCTCGGCATCCGGCTATCTCGGGGTCAGCGGCACCGACCCGACCCTTGGACGGGCCGGGGCGCTGGTGAACGAGGTCGTCAACGGCGGTCCCGCCGACAAGGCCGGGCTGCAGGTCGGCGACCTGGTGGTCAGCGTCAACGGCAAGGCCGTCCAGAGCATGGACGACCTGGCAGCGCAGGTCCGCATCCTCGAACCGGGCCAGAAGGTGCAGCTCGGTATAGTCCGAGATGGCAAGCAACAGACCATCACAGCGACGTTGACAAACCGGCCAAACGAATGATGAGATATGGCCCACAGTCAGTAGCCCACTCGGACTAGACAGTATCGACCGAATATGGTAGTTTGGCTGGTAACGATTTGGAATCAAGCGCAGCACGAACCGGAATGACCGGCGTACTGTTTGGAGACGCGAACACGGAACTGATTCAGAGCGGCGCTGGGGGGCGCTCATCAGGATCGCTTCCGCCCGCATGACGGCCGGGGCCGTCGAGCCTCGGCCGCGAGGACACGGGAGGCGCGGGAAGCACGTTCGCGATGCGACGGCCGCGCCGTCCGGCTGTGAGGACCGGTGGTTGGGGGACTGCCGGGACCCCGCCGGACGGCAGGCCGTCTATTAGTTCTCAATGCTCTAACACCCCTCGTCTGGATTGGATCCCGTTTTTCTTACTATTTCGCTATTTCCTCGCAGCGATCGCTACTCGACCTGCCTTGTCGGACATCCGGGGGACGTAATCCGTAGTCCCCTAGGCACCGCCCAAGTCGCCATTAAGGTGTTCGACCGGACCAGAGCCCGCGGTTGGCGGATCGTGCCTCGTCCACCAGCCGGCGGAACAGCCCGGCGTAGGTCACGTCAGGCGGGATCGTGATGAGCTGGGCGTAGCCCTCGGCCGCCAGCAGCGCGTTCCAGAAGGTCCCGTCCGGCAGCCACACATAGGCCAGCAGGCGCCCGTACCTGTCCCTCGCCTCGACGTCGCCCACCAGCCGGACAGTGCGCCCGTTGAGCATGTGCTTGGCGAAGTTCGAAGCCTCCTTTCCATAGGGCTGGACCGGGCGATCGGGGTCGACCGTCTCTGGGGTGTCGACCCCGATCAGGCGGATGCGCTCGTTCCGGCCAGCGATCGCCGCGATGAAGGTGTCGCCGTCGACCACCCGCTCGACCTTGGCCGCGATGGCGTCCGCGGGCACCGCGGGCCAGGTCGCGCGCTCGGCGGGACTGGTCGCCAGCTGGGGCGCACGGTCCGGCCGGCAGCCCGCCAGCACGAGCACCACCATCGCCAGCAGCGCGAGCAGCCCGATGCCCGCGACCCTGGGAGCGGGTCGCCCCGGTGTCCGGTGCGGCCGAGCCGGCCGCCGCGAGCGGTTGGTGGCGATCATGCGAGGAGCATAGAGAGCGCCGCCGACGCCTGCTCCGGGTTGTCCACACCCCCTTGCGTCACCGCTCGGACGCGGGCGGGGCGGATGCTCCCGACCGCTTCACCGGGGGGTGTGGACAACCCGCAACGGGCGTCCCGGGCGGTCGTTAGGATCAGGGCATGACCACCGGACTCGGCGGCGCCGCCGCCCCACAGCAAGCTCGGCCGGACCGCGATGGCGACCCGGCCGCGGCCATCGCGCTGCCCGACGGCTCGCCCGCGGCGGTGGCAGCGGGCCTGCCCCCGGGCAACCTGGTCGTGCTCGGCGGTCCAGGCAGCGGCAAGACCACCCTGCTCGAGGCGACCATGTACGACCTGGCGGCCGCACCCACCGGGGCCGCGTTGTTCGTCACCTCCAGCAGGCAGGCGGCGGTGGCGTCGACCGCGCGGCTGCTCGCCCGCGTCGAGCGTGCCGCCGGTGGGGCGCTCTGCTGCGTGACCTGGCATGCGTTCGCGCGCGGGCTCGTCACCAGCCACGCGGACCTGCTGCCCTACCGCGGCGAGCCGCGCCCGCTCAGCGGCCCGGAGCAGTGGTCGCTCGTGCGCGAGCTGCTGCTCCAGGACCCACCGGTGGTCGACTGGGGCGATCTCGAACCGCTGGTCCGAACCCGGGCCTTCACCGACGAGCTGGCCAGCTTCGTGCTCGCCTGCCAGCGGCGCCTGATCGGCCCAGAGGACCTCGTCGAGCGCGCGACCGCCCAGCGCCGGCCTGCCTGGCATCTGGCGGCCGACTTCCTCGCCAGCTACCTCGGCCATCTGGCGCTGGCCGACCTGGTGGACCAGACGGGCATGGTGGTCCAGGCCGGCGACCTGCTGGAAGACCACCCCGATCTGCGGGCCGACACCGTCGCGCAGGTCGGCACGGTCCTGGTGGACGAGGCACAGGAGCTGGACCCGGCGCTCGGCTGCCGGACGGTCCTGCTGGAGCACAGCCGCCGGCTGGGTGGGCGCGGCCTGGACGCCGTCCGGCGGCTCCAGTCGGCCGGTCCGCACCCGGCGGTGGCCCTCCGGGGCGGCGGCACCACCGCCGTCGACGCCGCCCACTTCGCCGGCCCCGCCGAAGAGGCCGACGCGATCGCCCGCCTGCTACGGATCGCCCATCACCGCGACGGCGTGCCCTACGGTCGCATGGCCGTGCTGCTGCCCTCGCCGCGACGCCTGACCGGTCCGGTCAGGCGGGCGCTGGAGCGTCGCGGGGTGCCCTACCGCCTCGGCGCCGGCGAGCGGCAGCTCCTGCAGGAGCCGATCGTGCGGCACGTGCTCGACCTGTTCCGCCTCGCGCTGGACCCCGGCCGCGCCGACGAGCTGCTGCCGTCGCTGCTCACCTCACCGCTGGGCGGGCTGGACCCCCGGGAGCTGCGAGCGCTCCGCAGGGCCGCCGTGCTCGCCGACCGGTCGCTCGCCGAGCACGTGGCGGCTCCGGGCGACGACCTCGGCGTCGAGGGGCCGATCGCCGACCGGGTGGCGGCGTTGCGCGGCCTGCTCGACCAGGTGGCGCACTGGGCGAGCGAGCTGGAGGCGGACCGCTGCTTCTGGGAGGTCTGGTGCAACGCCCCGGTGTTCACCGAGCTGGTGGCGCGTGCCGAGCGCCATCCCGAGGACGCCGGCATCGCCCGCCAGCTCGACGCCCTGACCGCCTTCTCCCGGACGCTGGGGTTGTTCGTCGACGGCCGCCCGACCGCGACCATGCGCTCGTACCTCGACGTGGTCGAGCGGGCGGACTTCGCCAGCGATCCGTGGCTGCCGCCCTCGGTGGCCAGGGTGGACGCGGTGTCGCTGCTGTCGGTGCACGCGGCCAAGGGCGAGGAGTTCGACCTGGTGGTGGTGTCGGGCTGCATGGAAGGGGCGCTGCCCCGGACCGCCTGGCCGGAGGGCGTGTTCGAGGCCTGGCGCCTGGACGGCGACCTGGACCCGGTGGCGCGTGCCCGGGCGATCGTCGAGTCCGAGCGGCGCCGCTTCGTGCTGGCGGCGAGCCGGGCCAGGGATCGGTTGGTGCTCACGTCCTCCAGGTCCGAGGGGCGCGGGGAGCCGTCCCGGTTCGTCGCCGAGATCGGCCTGGATCCCTCGGCCGAGGCGGTCCCGGGCGACCCGGCGCCGCTCGGCCCGCTGGAAGCGGCCGGTGCCCTGCGGCGCGTGGCGGGCGACCGCTCGCGGCAGGCTGCCGAGCGGCTGGCCGCCGTGACCACGCTTGCGGCCATGCCGGGCGTGGACCCGTCCACCTGGTGGTGGCGGCGCGACTGGACGGTGGACCCGGAGCCGATCACCTCCGAGGGCCGGCTCCGCACGTCGTACTCACGCATCGGCACCTACGAGGACTGCCACCTCCGGTACTTCTTCTCCAGCGTGGTCGGCCTCGACGATCGCACCTCGTATCAGATGGCCTTCGGCAAGCTCATGCACACCATCTTCGAGCTGGCCGCCAAGGGCGAGGTCGCCGACGAGCCGACCGCGCTCAAGACCGCCTACCGGGAGCGGTTCGACCCGGCCTGGTTCCCCTCCAGGGCGATCGCCCATCAGTACTGGCGCGACGGCATGGCCATGCTCGAGCTGTGGCACCACGGCGAGGCCGAGCAGGCCAGGCAGGCGTTGCGCTTCGAGGTCGCCTTCGAGATGGAGGTCGCCGGCCACCTCGTCCGCGGGCGCATCGACCGCGTCGACCCGGCCGAGGGCGGCGTGATCCTGCTCGACTACAAGACCGCCCGGAACCCGGCGGCCGAGGACGAGGCGCGCCGCTCGCTCCAGCTCGCCATCTACTATCTGGCGGCGCTGCGCGATCCCGAGCTGGCCGCGCTCGGACCGCCGGTCGAGATGCAGCTCGTCTACCCCGCACAGGCGCGCATGGGGCGCTTCGCCCGCGTCAGCCAGCGGCCCGAGCCGGACCATCCCGAGCTCGTCGAGCGACGGCTCGTTCCCCTACTCGAAGGCGCCGCCGCCGAGGCGTTCGACCCGAGCCCGCACGCCGACTGCAGGTTCTGTGCCTTCAAGGTCATCTGCCCGATGTGGCCGCAGGGTGAGGACCTGCTCGCGCCGGTGCAGCCACCCGCCTCCGCCTCCGCCACCACAACCACCACCGCCGCGGGCGCGCAGGCGCCGCCGCAGCCTTCCCCAGGAGGCGAGCCGTGAGCGCCAGCCTCACCGCCACCGCCGCCACGGCGAGCATCCGCAGAGCGCTCAAGGACCGCGAGCCGACGTCCGAGCAGTGGGCCGCGATCACCGCCCCGATCGGGCCGGTCCACGTGATCGCGGGGGCCGGCTCCGGCAAGACCGCCGTGATGGCCGCCCGTATCGTCTACCTGGTCGAGCGGGTCGGGGTGGCTCCCTCGGAGATCCTCGCCCTCACCTTCACCAACAAGGCCGCCACCGAATTGGAGGAGCGCGTCCGCGACGCCCTGGCCATCAGCGCCGCGGCCCCCTCCCCGCCGGCGCGGCCGGCGGGGAGGGAGGCGGGGGAGCCGGGCGCCGGCGCCTGGCCCACGACCGTGGCTCCCGGGCAGCTGGGCACGGGTCCCTGGCCCGCGGCCGAGGCGGCGGCGGACGGGTTGCTGCCGCCGGGCGTGGCGCCCGCGGATCAGGTGGCGGTGCACACCTACCACGCGTTCGCCGCTGAGCTGGTCAAGGCGCACGGCGTCCGGGTCGGCGTGGAACCGGACGCCGACCTGCTGAGCGAGGCACAGCAGTACCAGATCCTGCTCGGCCTCATGGACGGCGAGCGCTTCGAGCACCTGCACGTCCGCACGGCCGGCGCCATCATCCGCAAGACCCTGGAGCTGGCGGCCGCCTGCTCCGACCATCTGGTAGAGCCGGCCGCCGTGGCCGACCATGCCAGGCGCCTGCTGGCCGCGGCCGAGGCCGGTGAGCGCATGCCCGATTGGCAGGTCCAGGCGGCTCGCGAGCGCATCGAACTGACCCGCCTGGTCCAGCGCTACGCCGAGGAGAAGCGCCGCCGCAGCCGGATCGACTTCGGCGACCAGGTCGCCAGGGCCTTCGAGCTGGTGGACTGCCACGACGACCTGGCGTCCGAGCTGCGCACCCGCTATCCCCACGTCCTGCTGGACGAGTACCAGGACACCAACATCGCCCAGCGCCGCCTGATCCAGGTCCTCTGCCCGCCCGGTTCCTCGATCATGGCGGTCGGCGACGCCCGCCAGGCGATCTACGCCTTCCGCGGCGCCACCATGTACAACCTGCTGTCCTTCGGGGAGCACTTCAAGACAGGGGACGGGCACGGCGCGCCGCGTCCACTGCCACTGTCGACCAACTTCCGCTCGGGCCGCCGCATCCTCGAGCTGGCCAACACGGTGATCGACCCCATCCCCGAGGAGCGTCGCGGAGGCGCGCCACTGGTCGCCCGGACGGGCGCGGGGGACGGCGAGGTGCGGGCGGCGCTGCTGTCCGATCAGCTCGCCGAGGCCGAGTTCGTCGCCGAGCAGATCGTCGGCGCGCACGAACGCGGCCTGGAGGACGGCACCTACCCGGACTGGCGGGACGTGGCGGTGCTGGTCCGCTCCAAGCGTCTGCTCGGACCGCTGCGCGAGGCGCTGGAGCGGCGCGACGTGCCGGTCGAGGTCGTCGGCCTCTCGGGTCTGCTGGAGACGCCCGAGATCGTCGACCTGGTCTCGGTGCTGCGGGTGATCGCCGACCCCGGGGACAACGTGGCGCTGGCCCGGGTGCTGCTCGGTCCGAGGTGGCGGATCGGGTACCGCCACCTGGTGCGGCTCGCTCGCTGGGCCTCGCGGCATAACTGGGGCCTCAAGGACGTGCTGCCGGGCGAGGACCCCGATCCCGGCGACGTCTCCTTCGCCCTGTCCGAGGCGCTGGACCATCTCGGCGAGGTCGAAGGGCTGGACGGCGAGGCCCGCGCACGGCTGGAGGCGTTCCGCGTCGAGCTCCGCCGGCTCCGGCGGCGCTCGGACGCGCCACTGCTCGACCTGGCCCAGACCGTGCTCGAGCGCACCGGCGTGTGGGCCGAGCTGGAGTCCTCCGCCGACCGGCGCGCGGTCTCGGCACGACAGAACCTGGCGACCTTCCTCGACAGGGTGGCGGCCTTCGCGCCAGTCGAGGGGGACCCGTCGCTATCGGCGTTCCTGGCCTACCTGGACGCGGTCGAGGACGCGGCCGAGCCGGTCGAGGCCACGCAGCCGGCGCTGGCGGACTCGGTCAAGCTGATGACCGTCCACATGGCCAAGGGGCTGGAGTTCCCGGTGGTCGTGGTCGCCGGGCTGTCCGCCGGCACCGCCAGGGACGGCTCCCCCAAGCACGGCATCTTCCCGGACGTCCGCGTGGCCGACCCGCGCCGTGCCCAGGGCTTCCCGTACGAGCTGCGCGAGGACGCCGCCCATCTGCCCCGCTTCGCCGGCAACCCCCGGGCGTTCAGGGCCCAGCTCGACGAGCGCGCGCTGGAGGACGAGCGGCGGCTGCTGTACGTCGCGCTCACCAGGGCGAAGCGGCTGCTGGTCCTGACGGCCGCCTGGTGGTACCGGGGCTCGGAGAAGGTCGCCAAGGGGCCGAGCCCCTTCTGGCGGGAGGCGGCCGAGCATCCGGCCGTGACGGTGGTCGCGCAGGCCGCCGAGCCCGAGACCAGCCCCCTGACCGAGGCGCTCCGCGCCAAGGTCCACTGGCCGCCGCCGGCGCGACGGCCCGAGGAGCTGACCGACCCGCTGCTGCCCGAGGGGGTCGCGGCGGCCGTCGAGCTCGCCCGCCAGGACTCGCGGGCGATGCTCGGGCGCGTGCCCCCAAGCGAGGTGGACGCCTACCAGGCGGCCGTGGCCGCCGGCAGGCACCTGGTGGAGGCGACCAACGGGGAAGCTCCGGCGCTGCCGCTGCCGCCCCGTGTCCTCTCGGTCTCGCAGCTCCTGACCTACGCACGCTGCCCTCGCGACTTCTACTGGACGGTGGTCCGCCCGCTGCCGTCGCCGCCACGGCCGGCGGCCCGGCTCGGCGCGGTCGTCCACCGCCTGCTCGAGCGCCGCGCGCGTGGCCTGCCCGATCTGGTCGATCTCGACGGACTCGGCGGCGACGTGCCGAGTCGGGTCGCCGAGCCGGGCCTGGTCGAGCGGGCCAGGCGGAACTTCGCGGCCACGCGCTACGCGCACCTGCCGCCGCCCGAGGCTGAGGTGGGCGTGGTCCTGCGGGTCGGGCCGTGGGCCGTGCGCGGGCGCATCGACGCGATCTTCCGCGGCGGCGACGAGGTCGAGCTGGTCGACTGGAAGACTGGCCGGCGCCCAGAGTCGAACCCGCTCGGCCTCGATCAGCTCGGCGTCTACGCGCTCGCCCTCCGCGAGCTGGGCGAGCTGCCGGGCGGCCGCTGCGTGACGGCCTACTGCTACCTGGGTGGTGACGCCCCGCAGATCGACCCGTTCGACTGGGGCCCGGACGACCTCGACCGCCAGCGGGACGTCCTGGAGACGATCCTGGCCGCGCTGGACCGAAGTGAGTTCGAGCGCCGCTGCGGCCTGCCCACCTGCCGAACATGCCGCGGCGGGTGACGCCCGCCAGCCGC
>WNFU01008382.1_pt1 | contig 25194 bp, 24 predicted proteins | sample 5400121 | NCBI WGS metagenome assembly WNFU01 (sample SAMN13153360, study PRJNA577476) | soil metagenome | isolation source: 100 cm soil or saprolite under grassland replicate 1 | place: USA:California | collected 2016-06-15 | reverse complement strand
TGGAGGCATCTCCAAGCAGGGCTCCTCCGAGGCCAGGCACCTCCTGGTCGAGGCGGCGTGGGCGGCCGTCCGCACTCCCGGACCACTCCGGGCGTTCGGCGAGCGGATCCGCGCGCGGCGAGGCGCCAACATCGCCACGGTGGCCGTGGCCCGCAAGCTCGCCGTGCTCAGCTGGCACCTGCTCACCCGCGAGGAGGACTACGCCTTCGCCCGCCCCTCCCTGGTCCGGCAGAAGGTCCGGCTCCTCGAGCTGGCCGCCGGAGACGCCCGCCGGATCGGCTACCGGAACCCGGTCCGCGTCTTCGCCACGCCGGCTCAGCACCGGCTGGAGCGGGAAGTCGGAGCCCAGGCCGAGAAGGCGTACCGGCGGTTCGTGAAGGACTTCAAAGCGACGGCCAAGAAGGGTGCGGGCGCCGCCACCGGGGCGCGCATCTCTTCGGCCCGCAAGGGCCAGGCAGCGCGGCAGGGACAAGCCCCAAACCCTGCTCTTTAGCTCGGGGTCACCCGCACCCCCCACATCGTGCAGAGGGACGGCCCAGATGTCCACACCGACTTGACTTTCATCCGTAGTGGGCCACGTAGGCCGTGAGGACTCGCTCCAGGTGCCGTCTTCCCAGGACCAGGACGTGATCCAAGCACTCGCGGCGGACCGTCCCCACCCACTCGCAGATGGCGTTGGCCTTCGGGGCCCGGACCGGCGAGCGGACGATGCCGCACTCCCTCGGTCCGAAACACCTCGTCGAAGCACCCCGGGTACTTCGAGTCCCGGTCGTGGATCAGGAACCGAACGCCCCCTAGGCGGTCCTCGATGGCGAGGTTGCGGGCCTGCTGGGTGACCCACGCCGAGTCGGGATGGGCCGTGACGCCCGCAATGTGGACCCGCCTGGTCGAAAGCTCGATGAAGAACAGCACGAAGAGCGTTCTCAGCATCACGGTCTCGACGGTGAAGAAGTCGGTTGCGAGGATGCCGGACGCCTGGGTGCGCAGGAACGCACGCCAGTTCGGGTCCGGTCCGCGGGAGGCCGGGCCGAGTCCCGAGCGCCGGAGGATCGAGCGGATCGTCGTCGCGCCGATGCGAATCCCGAGCTTGCGGAGCTCGCCCTGGATGCGGACGCACCCCCAACGACGGTTCTCCCGCCCCAGTCGACGGATCAGGGCGCGGATCTCTGGATCGGTCTGGGGTCGGCCGGGCTTGCCCCTCTTGCTGTAGTTCCATTTCCTCCGGATCAGCTCCCGGTGCCACCGGAGCAGGGTCTGGGGACGCACCAGGAACAGGCTCCACCGGTCACGAGGGATGGCCCGGCTCGCGGCGGCGAGCACCGCCCTGTCGAGACTCCGCAGGTCGAGCCTTCGCCGCTGGCGGCGGAGGAGCCTCACCTCGTGACGAAGGACGGTGTTCTCAAGCTCCAGGGCACGGATGGAGGAACCGCGGCCGAGCCAGCCCAGCGCCCGACGCATTAGGAGATCCAGGAGGAGGAGCATCGGCGAATCCTAGAAGATGCAGCCCCGGGTGCGAATCTGGGATATTCGCGCCCCACACGGCGGATCAAGGAGGGACTGTCCAAGAAGGAGATCATCCGGTGTCTCAAACGATACGTGGCGCGGGAGGTCTATCACCGTCTCGAGGGGGTTAACGGACAATTGGAGCATCCCTACACACCCGAACCGCAGTGGCCGTCTTAGGTGATCTCGGTCCCCTTCCGTCGCGGGTGATTCCGAGGATCAGCTGACCTGGTAGATCAGCCGAACTGCTAGCGGGGCTTCACGAGGCCGCACGGTCGAGCTCGTCGACCGTGCAGAACGCCGCCGACGACTCCCGTAGCCGCGTAATGATGCCAGGCAGCGCCACCACCGTCGTCTCCGGCCACGTGTGCATCAGCACGACCGCCTCCTCTCCCACTGCCAGCGCCTGCTCCACCACGTCCTTCTCGATGAGGTGTGGTCGCCGGTCCGGATCCCAGTCCCCCGCATCCACGTTCCATCGGACGTGCCGGTATCCCAGCTCCGACAGTAGCCCGGCGATCCTCTGATCGCCCTCCCCATGGCCGAACGGCAGCCGGAACCACGGCCGAGCGTCGACGCCCATGACTTCGCGTATCGCCGTCCCCGCCCCGAGCACGTCGGCCCGGAACCCCTCGTCGGTGAGGAAGGGCATCCGCACGTGGTAAAGCGAGTGGTTGCCGACCAGGTGGCCTTGGCGAACGATCCGTTGGGCCGTCGCCGGGTAGGCCTTGGCCCATCGTCCCTGGACGAAGAACGTCCCCGGGATCCCCAGCTCGGCCAGGGTGTCCAGGACCACTTCGGCGCTCCCCGGCGGGCAGTGGGGCCGGCTCGGATGCTCGGCGTCGAAGGTCAGGGCCACGCGCATGCGCGGTACAGTACCCGGCCATGACACTGAAGGTGTCGGTCGTCGGTGGAGGGAGCACGTACACCCCGGAGCTCGTTGAGGGGTTGGTGACCTTCGCCGAGCGCCTTCCCGTCGATGAGCTCGCGTTGTTCGACGTAGATGGCGAACGGCTGGAGGTCGTGGGGAGCTTCGCTCGCCGGATCCTGGCCGGCGCCGGATTGAGCGAAAAGGTGACGATGACCACCGATCGCACAGAAGCCCTCGAGGGAAGCAGGTTCGTGATCGTCCAGCTCCGCGTAGGCGGTCAGCGGGCTCGACTGATGGACGAGACGATCCCGCTCCGCCACGGTTGCATCGGGCAGGAGACCACCGGGGCCGGCGGCTTCGCCAAAGCGCTGCGCACCGTGCCCCTGGTGATCGAGCTGGCCGAAGACGTCGCCAGGCTGGCGGCCCCGGGAGCGTGGCTGATCGACTTCACCAACCCGGTCGGGATCGTGACGCAGGCCCTGCTCGACGCGGACCATCGGGCAGTGGGCCTGTGCAACGTGGCCATCGGTCTCCAGAAGCGCCTGGCCGCTCTCCTGGGCGTGGACCCCGGCGAGGTGGAGCTGGAGCACGTCGGCCTGAACCATCTGTCGTGGGAGCGCGCCGTGCGGATCCAGGGCGAGGACAGGCTGCCGGAGATCCTGGAGCGTCACGGGGAGTGGGTCGCCGGCGAACTCCACCTGCCGGTGGACCTGATCCAGGAGCTCGGGATGATTCCCTCGTACTACCTGCGCTACTTCTACGCAACCGACCAAGTCTTGGCCGAGCAGCTCCAGGGGCGGACCAGGGCAGAGGAGGTGCTGGAGATCGAGCGGAGCCTCCTCGAGCTGTACCGGGATCCCGAGCTCCGCCGCAAGCCAGATCTCCTCGAGCAGCGAGGGGGCGCCTTCTACAGCGAAGCCGCCATCCGACTGATCAGCTCGCTGTACAGCGGGTCCGGCGACGTCCAGGTGGTGGACGTACGGAACGAGGGGGCCTTGCCCGGATTCGCGGCCGACGCCGTCGTAGAGATCCCTGCCGCGATCGGGGCCGGGGGTGCCGTTCCCGTGTCTCTTGCGCCGCTGCAGCCCGAGATTCTCGGCCTCGCCCAGCACGTGAAGGCGTACGAGCGTTTGGCGGTGGAGGCGTCTTTGAGCGGAAGCCGCTCCGTGGCCCTGAAGGCCCTCATGACGAACCCGCTGGTAGGGACCCACGCCAGAGCGAGCGCGCTCCTCGACGACCTGCTCGAGGCGAATCGATCGTTCCTGCCCAGGTTCTTTCCGCGCGACGCCGCGGTGCGCTGAGGCCGGGACGGGCCCGCCGAGCATCAAGGACTCTCCGCAAGGTTCGTCTTGACTCGGGCGCATCCGGAGGCTTAGCATCCCGCGATTAGATAGGAAACTTTCCTGCCAGAAGCCCGGGAGCCGGGGGCGCCTACGGGCGCCAGAACGAGAGAGGGGAGCCTCGACGTGGAGCACGTTGTCCGTCCAGGGACCCCGAGCCTGCTCCGCGCGATCAATGCCCGGACCCTGTTCGACCTGATCATCGGGATGGAGCCGATCTCTGCAGCCCAGCTCTCCCGGTACAGCGGGATGTCCAAGCCCACGGTGGCCCAGGTCCTCGCGCACCTCGAGGGCAGAAGGCTGATCCGGCCGGCTGGGCGATCATCGGGGGGTCGTGGCCCGGCGGCTCGGCTCTACGAGGTCGATCCGTCTGCGGGATGGGTCGTTGGAATCGACGTGGGCCGCACCTTCGTTCGTGCGGCCATCGCCGACCTCAAGGGCGATCTCCTGGCGCGCCGGGACGAGCGCTCCCGGGTGAGGAGCTCGAAGACCTTGATCGGGCAGATCGGGCAGGTCGGCCGGGCGGTGGCGTCGGAGGGAGGGGTCGGGTGGCGCCGGGTCACTTTCACCGTGGTGGGCAGCCCTGGCGTCTACGAGCCGGCCCTGGGCCACGTGGTCCTTGCCCACAACCTCCCCGGCTGGCAGCGGCGAGATCTGTTGCCGGCGCTGACCCAGGAGCTCGGCCCGCATCTCGAGCTGGAGAACGACGTGAACCTGGCTGCCCTGGGGGAGCATCGGTTGGGGGCCGGGAAGGGCGTCGCCAACTTCGTGTTCCTTCAGGTCGGGGCGGGCCTCGGGGCGGGACTGATCCTGGAGGGGCGGCTGTTTCGGGGTGCCACAGGGGCGGCGGGAGAAGTGGGCTATCTCCCATTGGGAGCGGAGGATCCACATGACCGGGCCAGCCGCCGCTTCGGCGCCCTGGAGACCGACATTGCAGCAAGGGGGATCGCCCGTACGGCGAGAAAGCTCGGGATGCGTGGTTCGCTCGATCCCCGGCGGATCTTCGCTGCGGCCCGGCGGGGGGACGCCATCGCCGGGCGGGTCGTCGACGTCGAGGCCGAGCGCATGGCCCAGGCCATCGCGGCGATCGTCCCGGTGATCGATCCGGAGCTGGTGGTGCTGGGCGGCGGCGTCGGGCGCAACGGCGACCTGCTCCTGGAGCCAGTCCGGCGAGAGCTGCGGGCACTGTCTCCGTTCAGTCCCCGGATCGAGGTGTCCACCCTGGGAGAGGACGCCGCGTTGCAGGGGGCGCTCATGGTGGCTCTGGACGCTGCCAGGAACCGGCTCCTCGACGGGCCGGGGTTGAAAGCGACGGTGGGATGAGAGGAGGGGGAAGATCGATGAGACGGTTGTGGACATTCATGTTCGCCGTGGCCCTGCTTGGGGCAGCGTGCACTGCGGGAGGGACCGAAAACACCCCCAGCCCGGTCCAGACGACCGGCCGGCACGAGCCGGTGACCATCACGTTCTGGACCGGTTGGTCCGCCGACAGCCACGAGTTCCCGAGCCTCGAGAAGGTGCTCGAGGGGTTCAAGCAGAAGTACCCGTGGATCACGGTCAAGGCAACACCGGGGATCGATGACGACGCGAAGATCTTCGCCGCGATCAACGCTGGGAACCCGCCGGACGCGGTGGCTTCCTTCCGGCCGGACTACGTGGGGAGGTACTGCTCCACCAAAGGGTTCCTCGACCTCGGCCCCTACATGAAGCAGAGCAACATCACCACCAGCATCTTCCCGCCATCGGTCCTGAGCTACGTCCGGTACAAGGGCGAGATTTGCGCGCTTCCCTTCCTCACCGACACGTTCGGTCTCTATTACAACAAGGACCTCTTGGCGAAGGCGGGATACTCGGGCCCCCCGAAGACCATCTCCGAGCTCACCCAGATGGCCCAAAAGCTGACGCAGCGCAAGCCGGACGGCTCCATCAAGGTTGCCGGATTCGTCCCGCTCATCGGGAACTTCTACGAGAACGACCTCAGCCGATTGGCCGTGTCGTGGAACGCCAAGTACTTCGACGGCAGCGGAAAGTCCGCCTACGCGACCGATCCCGGGTGGGCCGCGCTCTTCAAGTGGCAGAAGTCGCTCGTGGACTGGTACGGGCACGACAAGATCACCAAGTTCATCGCCGGCGCCGGCGATGAATGGTCCTCGGCGAACGCCTTCGAGCAGGGCAAGGTGGCCATGCACCTGGACGGTGAATGGCGGACCGCCTTCATTGCCGACGAGGCACCTGACCTGAACTACGGAACCGCTCCGTTCCCTGCCGCCGACGATCATCCCGAGATGTACGGTGCGCAGGTGGTCGGGGGAACGATCGTGGGGATCCCTCGGGGATCCAAGCACCCTGCCGAGGCCTGGGCCCTGATCAGCTACCTCGCCACGAACACCGACGCGCTGGTTCAGTTCGCGAACCTGATCCACAATGTCCCCACCACGCTCGACTCGATCAAGTCACCGAACCTGAACCTCGGGCCGAACTTCGATGCGTTCCTTCAGGCGTTCCAGAATGCGAAGTCGGGGTTCCCGCCGCAGACTCCTGCCGGAACGGTCCAGAACGATCTGGGGAACGAGTTCGCCCAGAAATGGCAAGCGGGAAAGGTGCCCGAGCTGATGGCGGGACTCCATGCTCTCGACAAACAGGTCAACGACCAGTTGAGCCTAGGCTAAGGGTGCACAGCGCGGATCTGGTCGGGCCTGGTTAGCCGATGGCGATCGCGCAGACGCTGAAAGCCGGGCCGGCGTTGCCGGGGATCGATCCCCGGCAGCGCCGCCGCGTCCGGCGGGGAGTGACCAGGCGGAGATACGGAACAGTCTTGCTGTTCATGTCCCCGTGGATCGTGGGGTTCCTCGTGTTCCTGCTCTACCCCATGCTTGCCAGCCTGTACTTCTCGTTCACCAAGTACGACCTGCTGTCCCACCCCATCTGGACGGGCATCTCCAATTACAAGTTCATGTTCACGAAGGACCCGGTGTTCTGGCAGGCGGTGAAGAATACCCTGTGGATCATCGCGGTGGGCGTCCCCACCCGCATCGTGTTCGCCATCTTCACGGCGTCATTGCTGGCGACCCGGCGTCGCAGCATCGGCGTGTACCGAACGGTCTTCTTCCTGCCCTCCATAGCCCCCGCCGTGGCGGCCACCCTGGGCTTCGTCTACCTGCTGAACCCCGCCACCGGTCCGGTGAATCGATGGCTGGGGTTGCTCCACCTTCCCAAGCCGCTGTGGTTCTTCGATCCGACCTGGTCCAAGCCGGGACTGGTGCTCCTCGGCCTGTGGGGTGTGGGCGACGCCATGATCATCTTCCTGGCAGGGTTGCTGAACGTGCCGGGGCAGCTCTACGAAGCCGCCGACATCGAGGGCGCCCGCCGGTGGCAGAAGTTCCGGTTCATCACCCTGCCCATGATCTCGCCGGTCATCTTCTTCTCGTTGGTCATTGGCGTCATCGATGGCTTCCAGTACTTCACCCAGGCATACGTGGCCGCCGCAGCCATCAGCGGTCCCGGCCAGATCAACTTCGTGGGTTCGCCTCAGCACTCCACGATGTTCTACTCCGTGTACCTGTACAACCAGGGATTCCAGAACTTCCACATGGGGTACGCCTCGGCCCAGGCCTGGGTCCTGTTCGCCATCACGATGGTCTGCACGGTGACCTTGATCCGGATGTCCAGGCGATGGGTCCACTATCAAGGAGGCGCGAGATAGCCACCATCACGGTTCCCAGACCCGGCGCTCTCGTGGCGGCTCGCCCGGTCCCTCCCGGGGTCCGGCGGCGCCGGTTCCTCACGGCCGTTGGGAATCACGCCGTCCTGATCACCGCCTCGGTGTTCTTCCTGGCCCCCCTCGCGCTCGTCGTGCTGGCGGCCCTCATGAGCGACCGGCAGTCGCTCTCTCAGAGCTTCTGGCCACATCCGTTCCAATGGTCCAACTTCGCCCGGGTCCTTCACGTCGCCCCCCTGCTCCGCTTCACGGTGAACACGATGACCATCGCGGGACTCTCCACAGTTGGCACGGTGGTGTCGTGCGTTCCGGTGGCCTATGCCCTTTCCCGGATGAGCTGGCGAGGACGCAACGCGGCCTTCCTCCTGGTGCTGGCGACGTACATGCTGCCGTTCCAAGTGACCGTGGTGCCGTTGTACGTCATCTTCGTCCGCTTGCACTGGATCGGGTCCTTCAAGCCACTGATCATCCCGAGCTTCTTCGGCGACGCCTTCTCGATCTTCCTCCTCCGCCAGTTCTTCATGACGATCCCCGAGGAGTTGTCCGATGCGGCTCGGGTGGACGGGGCCAGCGAGTTCCAGATCTTGAGACAGGTCATCGTCCCACTGGCCAAACCGGCCATCGCCGCGGTGGCTCTGTTTAATTTCCTGTACAACTGGAACGACCTCTTCGCTCCCCTGTTGTTCCTCGGGGAGAACCGCAAGCTGTGGACACTCACCATCGCCCTGTCCCAGTTCCAGGGCCTGCACCACGTCGACTGGAACCTGATGATGGCGGCCTCGATCCTGTTCATGCTGCCCATCATCGTGTTGTTCTTCCTCGCACAGCGGGTCTTCATCGAGGGCGTGACGGTAACGGGGATAAAGGGATGAGCTGACATGGCGCGAATCGTGCTGGACCAGGTGACCAAGGTATTCGGCCGCGACGTCGTTGCCGTGGACGGAGTGTCCTTCGATATCGACGACGGCGAGTGCATGGTGCTGGTCGGACCGTCTGGGTGTGGGAAGTCGACCATCCTTCGCCTGGTGGCCGGGCTCGAGCAAGTCACCGCAGGCGAGATCTGGATCGGCGACCGACTGGTCACCGACCTTCTGCCGCGGGACCGGGACGTGGCCATGGTGTTCCAGAACTACGCGATCTACCCGCACATGACTGTGGCTCAGAACATTGGATTCGGGCTCAAGATTCGAGGCGTCCGCAAGGCCGAGGCCAGCCGGAAGGTCGAGGAGGTGGCCAGGATCCTGGGATTGCAGGACCTCCAGGACCGCAAGCCCGCCGAGCTCTCTGGGGGCCAGCGCCAACGGGTGGCCATGGGCAGGGCCATGATCCGTGAGCCCGAGGCCCTGCTGCTCGACGAGCCGTTGTCCAACCTGGACGCGAAGCTCCGGATCCAGATGCGGGCGGAGCTTGCTCGGATCCACGAGCGCCTGCGGACCACGATGCTCTACGTCACCCACGACCAGATCGAGGCGATGACCCTGGGGGACCGTGTGGCCGTGCTGAACGAGGGGGTGGTTCAGCAGGTGGACAGGCCCCAGGGGCTGTTCAACCGGCCGGCGAACGTGTTCGTCGCGGCGTTCATCGGTTCGCCCCCGATGAACATGGTCGAGGCGACACTCGATGGTGATGCCGTGATGTTCGGCCCCTTCCGGCTGCCCCTCCCTCAGGGGTTCGACCTCCGGGGCGCGGGCTCGAGTCGGCTCGTTCTGGGGATCCGTCCCTCCGACATCCGTTCCGCGGATGCGGCCGGGGCGGCCGGCCTACCTATGGTCGAGGTGATGGTGGAGATGGTGGAGGATTTGGGGTCCGAGCTGAACGTGATGTTCCGGGTGGAGGCGCCGCGGTTCTCCAGCTCGGAGACGATCGCGGCCACGTCCGAGGGGGAGGACGAGGAGCCCATCCCGCTCGTGGCGGCCGAGCTCGGCTCTGCGTTCACCGCGCGGATGCAATCGGGGACCGATGTGAGAGCCGGTGCTCCGGCAAAGGTTGGCCTGGATCCAGACCGGTACTACCTCTTCGACCCTGAGACCGGCGAATCGGTTTGGTTACCGAAGAGGTCGCCGGTGGCGCCGTGACCCTGGTTCTGGGAGTGGACGGAGGCGGGACCAAGACCCATGCCCTGGTCGCCGACCTCTCGGGCACGGTGCACGGGATCGCCCGAGACGGCCCCTCCAACTGGGAATCGATCGGCCTGGAGGTCGCGGGGGAGGTCATCAGGGCCGTCGTGCTCGAGGCCATCGAGGCCGCCGGGGCCAACCCGTCGGACGTCGGCGCGAGCACGTACGGGCTGGGCGGGATCGACTGGCCGGCCGACGTCGAACGCCTGGACCCGCTGATAGGTACTCTGGGGATATCTGGACCCCGGCGGCTGGTGAACGACTCGTTCGTCGCCATGCGGGCCGGCACCGACGCCAGCTGCGCCGTGGTGATCGTGGCCGGGACCGGTTCGGTGGCCGCGGGCCGGAACGAAGCAGGGCAGACGTACCGGACCCTTGGGCTGGGTGCCAGCTTCGGGGACTTCGGGAGCGCGGGGGACGTTACCTGGGAAGCCGTGGCGGCGGTGGCCCGGGCCCACACAGGCGCGGGAGAGCAGACGGTACTGAGAGAACTGCTGCTCCAGGCGACGGGGACCTCATCGGCAGCCGAGATGCTGGAAGCGCTGAGCCGGAACCGGATCCCCCTTCCCTCGGGCGCTCCGCTCGTGGTGACCGCAGCCGAGGACGGGGACGCGGTAGCGAGGGAGATCCTTCGTCGGGTCGGCCGGTCCCTCGGGGCATCCGGCGCGGTGGTTGCCCGGCAGCTCGGAATCCTCGATCGCTCGTTCGAGGTGGTGCTGGCGGGGGGATTGTTCCGGGGCGGGAGCAGGTTGCTGCTCGATTCGCTGCGAGGCGAGATCAGCCGGGTCGCGCCCCGGGCCGTCCTCACCCGGGTGGAGACGCCCCCGGTGGTGGGGGCGACGCTAATGGCCATGGACCTCCTTGGGATGGCCCCCTCGGGAGAAGTACGCGAGCGGTTGTCCTCCGTCGCAGCGTTCGAGCTCGAGGCCGAACGTCCGGTTGGCTGAGCCGGCGTCTGCCCTCGGAACGACCGGCGGGCCGTCCCGGAAGAGGCCAGGTGCGCGGATGGCCGCGGACATGGCCGACCAACCCCGCGTACTGGCCTCCTGCATCGAGCGCTGGGACGTGTCCGCCGAGCTGATCCGGGCCGCCGTCCCACGCCCACTGCGAGGGATCGTGCTGGTTGCGCGCGGGTCGTCGGACAACGCCGCCCTGTACGGGCGATACCTGCTCGAGCTGGCTACTGGGCTCCCCGTGTCGATGGCGGCGCCCAGCCTGATCACGCTGTACAGGGGGCGGCTCCAATGCCGAGACCATCTCGTCGTGGCGGCGAGCCAGTCGGGCCGCACGCCGGAGATCCAGCAAGTGGTGGAGGAGCTTCGGGCGGAGGGCGCTCACGCTCTGGCCCTCACCAACGACGGGAACAGCCCTTTGGCTGCGTCGGCCGACATGGTGGTCGAGCTGGGGGCCGGGGAGGAGCGGGCGATCCCGGCTACCAAGACCGTCATTGCCGAGCTCGTTTCCTTCGCCCTGCTGGGCGGGGCCCTGGGCGTGGTGCCGTGGTCCCGGGACGACCTCGCCGGGATCCCCGCAGCGGCCGAGTCCGTTCTGGGGGATCGTGACCCGGCGAGGCGGCTGGCCGAGAGGCTCTCAGGAGAACGGGAGCTCGCCGTGGTGGCCCGGGGCTTCCTGTACTGCGCCGCCAAGGAGGCCGCGTTGAAACTCAAGGAGGCGGCCCGACTCGTCGCCGAGGCGTATTCGGCAGCCGATTTCCGCCACGGACCCATCGCTCTCGTTGGCGAGCTGCCGGTTCTGGCCTTGCACGTCAGGGGGGCGGCCCGGCCCGATGTGATGGCCTTGATCCGCGGACTTCGCCGGCGCGAGGTCCGGATCTTCGAAGCCTCCGACAGGCCGGGCGCGGACCTGCCGCTTCCACGTGTTGCCGAGGCGCTCGCCCCGATCCTCGCCGTGCTCAGGTCGCAGCAACTCGCCCTCGAGCTGGCGCTCGCCAGGGAACTCGATCCCGACCTCCCCCCTTGGCTCCGAAAGGTAACCCGCACCCGGTGATAGTTGGTCTCCCGGGGCAGGCGGCGCCTGGGTTCTCGCTCGCGAGAGATACCAGACCCCGTGTAGGCACCAATTCGCACTGTAGGGGTCAAAAACTCCGATCACGCAGCCGACCTGCAGGTTCGCAGCACATGGTTGGACCTTGGGAGCTCCCTCCTGATCCCTGTGGGAAACGGGCTCCTACTCGGGCTCGGGGACACCTTCCATCAGACCCGCATGAGTATGCCACCCGAGCTGGTTGCCTCAGGCGACTTGAACGCGTCGGACTCAGGTCTCCCACAGCCAGCTGAGCGTTGGGACGAAGCCCAACCCTCAAACGGCTGCAACCCTCGTCCGCCGACTTCGGCCACTCTGGTGGGCGAATCCGCAGGTCACGCGCGTGATCTGAGTTTTTGATCCCTTCACGAACGCGACCGAGCCCGATCCCCTCCGTGCTCGATGGCCTGGTTAGGAGATCATTCAGTCGACCTGACCTCCCCAGGGTCGCTCATCAACCCAGACCGTCCGAACGCTCTCCTTAGTGCGTATCGTCCAACATCCGCCTCTGCGAAGGTTCCAGCGTATGAACTCAGAACAGTACCCACGCAGGCCCGAGGAGCGAGCCCTCCTCCTAAGGAGAGTCCTGTACCGACAACGACGTCAGATCGCCTCAGCCCGCAGGGTCGGCTGGCGATGGCGGTACGAAGCCCAACTGTTGAAGCATGCCGAGCTGGTCCTGTACCACCCAGTGCTCGGCCACCTTGCCGTTCACGAAGCGACTGATATGAACCGCCTCCCAGGTCGCGTGCTTACCGCTCGGAGGCATCCCGGCGAACTCGCCCTTCATCGTCGCCGAGGCGGTTATGTGAAGGGCGACGAAGTCTCCTTCGGCGATCGCATGATCGATGGTGATGGTGAGGTCGGGGAACGCGTTGCGGACAACAGCCACGAAGGCCTTCACGCCGTCGGGTCCGGTGGGGAAACCGGGTGGGATGGTCCCGTGGTCGATGAAGTCTGGCGCCAACACCTCGTCGATCACGTCCGTTCTGCCTTGGGCGAAAACCTCGAGCGGCATTCGGGCTGCCAGTGCCTTGTTTGCCTCGGACAGGCGGCCTCCCTTCTGGAGCGGCGAACACTGACGGGAGCCTAGCCGTTTCCGCTCTCACGGCGCGGATCCTTCTCCTGAGGCTCGGCCGGAATCATCATGAGCTGATGGCTGCAAGGCTACACCCGGCAGCTGCCGGGTAACGTTCGGATACGCGTCCGACGCGTATCGACGGACTCGGGCGGACGCGCAGAGAACAGGAGTGGAGATGGCGAGTACGTGGAAGACGGGGGGCTGAAGATATGGGTGGACTCCTGGGGCACCGGCCCTCCACTGGCGCTGCTCCATGGCGGTTTCGTCGCAGCGGATCTGGCCGACTTCCTCTGCACGTGCGGCCCCACCGCGGCCCCGCCCCAGGTCAGATGCGGTTGCAGCGGATTCAGGGATCCGCTGGAGGACTCGGATTGGGAGAGGGGAGAATTGACCCTGACCAGGCACATCGCGACTCGATCGTCGAGCTCTGCTGGGGCTAAAGGGGGCGCTGACCAGCGGAAACGAGTGGGGCGGGGTGGACTCGAACCACCGGCCTGCGGATTATGAGTCCGCTGACCCCGACTTAGCTACCAGCGCAAACGGGCGCGAAAGGGTCTTTGACGTGCGGTTTTGCTTTCGGTCGCCTTCGGTCATTTCCGGTCGTTTCCGGTGCACTCGCGGCCCCAATGCGACCTCAGCTTGCCTAGGTGAGGGTCGCGGGTTCGAATCCCGTCGTCCGCTCAGGCGTCGTCCGCTCAGGGACCGTCCTCCGCTCAACCGTCCGCTCAACGAAGCACGCTCTTGACCAGCGAGAGTGCGACCGCTACCCGAGAAGTTGCCCCTTCGCTTGGTTGCTGGCTCCAACGAGACACCACGAAATTTCGGCGGCGCCCTCGTCCGGCCCGGGCATGTCCAAATGTTGCGCCCTATACGGATGAGTCTGTCTCCCTCCAGTTGGGCGTGAGACGGGCGCCGGTAGAATCGAACTCACCATGTCGGCCGACGCCAGACGCACACGCAGGCAGGGGCCGCGTCGAGCAGGGCATCCGCGGTCCCATGAGCCCAGCCTGTCGATATCACCCGTCCCGGTGGAGTCCGAGCGATCCTAAAGAGGCGGCGATCGAGCAATGACGTCGGTCCTCAAGACTCGGCGCCTGAAGCTGCGCAAGTTCACTCAGGATGATCTCGATGACCTTTGTCGCGCCCCGGTGCCACCGTCGTCTGTCGGTAGATCTCGAAGCCGTGATCGAGCAGCCAACGTGAGACGAATTCCGCCATTTCAAGCTCGCCCCCGCCCCACCTTCCACGAGATCAGGATTGACAGAATCGATCGCCACCAAGGCGGAGACGAGTTCGAGCAGCTCAGATGGGACCTCGGGCGAGGCAGGACACATGCGGACCGAGCCCACGATATGAAGCGAGGGCGTGACTCCCGATTGCCCGACTCAGCGGCGAGTCAGGCGATTGTTAGAGGCGCGACGATCACGAACCGGCTCCCATCGAGCCGCTCCCTCACCCCCTAGGTTGCGGGGCCTGTTGGGTCACCCACGCCGAGTCGGGGTTCCTGGTGACCCAAAGATGTGCACCGCCCAGATCCGAGCTCGATGGCGAACAGCCCATGCATCCGACGAGTCAGATATTCTGCCGCTGGGGTTTGTTGATCGGGGAGGGCCGATGGCCGAGAAGACGATACTGGTCTGCGATGTGTGCGGTGAGCCAGCCGATCAAACGGTTACCTTGCTCATCGATCGGCGCCGACTATTGAAGGACTACTGTTCCACCCACTTCAGCGAGCTCATGAACGGGACGCGTCGTCCGGCTCCAACGCGGTCCCGAGGCGCAAGGGCACCGAATGCGAGGGCGAAACCGGGGCCGACCAGATCGGCCCGACGGGCCCGGACACGGAAGGCGACTACCGGGGACGTCATCGCTGAAGCCAGGAAACTGCGTGACCAAGGCATGTCCTACAGGCAGATTGGGGCTGCCCTCATGGAGCGCGGGATGAGGCCTGCTCGTGCCAAGGCCTGGAACCCAACAGTCATTGGGCGGATGTTCAAGCCGTCGGCGGCATAGTCCGTGATTCTCGGACGGCCGAAGTGAGTGTTCTTCTCTGCGACGGCCTGATCAGGGAAGTCTGTTAGCTCGGTTGAACCAACGGTCCGTGGGCTGCCTGCCCTCCGTCTCCGAGAGGTAAGCTCCCAATCAGTCCGAAGGGGGACCCGGGTGGCGCCATGCCGCTTCCGCCGGAAGCAGCACGTGCCGCTGGGTGGCCCATCTCGCCCCCTGAAGTCCCATATGGCTCGCGAGACAGAGAGCGTCCACGACGGCATTATGGCAGCCATGGAGCGGGGAACGGGGACCGAGACGATCCAAGAGGATCGGACCGACATTCGGCTGGACGAGGGCGATCACGACCGCTTCGCGCATTACGTCGAGAAGAGCAAGCTCACCGAAGCTCTCATCAACGGAACTCCGGTCATCGCCCTGTGCGGCAAGGTATGGGTCCCGTCCCGCGATCCCGAGCGCTTTCCCATCTGTCCGGAGTGCAAACGGCTGTACGACCTGGGTCCGGAAGGCCGTCGCCGGGAGTGGGAAGGGCGCGTTCGAGACGCTGGCTTCGGCGGAACTGATTGAGGCTCGGCGGGACCAAGCCTGGGATAGCGGCACTGTCCCTTTCCACCAGAAGGACACGAAGTACCGCCGATCAGCTGCGGATCCAGGTCACGCGGTTCTTAGGCCTTCAGTTCGCCGCCCGGGAGCAGACCCGGATCCACCCACGAGCCTCCGCTCCTTCGGCTCACTGGCCCCACGGTCGGTTCTGGGCCTTCTTCACTGCCTCGGACTGTCGTTGGGGGGGAGGCGAGCTTACTTGCCGCTTCTGCGAATTGCCCCCCCCCGCGTCCGCCTTCGCGCAACCAATCTTCTGCGAGCTGGGGGGGTTTTTTGCGTCTCTTCGGAGAAGGGACATTTCGCGCAGGTCCCGCGATGAACCTTGTAAAGCCGGTCAGCCAGAGTCAGACCAGGTCTCGCCGCCGGAAGCCACACCTCAGAAAGGGGACAGCTCGACCCTGGGCTACTCGAGGGCCCCCGAGATCACCTCGCAGAAGAGGGTGAAGTCACTGTCCGCTTCGGGGTGAGGCCCTTTGATAATGACCTCGGAAGAGATGAACTCGCCTGTCTCCAGGTCGAAAGTGTCTACGAACGTGATGATCCCGGCGTCACGCGTAAGAACGGGCCCGTGCGCTGTACGGATCTTCTCCGGGAGCCCCTTGAGGGAGGTGCGGAAGGTGATCGTGCCTGCCTCCTCGTCCACGATCGCGGTTCCGCTGATCTGTCCCGCGACTAAAAGGACGACGGCCTTCCCGTTGACCGGGTTGGTGAACGTGGCCCGGACCGAGCTGGTGTCTTTGAAGCTCTCATCCGCGTAGAGGAAGAAGTTGTCCGTGACCACGATTTCGACGTCGACGGGGATTCCGCAGATCTCGTCCGAGAAACTGTCTGTGAAGTGATCGTGGAACTGCTCGATCGGTTTGGCCCCTAGCGCGGTCCCGGGAAGGAGGGCGAGTGAGATGATCAGACCCGGGAGAAGCAAGCGCAACAAAGTAGGCCGGCCCAATACGAGCCTCCTTCCCCACCACTAGCCGATGATAGAAACGATCGAGGCTAACCTGAGACGCAAAACGGGTCAAGAGCAGCGTCAGCCCGGGGTAGCGTCCACCCGGAGCCAGCTCTTGCCGAAATCCCACACCTGACGAAGAGGGGCACGTAGCGTCCGTTCGACTTCGACGAAGAAACGACCGGTCGGAGGTCTCGGTGGTTGGCCGGGGGGCGCGGATCAAGGGACCGTGATCGCGGCCGGCTCCCTCCGGGTGGAGGGAGAGGTGAAGGGGGCCATCACCGCCGAGGGGGACGTCACGCTGTGTGGGGGTCAAAAACTGCGATCACCCTTGTGACCTGCGGCTTCGGCCGAGCTGGCCGCCAGTCAGATCGGTGTGAATCGCCATGCTTGAAGGCCCGAACGAGGCCCTCCGCCGCCAACCGAAGGGGATGAGATCTGAGTCTGACGTGCTCAAGTCCTGTGCGGAACGGCTCCGCAGGCGGTCAAGGCATTTCGCCTCCAAGGCAAGTGAATCGAATGACGGAGGCTCGCTTCCCGGGGCATCCAAAGAGGCGCTGGCCCGTCTCCGTCGCTCGCTGCGAATCCGCAGGTCAAGCGGATGATCGCAGTTTCTGACCCCTACAGGGTTGGACCCCGAGCGACTCGCCAGCGCTGTGGTTGACATTGGAGCGTGCTCCAACCCTTACCATGCCGACATCCTCACGATCGGAGAACTGGCGGCACTGGGTGGAGTGAGCGCCGACACGATTCGCTACTACGAGCGGGAGGGACTCCTGCCTCCACCGCCCGCTCGGGGAACGGTTATCGCCTATACGAGCCCCGAATCGAGGAGCGGCTCCTGTTCATCAGGGGAGCTCAGCGCATGGGACTGCGACTTCGCGAGATCCGCGATCGACCGCGGGTTGTGCCCGTGTGGCCACGCAGAAGACCTGGTTCAGCGGCGACTCGCCGAGATCGATGCCGAGATCACGCGTCTAGCCCGCAGCAGGACCGCCCTCCAACACTTGGCAGAGCGATTCCCGGCCGCGGCTTGCCCGGACCCACAAGGCGGCCCCTGGGCATGCGAACGGGAGTTCATCCAAGCGGGAGGAGGTGAATCTTGATGGCAAGCCCTTGTCCATGCTGCGGATGCCCCTGTGGAGCTCGCCCATGCCCCTGCTGTGGGTGCAACGGTCCGAGGTGAGCATGCCGAAGCGCCGGTCGGCGGGGTGGATGGGTACGTCGGACCGAGCGGCGATGCTCCCGGTTAGCGACCAACCCTTCGGTCTCTACCCCGACATATCGCCGACTTAGAGCTCTCAGCAAGAAGGAAACTCGCGGCTCGGGTGCACGCAGTCATGAGGCAGCCCGACCCGAGCGTCGGAACCAAGCGTCGCTTGGGCGGCGGGCATTTCATCTGGGCCCATCTCTAAAGGTTTGAGCAGGCGTCTCTGCTCGAACGTAGCCTGGGAAATTGAACCTCGAACAGCTCAAGGGGTGCCCGGTGCTCGTACAGATCCGCACAGACCCGGTGGTCCCTCTCCGTCAGTAAAGCGGCCATAGCCTGCAGCCTGGAGCGATCGGGGCTCGGGCGAGCCCGCGCCCCGTCGCGAGTCGGACCCCGGACTGATCGGGTCATCGCCCTCCCTGACCTGCGGGGATCCTGCGTGCAGACCCGTCCATTCGCGAACGGCCTACGGACTGGACCGCGGATTGATCGGCAGACTGCGCGGCGGACTGGTCCGGGGCAGGAGGCACTTCACGTAGGAGAGCTGCGGGCATCGGTCTCCCTTTCGACTCGGACTCTCCCCCCAGGATTCCCGGCTGCATCTCCGAACCTCCCGGGATCGAAGATCGGTTGAGTGGCGTGAGAGATTCCCGTCTTTCTAGACGCCCGGCGGAAGATCAGGTCTCCCTGGTGTGGTGTCACACTTGGAATGAAGGATCGAAGCGGAGGAACGAGGACGTGCAACGTCCGAGTGAGGACGCGAGTCTGGGAGTCGATGCGCCTACCCTGCACCCCCTCTGAGCTGGACATTCGCCGATCGCGGGGTGGGCGCGTCATGGTGCGCCCCCCGATACGCCTACCGATACGCCTACCGATACGCCCACCGATACGCCCGGGGGGTTTCGGAAGATTCGGCGAGCCCCCGGGTCGTCTTCGCTTGGTTCTGCCCGATCCCATATCTGCTCCTCGGCCATCGGAGGAGCCCCCGTCGCGAAACGCAACGGGGCGAGGATTGCAGGAAGGCATCTGACCACCCTCCGTACCATCCGACTTCGCAGAAGAGGCGTCGGATGCTGGTCAGATCTTGATTTGACCACAGAAATGACCAAGTGGAGTTGACCACCGAAATGACCACCCACCAGGCCTGGGCAGCCACGTTCGGCTTCCTCCTCTCCCAATTCCTCCTCGGCCCTCGCCACTCGCCCCCGTCGGAGCCAGCGGTTCCACACTGGCGGGAGGGGCGGTCGGGCCTCGATTGTGTCGGGGGTTCTGGACGGTAAAGAACACCCTTGCCTGACCTGTCGTCGCAAGACGCCCCCCCATCCCACAGGACGTGCTGCCGCGCAAGATAGGGTTCTCAGGAGCGTCGTGGGGCCTCCCCGATTCCTCGCCCACCCCGTTCGAGTCGGCCCTCCCCACCAAAGGTGCTCATCAAAACCTCCCCAGCCGCTCCCCGCTCCCGGTCACTTCTCTTCCTTGAAACCAAACATGGAGGGCTCACTGATGGGGAGACCCGGGAGAGGGCGCGGACCCACGATCTGGACATGAATCACGTGGCTAAGCCGCTGGAGGATCACGAGCGTCGACCTGAGCCGCTCGTGGCTGTGAAGGAGGCTGCGGCATTCCTTGGCGTGCAACCAGGGACGGTCTATCTATGGGCGGAGACCGGTCGAATCCCCTCCTACAAGATTGAAACCCTCCGCAGGTTTCGCCTCTCGGATCTCGAAACCCTCGTACAGGATCACCGGGTGGGCCCGTCCCAGAAGACTCCAAGCTGGAGGCCGCAGGGAAGCAAGCGCGTCATGGGACCGTGGCAAGATCCCGCTGATAAACGTTCAGACCTACACGGTCCGAAGCACGAGGGGACCTAACGAATGGGATCCGTAAGACGTCTGCCGTCGGGCCGGTGGCGGGCTCGGTGGCGTGAACCCGGATCGCTCACGGAAAACGGGCGCACGTTCGCACGCAGGCGCGACGCCGAGGCCTTCCTGGCCCGGGTGGAGGCGTCGATGCTCGAGGGAACATACCTGGACCCCAAGCTGGGCCGCGTCCCGTTCCGCGAGTGGGTCGACCGGTGGTGGGCGACGACCATGCATCTGCGCCCGTCCTCGCGCGCCCGGGCCGAGGGGATCGTCCGCAACTGGCTCGTGCCGCGGTTCGGAGATCGTCCCCTCGCGGCCATTCGTGCCAATGACAGGCGAAGAAGAGGGCCCTCCGACCAGCGAGGATCCGGAAAGGCCCAGGCCAGAGGGCAAGACCGATTAGCAGGGTTGCCATGTGTTCTGACCCCTTTGTACGTCTACGCGATCGCGCTAAGGTTGGATCCCTTCGTTCGGCGGGAACCTCCTCATGGCCCCAATGGCGGACCCTGATTTCCCTTCTCGATTGAGGCCCAGCCCCCCAGTGCTGCGCCCGGTACGTTTCCCGACGACCGGCGTTCCCAAAGGGGAGGAAACGGAGAGTCGGTGGAGGCGCCGGAGAGAAAAGAGAGTGCGTATTCGAAGGGTAGCTCGCTCGGCCGCGGCTGCCGGGGCTTCTGCAGCCCGTCAACCTGCTTGGTCGAGCTAGCTTCCGGCTCCCCCAGCGCCTTCGTCCACCATCTCGAATAACCGGTGGATGTCGAGCGGCTTAAGCAGCGTCACGCTCCAGCACGCGTCTGCGTTCCTCAAACTCCTCCTTGGAGATCTCGCCCCTGGCGAAACGCTCCTCCAGGATGGACCTCGCATTGTGCCCCTGGGAACCCGGGCGCTGGCCTCCGCCCCAGCCCCTCATCGCGAACACCACCAGGGCCACCAATCCGCCCCAGAACAGGAGCATCATCAGGGCCCCGAGAAACCAGCCGCCCCAACCGTAACCCCACATCATCGTGAGCTCACCTCCTTGGATGAACAGCATTGCGTTCGTCGTCCATGACCTTGATCGTTGCGGTTCTCACCTCACTCACCTCTTTCACCCGCCCTCGACGCCGGGGCGAGACCGCCGGGAAAGGTCCTCGAAGGGCGCGGGCTCGGCGCTGGGCTCGGCCGATGACGAAGGCGATGCGGCCAGCCACCAGAGCGGTCGCCGCGAACCCTATGACGGCGATGACCATGACCACCGCGTTCGCGAGCGCGCGGGAGCCGGCTCCCAGTCGCCCTCCGGTGGTCCACGCCGAGCCCAGGAAGAACACCGCCGCGGCGGCGGCCCCCCAGAACAGGACGATCGGCCGGCGTCCCATCAGCCCATCCCGATGTGCGAAGCCACCGGCTGGACGGCCGCGTAGACGATCAGGCCGATCACCGTGGCCACTACCAGGCCAGCCGCGATCATCATGGGCAAACGCCTGCGGGGGCTCCGTTCGGGACTGCGGTCGACGAAGGGGACCAGGAACAGCGCCAGGAAGATGGCCAGAGTTGCCCACAGGATTCCCGACACCCCGACCCAATCCTCGATCGGGTAGACCCAGAGCATGGGCCAGGGCGGCTTGGTCACCTCGATACCCTCGATGGGCGCCGCGCCGTGGGGCGGCGGCGCGAGCACGGCCAGGATCGCGAGCACCCCGATCAGGATCAGCGCCAGGGCTCCGAGCTCGGCGAGGTGCTTGGTGAACGGCCGGGTGGGCTCGGGCTCCGGTCCCCTCCGGAAGGGCGACGGCGCCATCCCCAGGCGCTTGACGAGCAGCAGGTGGACCGCCACCGCCAGCGTGAACAGGAACGGCAGGACCGCGATGTGGACGACGTACAGCCGGGTCAGGAGGGGAACGCCTCCAAAGGTCGGTGAGAACCAGAAGCCAAAGCGGCCCAAGAGTTTCCCTATCTCGATGTTGTGCTCCAAGGCCTCCAGCGACTCCTGATCCCACCTGAGCACGGTTCCGGTGAAGAACAGCGTGGCCGTGATCCCTGCCAGGATCACTCCGAAGATCCAGTTGGCCTCCCGCGGACGCTTGAACGAGCCGGAGACGAACACCCGGAGGAGGTGCAGGCCGATCAGCACGATCATGGCCATGGCGCCCCAGTAATGGAAGCCCCGAATGAACTTCCCGAACGAGACCGACGTGATGATCCGCCGAACGCTGTCGTGGGCCGCGGTCGGCTCCGGGTTGTAGAACTGCGTCAGGTAGATCCCTGTCGCCACCATCAGGACGAAGGCGATCAGCGTGAGGCCGCCCAGCGAGTAGGCGAGCTTGTTGGCGTGCTCGGGGATCGGATACTGCAGGCCCTTCAGGCCGAGCCGTTCGTCGAGGGCGTCCCAGAGGCGCCGACGCCGCGTGCCCGGGCCTTTCGGCTCGGCGAGCGTCGTATCCGCCGTCGTGGGTGGCTCCCTCATCGGACCCTCCTCACAAGGCCGAGCCCGGCCAGGATCAGGACCGCGCCCAGCGTGATCAGGATCGGCGCCTTCGTGCCCCCCACCGGACTCCTGTTGAGTGCCTGCAAATGTGGGACCGACGGGCACGGGGAGATAAGCGCCGGTGGGGTCCGCGGAGCGTTCTCTGGCTCGATCACGGGTGCACCGGGACAGGCCCCGATGGAACGCTCGAGCAGGGTGAGGGTGCGATCGACGTCCTCGCCCTCCAGCGCCGTCTGCGCCTCCGCGACGAGGTCCAGGTTGACCCCGCGCGTCACCTCTGACGCCTGCGCGTCCTTGACCTTGTCCATGGCATGGTCCACGACCTCCGATGCAGGAAACTCACCGGGGTGTTCCGCCAGGATCGCGATAGCTTCCTGGACGTCGGTGATGGCGGGTACGGCCTCTTCTCCTTCGTGGGCGAGGACGGGGGTCGCGATGAAGAGCGTCAGGGTGACCAGCGAGGCCACGGTCAGCGAGGCACCTATGAACGCGTGCACTCCCGGACGTCGCATCGCATGCGCCGTCCTCTCGCTCCTGCGTCTGGTCGGCACTGCCCACCCCTACCCGGAGGCGTTCCCGTGGTCGTGCACCCACTGCATGGCGGACCAGTGGGAATCCATCCACCAGGACACGTCGCTCCAGTGGCCTTGCATCCACGCCCACGCCCGGCCGTTCGCCAGCATCCAACGCTGCATCTCCGGGAATCCCCCTGCCATCGGCATGGAGCCCATCATGCCGCCGTTGGTCGCACCCGGATGATCGTGGAGCCAGGCCATTCCGCTCCAATGCTGCCGCATCCACTGCATGTCGGACCAATGCGCTCGCATCCATGTCCATTCCTCGGGATGGTCCCGCATCCAGGCCGCGACGTCCGGATGCTCGCTCATCCAGGTGGACACCGCAGGAACGGTGGCCTGGCGCGTTGACGATCCGCCGGTCGTCGCGAACGCAATTGTCACGCCCAAGCCAGCGAGGATCGCGACCACGAGGCCACCGATCAGCCATCGTCGCAGCGCGGGCCGGCCCGGTCGGGCGGACGGAAGTGTCGTCGTCTCGGACATTGGGACCCTCCTTCTCTCGTTCAAGGATCCGGTTATCTCCCCGAGCCCACACCAGCCATCCGACCCTCATCGGCCGGGACCTTTGATCCCGCCTAGTTGGTTCTGGCATCGCTGTGTGCCCTCGCAAAAGCTTGTCCTTCAGGTCACGGCCGCGAGATCGGGGCCCGGAATCATCACGCCGTGCTTGCGGGGCGGGAGCATCTTGTCAGCAAGGATGACCACCCCGTTGTCGCCGCGGATACGGCCACCGATACGGCCCCCGATGCGCCCCGGGGGGTCCGAAGCCTTCCCGGGCTTGCGGAGCAGCTTCGTCTTCGCCTGGCGCTGCCATCCCAGATTGACCACAGAAATGACCACCCTCCCGGCCTGGGAGGCACACTGGGCTTCCTCACTTCTCAACTCCCCCATCAACGCTTGCCGCTCGCCCACCGTCCAAGCGGTTGCACGCAGGCGGGAGGGGGCGTCGGGCTTCGATTGTGACGAGGTCCTGGACGGTAAGGAACCTCGTGGCTCACCTGCCGTCGCATATTCGGTCCGCCCAATCCCCACGGACGTGCTGCGGCGCGAGGATTGGGTTGCTCAGGAGCGTGGCGCCGCGCCTCCCCGATTCCTCGCCCGGCCCTAACTCGAGGCAGCCCTGCCGACCAAACGGGACTCATCAAAACCTCCCCAGCCGCTCCCCCGCCCCCGTCCTTTCTCGTCCTTAGACGAAATGTGGAGGGGCAGCTGTTGGGGAGACTCCGGAGAGTGCCCGCACCCACGATCTGGGCATGAATCACGTGAGTCCACTCTTCCGGGTCTCGACACCTGCCTCGGCGGGTCATTCGCAATCTGCCGGCCCTTGGCGACGGTGGGTTTCCGGGGACAGCGAGCAGGTCTTCCCACTCGAGCTCGGGCGTCGCGTGGAGAGGCTGGACGACGACTTCCGCGACGCGCGGGAGCGAGTGACCCGGATCGAACCGGCGCCTTGAGCTTGGCCCACCGTGAGCTGTTTGGGTGGTCCAAGCGGTGGTCCGATCCTCGGTCCAGTCGGTGGACCAGCCATTGCTGGACCGCCCTCGGGCGGTTGTCTCTCCTCCTGGCAGGGCCGTGGAGTGGTCCAACGAACTCCCCGACTCGTCGCCCCAGACGGGTTTCGCTTCGCTCCCGGGCCCGGGGGTCCTCGATCCATCCGGTCATCCACCACAGGACGCTTGAGCGGTCGATGGTCGATCCCTTGGGACCGATGTGGCAGCCCCTCCACCATCTCTTTCGCGTGGGCCTGTTCGATCTCTCTCCAGGTAGGTCCGGAGGGGGCCGTGGCTAAGCGGCTGGCGGAGGATCACGGCGGTCACCCTGAACCGCTGGTGGCCGTGGAGGAGGCTGCCGCCTTCCTCGGCGTGCAAGCAGGGACGGTCTATCTGTGGGCGGAAACGGGTCGGATCCCCTCCTACAAGATTGGAGCGCTCCGCAGGTTCCGCTTGTCGGATCTCGAAGCACACGTGCAGGATCACCGCGTCGGCCCACCCGAGAAAGCTCCAGGGTGGAGGCAGCCCGGTAGCAAGCGGGTCATAAGACCGTGGCAAGATTCCGCGGATAAGCGTTCAGACCCTGACCGTCCGAAACTCGGGGGGACGTAACGATGGGATCTGTAAGACGCCTGCCATCTGGCCGGTGGCGGGCTCGGTGGCGTGAACCTGGATCGCTGAAGGAGAACGGGCACACGTTCGCGCGGAGGCGCGACGCGGAGGCCTTCCTGGCCCGCATCGAGGCGTCCATGCTTGAAGGAACGTACCTGGATCCCAAGCTAGGCCGTGTCCCCTTCCGGGAGTGGGTTGACAAGTGGTGGGCGACAACCATGCACCTTCGCCCATCTTCGCGGGCCCGGGCGGAGGGGGTCGTTCGCAACTGGCTGGTGCCGCGGTTCGGAGACCGCCCGCTCGCGGCTATCCGTCCTACCGATGTCCGGGCGTTCATCGCGGAGGTGGCGGCAGGGGGGCTCGGGCCCGGGAGCGTCCGGAAGATCTACAACGTGCTCAGGGTCGTCCTCCGGGCCGCGGAGGAGTCGGGAATGATCGGTCGCTCCCCCTGCGTGGGTGTCAGCCTTCCTCCCATCAGGAAAGGGGAGATGCGGTTCCTATCGCCGGACGAGATCGTCCTGCTGGCGCATGAGATCCCGGAGCGGTACCGGGCGCTCATCATTCTTGGCGCCTACGGCGGGCTCCGATTCGGCGAGCTGGCGGGGCTGCGGGTCGATCGCATCGACTTCTTGCGCTCACGGGTCACCGTGAGCGAGGCCATCGTCGAGGTGGCCGGCCAGCTCCATCACGGCCCGACCAAGTCGGGCCCGAACCGGGTGGTGACGCTGCCCCGCTCGGTGATCGAGGCC
>WNFU01008017.1_pt1 | contig 25222 bp, 19 predicted proteins | sample 5400121 | NCBI WGS metagenome assembly WNFU01 (sample SAMN13153360, study PRJNA577476) | soil metagenome | isolation source: 100 cm soil or saprolite under grassland replicate 1 | place: USA:California | collected 2016-06-15 | reverse complement strand
GCTTTTTCACTATACTTTCTGAGGCACGTTCAAGGCATTGCCGATTCTCTATCATATTCAGCCCTTCATTGTCAGCAATTTTTTGCGATGCACAAATCGCGCTCGTAATCACGCACTTTTGCCGCAAGGGTACGATTGAAGACCATAGAGCGTGGGGGATTCTTTGCCACGCCTCCGTCAGACGGATCATCATTGAAGGCGCTTGCCTGGAACTGGCCCAGGGGCCTTCGGGCAATACGTGCGCGAGCATCTCAATGCGGCGCTCTCGCCGGAGCCTGAGCGGATGAAGGAGCTGGAGGTGCAAGTCAAAGAGACGTTGCAGGCCCAACCACCGAAGAAAGTCTGGCACCGAATCAACAAGAAGCGTGTTGAGATGGCCTCCGACCTGGTTCTATCGGCGGGCAGGCTGCTCAGCGTGAAGATGAAGCGCGGCGCAGCGAGGCCGAGAGTGGAACAACCCGCTTTCCGGATCGCGAATGAAGAGTTGCGGATTGTCTGCGCGCCCGCCGCCATAACTGATCGCGACGCCCATCTCGCGCAGTTGTTGTTCGGTAGCTCGAACATCGGGAACAGATAGTGCGATGTGGCGGTCGTGACGCGGCGGATCGGCGCGGCCGGGTAACTCTGCGACGCTCATCGGGTGAAGCTACTGCCCATTGCCAAGAGCGTAACAGCGACCGGGGAAGACCGGATCGGGACGCGGCGGGGCTTTCAATCCAAGGGTATTTTCGTAAAAATTCGCTGAGCGTTCAATGTCGGTCGCCAGAAATCCAGCGCGATGAAACCAGAGGTGGTGATTGGCGTATTGTTTTCCGTCTGTGTGATTATGCGCCGTGATTGTGCAATCGCAAGCCTCAAATCTCAAAATTTTACTGGGGGAAAAGATGATGACAGAGATCGGATTCGGCATCGCCGGTTGCGGAATGATAGGCAAAGTTCAGGCTAAAGCCATCGCCTCAGTTCCGGGCGCGCGCCTCCTCGCCGTGTGCGCCCGTGATAACAATCGCGTGGCCGAATTCGCGGCTAAGTTTGGCGCAACCGGATACACTGATTACGATCGCTTTCTGAATCATCCGGGGTTGCGGATTGTTAACGTCTGCACGCCAAGCGGATTGCACGCGGAACATGGTATCGCCGCCGCACGTGTCGGTAAACACGTGTTGGTCGAAAAGCCAATAGAGACCGCTCTTGAGAAAGCCGACGCGCTGATCGAAGCCTGCGACCGCAACGGCGTAAAACTCGGCGTGATCTTTCAAACGCGCTGTTTGTCCGCCGCGCGAAAGATCAAACGCGCGATTGACGAAGGACGGTTGGGTCGGTTGATGATCGGCGACGCTTACGTAAAGTGGTACCGGGCGCCGGAATATTATGCCGGCTCCTGGCATGGCACGCTAGAGCTCGAAGGCGGCGGCGTGTTGATCAACCAGGCGATTCACACCGTTGACCTGTTGCGCTGGATGATGGGGCCGGTTGATACGGCATTTGCTATGAAATCTGCGCTGCGCTACCCGCACATCGAAGGTGAAGATACGCTGGTCGCAAGCCTCCAGTTTCAGAACGGCGCGCTAGGCGTGATCGAGGCCGCGACCTCGGCGAAGCCTGGCTTCAAACGCCGCGTGGAAATCTCAGGTGAACACGGAACGGTGATCCTGGATGGCGATGCGATCAGTTACTGGGAGATTAACGGCGAAGGCGAAGATGCTAACGATGGCGAGCAAATCACCGACGGCTCGGCCAACCCGGCTGCGGTTCCAAACGAAGGCCACCGCCGCCAGATCGAAGATATGATGCAGGCTGTGATTGAAGATCGAGCGCCGATGATTGATGGGAAAGAGGGAAGGAAGTCGCTGGAGATTGTAGCTGCGCTTTACGCTTCGGCAAATGAAGGAAGAGCGGTCAAAGTCGGGGGCTAAGCGCAGGTCGTCATAAATGGTTGAGTCGTAACGACTATCGAGCAGACAGCCCAAATGATTGCCGACGCCCCTCCCGCCAATAGTGTGCGTGAGCATCAGCAGCGCCTGATCGTCGCCGCGACCTTCGTCGAGAAGAGCGAAACGATAGCGGCCGTCGTGGCGCGGCTGCTGAAGGTCGCGCGTCAATCTGGCGTCAGAATCATGTGTTCATTCTATCGGCTTTCTTTCTACTTCTTCGATCTCTGATTCCGCCGCGTCTGACTCTCGCCGCAGGAATTATGGCGCTCAGACAGCAGCTTGCCATCCTCAATGAACCACGGCAACGCAGTTAGCAAAATGTGCCATTCGATGTCTTCTCCATCTGGCGGCCCTTTCCTCCCTCTCATTTGATTGGAATCAACCAGGCAAAATCTTCGATTCATAGATGAAGAAAGGCAGCTGTCTTGATTTCACGTTATTCTGCTGGGATCCCGACAATCTTTGCTAACCAAGGAGGAAAAAATGAACTATCGACATGACTCCCCCAAGTCTACAGAGGCCGGGATCCTGAGCGCAGCATCATATCGAAATGTTCCGGGTTCGAATGAGCGAGTGAGAGTCGGCTTCATCGGTATCGGGCTGATCGGGAAACGCCATCTCCTAGATTTTCTCAACTGTCAAGACGTCGAGGTAGGCGCCATCTGCGAAGTATACGAACCTCGATTGCGCGAAGGGATGGCTATTGTGGCTGAAAAATCCGGGGACGAGGTTGAAGGGGTCAAAGATTTTCGCCGGATGCTAGACCGCAAAGACATTGACGCGGTCGTCGTTTCCACCCCAGATCACTGGCATGCACTCATGACAATCCTGGCCTGCGCCGCCGGCAAGGACGTTTACGTCGAGAAGCCTCTCACTCTCTTCGTGCGCGAAGGCCGTTGGATGGTTGAAGCTGCAAAACACTATCGAAGAATCGTCCAGGTCGGGACGCAACAACGCTCCGGCGAACAATATCAACAAGGAATCGAACTGATCCGTCAAGGTCATATCGGTGAAGTTCGCAATGTCCGGATTGCGAACTTCCGCAACATCAACCCCGGCTTTACCCAACCTGTCGGCGCTGAAAAACTTTCTCCGGCTGACTGGCAAATGTGGCTTGGTCCCGCGTCTGATCAGCCATTCGACAATCGTCGCTGTATCTATCATTTCCGCTGGTTCTGGGACTATTCGGGCGGCCAGACGACCAATCTTCTTTCGCATGACATCGATATCGTCCAATGGGCAATGAACGCGATGCCGCGCTCAGTAGCCGCAATGGGCAGCCGTTATTCACTTAAGGGATTCGGTGAGACTCCAGATGTTTTTGAAGCGATCTTTGATTACCCGAACCCGGGTTTTATAGTCAACTGGTCGGACAGCGAAATCTGGGCGGGACAACAGGGGGGGATGGAGTTTTGCGGGACGCGGGGGACATTGAGGCTCAGCCGGGGCGGAATCGAAGTCATCCCCGACAGCCTGATACCCGCTGAAAACCAGATCCCCCGCTTTACTGAACGGCGCATCCCCTCATCCTCGCTCCCACAATTGCGGACCACGGCCATGAAAAAAGATGGTTACAAACAGGCCCGTGATCAATTCCAGCCCCACGTACGTAATTTCCTCGACTGCGTCAAATCCCGCCAACAACCTATCTCTGATGTGGAGAGCGGTCATAAGACTTCTGTTACTTGCCATCTCGCCAATATCGCGTTCAAGGTCGGTCGAACTATCTGTTGGGATGACGCGAAAGAGGAGATCATTGGCGACCGTGAAGCTTCGAAATTGTTGGTTAAAAACTACCGTGCGCCCTGGGACCACGAACTCGAGGCGGCATTGCCAAGTATCTAATTATGACTACACGACGTGAATAGACTTGTTGCGATGGGTTCTGCATCGGCATATCGCTACTGCCAAGAAAATGCTGCGCAGACTGGCGTCGGAATAACTTTTCAGAAAGGCTCTTATACTGCCATGTTTAATACTCCAGACGAACTCCCTGTCAAAAATGAGACCGCGAATCGGCCTCATGTCCAGGTAGGATATTGTGCCGCGATCAGTGAGATCGCGTCCGCCAAGGCCGCGGGATTTGATTACGTCGAGATACGCGCTGCGGAAGTTGCGGCTCTGCCGGACGCCTCTTACGAGCAGTTAGTGGAGAGGCTGAACCAATTTGGCATCGTAGCGCCAGCGGCGAACACTTTCATCCCGAGAGACCTTAAGGTAACAGGTCCTCTGGTTGATGAGGCGCAGCAGATGACCTACGTCAGAAGGGCATTCGATCGCGCCTCGCGGCTGGGCGTCCGCATCATCGTTTTCGGCAGCGGCGGGGCGCGTCAGGTCCCCAATAGTTTTTCCAAGGAAATGGCGTTTCAACAGCTCGTGAGCTTTTGCCGCCGGATAGCCCCCGAAGCTGAAGCCCGCGGGATCACTGTTGTCATCGAGCCGCTGCGCAAGCAGGAGTGCAACATCATCAATACCGCCCGCGAAGGTCTGGAACTTGTCAGGGACGTCAGCCACCCGAATGTGCAGTTGTTGGTGGATTTCTACCACATGGCAGCTGAGAATGAAGACCCGCGTATCATCTGTGATGGCAGGGAACACATCCGACACCTTCATATAGCCAACCCCGTCGGGAGGGGTTTTCCTTTAAGCTGGGAGGAATACGACTACGCCTCCTTCTTTGAGAACCTGCGTTGGATCGGTTATGCGGCCCGGATCAGCGTCGAAGCGCGCGCAAGTGACTTCGAGCAGGAAGCTCCACGATCGATCGCGCTGCTCCGCCGGGCTTTCGTGTCATCGGCGTCTGGCAGCCTAAAGGTGTAGGGAGGGCATGGCTGTCACTATCAAATATTCATCCACCTTAATGAATTACCAACGCGCTCAACAAATCATTAGCAAATTCTCCGGCCTACGGATAGTCACGATTCCCATTGGAGTTGTCGGGGCCGACGAAGCGGCGAAGATGTTGCGTGACCGCTTCGTTGAACGGAACGCCAGGATTGATGGGATCATCACCGACTCGTCTCGCCCGACTACGCGCAAGACCCGCGTCGTCGCGCACAGCCAGCAGATGGTTCGCGCCGACCGCGAAGACCGCTCGCCAATCTCAAGCGGCATCGAAGATCGGGTCATCACTGCGTTCAACCAGGCTTTGTCGAACGCCGACGCCGCGATCATCTCTGATTATGACAAGGGCTTGCTGACGCCACGGGTGCCGCGTACGGTGATCGAATTGGCGCAATCGCGAGCCAGGATGGTTTGCCTCGATCCGAAGATCAGAAACTTCGCCCACTATCGCGAGGTTGATAGGCGTCATTGCGGTTACGCCGGTGATTTGAAGTTCAACCGCAAGGTCTGGTTTCGCGGCGTCGAAATGAAAGCCGAAGAAATGGCGATGGAGATTCCGCTTGAGTCGCGCGAGAAATAGCGACCGCGGCCTTCTCGCTAATCCCGCCCAGCGCCTCTGCCGCGCTCCAACGCACATCGCGGTCTTCATCTTTCAAGGCTTCGAGCAGAGCGGCGGCCGCACTCTCTCCGCCAATCCTTTCCAATGTCTTTGTTGCTCTCAGACGCGCATAACGGTCTTCATCCTACAAGATTTCTCGATCGCCGTCTGCTTGAGTGACCATAACGCTCAATCCTTCTTTTCTGGCAGCGCCTTGAGATTGTACTGCGGCACACGGACCTTCTCGTCGCTGGCAGGGTAGTACTTTATAATTTTCCGCATTCCGGAGTCTTCGACAATGAACTCGGCCATGACAGTCGGGTCGAAGACCAGACCGCCGTCGACCCATTCTTGGCCGTTGCGCAAGCCCGCGCGGTACGCCGGACCGTTCTCCTTCACTCCTGTGAATATCCGCTTAGCGTAAGACGCATCGAAGTCAAATCCTGGATCGAAGGACGCTGCGACCTCGATCATAGACGCCTGGGCTTCCGGTCCGAGCAGTTCGGCGCGAACAGGCATTGTCTCTCCGAGTTCCGCGTAGCGGTCGATGTCCTGGCGCACTCCCTCTTTCAGGTAACGGCGGGCCGCCTTGTCGACGGAGTCCTTCGATAGCGAGAAGTCCTCGCGCCGCGCAGCCCGGAACAGTTCGTGCATCAGGTCGTCCAGGGAGTGCTTCCCTCCCGTCGTGGAGCGAATCGATGCGTCCCAGTGGAGAGCCAGCACGTTGCCACGGACGTACAACTGACGCTCCGCCTCGCCGTTGCTGTCGCGTTCTGCTTGAAGACGCTCATTGGAATAGTTGCGACACCGCGAGGTGTAGCACCGCCGCAGAACGTCATTACAGTGCTGGATGTACTCCGTGTGGGAAATGATCTTTGCGCGCCACAGGAGCAGCGCAGCGTAATGATCAGTGAACCCTTCGCAGAACCAGTACAGACTATCGTCCTTGAGCCCCCCTAACCGGTTTGGGTTCCAGGTGTGGAACATCTCGTGGGCCAGGAGGAGCTTCATCTGCGACGTATCAGCCACATCCTTGGAGAAGTACAGGGAAAGAGCGTTGGTTCGCGCCTCGCCGTCGCCGACTTCGGCTGAGTCGTCGGTCGGGAACAACACGACCACAAAATGCGGGAAGTCATCGTCGTTCCAGAACGACCGTTCGGCCTCTGTCACCTTCTTGACAAGGGAGTGGAACTCGGTATCGGGGAATCTCCACTTGCCGCGGGTCACGATCTGCAAGGGCTTGCCCCGGACAGACAGGACGTGGACACGGAAATCACCCGCGAGAAAAACGCCCTTTCGGAATGCTCCGAGCGTCGTCTGGAATGATTGGCTGGCCTCGTTCGCGCCAAAGCTATTGCACAGCGTCCATTCGCGTGGGAGGTTTTTCCATTGAACTTGGACGTTTACAGACCGGTTCCACTCCCAATCGGGAAGAACCCAAAGCGCTGTGCCGAGAGCGTAGAAATAGTCCTTCTGAAGGATGACCCGATTGAACAGTCCGCGCCGGACCGCGGCGCCCGGCCAGTCTTGAATCACGTTGTATTGAGCGTGAACGACTTGGTTCGCTGGATACGTGATTGTCTTGACGTGCGGCCGGATCGTTTCAGCAATCTTTGTTTCCGGCGAGGTCGCACCCAGGTCTTGGATCGCATTGTAGAGTTGGTTCTGGGTGTCCCATCCGTTGGGCAAGCGCAGTTCGGAGGCGCCGTCGACATTGCCCCGGAAGTAGAGATCGACATGAAATAAAGGGCGCTCGCCGCCGGTCGCTAATTCCAGGACGTAATGCAGATCTTGAGGTCCGGGGTTCTTCAGGTCGGGCTGTGGACGTGGGGGGGCAGCCTGGCTGAGCGACATGGAGAAGAGCGGGGCCAGCAGCAGAGACAACAGCAGAACCCCGCGGCGGCGCCGTACGCAAGATGCTGGCATGTATCACCTCCCCTTCCCTATTCGAGGGTCAAGCGGCCGAACTACGAATAATAAAGACACCAAAACTTTCCGATACGGAAACAAGTTGGTTACGTTGCAATCGTATGCCTTCGGATGTGTAATGTGTCCTGGCGTCAGTTCTGACGCTTATTTCTTTACCAACACGACCGGCGTCTGTTCGACCGCGCGTATCCGCTCGAAGAAGCCACGGACGGAGGCGTATTGTTCGACCGGGATGGTTCCCGCTTTGAGCGCCAGCGAGCGGCGGAAGATCAGGTGGCCGTCCTTCACCTCGCATTTCGCAGCGTAATTGCCGAACGGCTGGTTAACATCCACGGCGTCGGGCATCTCGTCGACGTCGAAGCCTTCGGGCAATTTGATCCTGACCGTTTCGTCATAGGCTTCGGAATCGAGCACGACAGGGTGTTTGCGCTTGGCCTCGGTCAGGAAGACCGACGAGCGGCGCGAGACGACAGCCGGCTTGAAGACCATCAGTTTGCCTCGCATCAACTGCGCGTAGTTCGGCGATTTAAATTCGACGTCGAGCGCGAATTTGCCCCCCCGCGCGTCGTCGTTCGGCTCCGACTTCAAGATGTTCGCGCTCGGCGCGGTCTGCGTAATCCAGCGTTCGAGGTGTTTGACGTATTGCGGGCGCTCGGCGCTTTTGAAGAGGCGGCGCTCCTCGACGGCGGCCTGGCCGAACGAACGTTCACTGACCTTTGCTGTCAGCGTTCCGTCGGCGCTCAATTCGGCCTCGACCGCGCGCTCCAGGCGGTTGGCTTCCGGAGGCGTGACGGGCATCTTCATCAACTCGCCCGCGTCGCCCGCGACGATCAGCGCATAACTCCCCTGCTCGCGATCGGGGAGGTCGCCCACGGGCGTGTCGTCATCGGTCGGGTCGAAGATCAGCAGCCGTCCGAGGCTCGGATGTTTGACGATCGTCGGGGCCTGCGTCTCTTCGCCCACCTTGACCGCGATGATGCAATGGTTGAACTGCTGCGGCGAAGGCCATTCGGGCTCGACGCGGTTAGGGTCGCCGAAGAATATCAAAACCGGGTACGACTCGACGCCCAGCGATCTCAGCAGCGCGCGCATCAGGTTCGCCTTGTCTTTGCAATCGCCGTAATTCTTGTTGAAGACGTCCGCGGCCGAGTGCGGGCGGTAGCCGCCGCCGCGCCCGATGTCGATTTGTATCGAGATGTAGTTGACCGATTGCGTGTAGCGGCCGACGGCCTGAATGCGCTCGAACTCGGTCTTGGCGTTAGCTGTCAGTTCGCGCGCCTTGGCCGCCATCGATTCGTTGAAACCGGCCTGCGGGTCGTGAAGCTCACTATTATAGCGGGAGACGTCTTTCCAATTGGCGAAACTCCTGAGCATCGTCGCTTTGCCCTCTGGTGGGAAGATATTGACGGCGATGCAAGCGGTGAGTTTGGAACTGGGGCTGGCCGGTTCGATTTCGACTGGTGGCAAGTTGCGAAGCTCCCAGGTGTAGTTGGCGCCGCTGACCTCCGGTTCGATCTTGTTGTGGTTGAAGGTGATGGCGTCGGCGCGCCAGCCCGGCGGCATGTCTACAGTCAGGCGTGACATAACGACTGGATTGAGTGACTGGAAGTACCAGACGAACTGCGAATGGACCTCGCGCTCTTCGGTGATGATCTCGTACCCGAAAACGCAGCCGGCGTCGGCGTCGTCTGCGGCCGAGATCACTTTTTGGCGGCTGTCGTCGTAGACGTCGTTGTCGACCTCCGCAAGGTCAACTATTTCTTTCTTGCCGTAGGCTTTGACTTCGCCGGTGGGCCTGATCAACCAGGCGCGCATCTCCTTGATCTTACCGGAGCCGGTGTTGTAACTCTCTCTCGCCCGCGCGAAACCGCGCCCTTCGCGGGAGAGGATTTTCACCGCCCGCCAGGTTGCGGTGACGATTTTGCCGTCGTCTCCGACCGTCTTGCGCGACTCGTCGTGAAGCACGACGGCGCGGACCTCTTTGCCGTAGGCCGGCAACTCTGTCGAGGCGGCCTGCTTCAGCCAGGGCGGCGGTTCGTCGGCGAACGCGGCGGCGCCCATCAATAACGTCGAGGCGAGGCAGGCGATCAATCTCTTCAGCATAGTTTTTTCCTCAGTAAACGTGGGACAGACTTTAGTCTGTCCGTGAGCTCGGACAGACTAAAGTCTGTCCCACGACAGCGACCCGATCACTGTTTACCGGCAGCCGCCGCGCTCTGCTTGAGCGTGATCGAGTGATTATCTTGTTGGTGCAAGGCGTCGAAGGCCTTCTTCAGGTTCGGGTAATGCTCCTTCCCGAAGAGCATCCCTGTGAACTGGAAGCTGCGGTTGTATTCGAGACTCCGCTGGTCTTGAGTCACCCCGATTCTGAACTTGCAATAGCCCAGGTTCCCGAAGGCGAGGTCGCCCGGCCTATCGGCGTTGTCCAGCGCGTAGCCTTCGGGCAACTCGATCACTACCTGATCCTCTTCCGTCCAGGCGTAATGGAAGTAAACGTCGTGCTGGCGCCCGCTGGTCGGGAACAGCGGCCCGACGCCTTTCTGGAAGAAGGCCGGCTGCAGGAAGAGGCGCTTGCCCGTGCGTTCGGCGTAGCCGGGCACGCGGATTTTGTAGGAGTAGACAAAGGGTTTGATCGGGTCGTTGGCGCCTTCGATCTTGATGTCGGAAATCTCCGCGCCGCCGAGTCGCTCATTGACCGAATTTTTCAGCTTCTTTTCGCGCTGTTCGGCGGTCTCTTCGTCGTTATCCTCCTTCATCTCGACGGCGAAATGGCCCGTGTATTCGATGCGCGCCTCGCCTTCGAGCGAGCCGTCCTCGTTGAGCCGGAGTTTGGCCGTTCGCTTCTTGACGGATTTTTCGGGCGGCGAGAGCGGCGTCTGGACGAACTGCGGCTCTTTCTGATCGGTCACCAGGGCCAGGATGCCTTCTTCCTGCCAGCGCAACATGCCGAACGGTATATAGCCGCTGCCCGGGTCGAAGAATCGCCATTGGTCGCCCACCTTCACTGCGATGTTGTAGCCGCCCATGAAATAAGTGTCGGTGAAATTCGCGTCGAAGAATTTGCGGCCGCGGTCGCCGATCCTGACGTAGCGGGCGTCGAACCCGGCGGCCGTCGCCAGCGCGGCGAACAGGTAGTTGATGTCCAGGCCGTTGCCGTAGCCGCGTTTGAGCGTGTCGGCGGGCGACCTGTTCTCTTTAAGCTTTTCGAGCTGCTGGCTCGTCAACCCCGACGCGTCGTCAGTGACGTTCTTGATCTTTGCGCGGCAGAAGTTGAAGATCCGTTCGAGCTTCTGCTCCGGCGTCGAGGCGTCTCCGACGGCTTCGGCGGCGGCCCGGCGGATGTCGTCGTTGATCTTCATAGCGCCTTTGCGGTCTTCATAAATCCGCTTGCCTTCCTGTTTCCAGAACTCCATCGGCTGTTTCTTCTCGCCCGGCGAGTAATAGACCAGCATCCAGGACTTCACCTGATCCTCCGGCGGCATGTGCGGTTCTTCGCGGAAGGCGGGCATGTTGGTCAACTCGACGCGAAAATATCCGTCCCTGTCTTTGACGAACTGCAGCGGATTGGTTTGAAAGGTCATCGTCTTCATCGGGTCGATGACGGCAGGGTTGGGCTTGAGATAGTAGCGGACCAACTGCGTCGGGATGTCGCGCTGGAACTCCATCTTGACGTAATTTGTTATGTAGCCGTAAACCTCGCGCCAGCGGTATTCGATGATAGCGCCAGGCTCGATGCCGGGCAGCGCGAAGGATTTGGCTTTCAACTTGAGCCTGCCGGACTTGACCAACTCGCGGTCGAAGATGGCGTCTTTCTTCAGCTCGATGATCGTCCCGTCAGGTTTGATGGTGCGCCCGGCGATGTCCCTGACCGAAACTTCGGAGAGATAGGGGATGTCGATCTTGCTCTGCGTCTCCTTGCCGCGCTCGGTGAAGATTTTGACGCGGACGTAGTGGGTGAAGTCCGTGCCCTTATCCGATGCGGTGTTGATGTAAACCTCCCACAGCAGCGCCTCGGCGTCAGCGTCTTTTTCGACCACCGGCGCCTTGAGCGCCAGGTGCTCCGGGTCTATGGGCTTCCAGGCTAGAATTTGAGCCTGCGCCGGAACGGCTAAGAACATCAGGTAAACAAGGAGACAGGTCGTGGGGGGCAGGGCGAAGACAAATGCTTGGCGGAGTTTCATAGCGGTGTCCTTTTGTGAAGTCACGGATCCGCGTCATGACGCGCGGAAATCACGATAAGTAGGCTTTGTTGTTGAAAAGTTTATTTCCGGCAAAGCGGCCCAGAGACAGGCCGGAGTCGCCGTGGTCAATTCATTCGTTTCAATCAGCGATCTCAGCAAGCCGTTGATGGGTGTAGCTGGAGCGGGATATTACGGCGACTTGAGGCGATGCGCAATAGAAATCTGTCGCCTGCTCGATACGAATTATGTTGTGACTTTTCGCTACATTCGCTGTTGGTGATTTAGCAAGCGCCATTCACCGCCGAGGCGCCGCAGAACGCCGAGGCCTCGCAGAGATGAAAGGAGTGGAGTAAGAGAGAGGGAGAACTCTCTCTTTCCCTTTCATCTTCTCTCTGCGAGGCCTCGGCGTTCTGCGGCGTCTCGGCGGTGGAATACTATTATGTTTGCGCCCCTGTGGGCTTCAGGTTGGAACAACCAGCCCCTAGTAGCCTTGAGGCTGAAGGCCCTGACCATGCTCAAACTCCATCTCCGATAACTGATGTTAAAATCGGAAAAGTATTTCATGGAGATGGCTTGATTACTGGATGGAATGAAATAGATTGGGACTTCAGGTTGAACTTACCAGCTTATAAAATGGGTTCTGAGGCCTTATCGTGTTTGTTTGGTTAATTACTTGAAGCCTGGCGTGCAGGCGTGGATCGTAGTACATTGGGAGGACCCGCAGCGCCTGGAGCCGATTCGTATTCCTGCGCATTTGATTCCAATCAATGCGCCTCCCGCCGAAGACTGCACGCTGGAAGCGATGCGTACCCAGGCTTGCGCAAATCAATGTATGGATTTCAAATGGCTTTTATTCGCACAGTCTTCAATTACTTACCTGTAGAGCCGAATCCGCCGTCGCCGCGTTCGGTCGCGCTCAACTCATCCGCCCAGACATAATCGCAGACGGCGACGCGTTCGATGATCAATTGCGCGATCCGCTCGCCCGCGTCGAAGCTCACCGGCGCGTCGCCGAGATTGATCATCAGCACTTTCAACTCTGCACGGTAGTCGCTGTCGATAACCCCGGCGAGCATGTCAACGCCATGATTGGCGGCCAATCCTGAGCGCGGGGCCACACGTCCATACCAGCCCGGGGGGATTTCGACGGCCAGCCCCGTCGGGACGAGTTGTCGCTCGCCAGGTCCGAGCGTGAAGGCTTCCAGACAACATAGATCGGCGCCGGCGGACCAATTCGTCCCGCGCGCGGGCAGTTTGGCCGCCGGGTGAATCCGTTTGACCTTGACGTTGAAATCGAACAGGGGCGCGCCGGATGAAGTTGGATCAGTGTTTTGCCGCATAACTGACGGTCTCTGTAGACATTTGATCGGCGGATTGGGCGCCTGCGCCGCGCCGTGGCAGTTTGATCGAGAATTCGCTTCCCGCCCCGACCTCGCTTGCGACGTAAGCCTCGCCCCCGTGCGCTAGCGCGAGGTGTTTGACGATGGCCAGTCCGAGTCCGGTGCCCCCGGCTTCGCGCGAACGCGCCTTGTCAACGCGGTAGAAGCGTTCGAAGACGCGGGGCAGGTGTTCGGGCGGGATGCCGGGCCCCGTGTCGCGCACCTTGATCGTTTGATCCCCTTCGGAGTCCTCGGCGAGCACTGTGACGGCGCCGCCGGGGTGATTGAATTTGACCGCGTTGTCCACGAGGTTGATCAGAATCTGATCGAGCCGCCTCCGGTCGGCGTCGACGTAGAAATCTTCGGCGACCTGGTTGTGAAGCGCGACGCCGTGTTTGGCCGCGCGATGCGAAAGGCCGTTGAAGACGTCGCCGACCACCTGGCGCAGCGACAATCGCTCGATCGACAGGCTGACCGCGCCCGATTCGATAGCCGACAGTTCTGAAATGTCGTTTACCAGAGCCTTCATGCGCTCGGCGTTCCGCTGGATAGTGTGCAGGAAGCGCAGGCTGTTTTCAGCGTCGTCAATGCCGCCGTCGAGCAGCGTTTCGGCGTAAGCGGTGATCGCGGCCAGCGGCGTTCTGAGTTCGTGCGAGACGTTCGAGATGAACTCCTGCCGGACGCGTTCCAGCATTTCGAGTTTGGTGACGTCGGTGAACGCGCAGACCACGCCGTCGATCTGGCCGCCGGCGCGGTCGTCGGACAGGCGCAGCGGCGCCGCATGCAGTCTCAATATGCGGCGATTTTGCGACCCGGCCTGGCTCTGCGCGGACGGCGCAATCGGACGCGTTTCGACGCGGGCTTCGGCGCGCTCGCCCGTGGCCAACGCGCTCGCAAAGACTTTGTGAAATTGCGGGTCGCGGCTGATGTCGGTGAGCCGGATGACGGGGCGTCGCCCCGCGCCCAACAACTCGCGCGCCGCGTCGTTGATGATCAACACGTTCGACTCACGGTCTGTGATGAGCAGCCCCTCCGCGACCGATGCCACGATCGAGCGCAACAGATTCTCGTCGCGTTCGGATTTGACCAGCGCGTTCTGCAACCGCCGGTTGGTCTGTTCCTGCTCGCCGAGCAGGCTGAGCTGCTGCCTGAAGACGTATCGCGCGATGAAGACTGTCGTGACGCCGACAAGAATGGTCGAAATGACGTGCGAAGCGATGACTCCCATCTGCGGAAAGATCACGGTCTTCACGGTCTCATAAGCCGCGAAAAACGTGACTGCCGCAATGGTCGCGAGAGTGATCTTTTTTGTCTGAGCCGTCATCAAGGCTGTGCGTAATAAAGAATTTCAGCCACGAATGAACACGAATATTCACGAATGGCGACAAAAGGAGAAACAAGCGGGCGGTCAAGATCAAGAAAGAGATTCGTGTTCATTCGTGTTCATTCGTGGCTGAAATCCTTTTTCTAAATTGCTGGCTAAAAACCTTCCGTTCAACCACTTGTTTCAGCAGATTCGGCGCCCGGACGGAAACGATAGCCGATGCCGATGACCGTTTCAATGCAACCGCCGCAGGCGCCCAGCTTCTTTCGCAGGCCGCTGATGTGGACGTCGAGCGTGCGGGCCTCGCCGTAATATTCCAGGCCCCAGACCTGGTCGAGCAGTTGTTCGCGCGGCGCCACGCGACCCTTGTTGCGCGAGAGGATGGCGAGCAGCGCGAATTCCTTGCGGGTCAGCTTGACGCTCTTCCCCTTGCATGTGACTGAAAAGTCGGCGTAATCGATCTTGAGCTGGCCGTCGTCGTAAGACTTCGGCGTCCTCTCTTCGTACCCCGAACGGCGCAGCGCGGCGCGCACGCGGGCGACGAGCTCGCGCACGCCGAAGGGCTTCGTGATGTAGTCGTCGGCTCCGAGGTCCAGGCCGCGGACTTTATCGCCCTCCTCGGTTCGCGCCGTGAGCATAATGATCGGCGTGCGCCTCGTCTCTTCTTCCGTGCGAAAGCGGCGGCACAGCTCGAACCCGCTCATACCGGGCAGATTCAGGTCGAGGACGATCAGATCAGGGGTCAAACTGTGCAGTTCGCCCGTTCTCCCTATCTGGCCCATCTGGCCCGCCTGTCTAGGTTGCCCCTTGCCGAGCGCTATGTTCAACCCCGCTTCGCCGGTGAGCGCGACCTGGGCTACGAACGAGCCGTCGCGTTCGAGGTTGTAGCGGATGCTTTCGGCGATGTCGGGATCGTCTTCGATGATGAGTATAAAGGGTTTCATATTCGATTGCGGATTGCGGATTGCGGATTGCGGATTTGAAACGGCGTCTTCAATCCGCGATCGGAGAATCCGCAATCCGCAATCCGCAATTCATCGTGCTATCTGACTATGTTTGATCACCAAAGCTTCGGCCATATAAACGATCAGCTCGCAGATGTCTGTGACGTAATCGCCGATGCGCTCGAGGTGTTTGGCGACCATCAGCAACCGGGCGGCGCGCCCGGCCGCCGCCGCGTCCCGCGACATCCGGTCGAGCAGGTCGTGAAAGATGCGGTCGTAGAGCCGGTCGATGTCGTCGTCGCGCTCGATCACCGCGCGCGCGGCTTTGGCGTCCGAGGCGGCGAACGCGTCGAGCGACAGTCGCAGCATCTCGCAGGCCAGCCAGCTCATCTTCGGCAGATCGAAATAGGGTTTGAGCTGCGGCTCGTCATTCAAATAGATCGCCGCGCGAGCGATGTTACAGGCGTGATCGGCGATGCGTTCCAGGATCGGCGTGATCTTGATCGCCGTGACGACCAGCCGCAGATCGCTCGCCTCCGACGAATGCATCGACAGCAATCGAACGCAGAGTCTATCGGCCTCCAGCTCCAGCGCGTCAACGCGGTCGTCGTCTCTCAGCACCTGCTCCGCCAGGTCCGTGTCGCGCTCGATCAACGCCCGTGTGGCGTGGTCAATGGCGTTCTCGACTTCGCCGCCCATCAACAGCACGTGATCGCGCAGTTCATTCAACGCCGATTCCGGCAAATTCCGCATATTCTCACCTGGAAAAAAATGTCCCCCGCCCACCGCTGTAAGAGATTGCGGCGGCCCGCCTACGTGACTATTGCTAATGTAGAAATCTGCCATTCGATTCTCCGAAAAACAAGCGCAAGGGGGAAAGGCGCACGTCGAAATATCATGTCTTGTGAAAACTGATTTTAGGAATGGGAGGTTAAGTTTGAGTTAAATCCGGGTAAAGGCTCGGTTATTTTTGGGCTTCTGATTGGACAACGCCGCGCGCGTAAGGAAGCGGGTCCCGTATGAAGTCAACTGTTTTGCAAAGAAAGGGGCGCTTCCGTTCAAGCGAGCGGAAGCGCCAGTGAGACACAGGACTAGGCTTAAGAATGCTAAAGCTTATAAACCTTCGATCTTAACCTTGCGTTAGCCAGCGTTAAATTCCGCGTAAAAAAACGGGGAATGGGGAGTGGGGAGTGGGGAATGGGGAATCAAATTACGCATTGATTCCCCATTCCCCACTCCCCGCTTCCCATTCCCCACTCCCCGTTCTGCTCTCCACTTCCCATCGCCTTCCGCCATTCTTCGAGCGACATCTTCTCGCCCTCCTCGGCGCATAGCTCACTGCAATAGACTTTCCAATCTTTGCCGACGACCTCTTCGCCCTCAATGATTTCCTCGGCGCAAAAAGCGCATTCGTTCTCGATTCGTTTAGCCATTTCACTCTCTCCATTGGGACAACGTAACAGTACCGCGCGCGTAGGCGAGCGGTTGATCGGTAAAACGGCCGCTCGCTTACGCGCGCGGCGCTGTACCAACCTCACTCATTTTATCATTCATTTTCGCCTTGCGGCGTGGCCTCCCTGATCGGCTCGCCTGGGCCCGATGAGGAGGGCGCGAAGAATGAGAAGAGCATCGCGCTGACTATGTAATCCTCCGCCGTCGCGGGTTCATTTCCGGTCCATTCTTCCGGCTGAGGACATGCTTCGGCTCTGGCGAATTCGACCGGGACTTCCGCGCGCGCGGCCGAGATGGCGTCGGCGTTCGCGAAGCTTCTGAAAATTCTATCGCGCGCCGCCTGGGCTAAAACTTTCGCCCGCTGCGCGCGCGCCGGGTTAATTGGTTCGTTGATCATCAATGAGACCTCCGCTGATTCGATATTCAATAAGTTCCAAAAGTGGCGCGCGAAATTCATCTCGCCGTACCAGCAGACCGTGTCTAGCGCTTCTCTGTCCGCCGGCCTTCCGTTCACGCTCTGAAATTTGATCGTCAGCGGCAGCACGGGCGTATGCGAGCGGACGGCCGAGGCGAAGAATAATCCGTTGAACGGCAGAACAGTCGAGCCGTCGCCGGTCGTGGCCTCGGGGAAGACCTGAACGTTGACGCCGTCGCGCAGCGCGCGGCTTACGCGGTAAGCGCACCTGACGCCGCTGCGCGGGTCTTCCCGGTCGACAAATATCGTTCCGCCGAGTTTCGAGAGCCATCCGAACAACAGCCAGCGGCCCACTTCGGTCTTCGCGACGAACAGCGTCGGAAAGACCGAGGCGATAATAACGACGTCCAGATAGCTTTGGTGGTTGCTGACGAGCAGGCGCCGGTTTGAATGAAGATCGCCGTGTAGGGGCAGACCTGTGTGTCTGCCCCGGTGGAGATTTATATTTAAGCCGAGAATCCTCAAACAGGCCCGCGCCCAAAGTCTGACGCTCCCGGCCATGAGCCGCATCCGCGCCGGTCCGGAAAAGCCGAGCAGGACGAGATGCGCGGCGGCTACGGAAACCAGATAGAACAGGCAAACGGCGAGAAACCCGACCAGCCTCGCGACGCGCCTCATCAGTTGACTCGCCCCTCCGCCCCGACGGCGTAATGTTGTTTGTAGCGCCCGGCCATCTTCTCCATCTCCAGAATCGCCAGGACGTCCGCCGTGCCGAACTCCGCGTCGTAAGCCGGCGCGCCGCAGATCATCGCGCCGGCCCGCAGATAGCCCTTCAGGATCGGCGAGAGTTTGCGCAGCGTCGCGCGCGACGAGGCGCCCTCCTCGGCGTAGTCGCTGATCGTCATCCGGCAGGATTCGACCGGGTAGACTCTGTATTTCTCCGGCGCGAAGTGATTCGCGCGCAGATAAGAGTAGACCGGCTGAACCTCGCTCGGCTCCGAGACGTGTAGGCTGGCGCAGCCGAACAGTCGCCTGAGATTGCGGTCGATCGCGTATTTCGTGATCGCGCTCCACAGCAGGTTGAGCGTAGCGTATGAGCGATGCGTGGAGGCGATGCAGGAGCGCCCCAGCTCCAGCGCCTCGCCTCGCAGCCTCTTCAAATTGCTCAGGTCGAATTCGTTCTCGGAATAGAAGCCGATGTGTCTTTCGGCCTGGCTGCCGCGAAGCAGACGGTAGGTCCCGACGACCTCGCCGCTCGTCGTGTCCTTGACGATCAGGTGGTCGCAGTAAGCGTCGTAAGCGTCCGTGTCGTAGCCGCGACCGTAGGACGAGGCCAGCCCTTCCTGAAGCTCAAGGTTGAAGACCTCGAACCGCAGCCGCATCGCGGCGTCGAGCTCAGTCAAATTCGACGCGAGCTTGACTTCGAGGTCCCCGACGCGAATCGACAGTGCGATCTGTTTTTGAATTATGGTGATCATAAATTTCAAGGGTGAAGTGGGGCGCGTCTTCAGTTGGAGTTAGGTAGGTGTTAGCGGCGCGTTATGATTGTGTTGCGAAAGAGTCAAATATGCCGCGCGCGTGTGCTATCTTTAACTGAGCGACATAGAAAATAACCGGCCGTAAGTGGCGAGGATGCGGCCTCGCGGCGCGAGGACATTGGGTATCGGTTGTTGAAAATTGATTATTGAAAAACGGCGCTGCCGCCCCAACCGATTCAACACCCGGTTCAACACTCGGTCACCGAGGCCACCACAGGGCTGCTGCCGCAGGAAGTCAAGCGGACGAATGAGCTGAAATGAGAATAAGTCTTACGCCAGCAACGGGGAATTAATCGAAGCCTGTGCGAATTAAAGTTGAATGCAATCAACCATTTGGATTCTGCGCATAAATCAGGAGACGCCTGGGTACGCATCGCTTCCAGCGTGCAGGCGTGGATCGTAGTATATTGGGAGGACCCGCAGCGCCTGGAGCCGATTCGTATTCCTGCGCGTTTGATTCCAATCAATGCGCCTCCCGCCGAAGACTGCACGCTGGAAGCGATGCGTACCCAGGCTTGCGCTAATCAATGTACGGATTTCAAAGGGATTTTATTTGCACAGCCTTCAATTAATCCGGACAGGCCTTGGGCATTTCTCGCGCTCCTCGTATAATTTCCCGGGTCTCATCAGATCACTTTTCCGGTCGCCCCGCTCGTCAACTCGGCTTTAATTCGAGGCTCCTTATGCCCTCCAATATCAATTTTCGTTTGCTCTTCGTCGCGGTAATGCTTTGGCTTTCGACTGGTTCAATCGTCGTCGCCCAGAAGGGAGGCGATCCGCTCGAACCCGGTAAGACAATCGAGCGCGATCTGGCCGGCGGCGAGTCTCATTCTTATCTGATCACGCTCGCTCCAGGGCAGGTTCTGCAGGCGGTCATTGCGCAGCGTCAAACGGATTTGACGGCGACGCTCTTCGGGCCGGACGGCCGGCAGGTCGGTCAATTCGACGGCCTGTGGTACGGGCCCGAGCCGGTCTGTCATGTCGCCGAGGCGTCGGGGAGCTATCGACTCGAGATTCGGCCTTTCAATCAGACCGCCGCTCGCGAGTCCTATCAGTTGAAGGTTGAAGGGCTCCGCGCCCCGACGCCGCAGGACCGGGCGCGAATCGCCGCGATCAAGGCTTCGACGGAAGGGAAGCGATTGATCGAGCAAGGCAGCGCGCAGTCCTTCAGACTTGCGCAAGCAAAGTATGAGGAGGCGCTGCCCCGTTGGCGCGAAGTCGGAGATCGGTTCGCGGAGGCGCAGACGCTCGACTGTCTCGGGCTTCTACTCTGGCTGTTGGGCTCGCCGGCGAAAGCGATCGAGTATTACAACCAGGCGCTGACGATCAGGCGGGAGATCAAAGACAATTACGGGGAAGGCGAAAGTCTTAATAATATCGCCGCCGCATACTCGGCCCTCGGCAAGAAAGAACAGGCGCTCGAATACTACAACCGCGCCCTTCCGCTTAGACGGGCCGGCGGCGCGGCGGCGGAGGCGGAGGCGCTGGGCAATATCGGCTGGATCCATTATTCGCTCGGCGATATGCAAAAGGCGAAAGACAACTACAGTCAATCGTTGCGCCTACGGCGCGCCGCCGGGCTTCGTGACGGAGAAGCCAACGCTCTCATCGGCCTGGGCTCAATTTACGGGTTAACCGGCGAGACTCAGCAGGCGCTCGATTGTCTTGATCAAGCTTTGAGGATCAGTCGCGGAGTCAAAGACCGCCGTGGCGAGGCGTTCGCGCTGCTCAATATCGGCAAGCTTCAATACGACCTGGGCGAGCGCGAGAAAGCGCTCGATGTCTTCTCCCAGGCGCTCGACCTGTTCCGAGCCATCGCCGAGCGCAACGGCGAAGCCAATACGCTTAATAACCTGGGCGCGCTCGCAGCGGCATCGGGCGACAAGCGGAAAGCGCTCGACTTTTACGAGCAGGCGCTATCAATCTATCGCGCCACGGGCAACCGCTATTTCGAGGCTTACGACTTATACAGCCTCGGCAAACTGCACGGCGAATCGAATGAAAAGCAGTCTGCTCTCGACCATTACAATCAGGCGCTAGCGCTCTTCCGCGAAGTCAAATTCCCCCGAGGGGAAGCCCTGGCGCTCAACGGCCTGGGCACGCTTTACGCCTCTTCGGACGAGAGTCGAAAGGCGCTCGAATGTTACCGCCAGGCTCTGCCTTTCTGGCGTAACCTCGGCGATCGAAGCGGCGAAGCGGCGACGCTGGCCAACCTCGCGCGCGTCGAGCGCGACCTCGGCGATCTCAATGAAGCGCGGCGACACATCGAAGCCGCGCTCGACATCACGGAGGCGCTGCGCATGAAGATCGCCAGCCGGCAATTGCGCGCCTCTTATTTCGGGGCCACACGACAACATCACGAGCTTTATATTGACGTATTGATGCGCCTTCATCGTCTCCGGCCGTCGGAAGGGCATGACGTTTCCGCGCTCGGCGCGAGCGAACGCGCGAGGGCGCGCGGCCTGCTGGAAATGCTGGCCGAAGCCAGCGCGGACATAAGCGAGGGCATAGACGCCGCGCTGCTCGAACGTGAACGCTCGCTGCAAAAACGGATCAACGCCAGCGCCGAATACCAATACCGGCTGCTCGGCGAAAAGCACACGCGAGAGCAGGTAGAGGCCGCGAAGCGGGAACTCGATTCGCTCATCGACGAGTCGCGGCAGGTCGAATCTAAGGTCCGCGAGACCAGCCCGCGCTACGCCGAGCTGAAATACCCGCAGCCGCTCGGCCTGCCGGAGATTCAGCGAATGCTCGACCCCGAAACCTTGTTGCTCGAATACTCGCTCGGCGAAGAGCGCAGTTATCTCTGGGCCGTGACGCCGACCCGGGTCGAGAGCTTCGAGTTGCCAAAACGGGCCGAAATCGAAGCGCTGGCGCGCCAGTCCTATGAATGGTTGGCGGCTGGGGAAACGGGAGATCAGTTGCGGGCGCGCCTGGCCCGGCCCGCCGCGAAAACTCCGGAGTGGGCGGACGCTTTGAGCCGGATTCTGCTCAGCCCGGTCGCGTCGCGGTTGGGCAGGAAGCGGTTGGTGATCGTCGCCGATGGCGCGCTGCAATATATACCGTTCGCCGCGCTGCCCGAACCTGCGACGGGGGGACGAAGCGAACGGGGGACAGATCGAATGAACGAGCCTCGCCCCGTCGCCCCGTCGCCCCGTCGCCCCGTCGCATTCACTCCTTTGATCGCCGACCATGAAATCGTGAGTCTGCCGTCGGCGTCGAGTTTGGCCGCGCTGCGGCGCGAGCTTGCCGGTCGCGCTCCAGCGCCGAAGACTGTGGCGGTGATCGCCGATCCGGTGTTTGAAGAATCCGACGAGCGAATTAAAAAGAATGCCGGGAATGTCGCGACGCCGAATGACAAACAGGCCGTACGAGGCGCCGCCGAGCAGGAAGTCTCCTGGTCGGCTCTTGAAGTCAGCGCGGCCAACGCGCAGCAGCGGCTCCAACGGTTGATATTTAGCCGCAGCGAAGCTGATGAGATCACGGCGCTGGCCGGCGCGGGGATGAGCTTCAAAGCGCTCGATTTCAAGGCCAACCGCGCGACGGCGCTCGGTCCGGATCTCAGCCGCTATCGGATCATCCATTTCGCCACGCACGGCCTGCTCAACAGCCTGCACCCGGAATTGTCCGGCGTCGTACTCTCGCTGGTTGACGAAGACGGGCGCTCGCAAGACGGCTTCCTGCGCCTGCACGACATTTACAACATGAAGCTCGGGGCCGACCTGGTCGTCCTCAGCGCCTGTAAGACCGGATTAGGTAAAGATATCAAGGGCGAGGGGTTGGTAGGCCTGACACGCGGCTTCCTCTACGCGGGCGCGCCGCGCGTGGTCGCCAGTCTATGGAAAGTAGATGACCGGGCGACCGCTGAATTGATGAAGCTGTTCTATCAGCGCATGCTTCGCGACGGTTTACGCCCGGCGGCGGCGTTGCGAAGAGCGCAGATCGACATTCAGAAACTGCCGCGATGGGCGGCGCCGTATTATTGGGCTGGATTTACGCTCCAGGGCGAGTGGAAATAAAAATGGGGGTTGACGCATCCCCACGTAGCGTCACCCCCAGTGAACGAGAGACGAATCCCCTCGTCTCTCGCTCCTGATGGGACAACGACTGAGGGAGGCCATAACTCGCAGAATGCCTCCGCGTAATCCGGGCACCTTCCTATCACGATCCTACGCGCTCCGCGAAATTGATGGTTCTACCGCCGTCCCACCAGAAGCCATGCTCTTCACTCAAAGCATGCTCTTCACTTTGATTATGAAGATAGGCGGAAAATGTTACACATTTTTCTTTTTGTGCATTTACGAAATATTTTTTTTCAGCTTGAAGCGGTATTCGGTGGCGGAGGCAGGATTATTAAAACTGGAAGCGCATTCGAGCCTCATCACATAACCGGCGTTCTTCAAGGGGCGGACGGGGATGCGAATTCGCGTCACTTTCAGCATTGAATGATCGCGCCGCGCTCGCAGCTTCTCCCATCGCTGAAGTTTCTCGCCGGATTCCGTTTGTAATACCGCCGAGTAGAAGGCGCAGTCGTCAGTCGGCGGTTCGAGTTCCAGTTGGACGGTCTCCGTGCTTGTGGAAATCTCCAGTGTCGGATAGTTTTCTTCTCCTCTGGTCCCTGCCGCCAACAACAGAAATGTGGCAGTGGTCTTGACGCCAGTTCCCGGCGCCGATTTGTTCTGATCAGGCTGAGATGTGGAGCCTTTTTTGCCCTCAGCCGGACCGCCATTCGCGTAGCGCTCGGATCCTGGCGATCGCTGCGAGTCAACCGTCGGCTGCGCGACGCCGCCAGGCTCCTTTGGCTCCTGGGTTTTGGCCTGCTGCGAGCCTGCGGGATTCCGGCTCTCAGGCCCCACCAATCCGAACCATGCGCCCAGGACGCCGAGAGCGATCAGCGCGGCGACGCTCACAAGCATGAGTCGAGGCGCTTTGGAGAACATGGCGGATAGCCGCCATTGGCGCCAGCCGCCAGCGACCGGATCATCGCCTTTAACCTGTCCGGAGATTCCCCCAGTAATTCTGGTCGCGTAGTCGCGGAGCGCCTTTTCATTCTCGAACATTTCGCGCAAGGCGGGCGAGGATCGCAACCTTTGCTCGAACCGTCGCGCTTCGCTCTCGGGGAGAACGCCGCTCAATCGCTCTTCGGCCATCTCGCCGAACGCCGCCCAAACTTCATCAACAGCCTGAGCGTCGGCGAAGTAACATTTCTCGATCCGCTCCACCTCTGATTCCGGCAGATCGCCCAGTAGATATTTCCTGATTGTCGCAATTTCGCTAATTTCGTTAGACATATCCCCTCTCCGCCGAAGCCCAACGCAAGACCTAGAACCAGGGGCACGAAGTGGGCGCGGCGTACAGCCTGGGGGGTAGCCGTCAGCGAAACTCTGGGGGGAGAAGCTAACAATATGTCCGGCTTGTGAAACAGGCGTAATTCCATACGCTGTCGAACGTTTCACGGGTCGGACGCCCCAGGCTTTATGCTACAGCCTGCGAAGCAGGCTGTAAGCCGAATTATCCAGAAATACTCCTACCCGGAAATGAATAAATCGCAGATTCGTTACACGTGTTTTTCTCATCGTGAGGTCAGGACGGGCGGCGGGAGCGCTGGCAAATAGCTACGCATTCAGCCAGTCTGCCCCTCAATCGCGCGACCTTTTGTCTGAGAGTGTTGCTCGACAGTCCCAGATGCGTGGCGAGTCTCTTCCGGTTTTCGATCTTCTCGCCGCCGCTGAACTGGTAATAGGAGATGATCAATTTGCGATCTTCCGGATCGAGTCGCGCCAGGCATTTTTCTAAGCACTCGTGCCTGATCTCGGTTTCGATTCGCTCGCTGGCGCTGAGGAGCTGGTCATACGGCGTGGCCTGAGCGCTTTCCGCAGGGGCGTTATTTGACAGAGGAATCAAGACGTTTCCCTTGGCCAAACTCTCGCGCCAGACGTTGCGGGCCACGCCGTAAAAATAATTCGACGGGCTCTCAGTCGTGATCCGCTCCCCCTCGCTTAAACGCCGGGCCACCCGATTTATCGTTTCGTCCGTCATCTCGTCCGGACTCGCCGCGCCACGCGTCGCGAAAAACATGAACAGGGCGTGGCGAAGATCGAGATAGGCCCGCGCAGCGCTTTCGCGATCCGGACCGAGTTGGGAGAGCAGAGTGTCGAATGACGCAGGGGTCAGGCTGTTGTCTATCATATGACTAGCGTTTAAGGCTGCGCTGATACCGGCGCCGAAAGGATAGAGTGATCGAACGAGCGCGTCAATGTTAAAATCGCAGAAAAATACAGAGTTCCTGAATTCCTGTCATCCGGTTGACCTGAACCAAACTCTACTTTAAACTGCCCGCCGCCCGGATCGTAGTCTCACTGAACAATTCTTTGCCCCACGTTATATCAACACCTGGGCGCCGTGAATACGACCTATAGGACCTATAGGACCCATAGGAATCAATAAATCCTATCGGTCCTATAGGTCGAATAAGTCCTATTCCTGATGCTCCCGGGGATTAGGAGGAACCACCATGCGGAAGCGAACAAGTCTCGGTCTAATCCCCTGCGGCCATCCATTTTGGATTGTCTGTCTTTCGATCCTGCTCTTAATCGGGCTGTCACTGGCTTCGGTCAAAGCGTCGGCGCAGAGCGTCAGCCAGTACCGGGCTTTCTGGGTAGACACTTTTAACACCACGCTCAACAA
>WNFU01006382.1_pt1 | contig 25222 bp, 24 predicted proteins | sample 5400121 | NCBI WGS metagenome assembly WNFU01 (sample SAMN13153360, study PRJNA577476) | soil metagenome | isolation source: 100 cm soil or saprolite under grassland replicate 1 | place: USA:California | collected 2016-06-15 | reverse complement strand
CCGACGCCTTCGCCACCTCGTCGTACGGCACGTACTTCGCCAGCCCCTTCGCCTCCGCCACCTTCGTGATCGCCGCCGTCAGCGTCGTCTTCCCGTGGTCCACGTGCCCGATCGTCCCCACGTTCACGTGCGGCTTGGTCCGCTCAAATTTGGCTTTAGCCATGGAGTCCCCTAAAGACGTTGCACAAACGACGTTTCACAGAACCGTCTCGCGAGCGACGTCTGCCGCGTGACGACGCTCGCGCGACGCTTCTCGCGCGACGTTGTTCGCGTGACGCCTCTCGTCTTTCAAGCTCGCGACCGGAATCGAACCGGTGACCTCGTCCTTACCAAGGACGCGCTCTGCCGACTGAGCTACGCGAGCCAAAAGCGGGCGACGGGGCTCGAACCCGCGACCCTCAGCTTGGAAGGCTGATGCTCTACCAACTGAGCTACGCCCGCGCGCTCGAGTGAGTGGTGGGGGAAGGATTCGAACCTTCGTAGCGCGTAAGCGCGGCAGATTTACAGTCTGCTCCCTTTGGCCGCTCGGGCACCCCACCACGCCTGCTCGCCGCGCGCCCCCCGCTCCGCCGTTCGCTTCCCCGGCCCCACTGACAACTCACCCCGCGTTCCCAGAAGCGCGGGGTGTGTTGGTCCCTCCGGACACGAGTCGGGGCGGTACCGCTCCACTTCGGCAACGTGAGCTGACGAAGGGACTCGAACCCTTAGCCTGCTGATTACAAATCAGCTGCTCTACCAGTTGAGCTACGTCAGCTGGCCGACGCTCAAAATTTCCAGACCCGTAGATTAAATGGAGAAACCTGCAATCGCAAGGGACGCCGCGGGAACAGGTTAGACCAGCCGCCACTTGGTCCCGGAGGGAGTGTCGTCGAGCTCGACGCCGCGCTCGCGCAGCTCCGCGCGGATCCGGTCGGCTTCCTTGAAATCCTTGGATTTGCGGGCCTTTTCGCGGGCGGCGATCCGCTCCTCCACCCAGCGGACGAGCGCGGGGTCGAGCGCCCTGCGTGCCGTGGGCAGGACGTCGAGCACCTCCATCGCCCGGTCCAGCGCCGCGAGCGCGGCGCTGGCCCCGCCCCCCGCGCCGCCCCCGCGCCCCCGAGTGTCCAGCGCGCCGTGCCCCGCGTGCACGAAGTCGAACAGCGCGCGACACGCTCGGGGCGCGTTGAGGTCGTCGTCGAGGGCGGCGCGGAGCTCGGCGTCGAACCGGGCCGCCAACTCGTCGAGCGATCCCGCAGCGCCCTCCCCGGCCGCGCACTCGGCCAGCCGCGTATGAAATTCGCCCAGCCGCTTCACGCCGGCGCCGGCCGCAGCGAGCGCCTCGTCGTTGAAGTCGAGGGGCTTGCGGTAATGGGTCTGCCAAAACAGGAGCCGGACCGCGGCCGCGTCCACGCCCTGCTCCCGCAGGTCCCGCGCGGTGAGGAAGTTCCCGAAGCGCTTCGACATCTTCGTGCCGCGCACGTTCAGGAACTCGCCGTGCAGCCACCAGCGGGCGAACGGCTGACCGGTCGCGGCCTCGGACTGCGCGATCTCGTCTTCGTGGTGCGGGAAGATGAGATCGACCCCGCCCGCATGGATGTCGAGCGTCGCGACGCTGAACCGCCGGCGGATCTCGTCGAGCGACATCGCCGAGCACTCGAGATGCCAGCCCGGTCGCCCGCGTCCGAACGGCGCGTCCCACGCCGCGCCCACCTGCTCGTCCACCGGGTCGGCCTTCTTCCACAGCGCGAAGTCGCGGGGATCGTCCTTCGCGTATTCGTCGCTCGCCACGCGGGCGCCGATCTTGATCTCCCGCCGGTCGAGCCGGGACAGCCGCCCGTACCCCGGGAAGCGGTCGATGGCGAAGTACACCGACCCGTCGTCCCCCTGGTACGCCACGCCCCGGGCGAGCAGCCGCTCCACCAACTCCACCATCGCCGCGACCGACTGCGTCGCGCGCGGGTACGCGTGGGCCTCCCGGATGCGCATATAGTCCCGGTCCTCGAAGAACGCCTGGACAAACGGCGCGGTGTGGTCCGCCAGTCGCTTCCCCGCCGCGGCGGCCGCCTTGATGGTGCGGTCGTCCACGTCGGTGAGGTTCATGATGTGGAACACACCGTACCCGGAGTATTCCAGGTACCGGCGCAGCAGGTCCTCGAACAGGAAGGTGCGGAAGTTGCCGATGTGCGCGTAGTTCCAAACGGTGGGACCGCAGGTGTACAGCGTCACCCGCGGCGGGGCGAGCGGCTGGAAGGGTTCGACACGGCGCGTGAGGGTGTTGTAGAGGGCGAGGGTCATCGGTGCGGCTGAAACGTAGGAAAGGTGGCAACGAGCGTCAACGCGCCGAGTCGCCGAGCGCGCGGAGCACCGCGTCTTCGAGCGAGCGCACGCACACGCGCGATGCCCGGACGGCCAGGCGGTGCACGCGACACAGTGCGAGCGCCGCCTCCGCACTCCCGGCGCCCAGGTCGGTCTCGAGACCGTAGGCGGTGACGCGGAAGCCGGGCGGCGGGTTGTCCGGCGGCGCATCGAGCAGGATCTCGAGCACCCGCTCCCCCAGCAGCGTCGCGACCGGCGCCTCGCGGACGATCCGGCCGTCGCGCAGCACCAGCACCCGCGCCGCGAGCCGCTCCACGGCGGCGAGATCGGACGACGCGAGCAGCAGGGCGACGCCGCGCGCCGCGAGCGCTCGGAGGCGGTCGCAGATGGCGCGGCGCCCCGGCGCGTCGCTGCCCGACAGGGTCTCGTCGAGCAGCAACACCCGCCGCTCTCCGAGCGCCGCGAGCGCCAGGGCGAGGCGGCGGGCGAATGGGAGGGGGAGCGCCGTCGCGCGCCGGTCCGCCGCCTCCGCGAGCCCCGCGCGCTCCAGCGCTTCGGCCACGAGCGCCCGCCGGCGCGCGCCCGCCGCGTGAAACCGGGCGACGTAGTCGAGGACTTCCCGGACGCGGAGCGTCGGCGGGAACACGGGCGTTTGCGGGGCGTAGCCGCGAGCAGGCCCGCGGCGATCCGCAGCAGCGTCGTTTTGCCGGAGTCGTGCGGCCCGACGAGCGCCGTGACCTCTCCCGGTACGAGCTCGAGCGAGACCCCGGCCACCGCCGCTACCGATCGCCCGCCGCGCCGGAACGCTCGCGCCACGCCGGAGACGACGAGCACGGGTGCATTCACGCCGACGGCCTCCGCCAGCACGCGGCCGCGCCGGCGACGCCCGCGACGGCCCAGACGGCGGCATGGCACCAGGCCGCGCCGTCGCCGGTCGCGAGCCCTCGATAGCGCCACGCACCGGGCAGCACCTCGAGAACAAGCGCGCCCAGTTGCGCGGGGACACCGAGCGACGGCGCCGCGCGCAGGGCGTCCGCCGAGACGACGCTGGGCAGCGCTATATAGAGGAACAGCGCCCCGGCCAGCGCATTCCCGCCCCGGCAGGCGGCGAGCAGGGCGCACCCCGCCGAGGCCGCGGCGGCCCCGAGCGCCGCCGCGCCGGTCGGCCCGAGCCGGCCGGCCGGGAGCGCCGACACGCCGCCTGCGGCAAGCAGCAGCCCGGCCGCCAGCACCCCCGCCGCCGTCAGTGCGGCCAGCCACCGACCGGTGGCGACGGCGAGCGGCGTCGTGGGGTGGGTCAGGGTGAGGGCGAGCGCGGCGCGGTCCGCCTCGGAGCCGACGCCGAAGGCGACACCGAGCACGGCGGCGAGCATCGCGACGTGGGGCACGAGCACGGCGAGCGCGACGCCCTGCGCGGCGAGCCAGGCGCCGATGGCGCCGAGCAGCAGCAGCCAGACCCCGAGCCGCGAACGCAGCAGCCGTGCGCGCACGAGCTGCCACTCGGCCGCGACGCAACGGAGGCAGTGCACGGGGGGATTCTAAGACGCCGGCGGCGGCGCTCGTCATCGAATCGCCGCCAGGGTGATCAGAAGATTGCGTCCCGCGGTGGTTCGCTACCCGGCTGCTCGAGCCGTCGCCTGCTTGATGATTGCTTCTACCAGCGGCGCGCAATCGAACCGCACGGGGTCCGCCGCCGGAAGTCCCGTCTCCTCCTGCGCGCGCCGGATCGCTTCCGTCGCTTGCGCGGCCGTCAGGTCGTGCGTGTTGAGGCAAATCCCGATCACCTTCGTCGGCCGGACCGGGGCCGCGGCGCGCTCGTAGATCTCCACGAGCTCCGCGAGCGGCGGGATCTTTACCCAGGGCTCGCGACCGTGGTAGTCGCCGATGTAGCCGCGGGTCGCCTGGTGGCACAGGATGAGAGCGTCCGGGCAGGACCCATGGAGCAGGCCCAGGGTGACGCCCGAATACCCCGGATGGATGAGGCTGCCCTGTCCCTCGACCAGGATGATGTCGGCGTCCTTCGCCGCCTCGAGCACCAGCCACTCCGCGGCGCCGGCGATGAAGTCCGCGACGACGGCGTCCACGGCGATCCCCCACCCCTCGAGGAAGATTCCCGTCTGCCCGGTCGCGACGAAGCGGGTGCGATGCCCCCGCTGGACCAGGGCGTTCCGCAGCTCGACCTGGGCGGTCATCTTCCCCACGTTGCAGTCCGATCCGACGGTGTGGACGACGTAGGCGTCCACTTCGGCCGCGAGCCCGTCGGCGACCGGAAGGTTGGCGGGCGGCCGCCGCGCATCGAAGATCCGCACGCCGCGTTCCCGCGCGAGGGCCCCGAGCTCGGGGTCGTCGCCGATGAACGTGTGCAGGCCGCTCCAGATCTCCAGCCCGCGCTCGAGCGCGGTGCGCAGCCAGCCGCGCCACTCGGCCGGCAACCGGCCCCCCATCGGGGCGATGCCGACGAGCACCGCGTCGGCACCCAGCGCCAGGCCACGCTCGAAGTCCCCGACCACGGGGAGCGTGCCGCCGAACCCGAGCACGTCTTGAACGGTCTTCCCCGCCTGCGCGCGATCGAGCACGCCCACGATCCGCTCGGGCATGTAGCGAATGCAGCAGTTCGCGGTCTTCGAGGTCATGGGTCCGAACTGCCCGTCGGCGATGATGAGGAAGCGATGCTGCGCCGGGGTGGGCATCAGACGGGCGTCTGGGCTCTGGAGGGAGGCGTGGGAGTGGGGCTGCGGAGCTCGCCCGTGGCGCGGAGCACGGCGGGCGCGGGGTGACGCACGTCGCCGTACAGCCCGACCTGCAGGATGTGGCGGACAAGCACCATCGTCACCGCGAGCACCGGCACCGCCACCACCAGACCGACGACGCCGAGCAGCGTTCCCATGATGAGGACGCTCGCGATCGTGAGCACCGGCGGCAGCGACACCTTGTGCTCCATGATGCGGGGGATCACGACGTTCGCCTCGACCACGTGCACCACGACGCCAAGCACGATGACGGCGACGACCTTGAGCCAGTCGCCCGTCCCCACGACGAACAGCGCCGGGAGCAAGGTCGAGACGAGGGTACCGAAGAACGGCACGACCGCGACGAGCCCGGTGAAGATGCCGAACGCAAGCCAGTACGGCACGCCGAGCGCCAGCAGGCCGAGGGCGGTCAGCACGGCCAGCACCATCATCGCGAGCAGCTGCCCCACCACCCAGGCGCGGAGCGTCGCGCCCGCTTCCGCCAGCACGCGGGCTCCGACGGCGCGATGCTTCGGGGCGAGGAGCGACAGGATGCCGTCGCGGTAGAGCCCCGGCTGGCGCGCGAGATAGAGGGCCATCACCACGACGCTCGCGCCCTCGATGAAGAGCTTCCCCCCGGCCGTGACGTACGGCAGGATCGACCCGCGCAGAAAGCTCGCGGCGTCGTCGATCAGGCGGGCCACCAGCCCCGAGGCCGGGTCCGCGAGCTCCGTGCTGCGCAGCACCGGGTACTCCCGCGCCCAGCGCGCCACCACGTTCTGGATGTCGGTGAGGGTCTGGGGCAGCCCGGAGATCAGGGCCTGGGTCTGGTCGATGACGGGCGGCACGAGCAGGGCGCCGATCCCGCCGACGGCCGCGAGCGTCGCCACGACCGCCGTGACCAGGCCTATCCAGCGGGCCAGGCGGAAGCGCTGCTCGAGCACGTCGGTGATGGCGGAGAGATAGACGGCGCACAGCACGGCGATGAAAATGAGCAGCAAGACCTCGACCACCCGGACCAGGAACCAGATGGCCAGGGCGGCAACGAAGAGCGCCACGAACGTGGCGCCCGACAGCCGTGGAGCGGACGGCTCAGTGTTCAGCGGTGGTGCTCGGGGTCGTCATCCTCGACCAGCTCGGCCTCGGCGGCCCCCTTCCCGAGCTGCTTCGCCTCGGTGGGGGAGCCCGCCGGCAACAGGCCCATCTTGCGCTTCAGCTCGAGCAGCTGCTGGTCCGCGTCCGCCCGCACCTCGATGCTCTGGAACTGCTTCACCAAGGAATCGCCCGAGAGGTCCTCGTTCACCTCGGCGGCCGCGATGAGCTTGCGCTCCTCGTGCTCGATCTGCTCCGCCATGCGCTCGAACGTCTCGAACGCGCTTTTGTCGGAGATCGACGACATCGTCTCCTGGATGCGCTTGTGCGCCTCGGCGCGCTTCTGGCGGGCGATCAGGATGTTCTTCTTGCGCTTCGCCTCCTCGATGCGGTCGTTCAGCTGCCGCAGCGAGCCCTTCAGCTTGTCGGTTTCCTCGCGGTGCTTGATCCACGTGTCGTGCAGCTGCAGGGCGCCCTGGGCGTGCTCGTTGTGGCGCAGCAGCGCCTGCTTCGCCAGGTCGTCCCGGCCTTCCTGCACGGCCAGCACCGCGCGTTTCTCCCAGTCCTCGGCGGCCTTCTTCTCCTGTTCCACCTGCGCCGCCAGCCGCTTCTCGTCCGCGATGGCGGCCGCCACCTGCTGCTTCGCCTTCGCCAGCTGAGTCCGCATGTCCACGATCAGCTGGTTCAGCATCTTTTCCGGGTTCTCGGCGCGCGAAATCAGGTCGTTGATGTTCGACCGGATGAGCGTCGAGAGACGGTCAAAAATCCCCATAGGGATCCTCTGGATCGTGGCGGGCGGTCACGGCCCCGCGCCCAACTTGCGCTCCCGCCGCTCGGCGAGCAGCCGCTCCGCGAAATCTAACCGCTCGGCGAGCTCCGAGATCTGGCCCTGCAGCTGCGACACCTGCTCCTCCAGCGCGGCCACGCGGCGGTCGTCGGCCACGCCGTCCGCCGGCGCGTCCAGCCACTCCTGGCCGAGCCCCTTCCAGTGCTTGCGCCGGTGCCTGCCCGCCCGGATCCGCTCCGCCCACGCATCTCCCACCGGCGAGCGAAGCAGCCCCTTCAGCACCAAGCCCCCAACCACCACCACGGCGATCACGCCGAGCAGCGGAAACAGCTGCGACACGAAGTAGTTCGGGTCCATTGTCCCCGGCGGCAGCAGCGGCCCCTGGATCATGCCTTACGCCCCTCCCGCTGCGGGGTTTCCTTGGCGAGCAGCCGTTCCGTAAAGTCAACCCGCTCGGCCAGCTCCGCCACCTCGCGGCGCAGCTCCTCCACGGCGGCGAGTACCTCCTCCTGCCTCGCGCCGACATCGGCGGTCGGGTGGCGCTGGGCCTCGAGCCTCGCCGTGGAGGCCTTGGTGACGGTGCGAACGATCAGCCACGCGAAGAACCCGAGAATCCCCGCGACCGGGATCAGCGCCGCAACCGCTTCGGGGTCCATCAGCGGAGCGCACCCACCAGCGGGCGCAAGACCCAGACGCCGCCGCCGAACACGAAGAAGGCCAGGGCCGCTTCTTCGGGCCTCATTGCCCCGGTCCGATCCGCTGCGCGTCGCGGTTCGTCGCGAGCAGCCGCTCGGCGAAGTCCATCCGCTCGCCGAGCTCTGAGACCTCGGTACGCAGCCGTTGCACCTCGCTCAAGAGCTCCGAACGGAACTCGTCCAGCTCGCCCCGGACTTCGTCGGGGAGCGCGGCGCCGCCCTGCCGCCGGATCCGCTCGGCGAGCGCCTTCCCGACGGGCGAGATCGCCAACAGGAACAGGGTGCCGCCCCCGAAGATGAAGGTGATGGCGAAGAGACCTTCCATGTCCATGAGCCTCCCCGTCCAACTTAGTCGCTTAGTCGTTCGCCGCCAGCACCTTGCGCAGGAACTGGCCGGTAAACGAGCCTTGCGCCCGCGCCACCTGCTCGGGCGTGCCCTCGGCGACCACGGTCCCGCCGGCCGCGCCGCCCTCGGGACCGAGATCGATCACCCAATCGGCGGTCTTCACGACGTCGAGGTTGTGCTCGATGACGACCACCGTGTTGCCCTTGTCCACCAGGCGGTGGAGCACCTCGAGCAGCAGCCGCACGTCTTCGAAGTGCAGCCCGGTCGTCGGCTCGTCCAGGATATACAGCGTGCGGCCGGTGTCCCGCTTCGCGAGCTCCGTCGCGAGCTTGACCCGTTGCGCCTCGCCGCCCGACAGGGTGGTCGCCGACTGGCCGAGGTGGATGTAGCCAAGCCCTACGTCGTTCAACAGCTCCAGTTTCGTCCGGATGCGCGGCTGGTTCGCGAAGAAGTCGAGGGCCTCGCCCACCGACAGGTCGAGCACGTCCGCGATGGACCGTCCCTTGTAGCGCACCTCGAGCGTTTCGCGGTTGTAGCGCCGCCCCTTGCAGACCTCGCAGGGGACGTAGACGTCGGGGAGGAAATGCATCTCGACCTTCACCAGGCCGTCGCCCTGGCAGGCTTCGCAGCGTCCGCCCTTCACGTTGAAGGAGAAGCGGCCCGGTCCGTATCCCCGGATCTTCGACTCCGGGAGGTAGGTGAACAGCTCGCGGATCGGCGTGAACAGCCCCGTGTAGGTCGCCGGGTTCGACCGCGGCGTGCGGCCGATCGGGCTCTGGTCGATGTCGATGACCTTGTCGATGTGCTCGAGCCCCTCGATCCGGTCGTGCGCCCCCGGCATCACCTTGGCGCGGGAGAAGTGCCGCGCGAGCGCGCGGTACAGGATGTCGGTCACGAGGGTCGATTTCCCCGAACCGGAGACGCCGGTCACGGCGATGAACAGCCCGAGCGGGAGCTCGACGGTGAGGTTTCGCAGATTGTGCTGGCGCGCGCCGATCACCCCGAGCCGGCGCTCGGCGTCGGCGATCCGCCGCCGGGGGGGGACCGGAACGCGCAGCTCGCCCCGGAGGTAGCGCGCGGTGAGCGAGTCGGGGTGGCCGAGGATCTCGCCGAGTGGCCCGGTGACGACCACCTCCCCGCCGTGCCGGCCGGCGCGCGGGCCCAGGTCCACGATGTGGTCGGCCGAGCGGATCGTCTCCTCGTCGTGCTCGACCACGAGCACCGTGTTGCCCAGGTCCCGGAGCTCTCTCAGCGTCGCGAGCAAGCGCGCGTTGTCGCGCTGGTGCAGGCCGATGGACGGCTCGTCCAGAATGTAGAGGACACCCACGAGCCGGCTCCCGATCTGGGTGGCGAGGCGGATGCGCTGCGCCTCGCCGCCCGAAAGCGAATCCGCCGAGCGGCCCAGCGTGAGGTACTCGAGCCCGACGTCGCGCAGAAATCGAAGGCGGTCGTTCACCTCCTTGAGGATCGGCCGCGCGATCTCGGGGTCGAGCCCGGGTCGCCCGGTGCCGCGGAGCGGAATGCGCTGGAACAACGCGAGGGCCTCGGAGACCGGGAGGTCCACCACGTCGCCGATGCTCGTCCCGTGCACCAGCACCGCGAGGCTCTCGGGCCGCAGCCGCTTGCCGCCGCACGTCGGGCACGGCTGCTCGACCATGTACTCCGCGAGCTGCTCGCGCACGCTGTCGGACGCCGTCTCGCGGTAGCGGCGCTCGACGTGCTTGAGGACCCCGGTCCATCCCGACTCGTATTCACCGTGCCAGCGCTCGCTGTCGTACTGGAACGTGAGCGTGCGGCCCGGCGCGCCGTACAGGAGAACCTTCCTCACGTTCGCCGGGAGGTTCTTCCAGGGCGTGTTGAGGTCGAACTTGAACACGCGCCCGAGGCTCGGGAGGATGACCTTGCGCAGATAGCCGCTCGGCTCGCCCCAGGGCAGGATCACGCCCTCGAGCAGCGAGAGGCTGGCGTCGCCCAGCACCAGCTCGGCGTTGACCTCGCGCCGCGTGCCGAGCCCCGAGCACTCGGGGCACGCCCCGAACGGCGAGTTGAAGGAGAACTGCCGCGGCTCGAGCTCGGGGAGCGACAACCCACAGCTCGGGCACGCGTAGCGCTCGGAAAACAGGGTCGACCTGGCGCCACCCGGACGCTGCTGCACCACCTCCGCGGTGCCGTCCGCCGCCCTGAGCGCGGTCTCGATCGAGTCGGCCAGCCGGCTGCGATCCGCCCGGCGGACGACCAACCGATCGACCACCACCGCGATATCGTGATTCTGGCGGCGGTTGAGCTTCGGCACCTGCGACAGGTCGTACGTCTCGCCGTCGACGCGCACGCGCACGAACCCCTGCTGCTTGGCGGCCTCGAACACGTCGCGGAATTCGCCCTTGCGCCCGCGCACCAGCGGCGCGACCACTTCGATCTTCGTCCCCTCGGGCCACTCCAGCACGAGGTCCGTGATCTGCGACGCGCTCTGGCGCGCGATCGGCGAGCCGTCCGTGGGGCAGTGCGGCGTGCCGACGCGCGCCCACAGGAGGCGCAGGTAATCGTAGACCTCCGTGATCGTCCCGACGGTGGAGCGGGGATTGTGACCGGCCGCCTTCTGCTCGATCGAGATCGCGGGCGAGAGTCCCTCGATGGCATCGACGTCGGGCTTCTCCATGAGCCCGAGGAACTGGCGCGCGTAGGCGGACAGCGACTCGACGTAGCGGCGCTGCCCTTCGGCGTAGATCGTGTCAAACGCGAGGGACGATTTCCCGGACCCCGAGAGTCCCGTGATGACGGTGAGGCTGTTGCGCGGGATCTGGACGGTGATGTTCTTGAGATTGTGCTCGCGGGCGCCCCTGACGACCAACCACTCGCCGGACATAGCCTGGTAGCCTAGAGGGCCGAGGGCGCCCCGGTCAACTCTCCGCAATCGGGCGGTCAGGCGGTCTGGCCTTCGGGCGGTCAGGCGGACGGGCGGTCAGGCGGACAGGTGACCGCCGGTTCTCTTGCTTAACCCCAGCCGTTTCCCTAGGTTAGCCCTCCCCATGGCCCACACCGCGCTGGTCGTGCTGACGACGTTGGCGAGCGAGCACGACGCGCGGGCGCTCGTCACATCGCTCGTGGGTGAGCGATTGGTAGCTTGTGGAACGCTCCTGCCGAGCGCCCGGTCGATCTACCGGTGGGAAGGGAAATTGACCGAGGAGGGCGAGGTCGTGGTGCTACTCAAGACCGACGTGTCCAAATGGGAACCGCTGTGCCGGGCGGTGCGGGACAAGCACCCGTATCAGGTGCCCGAGCTGCTGGCGCTCCCCGTGGAGCGCGGGCTCGACCTCTACCTGTCGTGGCTCACGAACGAGGTGGCCGGGTGATCCGGAAGCGCGAGCCGCGGTGGCAGTCGGCAGCCGAGCGGGCCCGCGTGGCCGAGGAGCTCATCGAGGAGGCGGAGTCCCTCACTGAGACCAACACGATCGCGACGACGGCGGACCTGCGCCGCGCGAGTCTGCCGCCGCCCATCAGGGTCGAGCTGCCCGGCGATCCCGTCGCCGTGCCGATGGCCCCGGCGCCGGAGGCCCCCTCGCCGGTCCCGTTGAGCCTGCACGCCGCCCTTGCGGCCGACCCCGAGAACACGGCGCTGCTCGTCGAGCGCGCGGTGCAGTTGACCGCGGCGGGCCACCACGCCGCCGCGCAGCTCGACCTCGACCGGGCGCTCCGCAACGAGCCGGACAACGTCGACGCGCTCACGGCGGCCGGCGTGCTCCTGGCCCGCAGGGGACTCTGGGCCGCCGCCGTGGCACGGTTGCGGCGCGCGCTGGAGGTCGAGCCCAGCCGCGTCTCCGCCTGGTACCAGCTCGGCCAGGCGCTCAACAAGGCCGACGATCTCCCGGCCGCGCTCTCCGCCTTCGAGCGCGCGGTCGAGCTCGAACCCCGGAACGCCCGGGCGCTGTACGGCCTCGGCATCGTGCTCGACCGGCTCTACCGGCCGGACGAGGCGACGCGGATGTACCGCCGCTCGCGGGAGGCTGCGGGCAGGTGATCCGTGTGGTCGTGGACGATCTGGCATTCCTCACCTGCGACGCGATCGTCCGCCCCGCCACGGCCCGTCTCGATCCCACGACCCCGGTCGTCGGCCGGCTCGCGAAGGTGGGCGGCGCGGAGTTCACCGGCCGGCTGCGGGTCCAGAAGGACCTCCCGGTCGGCGCGGCCGTCGTGACGGCGGGCGGCGGCGATCTCCCGGCCGAGTTCGTGATCCACGCCGTGATCCAGAGCGACACCGAGCCGGTGTCGCGCGACAGTGTGGCGCGCGCGTGGCGCTCCGCCCTGCAGCAGGCGCAGGAGTGGGCGTTCGTGAGCCTCACGGTGCCGCCCATCGGCACCGGCGCCGGCAATCTTTCGGTGGATGACGCAGCGGAGGTCATGATGCAGGTCCTGCACACCCACGTCGGGAACGCGACGTTCCCGTCCGACGTGTCCATCGTGGTGGAGACGCCCGAGGACCGCGAGACGTTCGAGGCGGTGCTCCGCCGCCAGGGGGCCGCCGGGTCATGACGCGCCGCGGCTGGGCGGCGGCGATCCTGGTCGGGTGGGTCGCATCGCTCGGATGGCTCACGCGGCGCGAGCTGTTCCGGACGACCGGCGCGCGTCTCGCCGAAGCCGCTCTGTCGGTCCCGCCCGGGGCCGTCTATTACCGGCTCGACCTGGGCGGCCAGCAGGTGGGGTTCGCCTCCTCCACGGTCGACACGTCCGGCAGCACCATCCAGGTGCAGGATCTGCTGGTGCTCGACGTCCCGGCGCTGGGCACCCTGCACCGCACGGCCGCGAGGAGCACCGCCACGCTCTCCCGCGCCCTGCGGCTCCAGCAGGTGGATGCCACCTTCGCCGGCGACATCGGGCGGTTCGCCGCCCACGGCACCGTGACGGGCGACACCCTGCTCACCGTGCTGCTCGTCTCCGGCGGCGACTCGCAATACACCCGCGTCCCGCTGGAGCGTCCGATCGTTCTCCCCACCCTCCTGCCGTTGCGCGTCGCGTTCGGCGGCGACCTGAAGCCCGGAAAGACCTACTCCGTCCGGGTATTCGATCCGCTGCTCCTCGCCGAGCGCGACGTCGGCGTGACGATCGCCGCCGAGTCGACGCTGGTCGTCGCCGACAGCGCGGACTATGACTCGACCGCCATGGCGTGGGTGCCCGTGCACTTCGATACGGTGCGGGCGTTCCGGATCGAGCAGCGGACCGGCGGGGACCGCGCGACGGCGTGGATCGACGGGCAGGGACACATCGTCCGCGCGTCGACCCCGGTGGGCTTTACGATGGAGCGCTCCGCGTTCGAGATCGCCTATCAGAACTTCCGCCGGCGCGACACCGCCCGCGTGGCGCGCGCGAGCGCGGCGCCGCGCCCGGGGGATATCGTCGCCGCCACGGCGCTCGCCGCGGGCGTGCGCGTCCACCCCGGGGTCACGTCCGAGCTGCGGGTCCGGCTCAGCGGCGTGGCGCTCGGGGGCCTCGATCTCGCGAACGGGCGCCAGCGGCTCGCGCGCGACACCCTGGTGGTGCACCGCGACACGGGCGCGACGCTGGTCGCCCGGTACGCGCTGCCGGCCACGGACACCACCCTGCGCGCCTTCCTCGTCCCCGAGCCGCTGATCCAGAGCGAAAACCCGCGCATCCGCACGCAGGCTCGGGCGATCATCGGGAGGGAGCGGGACCCCGCGCGCGCCGCCGAGCTGCTCCAGCGCTGGGTCTCGGGGAACGTGGAGCGGAAGGTCACGGCCAGCATGCCGAGCGCGGTGCAGGTGCTCGAGCGGCGGCGCGGCGACTGCAACGAATACACCGTCCTCTACGTCGCATTCGCACGGGCGGTGGGACTGCCGGCACGCACGGCCGCGGGCCTCGTGTATCTCGACGGCCGTTTCTACTATCATGCCTGGCCCGAGGTGTATCTGGGTGACTGGGTCGCCGTGGACCCGATGTTCGACCAGTTCCCCGCCGACGCCACGCACCTGCGGTTCACGGTCGGCGGCCTCGCCCGCCAAATCGAGCTGGTCCGCCTGATCGGCCGGCTCAGACTCGAGGCGCTATGATCCGGCTGGAGACCCTCACCAAGCACTACGGCAGCTTCGTCGCCGTGGACGATATCTCCCTCGAGGTGCCGCGCGGCGTGCTCTACGGTTGTCTCGGGCCGAACGGAGCCGGCAAGACCACCACGCTCCGCATGATCGCCGGGATCCTGCGCCCCACCGACGGGCGGGTCCTGCTGGGCGGCGACGACGTGCACCGGAACCCGCTCGCGGCCAAGATGCGTCTGGGCTTCATCCCCGACCGGCCGTTCGTCTACGACAAGCTCACCGGCGCCGAGTTCCTCCGCTTCGTGTCCGGCTTGTACGGGCAGGAGGGCGACGCGGTCGAGCGGCGCATCGCGGAGCTGCTCGAGGTGTTCGAGCTCGCGAGCTGGAAGGACGAGCTGGTGGAAGCGTACAGCCACGGCATGCGGCAGAAGCTGATCATCTCCAGCGCGCTCATCCACCGCCCGGAGTACATCGTGGTGGACGAGCCGATGGTCGGGCTCGACCCCAAGGCCGCGCGCCTGCTGAAGGACATCTTCCGTCAGTTCGTCTCGAAGGGCGGCACAGTGCTGATGAGCACGCACACGCTCGAGGTCGCGGAGGCGATGTGCGACCGCGTCGCCATCCTCCAGCACGGCAAGATCGTCGCGGACGGGACCGTGGACGACCTCCGTCGCCAGCACCGCGCGGGCTCCGCGACGCTGGAGGAGCTGTTCCTGAAGCTCACGGGCGGCGCCCACGTGCGCGAGCTCGCCGCGGTGCTCGGCGAATGAGGCAGCCGTCGCTGTGGCACGTCCTGACGCCCAAGTGGCGGACCGCGCTGCAGCGGATCCGCGAAGAGCGCTCGCGCGGCGGCAGCGGCAAGCTGCTGCTCCTCAGCGTCGTGGGCCTCGCCTTCTGGCTCGGCGTGTACGGGGTCCTGTACCGGATCCTCAAGTATTTCCGCGGCGTGGAGGAGATCGGCCAGCTGCTCGCGGCGAAGCTGCTCGGCCTCGTGCTGCTCTCGTTCATCGCCATCCTGGTGCTCTCCAACGTCATCACCGCGCTGTCGAGCTTCTTCCTCGCCAGGGATCTGGACCTCCTGGTCTCCGCGCCGGTGGACTGGCTGCGCATCTACCTCGCCAAGCTGGGGGAGACCCTGCTGCATTCTTCCTGGATGGTGGCGCTGATGGCGGTGCCGATCCTCGCGGCGTACGGCGTGGTCTATCGGGGCGGATTCTGGTTCATCCCCTACGCCGTGCTGACGCTCGTCCCGATGCTGGTCCTCCCGGCGGTCGCGGGCTCCGCCATCACGCTCATTCTCGTGAACCTCTTCCCCGCCCGGCGCACGCGCGACCTCCTGTCCATCGTCGCGCTCGGCGCCGCCGGCGGCGTGATCCTCCTGTTCCGGGTGATCCGGCCCGAGCGGCTCGCGCGCCCGGAAGGGTTTCGCAACCTGCTGGACTTCATCGCCGTGCTGCGCACGCCGACGTCGCCGTTCCTGCCGAGCGAGTGGGCGACCAAGGCGATCATGGGATACCTGCGGCACCTGCCCGACCCGCTCCCGCTCGTGCTGCTGTGGACGACGGCTGCCGGGTTCGTGACGCTCGGCGCCATGCTGCACCAGAGGCTGTTCGCGCAGGGATTCACGAAGGCGCAGGAGGGGGCGGAGCGCTTCGTGCGGGGCACGTTCTGGCGCTGGACCATCGGCTGGGCCCTCGCACCGCTTCCGGTGGCGAAGCGCGAATTCGTGCTGAAGGACATCAAGCTGTTCTTCCGCGACACGACCCAGTGGAGCCAGCTGATCCTGCTGGCGGTGCTGGTCGTGGTCTACCTGTTCAACATCAAGGCGCTGCCGCTGTTCCGCGGCGAGCAGGTGCCGTTCTTCTTCGTCACGCTCGTGTCGTTCCTGAACCTCGGGCTCTCGGGCTTCGTCCTCGCGTCGATCGCGGCACGGTTCATCTTCCCCGCCGTTTCGCTGGAGGGCCGCCAGATGTGGCTGCTGCGCTCGAGCCCGCTCGACCTCCGCGCCCTGCTGTGGTCGAAGTACTGGGTGGGCACGGTCCCGCTGCTCGTGCTCGCCCTGGTGCTCACCGGGCTCACGAACGTGCTGCTCAAGGTCTCGGCGTTCATGATGATCGTGAGCCTGGTCACCATGTCCGCCCTCACGTTCGCAATCGCGGCGCTGGCGCTCGGCTTCGGCGCGCTCTACCCCCAGTTCGAGACGGAGAACGCCGCGCAGATCCCCACCTCGTTCGGCGGCCTGGTCTTCATGATGACGACGATCGCTCTCCTCGCGGCCGTGATCTTCTTGCTCGCCGGCCCGGTCTCCGCCTACGTGCGGAGCGCCAACGAGGGACTGCCCGTCCGGCTGGACGTGTGGGCGATCGGCGCGTTCGCCGGCGCCGCAGCGATCTGCGCGGCGGCGACGGCCGTCCCGCTCCGCATCGGGTTGCGGAAGATGGAGAGCTTCGAGTTCTAGAGCGGGAAGTTGAGCCCGCCCAGGAGGTTGAACGACGTGTTGCCGGAGAACACGAACCGGGCCTCGAGGAACGGCTTCACCGGCGCATAGCGCCGTCCCTCCCACCCCGCGAACACGTTCGCCCCCGTGTCCGTCGTGCCCGGCGCGTGCAGGATGGCGAGCCCGCCTCCGAAATAGAAAAACCCATACACGGTCGGCGGATGGAACTTCAGGTCGGCGTTGATGCGGTACGGCGTGCCGCTCGCGCCCACGTAGAATTCCGCCGACGGCACGAGCGCCCAGCGCCGCCCCACCGGTACGTTGACCTGCCCGCCGAGCAGCGTGTGCTCGGCGTCGAAGTCATAGCCCAACCGTGGGCCGAGGCCGGGACGCTCGACCCGCACCGCCCGCCTGCCCCGCACCCGGCGCTGGGCGTCGGCCGGCGCCGCAACCAGCGCCAGCCCGGCCAGGACGACGGCGATTCGCACGGCGAGGCCCCTCATGCCGTAGCTCCTCTCCCGTCCCCGGCGAGGTGGACCGTGCGTTGCGGGAACGGAATCTCGATCCCCTCGGCGCGGTAGCGCGCATGCAGGCGCATGACGAACTCGTGGCGGATCAGGTGCTGATCCACGACTTCGCGGCCGCGGAGGATGACGCTGAACGTGATGCTCGAGTCGCCGAACGCGTTGTACCGGATGAACGGATCGAACTCGGACACGCCCCCCGGCACCTCGCGCATGACCTCGCGAGCCACGTCGATCGTGACGCGCTCCACGTGCTCGAGATCACTCGCATAGCTGACGCCCACCGGCACAGGCACCGCCACCTCGGTGTCGGGCAGGTAGTAGTTGGTAATGACCGCGGAGGCGAGCGCGACGTTGGGAACGATCGTGAGGTTGTTGGGAAGCTGGCGCACCGTGGTGTAGCGCCAAGTGACGTCCTGCACGTAGCCCTCCTCGCCCGTGCTGAGCCTGACGTAGTCGCCGGGACGGACCTGACGCGACGTGAGAATGTGGATCCCCGCGAAGAAATTGGCGAGGGTGTCCTGCAGGGCGAGGCCCACGGCCAGCCCGCCCACTCCCAACGCAGTGATGAGCGGCGTAACCGAGATGCCGACGCTCTGGAGCACGATCAGCGACCCCAGCGCCAGCACCGCCATGCGGGCCACGTTGCTCATCAGCGTCGCGGAGGGAAGCCGGCCCTCCGCGCGGGCCGCGCCGTAGCGGACCAGCCCGGCGGCGATCCCGCCCAGCGCCCACGTGCCCGAGACGATCACGAGGACCATCAGGGCTTTCTGGATCAACCGGGTGACACCGGGCGGCAGCGCGAGCACCTCGACCGCGGCGTACAGCCCGATCAACGCGCCCCACAGCACGATCGGCCCCCGCAGCGCGGCGACCACCAGGTCGTCGATGGGGGTCGCGGTCGCCTGCGCCGCCCGCAGCAGGCGACTCACGAGCGTGCGGCGCAGCACGAGCGCGACGACCGGTCCGGCGAGCGCCAGAGCAGCGGGCAGGATCAACGTCGAAATGTGGGACAGCAAGGTGGTCATGCGCGCCTCCAGCGCATCCGCGGCGGGCAGGGTCGCCCCTCGGCCGCGGCATCGACGAAGTGCTCGGGGTGAGGCAGGGCGGACTTCAAGCCGCGACGCGCGCTCCGCAGGCGTGGCAGTAGCGCGCCTCGCGCTCGAGCGACGTGCCGCAACTGGCGCAGCACCCCGGAGCGGCGGCTTCCGGGGGCCCAGGCCGGAAGATCGGTCTGAGGACGAAACCGACCGCCCCCGCCGCCAGCACCACGCCCAGGATCAGCTCCAGCACGAGGGCCTGGCCGCTTTCATCACCACCCTCTCCTGCCCCCCGGCCACATGACGATGCAGCCGCCCACGGCTACCAGCATGCCGCCGGACCACACCCACCACACCAGGGGGTTGATCGCGAACCGGAACACCGCCTGCTCCGTGTCGCCCACCACACCCGCGAGAACCCCGTAGACGTCTTCCCGCGGGTCGCTCATGATCCCGACCTCGGTGGAGGGTTGGAACGTCGGCCGGCCGAAGCCGTCCACGTGCTGGCGCTCCTCGGTTGTCAGGATCCCGACCTTGCGTCCGTCACGGGACACCTCCACCGCCGCCGCGGTCACCTGCCGGTTCAGCGCGTCGTACTGCGAGATGCCGAGGTGGGTAAAGGTATAGGTCCGCCCGTACGGGCTCCGCAGCGACGCCGACTCGCCCGGCCGGAGCGTGGCTTCGGTCTCCGTCCTGAACCCCATGCCGGCGAAGGCGATGAAGAGGACGACGATGCCGGTGTGCACGATGGAGCCGCCGCAGCGCCGGCGGTTGCGCGCGAGCAGCCGGCCGATCGCGAGGCCATATCCCTCTCCGTAGTCCCGGTGGCGCGCGCGGGCGCCGCGCGCGAACTCCTGCACCCGCGTTGCGGCGAAGAACGCCCCCAATCCCATCGCCGCTACGGTGTACGACTCGCGCATCCCTTCCCCAAGGAGCGCGAGCACCGTGCACGCGCCCACCGTGGCCGGCAGCGCGAGCTGGCGCCGCAGATTCACGATCGACGCGCGGCGCCAGGCGATGAGCGGCCCGGCGCCCATCAGCGCGAGCAGCGCGAGCCCGAGTGGGATGTTCACCCGAGTGAAGAACGGCGGCTCGACCGCGACCTTCGTCCCCCGCACCAGCTCCGCGAAGATCGGGTACACCGTCCCCACGAGCACGGAGCACGCGATCCCCACGAGCAGCAGGTTGTTGAAGAGGAAGCCCGCCTCGCGGCTCACCGGCGACTCGAGCGTCGCTTCGGCGGTGAGCAGCGGCAGCCGCACGCCGTACAGCGCGAAGCTCGCCGTCCCCGCCGCGATGAGGAAGAACACGAAGGCGTAGCCGGCGTTCGACTGCGCGAACGCGTGCACGCTCGAGACCACGCCGGAGCGGGTGATGAAGGTCCCGAAGATCGATAGCAGCCAGGACCCGATGATGAGCGCGAAGTTCCACCGCTTCAGCATCCCGCGCCTTTCCTGCATCATCGCGGAGTGGAGGAAGGCGGTCATCGTGAGCCAAGGCAGGAGCGACGCGTTCTCCACCGGATCCCAGGCCCAATAGCCGCCCCAACCGACCTCGACGTAGGCCCACCACATCCCGAGGCAGATGCCGATCGAGAGAAACAGCCAGGAGAGCAGGGCCCATCTGCGGATCGCGACCAGCCAAGGGCCGTCGAGCCGCTTCGCCAGCAGCGCCGCCATCGCGAACGCGAACGGGATGGTGATCAAGCTGAGGCCGAGGTAGAGCATCGGCGGGTGGAACACCATCCCCGGATTCTGGAGCTGGGGGTCCAGCCCGTTGCCGTCGACGGGGGTGTACGGGAGCCGCCGGAAGGGGTTCGCGTCCGCGAACAGCATCACCGAGACGAAGAACGCGCCGACCGCGCACACCACGCCGGCGACGTACGGCATGAGGTCGCGGTGCCGGCTCGCCGCCGGCGGCAGGGCGAGCGATCCGAACAGCGACAGCACGCCCGCCCACAAGAGCAGGCTGCCCTCCTGCCCCGCGTACAGCGCGGACCACGTATAGACTATCGGGAGGTTGCGGCTGGTGTGCGCCGCGACGTACGCCACGTTGAAATCGTGCGTGAACAGCGCCCACTCGAGCGCGAGCACGGCGACGACCAGCGTCGCGCACATCGCGAGCACCGCGCGGCGGGCGCTGTGTTGCAGATCCCGGCGCCCCTGCACGCCGCCCACCACGCCGGCCAGCGAGCCCCAGACGCCGACCAGGAAGGCCAGCCAGAGACACAGGCTGCCGAGGACGCCGCCCTTCATGCCCACGCCATACAAGAGGAAGGCGTGCATCCGGAATTATACCTCCCGCCGCCGGGCCTGCTCCAGCGCCCACTGCACCGCCGCGCTCGGCGTCGCGACGCGGGGAATATCGATGGTCGAGGCGAAGGCATCGTGCAGTCCCACTACCGGGGTCTCGATCCGCTGCGCCAGGGCGATCTCCGACAACGTGCCCCACCCGCCCCCGATGGCGATGAGCGCATCGGCGACGCGGACGATGAGCGCGTTGCGCATCTCGCCCATCCCGGTCGCCAGCGGCACGTCGATGCTCGGGTTCGCGTCCGCCGGATCGCTCCCCGGGAGGATGCCGATGGTGAGGCCGCCCGCCTGTCTGGCGCCGCGCGCCGCCGCCGCCATCACGCCCCCGAGCCCGCCGCACACCAGCACCGCCCCCTGCTCGGCCACGAGGCGACCAACCGCGGCCGCCCAGTCCTCCTCCTCGGGGGAGCAGGTGCTGCCGCCGACCACGGCGATGAGGCGCCGTCTCATCGGCGCGCGCGGCCACCTCTCGCAGCCCAATGCAGGGCGGTCTCGACTGCGCGCTGCCACTCCGCTCCCCGGGCGCGCACCGCGCGGGCGTCGGCGCCCGGCTCGAACCGCCTGAAGCGCCGGCCCGCCAGGAACTCCTGCGGCTCCTGCCACACGCCCGCGGCGAGCCCGGCGAGCGCGGCCGCCCCGAGGGCCGTGGTCTCGACGACGTCGGGCCGGGCCACGGGCACACCGAGGAGATCCGCCTGGAACTGCATCAGCCAGTCGTTCGCGGCCGCGCCGCCGTCCACCTGCAGCGCGTGGAGTCGCAGCTTCGCGTCCGCAGTCATCGCCTCGAGCACGTCCCTGGTGCTGAAGGCCATCGCCTCGAGCGCGGCGCGCGCGAGGTGCGCGCGCCCGGTGCCGCGCGTGATGCCCACGATGATCCCGCGCGCGTTCGGCTCCCAGTGCGGCGCCCCGAGCCCGACGAACGCCGGGACGAAGTACACGCCGCCCGTGTCGGGGACGTCGCGCGCGAGCCGCTCGGTTTCCGCCGCGCGCTCGATCAGCTTGAGCCCGTCCCGCAGCCACTGGACCGCGGCGCCGGCGATGAAGACGCTGCCCTCGAGCGCGTAGACCGGCTCGCCACGCGCGCCGCAGGCGACCGTGGTGAGCAGACCGTGCGTGGATGCGGCGCGCCGCTTCCCGGTATGGAGCAGCAGGAACGCCCCGGTCCCGTAGGTGTTCTTCGCCTGCCCGGGGCCCACGCAGCCCTGGCCGAACAGGGCGGCCTGCTGGTCGCCGGCCATTCCCAACACGGGGATCTCGGCGCCCAGGTGCTCGGCGGCGCAGACGCCGAACGACCCGCTCGAGCTCCGGACCTCCGGGAGCGCCTCGCGCCGCACGCCGAACAGCGCGAGCAGGTCGTCGTCCCACGCGCGCGCGCCGATGTCGTAGAGCATGGTGCGCGACGCATTGGTGTGGTCGGTGGCGAAGCTCCCGCCGTTGGTCAGCCGAAACAGGAGCCACGCGTCGATCGTCCCGAACACCGCCTCTCCCGACGCCACCCGGCGCTCCAGCCCGGGGACGCGCTCGAGCAGCCATTCGATCTTGGTCGCCGAGAAGTAGGGGTCGACGACCAGGCCGGTCCGCCTGCGGATCAGCGGCGCCTTGCGCTGCTTCGCGAGCTCGAGGCAGCGGGCGGCGGTGCGCCGGTCCTGCCACACGATGGCGCGGTGCAGCGGCCGGCCCGTCCCCCGCTCCCAGACGCACACCGTCTCCCGCTGGTTCGTGATCCCGAGTGCGACGGGGACGAGCTGTGCCTGTCGAATCGCCTCGCGCGCCGCCTCGAGCGTGATGCGGAAGATCTCGTCGGGATCGTGCTCCACTTCGCCCGGCTTCGGAAAGTGCTGGGTGACCTCCCGATAGCCGCGGCCCAGCAGGCGACCGTCCCGGGCGACGACCAGCGCCGTCGTCCCGGTCGTGCCCTGGTCGATCGCGAGCACTGCCTTCACGGGTCCGCTCCGAACGGGGGCTGCACGAGGCCGCGGTCGGTAACGTAGCCGGTCACGTAGCGTGCGGGCGTCACGTCGAAGGCGGGGTTCAACGCCTCCGCTTCGGGCGGCGCCACCGCGCGGCCCGCCATGGTCTTCACCTCGTCGGGCGAGCGCAGCTCGATGGGAATCCCCGCGCCGTCCCGCATGGCGGGATCGATCGTGGAGGACGGGGCCGCACAGTAGAACGGCACCCCGTGATGCGACGCGAGGACGGCGAGGCTGTACGTGCCGATCTTGTTCGCGAAATCCCCGTTCGCCGCGATCCGGTCCGCGCCCACGATCACGAGATCGATCCGCGCCTGGCGCAGGAGCGACCCGGCTGCCGCGTCCGCGATCACCGTGCACGGGACCCCGGCGCGCGTGAGCTCCCAGGCGGTGAGCCGGGCCCCCTGGAGCACGGGGCGCGTCTCGCCCACGTACACGTGCACCTTTCGGCCCGCTGCGTGAGCCAGGTAGATGGGCGCGAGCGCGGTGCCGATGCCTCCGGTCGCGAGCGCCCCGGCGTTACAGTGGGTAAGCACGTTGGCGCCGTCAGGCAAGAGCGGCAGCCCCGCCTCCCCGATCCGGCGGCACATCGCCCGCTCCTCCTCCAGAATGGCCGTCGCCGCGGCGTGGAGCCCCTCCCAGATCGCCCCGCCGTCGCCCGGAGTAGCGGCCGCGGCCCGCGTCATGCGGTCGAGCGCCCAGCGCAGGTCTACTGCCGTCGGGCGCGTGTCCCCGAGCAGCAGCGTGAGCTCGCCGACGCGGGCGAGAAAGGCGTCTCGCGGCGCCCCGCGCAACCCCCGCGTGCCCGCCACGAGGCCCATCGCCGCCGCGATGCCGATGAGCGGCGCCCCCCGCACCTGTAACGTGCGGATCGCGTCCGCCACCGCCTCGGCGCTCTCCAAGTCACGCTCGATCTGCGCCTCGGGGAGCGCGCGCTGGTCCACGATGCGGACCGCCCCCGAGGGGCTCCAGGCGATGACTTGGACGGTCATCGACAAGAAGCTAATGCGGATTGCGGATTTCGGATTGCGGATTGAAGGGCGCGCTTCGAGAGCTGGTTCCGGCGCTCGGAGTCAGCCTGGCAAATCCGCAATCCGCAATCGCGGGACTTGGCAGAACCCGCTCGACCCAATCGTTTTTAGTGCGTGGCAGGAGGGCACGAAGGGGCAGCCAGATGCGACGTAGCAGGAGAAGGATCAGTAGCGCGTTGGCGGCGCTGACGACCGCCGCGCTCCACGCCGGGGGCGCCGGCCTCGCAGCGCAGGACCTCGTGCAGCCGGACACGACGGTTCCAGCGGGGAGCGTCGTCGGCTCGGTAGTGGCGGCCCAGAGCGGCGCGCCGCTCGATGGCGCGGTGGTCTTGCTCGAGCCCGCACCCGGCGGCGCCCTGTCCTCCGCGGCCCCAGCCTCGCACTGCGGGCACCGCGATCCTGCGCGCCACGAGCGGGGGCAAGAGCGGGGAGGCGAAGATCACGGTCAGGTAAGGCGATTGCGGATTGCGGATTTCGGATTGCGGATTGGAGGGGGATTGGAGGGGCGCTCTTCGAGAGCTGATTCCGGCGCTTGGAGCAGCCTGGCAAATCCGCAATCCGCATTCCGCAATCCGCAATCACCGTGTAGGATTCCCGCCATGAACTACGAGACCCTCCTGTTCGAGATCCACGACGGCGCGGCGACGATCACCATCAACCGCCCCGACAAGCTCAACGCGCTGAACGACCAGGTGGTGGAGGAGCTGGCGCACGCCGCCGAGCGCGTCGCGACCGAGGATGCGATCAAGGGCGCGATCATCACCGGCGCCGGCACCAAGGCGTTCGTGGCGGGGGCCGACATCGCCGATCTCGCGATGCAGGGCCCGTTCGACGGCAAGATGCGCGCGCTGCGGGGCCAGGCGACGCTGCGCCGCCTCGAGACCGCCGGCAAGCCGGTCATCGCCGCGGTGAACGGCTACGCCCTGGGCGGCGGCTGCGAGCTCGCGATGGCCTGCCACCTCCGCATCGCCAGCGACAACGCGAAGTTCGGCCAACCAGAGGTCAAGCTCGGCATCGCTCCCGGCTACGGCGGCACCCAGCGCCTGCCGCGCATCGTCGGGAAGGGAAACGCGCTCTACCTGATCCTGACCGGCGAGATGATCGACGCCCAGGAGGCGCATCGCATGGGCCTCGTGAGCAAGGTCGTGCCCGGGGCCGAGCTGCTCGCGACGGCGCAGCGGACGCTCCGGGGTATCCTGTCGATGGGCCCGCTCGCGGTGCGGCTGGCGATGGAAGCCGTGGACCAGGGCCTCGAGATGGCCCTCGAGCAAGGCCTGCTGCTCGAGGCGAATCACTTCGGCCTGCTCGCGGCCACGAGCGACATGAAAGAGGGGTTGACGGCGTTCCTGGAGAAGCGCGCGCCGAGATTCGAAGGTCGGTGACGCCCCGCGCACGCCTTGCCTTTCTTGCGGCTTTCGGCTTGAGCCTTGCGGCTAGCTGTTTAGCGGCCAGCTGTTTGACCGAGCGGCCGCGCCCGGCCCCGCCCACCATCGCGATCACCCTCGACAAGACGACGGTCCAGTCCCGCAACGCTCCCGCCCCGCCCGACACGCTGACCGTGACCGTCCGCGCCGCGGACCCGGACGGGATCGACTCGGCATGGGTACAGCTCGACGGCGACCCACCGCTGGGCGCGGACGGCCTGCTCGATCCGGTCCTGGAGGGCCCGTTCCGCGTCCTGGTGCCCGGGGGATTTCTCCAGGGGACCACTCTGCCGGTGAGGGTCCGGGCCCGGGACGTGGCCGGTTTCGAGGGTGAGCGGGACACCAGCGTGAGCGTCGCGCCGTAGGCCCCAACGACTTAGTAAGTATTGCCACGACAATGAGTTCTGGGTATGTTAGGTGGGTTTTCTGGGGCCCTCGCGGAGCTGTCGCGTTGCGCCACGGGACTTCCCGTGGCGCTCGTCGTATGTGGGGGGCA
>WNFU01003428.1_pt1 | contig 25259 bp, 19 predicted proteins | sample 5400121 | NCBI WGS metagenome assembly WNFU01 (sample SAMN13153360, study PRJNA577476) | soil metagenome | isolation source: 100 cm soil or saprolite under grassland replicate 1 | place: USA:California | collected 2016-06-15 | reverse complement strand
CCACATCGACCCCGTACCGCCCGACCCGTGGCCCCTTCGACCATCCCGCCCGAGCGATCGTCCTCGCCCGCCCGTCCAGCGCTACAACCTCGAAGCCCACACGTTCCCCCGCCTCCCGTATTTCCCGAGTTAGAAATCCACTGACAAACACGCCGGCCGCCTGGAGTTGTCCAAGTGCGCCATACGTGGCGGTCGTCTTCCCGCAACCCGGAGGCCCTACCGTTAGAATGCGTGGAACGAGTTGCACTGGCAACAGCCTAGTCGCGCTGGATCTGTTGTAGGCTCTGCTCGATTTCATCGAGAGCAGATGTCCATGGTGTGCCGACAAGTAGCGAGTTAAAGATTCGGCTTGCCGCAGAGATCAGTCCAGCAACTAGCAACGTGGATTCGAGTGGTTCGTTCTTGGGGTTGGCGAGGAGAGTTGTGGCTCCTGAATTCTCATCGATATCGACGAACGAATCGACCGTTGTGAAGGAGGGATGGCTACGCGCGGTCTCAAGCAGATATGCTGTGTAAAGATCCGGCGTACCGTATTCCTCGCAGCAATGCTTAAAGGCAAGATAACGATCTTCGGCAGACGCGTCGATCTCGACGTTCAGGATGTAGTTGAAAGACTCTTCGACCCCGAGTCGTGCCAGATCTACAGCGTCCCCAACCCTCTTGGTCCGCAGCTGGTAAGTAGGCGTAATTGAATAATGTTTCCGTTCATGTCGTGGGGTTGGGCGACGGGGTGGGGTTCTCGTCTTCGTTGGCTGATGGTCGGATGGTGTAGTTCCAGTCGCCGTGGAACTTGTGGCGGGTGAGTGGTATGGATTGGCGTTGCTGGTCGGTGACGGTTATTTTTGTTGGGTAGATGTTGGGGTCGAGTTCGCAGCGTACGGTTAGGCCGGTGGTGGTTGTGGTGTTGGTGATGACGTTGACGATGGTCTGGTAGGTTTCCAGTGGCCGGCCCCGCCAGTTGCCGGTGATCCGTGAGAACAGTCGGTGCTCGATTTTGTTCCATTTGCTGGTGCCTGGCGGGTAGTGGCAGACGGTGATGTCCAATCCGGTGGCTTTCGCGAGCCGGGCGAGTTCGTACTTCCACAGCCACGGGCGGTGTCCGTTGGATCCGCCGCCGTCGGCGGTGATGAGCAGCCTGCGGGCGTTCGGGTATTTGGTCCGGCCCATCTGTTGCCACCACTTCTCGATCGTGGCGACGGCGAACACCGAGGTGTCGTGGTCCACGCCGACGCTGACCCAGGCGCTGTCGTCGGCGAGGTCGTACACCCCGTACGGAACGGCCTTGCCGTCGGCGGTGTCGGGGAAGTCGTAGGTGGAGACCTCCGGCGCGCTCCCGGTCGGCCGCCACTCCCGCCCGGCCCGGGCGAACCGTCCGACGAGTTCCTTTTTCTTGGTGTCGACGCTGATCACCGGGTCTCCGGCGGCGAGGTACTGCCCGGCCAGGGCGTTGAGGTACCGGAACTGGGCGTCCCGGTCCGGGTGCTGCGTCCCCTCCAACGTCTTGCGGGTTCCCTGCAGGCTGTACCCGACCGACCAGAGTATCTGGGCGACCACCGAATGGCTGACCGTGTGCCCGAGCGCGGTCAGTTCCGCGGCGAGTTTCCTGGTCGATTTCGTCGTCCACCGCAGCGGCGACTCCGGTTCCCCACGCGACTGCGGTTCGATGAGGGAATCCAAAGACTGCAGAACCGCCGGATCGGCGACCTCGACTCTCTTACGGCCACCACCGGCCGCTCGTACCCGCCCCGCCATACCCGGCTCCTCACCGGCCTCCAACTCGCGGACCCCACGACGAATGGTCGGCCGGGACACACCACTCGCGCGGTGCACGGCGGCAATACCTCCACGTCCCCACGCCCGTGCCTCGGCCCCCAACGCCAAACGCCGGTCGCGTTCGTTCAATCGAGGCAGCAGCGACCCCAACCGGGAAGCCATAGCAGCGAACTCCGCAGACCGATCAACCGACACGACACGATCATACCAAGAAATGATCGGATGGGAAAGATTATTCCATTACGATTCCTAACTGTCAGGGAGTCCGGGTCCAAGCGGAGTACTCTGTTGTCGCTCGGCGCGGTAAGCCATAGGGCACCAGCAGAGAACGTTGTTTGCAACAACTCTTTACCGAGATCGACCTGCGCCACGACACGCCTGGTTCTGGGGTCCAGTTTCTCAACGCGGTTGTCATCTACACTGGTAACCCATAGGAATTCATTGCCGTAGACTATTGACACCGGATCCCGCCCAACCGAAACGCTACCCCGAACACGACCGCTGGCCTGATCAAGTACGTAAACCCGATTGGCGATCGCATCGGTTACCCAGACTTGACCAAGTGCGATAGCGATCCCGGCAGGAGCGGTTCCTACCCTGGCTACCCAGATCGGCCGCCGCGATCTCTCATCGATTCTGGTTATCGTGCCTGCACTGTTGCTTGCAACCCAGATCGATCCCGCGTCCGCCACTACAGCCACGGGATTCTTGCCCACCGAAATCGTGTGCAGCAGTCTGTTTGCTTTCGGATCTAGCTGTGATACGGAATTTGCCTCACGATTGGCAACCCAGACGCCAGCATCGTCTGCTGTGATGGCGAAGGGCTCGGCGCCCACCGAAACTCGACCCTCCCGTAGGACTCTATCGAGCGAACTCGGCGCGGGCCGCGCGGGCGGCTTGGCAGCGCCAGTCATTCCCCTCGCCGGAATATACTTGATTGCGAGAAGTGTCACGCAGGCAGCGATCAGACCAGCTGCTATCAGGCCGAAGGTGACCTTGTGCGACTTCGCCTTGCCTTCCCGAGAAAACATCGCAATGATTGCCAGCGGAAACCCAAGTATGCCGAGAATCGCACTAATGACGCCGAGTCGATCACCCATGAGTACGACCCTTCGCCCGCTTCTTTTGAATGGATGCTAAGCCGCGGACTGGAATCGTGGAGCAACCTTCCCATGCATGTCCGGATTCGACACATCGGCCCACAAGCCAGACACCGTCGTCCATAGCCCCCTCGCGATGACACCTGAGTTGCTCGACATGATCCTTTGCTTGCCGAGCGTCCAGAGTACATGTCTTGCCCACGAGCAAGCTCGCCGCCCCTATTCGGAGCTCGAATCCCGAGGAGGCTAGCCGGACGCGTCCGGGCGGCGGATACCCGACAGAACCTAGTTGCGGACGTTCCGGCAAACGCCCTGCCAAAGCTAGCCCTCTAGCTGGTTCTCGCGATTCACCTGCTGCCAGCGGAGTGGCAGCCTGTGACGGTGATGTCGGTTCGTCGACTGCTGGTCGCCGGTGCTCCTGGTACGGGTAAGACGACCGTCGTCGGGGTGGTGGTTGCCCGGCTGCGGGCGGAGGGTCTCGAGGTAGGGGGCTTCGTGACTCGGGAGGTACGTGAGGCTGGACGGCGGGTTGGGTTCGAGGCCGTGGCACTGGACGGTCCAATGGCCACGATCGCTCGGGTGGGGTGGGCGACGGGGGTACGGGTGGGTCGGTATGGGGTGGACGTGGCGGCGTTCGAGGGGGTGGCACTGCCGGCGGTGCGGCGGGCGTTGGAGGCCGGCAGGGTGGTGGTGCTGGATGAGTTGGGGTTGATGGAGTTGGTGTCGGAGCGGTTCGTGGCGCTGGTGGAGGAGGTGTTGGAGGCGCCGGTGGCGGTGCTGGCGACGGTTCACCGGCGGGCGCACCCGGTGACGGATACGATCAAGGCGCGGTCGGATGTGGAGTTGGTGACGGTGACGGCGGAGAACCGGGATGAACTGCCGGAGGTGTTGAGCGAGCGGCTCATTCGGTGGTGGCGCTCGGCCGGGCGGGGATGAGGGCGGCGCGGGTCTCGGTCAGCAGCTCGTCCAGCTCGCGGACGGCTGGGGCGTCGGGCGGCAGGGCTTGGCGGGCTTCGAGCATGATGCGGGCCTTCTCCACGGACAGGGTGTGCCGGTTCCTCATGGCCGCGGCGGTGAGGCAGGCGGCGGTCTGCTCGATGTTGCCGGCCTTGGCGTGGGCGAGCGCGTAGTTGACCTGCATGGTGACGTGGAAGCGCTGGAAGACCGCGGAGGTGGCGTCGCTGAGCTGGTCAAGCGCGGTGAGTGCCTGCGGGTCGCCGAGCTGGGCCAGCACCATCGCCTCCTGGCGTTGCACCCAGGAACTGTCCGGGATGCCGAGCCACAGGGACGGCGGTTCGTCGAGGGTTCGCTCGGCGTGACTGGCGGCGCTGTCGAGCGCTCGGCGGGCGGCGTCCCGGCGGCCGGCGCTGGCGTGGGCCTGGTAGGCGGACACGTAGCAGCGGTCGGCGGCCGACAGCGACAGGCCGGCGAGCTGGTCCAGCACCGAGCCGGCCAGGTCGCCGCGGCCGTCGCGGGCGTACATGTAGGCGACGCCGCAGATCGCGAAGACGTACATGCCCTGCGCGCCGCAGCGGGCGGCCAGTTCGGCGGAGCTGCGGTACCACTCGACTGCCTGGGCGCGGTCGCCCTGGTCGAAGGCCTGGTAGGCGACGAGGTGGCAGGCGTCCGCGGCGAGCTGGCCGAGCGCCGGGCGCAGCGGGTGCCGCTCGTCGGTCACCTGCCAGTACTGGGCCAGCCGGTGGGCGTACCGGCTGGTGGCCGGCAGCAGCCGGCGGGCGCCGTCCTGCCGGTCCCGCCAGCGGAAGCCCTCGACCTGGGCGCGCAGCTGCACCATCAGTTCCTCATCCAGACCCGGCAGGCCGGACGGGGGCTCGCTCGGCCAGCCGTGCACCAGCGGCGGCGCGACCAGACCGGCCAGCGCGCCGCCGGCGGCGGCCAGGAACTCGCTGCGCCGCACGTCCGGGTCACCTCCGCCCGCATGCGTTGACTCCTCAGCGTCAACACTCATCCGGGCGGGCGGCGTTGTCGAACGATGTGATGGATAGCCGGCACGCGGGGCGGCTCGACCACCAGCTGGGCTCTGGTGGTCGTCGCGGAGGGTGAACCACAGCCGGGCGGCGGGGATGGCCAGGGCGCCGGCCCAGGCGGTCAGCTTGGCCAGGTCGGTGACCGCCGGGCCGTTCTCGATCCGGCTGAGCTGCGCCTGAGTCAGCCCGAGCCAGCCGCCGACCTGCTGCTGCGGCAACGGCCGGCCGCCGTGGTGCGGGTGATACCGGTAGGCGCGGATGATCCGCCCGATGTGCCGCGAGGCCAGCGCCTCCCGCATCACGTCGCTGTCCCAGAAGTCGCCAGGCACCGCCGGCGGCGCGCCGGCCGCCGCGCTGAGCTGCCGGGTGCACGCCGCGCAGTGCGTGGCCGTGTTGTCGCGGGCCAGCCGGGCGCCGCAACCGCGGCAGTAGCGCACGCCGTTGGCCACGCGACTCCCCATTCCTACGGCCCGAATCCGAGCCGGTAACCGCAGGTAGCGTACCCGGCATCGCGCTGGTCAGGCGGCTGTTGGTGCGCCGCGTGAATGGCGTGTATCCGCACACGGCATAGAGCGGCCGGCGTTCGGCGGCGAGGGTGGAGCAACCGAGAAGCGAACACCCCCGCCCCCGACCCTGGAGCCGTGAGCATGACTCCCGCCACCAGCACCCGCCCCAACCCGGTGGACGACAGCACCAGCGGCGAATTCGCACGCCTGGCGCGGCTGGCCACCCTGGTACTCAACGAACACACCGACGACGGCGGCCTGTGCGCCGCCTGCCACGGCATTGCCTTCCCCTGCCCGTCCGCGGTGCTGGCCGAGCACAACACGGCACTGACCGGCTGAGCAGCCCCAGCGGCGGGACCGGGAACGGTGAGCCTGCCCCGGTCGGCAGCTCCTCGCTCCGCTGCCACCGGCGCAATGCCCGCGCCTGGTCCCGCCTTCCACCGGAGGGTGTCCCAGCCTCGCGAGCTCACGAATCGAGGGGCGTGAGAGAACGCGGGCCGGGACACCCTCCCCGCGTTGGCACCCGAGCGGTGAGCCTGCACCAGGACGGGGGACGGCACGGCCAACGCCAGCGGCTCCCCCGCCCGGAGCCAGCGGCGCGGCCCTTCCAGGGGAGCGGCGCGGTAACACCCCCACGATCCGCCGCGCCGCTCCCCGCCCTTGCGTCCACGGCCGCCGAACACACGAAAGGCCCCGGTGAGCACCCCACTCGCATTCGGATACGTCCGGTTAGGCCGGCCCGACAAGACCCGGCTTGAGGCGTTGCGCCGCAGCATCCGCGCATTCTGCGGCCGGGAAGGCCTGGCGCTGGACCTGGTGTTCGCCGATTCCGGCGTCCCGAGCACCGAACCGGTACGGCCAGGGTGGACCGCCCTGATCGACGTCCTCAGCCAGGCCAAAGCGCACGCCGTCGTACTGCCCACGCTCAACCACCTGTCCCGCGACCCGGTCCTCCGCGCCGAGCTACGCGCCCAGATCACCCAGACCGGCGCGCTCATCTGCCTCCTGCCACCCGCGGAAAGCCAGCACCACGACCGGAAACCAGCCGGGTAACGCATCCGCACCGCGCGATACGTGACCAACTCTCGCCGTGGCCACCGCGGCAGCACGACCGCGGACCACCAGCGACGCCTCAACCGTGGAGAGCCAACATGACAGCCGAGCCGCTGAGCCAGGCGGCGCGCTCACTCGGCATCCTGCAAGCCGGCGCCGCCATCCTTGCTCAGGCGGCAGCGCCGTTCGACCTTCCCGCCCAAGCCGCAGCGGCAGCACGCATCCTCGACCGGCTGACCACCACCCTCGACCGGTTCGCCACCGTCCACAACTTCCGGTCCGGGCTCGGCCTGTCCGCACCCCAACTCGGCATCCCCCGCGCCGCGGTAGTCATCCGCGCCGCGCACGGCGAACGCCACGCCTTGCTCAACCCCCGGATCATCGACCAGTCCGCCAACACCGACGAGGAGTACGAAGGCTGCCTGTCCTTTTTCGACGTACGCGGCCTGGTCATCCGCCCACTGACCCTCCACGTCGAGCACCAGCACCTCATGACCCCAAGAGACCGGTTGGGCCACATGCAAACCATATTGCTACGCAACACAGACGCGAGGCACCTTCGCCTGAAAGTACATCGCGCGGGCTGGATCAAATGAGACTACGAAGGATTGAGGTTGACAGCTTCCGCGCGTTTGGAAGTGCGAGCTTCGACGTTCCGGAGTCGGGCGTGGTCCTCGTAGCTGGCGTAAACAACGCAGGCAAGAGTGCACTGCTCTCGGCGATTGATATCCTTGCCTTCGGGAACCAGTATCCGGAGCAGCAGAATTACAGATCGGGCAGAGAGTCCCGCATGACTGCTACATTCAGACTCGACAGTGGCGAACGAGAAGCGTTGCTCTATTCCTCGAGCGATCCCGCGCTAGCGAATAGCGACTGCTTGCGCGATGTCACGTGGGAGCTCTCGGGCAACGCCGGTCAACTGAGCATTGGTGAGCTGAGAACGCATTGGCCCAATAGGGGCGAGATGGTCATTGCGCGCGCCACGCCGGCCGGAGGCACACTTCGAGTAGAGGTAAATCAGGCACAAGCGGTGCTCGCCGGTCAATCTGGCCAGGAATTCGGGTTGATCGAGACTGGCTCGGTCTCGGGGGATCCAAACGTCCTGCGGAGCGCGGTCCAACTCGGCTTGTTCGGTCCACTCGCAGAGTTCTTCAACACCTGGGCGGCGGGCTTGTATCACTTCAGGGCGCTCCGCCCCGGAACATCTGGCGATACGTATCCCGGTAGGGCCGAGCAAAGGCTTTCACCTACAGGCGAAAACCTGCCAGCTGTCCTCAACTCTCTGTACCACAATCGGCGGGAACTCTACGAGTCACTCAAGGAGCGCATAAAGAAGATCGTTCCAGGTATCGGCGAGCTCCATCTGCCGCTCGAAGGCGATCAGATACGCATAGTGTTTACAGACCCAGACGTGCCCAACGCGAGACTTAACCTAAAGAGCCTCGGCACAGGAGTCGAGCAACTCCTGATGACGCTTGTGGTCGGTCTGATGGAGGAAGGACCCTCAGCCGTAATCATCGAGGAGCCCGAGACAAACCTCCATCCAGGAGCGCAGAGAGCGCTCCTGGCGCTGATTCGAGAGTGGTCTTCGACGAGGCCATACATCCTCGCGACTCACTCGCCCGTATTCCTAAATGCCAGCTACCGGACTGACGTACTATTGGTAACTCGCCAATCAGGCGAGTCGCATGTCAGGTCTCTGGGAACCCGGTCCCTTGAGGCTCTCCATGAGCTAGGAGTACAACTGAGTGACGTCCTGAGCGCCGATCGCCTCCTACTTCTGGAAGGCCCAAGCGACGAAGGCGTACTGTCGGTGTGGTTTCCAGAACATATGACGAATCCACGCCTCGCAGTCATACACGCCCCAGGCGGAGATGGTGCACGATACGCGCATCACTTGCAAGCATGGCTGTCGCAGGCAGACCGCCTCGGTGACCGGCGTGTCTTGTACCTGCGTGACCGCGACGAGTTGCCGGAGCATGAGGCTCGAGAAGACAGGCGTCGTCAAGGTGGCACTTGGTCGCGAACTGGAGAACTATCTGCTAGACGAGGCTGCACTCACCACAGTCGTTCGGGCACGAAGAAAAGATAAGGCTGTGCAAGCTGAAGAAATAGCTCGCGTCATCAAGGAGGTCGCCGATGGTCTGCAACAAACTGTCGTACTAAAGCGCGTGTGCGGCCAGCTTGCGCCAATCAGGTTGATGGACAATGACCTCAGGAGAAGGTTGGCTAATGAGCGGGCCGACCTCGACGGACTTCTGGAGTCGGTCACGGCCAGGCTCGAAACGCCAACGGCCTTGAAGCACAAGATTGAGACGCTCTGGGGCTCCGCGGAAGAGAGCGTGTCATCAAGCTGGGTAGACGACTGGAGATCACTTGCGCCGGGGGAGGAAGTCCTAGGCGGAGTCTGGAGGCACTTTGGCTTGGGCGGCTACTCTAAGGCTACCGATGGTCCGAAGATCGCTGCCGAGATGTCAGGGCCACCAGACGACCCGGTAGTGACCCTCTCAGACTTTCTCAAATAGGCGAATCCGAGCGATGTCATGTTAGCCTGACAGTTTGGCGTGTTGGGCGCCATTCTGACGTACCTTGCGCATCCCGGCCCCGAACCTGTTGGCGGACGCTCTTAGGCTCACGACCCTCGGCGCGCCTCGGCCTTGCGGACAAATGCTTGACGCTCCACAAGCTCTTGTCGTATCGGTCTGCCAACTCCTTGCCGGAGGGGGATCCCTTCACGAGGGACGCGGGTGGGCGGCCGCCTGATCGACCGCCGGCCTCGCGGCGTGACGGGCGTGGCCGTATCCGGACGGGAAAGAGGCGACTGGTCCAGCTCGTCGGGCCGGACCCCAGCCGGTGGCTGCCCCGGCCGGACTCGACGCGCGGCTCGGCCGGGTCGGCCAGCACCCGGCGCACGTCGGCGACGTAGGAGTGCGGGTTCACCGCGGCCGACACCGACTCCCGAGCCTTGCCACCCTGGCTATTCGCGGAGTCGGATCTGAACCGGTCGCGTGATCCGGCCGTTTGGTAGCAGGCAGAGGCAGCGCCGGGGGCCGCGGCGGCGCCGACCTCATCCGATCCGCCGACGGCGAGGCCGGTGCATTCTATTGCTCGCGGTTGCGTCGATTGGAGCCAACTCTTTGTCTAGCGCGGGCTGTCTTAGGCCGACGGATTCAGCCGAGTGCTCACACCGGAGGGTGAGCGGAACATCCTGTTCCGCTGCCGGCCGCAGCGATCCGGCTGGCGTTGTGCATGTGCGCGACTTCACTGCCGCCCGGGCGGTGCTGCGCAGCCGGCACAGCGTGCAGGCTGGATTCGGGGTGGAGGTCGTTTCGGCCATCCCGCTGCTGGGGAACCTGCCGCTGGTGTACCTGGACGGCGAGCCGCACCGCGGGCAGCGGCGGTGGACCGCGCGGCTGTTCGCGCCCGCGGTGGTGCAGGCCAGCTACCGGCCGTTGATGGAGCGGCAGGCCGCGGCGCTGGCCGATGAGCTGGTCCGCCGCAAGCGGCTGGACGTGGCCGAGCTCAGCCTGCGGATGGCGGTACAGGTCGGCTGCCAGGTGGTGGGCCTGACCAACAGCGTCTTGCGGCGCCGGCTGCCGCGGCGCATCGACCGCCTGGTGGGGGTGGAGGTCGCCGCGCGCGGCTGGCGGCCGGGCCAGCTGGTTGGGCTGCTCAGAATGCACCTGCCCGCCCTGGCGTTCTTCCTGCTCGATGTGCTGCCGGCCATCGTCGCCCGCCGCCGGCGGCGAGCGACCCACGACGACATGCTCGCGCAGCTGCGCAGCCAGGGCCGCAGCTGGCGGGAGATGTTCACCGAGTGCCTGCTGTTCAGCGTCGCCGCGATCGTGACCACCCGGGAGTTCATCTGCCTGGCGCTGTGGCACCTGCTGGACCGGCCGGCGCTGGCCGACCGGTACCGCCTCGCCGGGCAAAGCGAGCGGTTGGCGATCCTGCACGAGATCCTGCGGCTGGAGCCGGTCGTCGGCCACCTGTACCGGCGAGCCACCGCCGACATCCCACTGGACCCGGCCGCCCCGGACCGGATGGTCCCGCGGGGTGCGCTGGTCATCATCCACCTGCACGACGTCAACGCCGACCCGGCCACGGTCGGACCGGACCCGCTACAGATCCGCCCTGCTCGCCCACTGACCGGCGCCGCCGTGCCGGCAGATGTGACGAGTCTGGGCGACGGCCACCACCGCTGCCCAGGCGGCCCACTGGCGCTGCAGGAGACCGACATCCTGCTACGCCGACTGCTCGCCCTGCCCCGACTGCGCATCCTCACCCCACCCCGACTGGACCACAACCACACCGCCGACAGCTATCAACTCCGCAACTTCACCCTGACCCTCGACTGACCCCGCCACCCACCCGATCCCACGGCCAGCCAGCCGCCTGCCGACCACGCCGATCAACGCCAGATCTGCCCGCGATACGAACGCTCGCACATCGGCACGACCGCCGGCCCGCCCGTGGGTCCTCGGCGGGCCTGTCAAGTTAACGGTGTAACTGTCTACTGTGGGCTTACTTGCGGCCGGTGGACAGGCGTCCGTCGAAGGTGATCTCGAAGGCGTTCAGGGCCGCCTTTCAGCGGTTGAACCAGCGGGCTCGTCCGCGTCCGGTGGGGTCCAGGCTCATGGTGGTCAGAGCTGGCGGCTCGGGCCAGTGCCTGCTGCGTCTGAGGCCAGTCCTACCGCATGCGCGACGCCCGACACAGACGAGGCCCCAAAACCAGCTGAACCAACCGCAGGGGTGGGGACTTTCAGATGGCCACCAGCGGGGACTTCAACTTGGCCATTGACAGCCGCCTACCCTGCGGCCCGCTGGTTATCCGAGCCGCCATCACGAAACTGATCCAGAGCCCGCCGCGCGAACAGGCCGGCGGACACGGACGGAAACCCGGACTCGGTCCACTGTCCACGGACTTCGGACCAGAGGACCCTGCGCGGCCCAACGCAGACCGCCCAGTGCCGAGTCTTTCGTTCGCTGTCCTGGCTGGCGATCAGGTCAGCGCGGGCGCGTGCCCGGGTGTCCTCGACCACGTTGATGCGGACCCGCGTGCTCGGAGCTGGGCGAGGATCTGTCATGTCTCGGTGGGCCTTACGACCGCGTTGGTGCCATGATTTCTTGCCTGCGGCCGGAGTCGTGGTACACCGTCTCGATCATTCGGGGGCGATCAGACGTACCCTGGCGACGTGGCGCAACCTGAGGGTACGCGGGCGGTCAAGGTCGGTGTCCTGCTCGCTCGGCAAGCGGACGACCTTGCCGAGTGGCTCGCCGACGCGGCGGCCTTCGAGGCTGCCGGGGCCGACGCGCTGTGGGTCGACCTCGCGCCGGAGGCGGAGCTCGATCCACTCGCCTTGACGGCAGCCTTGGCAGCCGTCACCTTCCGGCCGCTTCTGGTCACGACCCTGCCGGCCCCGGACGGGCCGTCCCAGGCGCTCGAACGCATGCTGGCAACGATCGCGCAACTGAGCCGCGGCCGCCTCAGAGTCCTCCCCGACGCCAGCCCGCTCGGGGAACTCGGGGAACTCGCCGACATCGGTCCCGGCCTCGAGGAGCACTGGGTGTCCGCCTCGTCTCCGGACAGCCGCGCGGCCTGGCGGGCGACACTCGCCGATGCCGCCGAGCGCGGTGCCCAGGGGCTGCTGGTTCCCGCTGGCCCGCGATTGCTCGACATCCTGCGCAATCCCGGCGAGCCGGGCGGGCGCGGTGACCTCCAGCTCAGCCAGGGGTGACGCTTGCGCTGAGACGGCAGGCAGGACGACCGCGGGACTGTTGACGCCTGTCGGCGAAGGTCTACGATCTTCCTGTCCAGGATCTGTCGGTCACGAGCGCCAGCCTGGTTCGGGCATCGATCCCGGCGGCCCCGATGAAGGGAGACCGACGTGGAGGTCAGCCGGCGTCAGTTCCTGCAGCTGAGTGCGACGAGCACCGGGGTTCTGGGAGTCTCGACTCTGGGCTTCGACCTCGCCCCGGCCACGCGGGTCAAGCGCAGCCTGCGCATCGAGGGGGCGACCGTCTCCCACTCGGTGTGCCCCTACTGCGCGGTGGGCTGCGCGTTCCTCGCCTACACCAAGAAGGCAGCGACACCAGCCGACCGCGACCACGCCGGCCCCGGCCACCCCGAGCTGCTGCAGATCGAGGGCGACCCGGACAGCCCGGTCAACGAGGGGCGGCTGTGCCCGAAGGGCGCGACCGCGCTGCAGCTCGCCGTCTCCCGCCGGCGTGTCGCCAGCCCGATGTACCGGTCGCCAGGAGCGACCGAGTGGCAGCGTGTCTCCTGGGACTTCGCCCTGGACAAGCTGGCCAAGGACATCAAGGCCTCGCGGGACCGCACGTTCGTCGGCGTCGACGCCGACGGGAATGTCGTCAACCGGTGCGAAGGTATTGCCTTCGCCGGCGGCGCCGCGTTCAGCTCCGAGGAGGGCTACCTCGCCACCAAGCTGATGCGCGGCCTCGGCGTCGTCCATCTCGAGCAACAGGCCCGCGTTTGACACGGTCCCACGGTGGTCAGTTTGGCCGCCACGTTTGGCCGCGGGGCCATGACCAACCACTGGCGCGACATCAGGCACGCCGATCTCATGTTGATCAACGGGGCCAATCCCGCTGAAGCACACCCGGTCGGCTTCCAGTGGATGATGAAGGCGAAGCTGGAGCGCGGGGCGAAGATGATCCACGCCGACCCGCGCTTCACCCGCACCTCGGCGGTAGCGGACATTCACCTGCGCATCCGAACCGGCAGCGACGTCGCCTACTTCGGCGGGCTGATCAATTACGTCCTGCAGAACAACCTCTACCACAAGGAGTACGTCAGCTACGCGACCAACGCAGGGTTCGTGGTGAAGGCGGACTACGCGTTCGACGACGGGCTCTTCAACGCCTACGACGCGGAGAAACGCACCTACGACACCACCGCGTGGACGTACGAGAAGGGACCGGACGGCTTCGCCAAGGTGGACCTCGCGCATCCTCGCTCGGTGCTCAGCCTGCTGCGCAAGCACTACAGCCGCTATACACCCGAGATGGTGGAGCGCATCACCGGCATCCCGAAGGACCAGTTCCTCGAGGTGGCCAAGCTCGTCGGCGAGATGGGACGGCCGGACAAGGTGATGACGATCATCTACGCCGTCGGCCTCACCCACCACACCACTGGCGTGCAGCTCATCCGCTCCGGGGCGGTGCTCCAGCTTCTGCTGGGCAACATCGGGCGGCCCGGGGGCGGCATGAACGCGGAGCGCGGCCACGCCAATATCCAGGGCAACACCGACCACGCGATCTCCTGGGACATCCTGCCCGGTTACCTGCGGATCCCGGCGCCCGGCCAGCGCAACCTGGCCGACTACGTGGACGAGAGCGCGAGCAAGAAACTGCGCCCCGAGGCCCTGAACTTCTTCGGCACCCACTACCGCGCGTTCATGGTGAGCCTGCTGAAGGCCTGGTACGGCGACGCCGCGACCAACCGCAACGAGTTCGCCTTCGACCACATCCCCAAGCCCGCCGGGAACGCGTCCTGGCTCACGATCTTCGACCAGGCGCTGCAGGGGAAGATGGAAGGGCTCATCCTGTCGGGGATGACGGCGACCAGCATCGGGCCCGACTCCAACCAGGTGCTGCAGGCGCTCTCGAACCTCAAGTGGCTGTGCGTCATGGACGCCTTCGCCACCACCAGCTCGGAGTTCTGGCGTGCCCCCGGTCTGGATCCGAGCAAGATCCAGACCGAGGTGCTCATGCTCCCGGCCACGCACTGGATCGAGAAGGACGGCTCGTTCACCAACAGCGGCCGCTGGGTGCAGTGGAAGGACCAGGTCCTACCGCCGGAAGGAGAGGCCCGGCACGACCACTGGGTCCTCGCCGAGGTCTACCAGCGGGTGCGAGACCTCTACCGGCAGCAGGGTGGGAAGTACCCGGCGCAGGTCCTCGACCTCACCTTCCCGTACCGCGATCCGCGCAAGCCAGAGCTCGACGAGATCGCCCAGGAAATCAACGGCCGGGACGTCAGCACCGGCAAGCGCCTCGCGACCTTCGCCGCCCTCAAGGACGACGGCACCACGACCGCCGGCGACTGGATCTACACCGGGCACTACCCGGAGAGCGGCAACCTGGCCAAGCGCCGGGACGGCGTGCAGGACCCGGAGAAGAACGACCCGACCGGCATGGGCTTCTACCCCAACTGGGCGTGGAGCTGGCCGCTGAACCGGCGTGTGCTCTACAACCGGGCCTCGGCCGACGTCCATGGGCGTCCGTGGGACCCGAAACGGCCGGGCATCCAGTGGGATCCGGCGGCCGGCAAGTGGATGGGCGACGTGCCGGACTACCCGCCCAAGGCCGACCCGAGCAAGCCGGACGCGCCGCTGCCGTTCATCATGACCGGAGAGGGGACCGGTCGGCTGTTCAGCAACGGGGTGGCGGACGGCCCGTTCCCCGAGCACTACGAGCCGATCGAGTCGCCGATTGAGAACCCGCTGCATCCCACCGTGTCCGCGACGCCGGTGGCCTTCCTCTACGACAAGAAGGCCGGCCGGCCGAACCGGTTCGGCACCTCGGCGGAGTTCCCGTATGTCGCCACCTCGTACCGGCTCACCGAGCACGAGCACTACGTCACGCAGAACGTCGAGCACCTGGTCCAGCTCCAGCCGGAGGCCTTCGTCGAGGTGCCCGCCGAGCTCGCCGGCGAGAAGGGCATCGAGACCGGCGACAGGGTGCGGGTCTCGTCGAAGCGGGGCAAGCTCGAGGTCCGCGCGGTGGTGACGAGGCGTCTCGGGTCGCTGCAGGTGGACGGGAAGAAGATCTATCAAATCGGTATCCCCATCCACTGGGGCTTCGTCGGCATCAACACCGGCCAGCACTGGCTGGCCAACGCGCTCACGCCGTTCGTCGGCGATGCCAGCTCACGTACGCCCGAGTTCAAGGCATTCCTCGTCAACATCGAGAAGATGTGATGGCGATGGCTGCGCCGGACGTCGACAGAGCGCGCAGCCCGTGGGCGAGCCATCGCCGGCGGGCGGAGGCCCTGCGCGAGCGCCACCCGTTCGCCGCGGAGGTGCTGACCCTGTACCTCGTCTTGCTCGACGTCTGGGAGGACGGCTGGAACATCGCCGCCGAGGCCCGGCCGGAGCCGCGGCAGCTCGCCCGATGGGCGGCCGAGCGGGTGCTGCCAGGGGTGGTGAAGGCGACCGAGGCGGCCGGCCCGGAGCCACTGGCCGCAGCCGCCCGTGATCTTCTGGACGCAGGCCGGCTCGAGGAGTCGCTGGCCGGGTGGCTCGCCGGAGCCGAACTCGGGGCGGTCGAGCGCTACCTGGCCCGCGCTTCCCTGCGGCCGCCGCTCGCGGTGCTCGGGGCGGAAGCCGGCGCAGCATGCGCGGATGATCCGTCGCCGAGAAGCGGCCGGCGCTGCCTGAGCTGCGGTGGGCCCCCACAGCTCAGCTTCCGCAGCCGTGCCGACGACCGGCTGGTAAGCGGACGCCGGTACCTGGTGTGCGCCCGGTGCGGGCAGAGCTGGAGCTACTCGGGCAGCACGTGCCCATCCTGCGGAGAGATGTCAGCCTCTGCACGAACGGTGTTCGCCGAGCGGCGTGGCGGGCCCGTGGTCGGACGGGACGGAGACGATCCCGAAGCCATCGGCGACGCGGCCGGCGATGCGCCCACGTTCCCGCACCTGCGCATCGACGCCTGTGCGAGCTGCGAGCGGTATCTGATCGACGTCGACCTGGGTCGCGATGCCCGGGCCGTGCCGGAGGTGGACGAGCTGGCGGCGCTGCCGCTGGACCTCTACGCGACCGAGCAAGGGCTTCTCAAGATCACACCCAACCTCATGGGGTTCTGATGCCGGAGATCACGCCTGGGCAGGCCTACGGGTTCTTCACCGACACGAGCGTCTGCATCGGCTGCAAGGCCTGCGAGGTGGCCTGCAAAGAGTGGAACCAGCTTCCTGGAAACGAGCCATCCTTCGGCGACGGCTTCGACAACACCGGGAGCCTCGATTCCCAGAACTGGCGGCACGTGCAGTTCATCGACAACGTGCCGGACGACACGTTCCACGCGGGCCAAGGCAAGGCCTGGCTGATGATGTCGGACGTCTGCAAGCACTGCCAGCACGCGAGCTGCATGGAGGTCTGCCCGACGGGCGCGATCATCCGGACCGAGTTCGACACCGTATACATCCAGCCGGATGTCTGCAACGGCTGCCGCAACTGCATTGCGGCGTGCCCGTACGACGTCATCGGTATCGACAAGCAGTCCAACGTCGCGCAGAAGTGCACGCTCTGCTATGACCGGCTGCAGGGTGACCTCGAGCCGGCCTGCGCCAAGGCCTGCCCGACCGAATCGATCCAGTTCGGCCCGGTCGCGGAACTGCGGGAGCGAGCGCGGCAGCGGGTGGACGACCTGCACACGCAAGGGGTCGCCGAGGCGCGCTTGTACGGCGACGACGAGTCGATCTACGGCGGGCTCAACGCATTCTTCCTGCTGATGGACAAGCCGGAGGCGTACGGGCTGCCCGACGCGAAGAACGCGGTGCTGCCCAGACGCAACAACCCGGGCGGATACCTCACCATGCTGATCACTGCCGTGCTCGCGGTGCTGGGCGGTCTGATCGCGCTGCGCCGGCGCAGGGAGCCGGTGCCCGAGGCGGGCGGGGGGTCGGGTGGCGCCGGCCCGGATGCCGGCCCGGATGCCGGCCCTGACGCCGGCCCTGACGCCGGCCAGAACCCGAACACCTCGGCCGAGGCCGACGGGCGGGATGAATGATGTTCCTGGCCGACGCCGAGCATTTCGTCCGGGCACCCGAGTGGACCTGGTATATCCTGTTCTACTTCTTTCTGGCCGGCCTGTCGGGTGGATCATACTTCATCGCGACGCTGCTTCGTCTCTACGGCACTCGCTCGGACGAGCCGGCGGCGCGGCTCGGTTACTACGTCGCCTTCCCGACGTTGGTGGTGTGCCCGATCCTGCTGAGCCTCGACCTCACCAAGCCCCTGCGCTTCTGGCACATGCTGTGGAACACGACGCCCGGCGACGAGGGTCCCACCTTCAAGTACTGGTCGCCGATGTCGGTGGGCGCGTGGGCTCTCCTCGTGTTCGGCGTCTTCGTCACGGTGTCGTTCCTCGAGGTGCTCGTGCGTGATCGGGTGATCCGCATGGCGTTCATCGACCGCGCCGTGCGGCTGCTGGAGGGGACCCCGGGAAAGCTGTGGAACGTCGCTGGGGCTGTTCTCGGCCTCTTCATCGCCGGCTACACCGGAGTGCTGCTTTCCGTCTCCAACCAGCCCGTGTGGAGCGACACGTGGGCGCTGGGCGGGCTCTTCCTCGCGTCCGGGCTCTGCGGCTCCGCCGCGCTGCTCTCGTGGCTGGCGCGGTACCGGTCGGACGCCTGGGCCAGCACCGGCGTGCTCATACGCTGCGAGCGTCTTTTCGCGCTCCTCGAGCTTGCGCTGATCGTGGTTTTCGCGCTGACCCTGATTGCGCCCGGCACGCTGGGCGAGGTCTTCGGCTTCCCCTGGATCCTGCTCTGGCTGGTCGCGTTCGCGGGCCTCGTGCCGGAGATCAGTGGTCTGGCCACGCCGGGGCTCAGCGTCAGCGCCGAAGGGGCCGTGGCTACCCAGGCGGTGCGCGTTGCCGTAGCAGCGCCCTGGCTGGTCCTGCTCGGTGTGCTGGCACTGCGAACAGTGGTGATCTTCAGCGTGCAGTGACGATGTGGCGCCCGTCCGCGTCACGTCGCGTCCTGCCCTGGAGAGTGAGGTGCTCCAGCAGCGGGATGATGACCTTGCGCGTTGTGCCGAGCGCTTCCCGCGCCTCGCCGGCGGTGAACGGCTGCGGCAACCCGGCGAGCATCTGCACCGACCGGCGAACGGTGTCAGTCGACAGCACGACTCCCGGCGCCAGCCGGAGCAGCCGTCCAGCGCGGACCGCCGCGGCGATCTCCGCCGTCCTCAGGCCCAGCGCGGCCAGCTCGTCCTCGGTCGGAACGGTGAAACCGCCGCCCGCCGCCAGTCGTCGCTCCAGCGCCTCGACTGCCTCCCGCACCGCCGGGGCGAGCGTGTCCGGCGCCTCGGCATGGACGACCATTCCGTTGCGGACCGCCAACGGGGCCGTGAGCAACGGAGGCACCAGACGGGCATCCGGCAGATCCAGCGCCTTCCGCGCGTCCTCGACGCGCAGCGGCGCGGCGGACGGGTCGTGGGCACGCTGGCCGACCATGGTCGCGAGCCGTGCGCGCAGCGTGCGGGCGAGGTCGGGGGCGATCAGCCAGTCTCCGGCAAGTGCCGGCACGGGCGGCTCGACGCCGATCGCCCGCAACGTACCTTCCCGCACGATGCCGCGCCGACGCAGCTCACTCATGCCGTCCGGTGTGTCGGGGTATGCCTCCAGCTCGCCGGCACGGCGCCGCGCCGCGCCCCGCCGGTTGAGCGGGGGCGGGTCGACGTCGAGCACCACGGCGCCGCCCGCGACACCCCGATTGTGACGCAGCACGACCCGATCGCAGACGCGCAGCGGCAGCGCGGCGCCCAGCGTGAGCCGAGCCGTGTCGGCGCCGAGCGACCGGATGCTGCAGCTCACGGTCGCGGTGCCCACGTGGACCAGCAGCTCGGGGGGCAGGTCAGACGGCAGGCACAGCCGGGCGCGCACGTCGGCGACCGCCGTCAACTGGTACGTGCCGGGCGTCACGAGGGCGTCACCACGCCGTATCTCCCCGCGGCCCGCGCCGCGGAGGTTCAACGCCACCCGCGCCACACCGACCGCCTCGTCGACGTGCCGGTTCAACGACTGCATCTCGCGCACGACGAAACGCCGCGCCGTCCGAGCGAGCTCCACTGTGTCCCCCAACCGGATGGAGCCGGCCGCAAGGGTTCCGGTGACGACAAGACCGGCGCCGCGGATGGTGAAACCGCGATCGACCCACAGCCGGACGGGGGCGGACTCGTCGCTGTCCGGCAACCGGGCCACGAGGGCGTCAAGGGCGCCACGCAGCCGCGGCAGACCCTCTCCCGTGCGTGCGCTCACCGCGACCCACGGGATCTCGCCGAGGCTGGTACGCCGAATCGCTTCGAGCGCCTCGTCGGCCGCCAGATCCGGATCCATCAGGTCCGTCTTGGTCACGGCAAGGACGCCATGACGTACGCCCAGGGCGTGCAGCGCCATCAGGTGCTCCGCCGACTGCGGCATCCAGCCTTCGTCGGCGGCCACCACGAACAACACCGCAGGCACCGGGCCGACGCCCGCGAGCATGTTCCCTACGAAACGCTCGTGACCTGGCACGTCAACGAAGGCGATGGGGCCATGCTTGCCGGCTGTCCACACGAAACCGAGGTCGATCGTCAAACCACGCCGTCGCTCCTCCTCCCAACGGTCGGGCTCCATGCCCGTCAACGCGCGGAGCAGCGCCGACTTGCCATGATCCACGTGACCCGCCGTCGCGATCACATGCATGCCTGAACCGCCGCTCGGTACCCGGTAGGGGAGACCGCATCCTAGAGGAAGGCTGGCGGAGGCGGACGGGAATCGAACCCGCCGACGCGTTCGTCACACATCCAACGGCTTTGAAGGCCGCGGCCGGCACCAGCCGACAAACGCCTCCGGAACGACATATTACAACGATTCAGGCAGCGCGGTAAATACAACGGTGTAAGTCCGATCTCAGATCAGACGTGGTCAGCCAGCAACGCACATTGTTGCGGGCTCTGGGCCGACCCGTCGCGCTCGGCCATGAACCCAGGCCCGGACCTCCGGCAGCTGGGGTGCGTACGCGCAGGCCCGCCGGCGGCGGTCAGCGGCCCACGCTCAGGTCGAACGACGACCGCGGGGCGCGGCAACGTGATCCACCCGATGCGCGGCCTACTGCCGGGCGATCGCACCGTCGGCAACACTGGCGAGGCTCGCCGTAGAAGCGCTCGGGGATCTCGGCGGCGCTGCGGCGCAGCCTGAGCAGTGGAACGCCGCCGAGCGCGGGACGAACATGGTTGCCGATCAAGCTTTCGGAAGTTGAGCGAATCCGCTGCGGCTGGCGCGGGTGTCCAGCGGTGGCCTCGATGAGTCGGATCGTTCTCGACCACCGTGCCAGAAGATCTTGAAAGATATCCGGGAGGTGGTGTCGGATCGGGGCAGAGGTGTTCGTGGCAGGGGTGAGCGGGCCGCCCACGTGGGGCGCCCCGAACACGGGAGATGATCCGAGATGCGGTACCTGGTTTCCGTGATCTTCGACACGGCCGGCCTCGCCACGCCGGATGAGATGGCTGCCCCGACGGGCCGTTCCTGGAGTCGAAGGAGTATCTCGCCGGCTTCTGGATCATCCAGGCCGCCGACCTCGACGTGGCGCTCAAGCTCGCCGCCGAGGGGTCGAAGCACTGCAACCGGAAGGTCGAGGTGCGGCCGTTCCTGTGAGCGTGGTCTGCGTCCGGGAGGCGATCACCCAGGCACACCAGGAGGAGTGGGCCCGGGTGGTCGCCACCCTGACCAGGCGTTTCGGTGACCTCGACATCGCCGAGGAGGCGGCGGCCGAGGCGTTCGCGACGGCCGTCGCGCGGTGGCCGGCCGACGGCGTACCGCCCAACCCCGGCGCCTGGCTGACCACCACCGCCAACCGCAAGGCCATCGACCGGATCCGGCGGGAGAACAAGCGCGAGGACAAGCAGAAGGAGGCTCAGCTGTTCTACGACGACGACCCGTGGGAGCCTGTCGGGGCCATCGACGAGGAGCGGCTCCGGCTGATCTTCACCTGCTGTCACCCGGCGCTGGCGATGGAGACCCGCGTGGCGCTGACGCTGCGCATGGTCGCCGGTCTGACCGTGCCCGAGATCGCCCGCGCCTTCCTGGTGCCCGAGACCACCATGGGGCAGCGGATCACCCGCGCGAAGGCCAAGATCAAGGCGGCTCGCATCCCCTATCGGGTGCCGTCCGCGGAGGATCTGCCGGCACGCGTCTGCGGCGTACTCGCCGTCCTCTTCCTCCTCTTCAACGAGGGCTACCTGGCCACCGGCCCCGACACCGGTCCGGTACGTCAGGACCTGACCGCCGAGGCGATCCGGCTCACTCGCCTGATCCGAGCCCTCATGCCCGAAGACGGTGAGGTGGCCGGGCTGCTGGCGCTGATGCTGCTGACCGAGGCCCGCCGCACCGCCCGAGTTTCGGCAAGCGGCGAACTGGTCACCCTCGTCGAGCAGGACCGTGGGACCTGGGACGCCGCGCTGATCGCCGAGGGTCACCGGCTGGTGCGCGAGCGCCTAGCCGCCCGGGTGGCTCCGGGTCGCTACCAGATCCTCGCGGCGATCAACGCCGTACACACCTGCGCCCGCGACGTACGCGACACCGACTGGTCGCAGGTCCTCGCCCTCTACGACCAGCTCGTCCGCCTCGACCCCTCGCCGATCATCGCCCTCAACCGGGCCGTCGCGGTGGCCGAGCTTGACGGCCCGCAGGTGGCACTGGCGGCCGTCGACCGTCTTGCGGACACGTTGGCCGGCTATCACCCCTACCATGCGACCCGCGCCGACCTGCTGCGCCGGCTGGGCCGCGGTCAGAACTCGCGCGCGGCGTACGACAAAGCCATCGAGCTGGCGGGCAACACCGCCGAGACCGCCTACCTGACACGCCGCCGCGACCCACCGCCGAGACCGCCTACCTGACACGCCGCCGCGACCAGCTGGGGTAGCGGACGCGAATCCCGATCGAAACCCCGTGCAAAGCGGCGGCCGGCCCCCGATGGAATACGCGGCGCGGGCCACAGGCAGGTGAAGCATCGCGGTTCGGGGCCAGGTACACGCACGGGCATCCGCAGTCGCAATGGCCCACAATCCAGGCACCCCTCGCCAGCTCGCGAAGTGCAGGAGCGCCGTCGAGGTCCTCGACAAGCAGCAACGCGAGGACCCTGCGCCCGCCCGCATCAAGCCGGCGCGCACCACCGGCCATACGGACAGTTTGCCGGCCATGGCACCCCACTCATCTCGGCAGGGCCGCGCGGGCATGCGGTGGTCGGTCGGGCATCGAGACAGTTGCCAGACCGGCGTCGGTGACCTGTCGTCGCAGCGGGGTTGTCGGTGGCAGCCGGCATGTCTCGACCAGCATGCGCCCTGTCAAACGACGTGACCAGATGATCCGCTGGCCGATCGTGACGCCGACGGCGAAACGACGCTCAGATCAGACATGACACGGTTGTTGTGAGCGGTCAGGAACTCCCCGCCAGAGCGACCGCCCACGCCAATCCGCTCCCGAACGCCTCACACGCACCGACGGCGGCACGAGCGGATGTCCCCGGTCTGATAGGCCGGTGTCCCTGAGGCCTCTGGGTGTTCGGTGGGTGCCGGTGCGACGACGGCGGCGGGTGCTTGTGTGTCAGGCTGGGTTGGTGAGCGACGCGGGCTGGGAGCAGCGGGTGGCCGAGGCGTGGGCGTCCTTCGACCAGTGCAGCGGGCCGGAGTTCGTGGCGCTGATCGACCGGCTGGCCGCTGAGTTGCCCCAGGCCAGCCCACGCGGCGCGTTCGAGCGGGCGTGCGCGTTCGACTCCACCGGGCAGCCCGACCGCGCGGTACCGCTGTACCGGCAGGCACTGGCCCAGGGACTGCACGCCGCGCATCGGCGTCGGGCGGTGATCCAGCTTGCCAGCTCGCTGCGCAACCTCGGCCAGCCACACGACAGCGTCGAGCTGCTCACCGCGGAACTGGCCGCCGGCAGCGACCCGCTGGACGACGCGGTACGCGCCTTCCTGGCACTGGCCCTGGCAGACACCGGCCGCGAACGCGAAGCCGTCTCCCTCGCGCTGGCCGCGTTGGCCCCGCACCTACCGCGCTACCAACGCTCACTGGCCAACTACGCCCGGCACCTCACCGCACCCCACCACCCCAGTGACGAACCGACCGAGTAATACCAGCCCGTCCACCACCACCACCGACCGGGCGCCGAGCCGACTCAGCTGCTCCACCTTGCCGGCGGTTCGGGTGGTCGCGGTGACCTCGTGACCAGCGTTGACCAGAGGCTGCGGCCGGTGATCGCCCCGGATCGAGGTCGCGGGGCTCACCGCACGATGCGGACGTCGACACCCCGCCACGGCAAGCCGCTCACGGCGACCGTCGCGGGCAGACTGGGCCGGGGTCCGCCGGTGCCGGCAAGCGGGTTGATATCACCCCGGATCATGGGTACGACCCGGGGGGCTCAGTCATGCCCGGCCTGGCGACCGGGGCCTTGATAGAGAGCCACGACGAAGGAAACGGGGGTTGAGATGGCCACACTGATCTGCACCGCACTGACATCCCTTGACGGCTACATCGCCGACGAGCACGGCGACTTCGACTGGGCCGCGCCGGACAGCGACGTCCACGCATTCATCAACGACCTGGAGCGCCCCATCGGGACGTACCTGTACGGCCGGCACCTTTATGAGGCGATGGTCTACTGGGAAAACGCTCCGACCCAACCGAACCAGTCGCCGCCCGTGCTCGACTACGCCACGCTTTGGCAAGCTGCCGACAAGATCGTGTACTCCACGACCTTGAAGACAGCGAGCAGCGCCCGGACCCGGATCGAGCGGACGTTCGACCCAAGCGTTGTCCAGGCGATGAAGGACGCGGCCGATCGCGATCTCAGCATCGGTGGTCCAACGCTCGCGACCTACGCGTTCCGAGCGGGACTGGTGGACGAGGTACGCCTGTTCGTGTCCCCACTGACCGTCGGCGGCGGCAAGCCGTTCCTCCCCGACAGGCTCCGGCTGGACCTCCAACTACTGGACGAGCGCACATTCGACAACGGCGTCGTGTACCTGCAGTACCGAGTCGCTCCCTGACCGCAGGACATCCGCACTACCGAAGCATCCGCATATCAAGCAATTGCGGAAGTTCCAAGGCGGAGGCGTGCCTCGGCTGCTGCCCGCTCGGCTTGGGTCTGGGCGATCCAGCTGGCGATGAGGGTCGGGTCGTTGTCGTCGCCGAGGCTTCAAGTGCTGCGCGGTGGCGGGTGAGCTTGCGGTCGGCTTCGGCGATCACGCGGCGAGCGTGCTCGGCGGTCGCGTCCGTCCCGGTGTCTTGCGCGGCGTAGAGCTGTTCGACCAGTCTGCTCACGCGGCCAGGGGCGAAGATCTTGGTCAGCCATCGTTCAAGGGTGGGCGTGATCGCGTCTTCGCGGACCCTTGGGGTGGTTGGGGTACCAGGGTTGGTGGAACAGTGCCAGTCGTCGGGCTGGCAGGTGAAGTAGGTGTGGCGGCGGGTCTTGCCGTGGATGCGCCTTCCGCAGGGCGGCGGGCAGTCTAGATTCAGATTACCGGTGAGGCGGCGCGCGCGGCGTCGAGTTCGCGACGGAAGGAGACGTGGCGCGGGTACCTGGCACGCACGGCCGCGGTGTAGTCCCCTGAGCCGTCCGGGTCGGCGATGGACAGTGCCTCCCCGCAGGCGACCGCGAGTCGGGCTGCCCGGTCGTAGTAGGCGCGTTGCTGGCCGCCGACAATGGCCTGCAGGTGGCGGTCGACGGCCGAGCGTGCGGCGGCCAACCAGCGGGACCGCTGCTGCGGCTGTGTGGTCCGGCGGGCGATCAGATCGCAGAGGACGGCACCGAGCGGCGGCGGCTGGTCGGCCGTGACCTTGTCGGTGTTGTTCCGGTCCCTGTCGTTGATGTCCCGATCGTTGCCATCGGCGTGGAGGATCGTGATCGTCGGGCCGTCCGACCAGCCGACGTTGTCCGAACCCGCCTCGGCGACCAGCCGTGCGAGGCCCGTCCCAGTCCAGTCCGGGCGGTGCACGGCGCCGGATCCTGCCGCCAGCAGGTAGGGCAGCACCACCTGTGCGGGATTCCGCCACATACGGCTCGCGTCGTCCAGGAGGGCTGCCGCGTCATCGATCCTGCCCGCCAGCAGGAGCAGT
>WNFU01002454.1_pt1 | contig 25259 bp, 21 predicted proteins | sample 5400121 | NCBI WGS metagenome assembly WNFU01 (sample SAMN13153360, study PRJNA577476) | soil metagenome | isolation source: 100 cm soil or saprolite under grassland replicate 1 | place: USA:California | collected 2016-06-15 | reverse complement strand
CGTGGGCCCAGCTCGGCGAGGAGCTCGACGTGGCCGAGCTGCGCCAGCTCGCCCAGCAGGTCGCCATCGCCGGCGACGAGGGAGCGCGCATGCGGCAGGCGCTCGTGGCCATGGCCGAAGCGCTGCGCGACCGCGAGCTCGCCGAGGCCGAGGTGCGCGCCGGCGAAGCCAGCGAGCACATGGTCCTGCCGCTGACCTTCCTGGGTGGCGGCTTCCTTCTGCTGCTGGTGATCCCGGCGCTGTGGCGGGTGCTCGGGGCGGTCGGGTTCTGACGCCGTTTGAGAAACTGGAGGTATGCATGCCAGAACTGCAACTGCTCAAGCTCCTCGCCGGCTCGGTGCCTTCCCGGCTCCAGGTGGTACGGGCGCGGTCCAGCCAGGCAGGCTCGATGACCCTGGAGCTGCTGGCGGTCACGGTGATCCTGGTGACCATCGCCGCGCTGGTCTTCGTGGTCCTTCGATCCAAGGCGCAGCAAGGTGTCACCCGCATCACGCTCCCCTGACAGCCCGGCCACCCCACCCCGCGGCCAGTCCCCATCCCGCGGGCAACAGGGCACGGTCACCCTCGAGGCGCTGCTGGTCTACCCGCTGGTGCTGCTGATCGCCTGGATCGGCATGCAGCTCGCCCTGGTCCACCTCGCCAATCGGGTCGCCCTTGCCTCCGCCGAGGAAGGCGCCAGCGCGGCGCGGGCCCGCGCTGGCGCCCTCACGGCCGCATCCCAACGCGCCCACCGATACCTCGACGCGCTCGGCAGCGGACTGCTGGCCGACCCCACCATCCGGATCCAGCGGACGGCCGACACCGTGACCGCCGAAGTCCACGGGAAGGCCCAGCGGATCGTGCCAGGCTTCCCGGTCGGCGTCACCCAGACCGTCCAGAGCCCGACCGAGCGATTCCGTGCATCTCCAGAAGCGACGGGACCGGGCCCATGAGCCTCCAGGAACTCCGATCCCACATGCGGGAGGAGCGCGGCTCCCTGGCCCTGGAGCTGGTCGTCCTGACGCCAGTGCTGGTGCTCACCCTATGGATCGTGGGTGCCCTCAGCCTGCGGGCGGTGGTCGCCCATGCCGAGGTGGACAGCGCTGCCCGCGATGCCGCCCGGGCCGCCTCGATCCAACGGTCAGCGGCGACCGGCCAGCGCGCCGCAGCGCTGGTCGCCGCCGGCTCCCTGCAACGGGCGCGGCGCAGCTGCCAAGCCATCCAGGTCACCGCCGACACCCAGCATTTCCGCCCCGGCGGCTCGGTCCAGGTGACGGTCACCTGCACGATCCGGCTGGACGACCTCGGCCTGTCGTTCCTGCCCGCCCATCGCACCAGTAGTACCTACGTCGTCCCCATCGATCTGTACCGAGGAGCCCAGCCATGAACGACCGTCGGGTCGCCGTCGCCGACCAGACCGGCAGCATCACCACCACCGTGCCGCTGCTGGTACTGACCGTTCTGGTGCTGGTCGGGTTCGCCTTCGACGGCGGGAACGTGATCACCGCGCACCGGCGAGCGGTCAACCTGGCCGAGCAGGCCGCCCGCGCCGGCGCCGAACGCCTGGACATCGCCGCGCTGCGTTCGCGCGGCCAGTACCAGCTGGACCGCGCCGCCGCCCGCGACACCGCGGCCGCCTACCTGGCCAGCACCGGCACCCACGGCCAGGTCCAGCTCGGACACGACGCCGACGGCGACTACGTCCAGGTCGTCGTCGACTGGACCCAACCCGCCTTGTTCGCCGGCTTGCTCGGCCGCAGCCGCTTTGCCGGCACCGGCCGAGGCCGTGCCCACAACTGCCACGGCCTGGTGATGGAGGAAGGCTGTTGACCGCACACGACACACCCCGGCGCCTGCGCACCCGTGGCGCCGAGGTCACGCGAGCGCTGCTGGCGCTGGTGGTGCTGGCCGCCCTTGTCGGCGGCATTCCCGTGCTGCTGTGGCGGCTGGCCGGCTGGCCGCTGCCGCACAGCCTGCCCTCCGTCGCCGAGCTTCGAGCCGCCCTGACCCGGCCGCTGCCTGACGAGCTGATCGCCAACACCCTGGTCACCCTCGCATGGGTTTGGTGGGCGCATTTCCTTGTCTGCCTGGCAGCCGAGACCCTCTCCGCGGCGCGCGGCCGCATGCCGGTACGGATCCCCGGTGGCAGGCTCAGCCAGGCGATCGCCGCGCGTCTGATCGCCGCGATACTGTTCCTGACCCCATCGGCCAACCTCGTCCAGCCCGCCGTCATGGCCACGCCAACCCCCGTCGCCGCCGTCACGGTCACCGCCCCACAACGTCCCCACCCGCTGCTCAACGGCGCCGCCATGACCGCGACCCCGTCGCAGGACGCTGAACAGCGTCCCACCGAACAACGGCCCGTCCTCAAACGCTACGTCGTCCAGCCCAAACAGCCCGGCCTGCCCCACGACACGCTCTGGGGCATCGCCGAGCGGCACCTGGGCGACCCGCTGCGCTGGCCGGAGATCTGGGAGCTCAATCGCGGCCGGCCAATGCCCGACCCGCCAGGAGGGCGGTTCACCGACAAGGACCGGATCTGGCCAGGCCAAGAGCTCCTGCTCCCCCGGGACGCTGTCCGGGCGCCGTCCACGGAGCGTCCCGGACCCTCCGCGCCACCTCCGGCCGAGCCCCAGGCACCCCGACAGCGCCCAACGCCCGGTCCAGGACACCGTCGCCCGTCGGTGCCCGCCGCGCCGTCCACCACCTCGCCCGCGGAACCAGCACCCCAGCCAGCGCCTCCCCCGACCGCCGCACCCCCGCCCCATGCCGCCCAGGGTGGCCAGCTCCTGCGGATCATCAGCAGCCTCGCCGGCGCCGGGCTGCTCGCCGTCGGTGTCATCAGGCTGCTGACCGTGCTGCGACGCCGGCAGCAGCGCGCCCGCCGACCCGGCCGGAGGATCCCCCTGCCGACCGGCACCACCGCCGATGTCGAGGTCGCGCTGCGCGCCACCCAGGAACCCGACACCGCCCGCTTCCTCGACCTCGCCCTTCGGACCCTTGCCCAGGCGGTCGGACAGGCCGGTCTTCCGGCTCCTGAGGTGCTTGCCGTGCTCATCACCCCGGAGCATCTCGAGGTCCGCCTCGCCGACCCTGCGGACACGGCGCCGTCACCATTCGAGCGGGCAGCTCCCGACCGGTGGCGGCTTGGCCGCACCATCTCTGCCGGCCAGCTTGAGCAGGCCGCCGCGGCGGCGGTCGCTCCGCTGCCCGCCCTGGTCACCGCCGGCATGGTTGAGGACACCCGCGTGATGCTCAACCTGGAGGCGCCTGGCATGGTTGCACTAGCTGGCGATCCGATCAGCGCCCGGGCGCTGCTGGACGCCTGCGCAGTGGAGCTGGCCACCAGCGTGTGGAGCGACTATCTCGACATCATCCTGGTCGGCTTCGGGGAAGAGCTCGGCCCACTGGAGCGGGTCCGCCACGCGGCCACCTTGGAGGAGATCGTGCCGTCGCTGGAGCGCCGCGCCCAGCGCGCTCGCCAGCTCCTGGACATCGAAGGCCACCGGTCCGCCCTCACCGCGCGGATGACCAGCCAGACCCCGGATTCCTGGACCCCAACGGTCGTGCTGTGCGCCAGCCCGCCCGCCCCGGCAGCCCTTGCGCGGATCTTCCCGACCGATTCCGAGTCGCATGGCCTGCCGCTGGCGATCCTGGCGGTCGGGAAGCTTCCTCCGCCAGCCTGGCGCGTCGACCTCACGGACGGGAACGCCACCATCGACGCGCTCGACCTGACCGTCCGCTCGCTGCAGCTCACCCCGGAGGCATACCAGGCGATCACCAAGCTGCTGTCGACCGCGGCGAGCGCCCAGGACGTCGAACCAGACACCCCGCCCTACGACGTGATCCACCGCCCCACTCCCGAAGAGGCCCCGCCGGATCGGCCCACAGCCCCGGAGCCGGCACCCGTGGTCGAGGAGCGGCTCGCGGCGGCGACGCCGATCGAGATCCGCATCCTCGGGCACGTCGAAGTCCACGGCGTCCCACGCATCCAGCGGGCCAAGGCATTGGAGCTGATCGTCTTCCTGGCCTTGCACCCGGCTGGCGTCGACCTGGAGCGGCTCTGGGAGGCGCTCTGGCCGGAGCGGCCCCTGAGCCGCTCCACCTTGCACAGCGCTGCGTCGGTGGCCCGGGCGCACCTGGGCGATGCGCCCGACGGCACCCCGTATCTCCCACTGGCGCGGGAAGGCCTGTACCGGCTTACCCCCCTGATCAGCCTGGACTGGACCCGATTCCAGACCCTCACCCAACTCGCCAACCAGGATGACAGCCGTGCCGTCCCAGCCCTGCGCCAAGCCCTCGACCTGGTCCGCGGCAATCCCCTGGAAGGCACCACCCCAGGCGACTACGAGTGGGCGTTCGCGCACCGCACCGAGATGGAGTCCGTCATCGGCGACGCCGCCGAGCAGCTCGCCCGCCGCTACCTCGACCAGCACGACCACGCCAGTGCCACCTGGGCTGCCCGCCGCGGCCTGCTCGCCAGCCCCTACGACGAGCGCCTCTACCGGCAGCTCATGCGCGCCGCCTACCAGACCGGTAACCCCCCTGGGGTCGACGCCATCATGCGGGAGCTCCTCCACGTCCTCGACGCCGAGGGCGAGCCGGTCGACGAACTTCACCCCCAGACCGTTGAGCTGTACAAAAAGCTCCGCGGGACCCGCCTGCTCCGCACCTGAATCATCTCCACAATAAAGATCCAGAGCGGTGACAACCAGGAGGTAATTGTGTCGAGCAATGACGCGGACGCGATCGTGGACCGGGTCATCCAAATAGCGGACTACGAAGCCCTGAGAGAGATCGCCAACCAGCTCGCCGGGCTGCTGGTGGCCCGCCAGCGCGCCGCCAGGACGGATGCGCAGGCTCAAGCCTGGCGCCACGAGCATCGCGAGCTGCGGGCTCGGCTGGAGCGCATCCAGCCCGACACGCCAGCAGTGACCGAGGCACTCGACGAGTGGAGCAACCGCCTCGCGCAGTTGCGCGGAGGTACCACGTGACGTTCCAGGACGTCGACTACGGGCTCCCTCCGGCTGAGCTGGAAGAGATCTTCCAGCAGATCATCGTGCCCGACTACCTGCTGCGATCCAACCCGGAGCCACAGCGGGAACCCGAGGCGGTGCTGCTGGGCGGCCAGCCCGGCGCGGGCAAATCCACCACCGCACCCCAGTTCCATCGCGAATTCGCCGGCCGCGGTGGCCTGGTGTGGGTCACCTGGGACGACTTCCGACCCTTCCACCCCGCCTACGAGCGCCTGCTCATCGAGCGTCCTGCAGACATGCCCGACGTGACCCGCCCCGCCGCGCGTTGGTGGCAGGACCGCGCCGCGGCGTACCTGCTGGCCGGGCGCTATCACACCCTCCTTGAGGGCGGCTTCCGCGAGCCTGCTGCGGTCCTGGCGACCGCGGAGCGTTTTGCGGAGGCGGGCTATGCGGTGCGGGTCTGCGCGCTGGCGGTGCCCGCGGTCCTGTCCTGGCTGGGGATCATCGAGCGCTACGCCCGGCAGGTGGAGGTCGCCGGCACGGGGAGGTGGACGACGGCGGCCTCCCACGACGCCGACTACAAGGGCACCGCCGAGGTTCTGGGCCTGGCCGAGGCATCGCCGGCGGTCTCGCGGATCAGCCTGCTGACGCGCGACAGGCTGGTTTACGACAACCACCGTGACCCCACCGGCCAGTGGACCATACGGGCCTCCGCGGTCGACCTGCTCAGCGAGGCCCGCGACACCCCGCTGAGCCGTCTGCAACGCACGGCGCTGGCCCACCGCCTGACCAGTACGCTGGAGGGCCTCGAGCGCGCCGGCAGCGGCCATCCAGCCCTGTATGAGATGGGCGCCGAGGTCGAGAAGGCCCTGAGTCCCTTCACCGGCGTCCAGGCACCCGCTCGCCCGCAGGAGCTAACGACCACCCTGGGAAGCGCCGCGGGCCCGTCCGCGAGCGCTCCCGATCTTGACCTATGGCCAGGAGAGCCGCCCGGATCGGACCTGGGCCTGGAACTGTGACGGTCGAGCACGGAGCTATCGGAGGTGGGGGCAGGTCGATGGTGGGCGGGGAGGATGCTGGCGGCGGTCCGGACCGATCGGTGATGGACGCGGATGGCCACGCTCCCACCATTCCCGGCATTCACCGGACGCGGCACGCCACCCAAACTCGAGTACTTCCCTGGGGGGCGCGTCTGGTGCATTGTGCTAGCGGAAGATGACATGCGCAGATCTACCTGCAAGATGCAGTGGACACCGGAGAACGTCCCTATCCGCGTAACATTCCCCAATCATGAAGACAAAGAACTCACCGCGAGGCTCGGCCTCTCCAGCGCCGCTCAACGGTGGTGCCATCCTCGGCTTCGAGCAGACCCTTTGGGCTGCCGCCGACAAGCTCCGTGGCCATATGGATGCCGCCGAGTACAAACACGTCGTTCTCGGTCTGATCTTCCTCAAGTACATCTCCGACGCGTTCGAGGCCCACCGGACTCGCCTAGAGCAGACGCCCGGGGCCGACCCCGACCATCCCGACGAGTACCGGGCTGACAATGTGTTCTGGGTCCCGCCCGAAGCTCGCTGGGTTCGGCTCCAGGACAAAGCCAAGCTCCCCGAGATCGGCGAGAGCGTCGACGCGGCCATGGAAGCGATTGAGCGGGAGAACCCGTCGCTCAAGGGCGTCCTGCCCAAGGACTACGCCCGGCCGGCCCTGGACAAGCAGCGTCTGGGCGAGCTGATCGACCTTGTGAGCAGGATCGGCTTCGGCGCCGAGGAGGACCGCTCGAAGGACATCCTCGGCCGGGTCTATGAATACTTCCTTGGCCAGTTCGCCGGCCGCGAGGGCAAGAAGGGCGGCGAGTTTTACACGCCTCGCTGTGTGGTGAAGCTGCTGGTCGAGATGGTCGAGCCTTACGAGGGTCGGGTGTACGACCCCTGCTGCGGCTCAAGCGGCATGTTCGTGCAGTCCGAGGAGTTTATCCGCGCTCACGGCGGGCGTTTGGACGCCATCTCAATCTACGGGCAGGAGTCGAACCCGACCACATGGCGCCTGGCCAAGATGAACTTGGCCCTCCGGGGCATCGAGGCGAACCTTGGCGCCCAGCACGCCGACAGCTTCCACCACGACTTGCACCCTGACCTGCGCGCCGACTACCTGCTGGCCAATCCCCCGTTCAACGACAGCGACTGGGGCGGCGAGCGCCTCCGCAAGGACGCCCGCTGGAAGTACGGGGTGCCGCCGGTAGGCAATGCAAACTTTGCCTGGGTCCAGCACTTCATCCACCACTTGGGGCCGCGGGGCATCGCGGGCTTCGTCCTGGCCAACGGGAGCATGTCGTCGAATCAGTCTGGCGAAGGGGAGATACGCAAGCACATCGTCGAGGCAGACCTCGTGGATTGCATAATTGCCCTACCGCCGCAGCTCTTCTACGGGACGCAGATCCCTGCATGCCTGTGGTTCATAGCGCGCGACAGGTCGGGGAAACCGACTCGGGGCGGGGCGCCTCTTCGGGACCGAAGAAACGAGACGCTGTTCATCGACGCTCGCAAGCTCGGCATCATGGTCAGCCGCGTCCACCGCGAGTTCACCGACGCCGACATCGCCCGCATCGCTGGCGCCTACCAGGCCTGGCGCGGCGAGCGCGGCGCTGGCGAGTACGCAGACATCCCCGGTATTTGCGCTTCGGCAACCACTTCGGAGATCGCCGAGCATCAGTACATCCTCACGCCTGGCCGTTACGTCGGCGCGGCAGCCGAGGGGGAGGACGACGAGCCACTGAACGAGAAAATTGCTCGGCTTAAGAAGGATCTCTGCGAGGCATTTGACGAGGGCGACCGTCTGCAGGCACGCGTGCGTGCAGCTCTGGAGCTACTCGATGCGTGAGGAGTACGTTACTACTTTCGCCGGACTCATCCAACAGGGTGTTCTTCAGATCGGGGACGGATACCGAGCTAAGCTCCAGGAACTCGGCGGCAACGGCCCCCTCTTCTTGCGCGCTGGCCTTTTGACCGAGCGCGGGCTGGACTGGGCCCGCGCCGAGCGCTTCCATGAGGCGCTTGCAGCCAAGGTCGAATCAAAGCTCGGAAGACCAGGCGATACAATCATTACGACGAAGGGCAACAGCATCGGCCGCACTGGATACGTACCGGTGGACGCTCCGGCCTTTGTCTACTCACCACACCTGAGCTACTGGCGCAGCCTCGATCACCGCCAACTTGTGCCCGGATTCCTGCGCTATTGGGCACAAGGCCCCGAGTTGGTCACACAAGTGCGGGCGATGGCACATAGCACCGACATGGCGCCGTACTTGAGCCTCGTTGACCAGCGGCGCCTGCATATCTCCTTGCCGACACCAAGTAAACAGAACGCCATTGCCGAGGTGCTCGGCACGCTCGACGACAAGATCGATCTCAATTCGGTTGTGTCGAAAAGGGCGGATCAGTTGTGGCAGTTGCATTTGGAGTCGACGATCGGCTCTTGGGATGTCAACGGCGACAGTCTTCCAGCCGGGTGGCACAGTACCCCTCTGTCGTCATTGGCTCGCTTTGTGAACGGGCGAAACTTCACGAAGGATGCGACAGGTAGTGGACGGATGGCTGTAAGGATCGCGGAGCTCAATAGCGGGCCGGGTGGATCTACCGTCTACAACGATATCGACGTACCCGATGAGCATGTTGCTCACCCGGGAGACCTCCTGTTCGCGTGGTCTGGCTCGCTCACGGTGCGCCGATGGTTCCGGCCAGAGGCAATCGTGAATCAACACATTTTCAAAGTGATTCCTGCCTCGCGCTTTGCTACGTGGTTTGTGCATGGGCATCTGCTCCGACTCCTACCGTGGTACCGGCAGGTCGCCGCTGGCAAGGCTACGACGATGGGCCATATCCAGCGCTACCACCTTGACGAGCCGGTGCTCGTGCCGGATGAGCAGACGCTCACGCGGCTCGACGCGGTATGTCGACCGCTATGGGAACTTGCACTTGCTGCCGAACGGGAGAGCTTGGTCCTTGCCGAACTGCGGGACACGCTGCTGCCGAAGTTGCTCATGGGCGAGCTGCGGGTGGGGGACGTCGAGAAGCTGGCATCAGCGTCATGACTATCGGGACTGGCATCAGCGAGAGCGTCGCCGAGGAGGCGCTCCTCGAGTGGTTCTCCGCGCTCGGCTATGAAGTGCTCCACGGACCTGATATTGCGCCAGGCACTCCCGTGACAGAGCGTGACGACTACCGGGACGTCGTGCTCGCCGGGCGGCTGCGGGAGGCGGTGCGCCGGCTGAACCCTGAGCTACCGATAGCAGCCCTTGAGGAGGCTGTCCGGAAGGTGCTTCGTCCGGACTCGGCTGCAACCGTCCTGAATAACCGCCGGCTCCACCGGATGCTTGTCGATGGGGTCGAGGTTGAGGTGCCCGTCGAAGGTAGCGGTGTGAGGGGGAGGCGCGTGCGGCTGGTCGACTTCGCCGACGCTTCGGCGAACGACTGGCTCGCCGTCAACCAGTTCACGGTGCAGGGTCCGCGCCAGCTCAGACGGCCCGATGTGGTCGTCTTCCTGAATGGGCTACCGCTTGCGCTCGTCGAACTCAAGGACCCAGCCGACGAGGACGCCACGATACAAACCGCGTTCCATCAGATCGAGACCTACAAGGGTGAGTTTGGCATCCCAGCCATCTTCGACTACAACGATGTGCTGGTTGTCTCAGACGGATCGGAGGCCCGGCTGGGCTCGGTGACCGCGCCGTGGGAGTGGTTCTTGCCCTGGCGGACGATTGAGGGTGAGGAGCTGGCCTCGCCGCTCCTGATCCAGCTTGAGGTCCTCACCCGCGGGGTCTTCGACCGCGAACGATTCCTCGATCTGCTCCAGTCGTTCATTGTCTTTGAAGACGATGGTGGCAAGATCGCGAAGAAGCTCGCGGCCTACCATCAGTTCCACGCCACCCGCCGGGCGGTCGAGACCACACTGGAGGCATCCAGTCCCGAGGGAGACCGCCGGGGCGGCGTGGTCTGGCACACCCAGGGCGCCGGTAAGAGCTTGACCATGGCCTTCTTCGCCGGGAAGCTGATTCGCGAACCGGGCATGGCGAACCCCACGATCGTCGTGCTCACCGATCGGATCGACCTGGATGACCAGCTCTTCGGGGTCTTCTCCCGCTGCCAGGAGCTTCTGCGCCAAGCCCCAGTGCAAGCCACCGACAGCGCGCACCTCCGAGACCAGTTGAACCGGCCGGCCGGCGGTGTGGTCTTCACCACAATCCAAAAGTTCCTGCCAGAAGAGAAGGGCGACCGCTTCCCGACCCTGTCCGACCGGCGCAACATCGTGGTGCTGGCCGACGAAGCACACCGCAGCCAGTACGACTTCATTGATGGCTTCGCCAAGCACATGCGCGATGCCCTGCCCAACGCCACCTTTGTGGGGTTCACCGGAACGCCGATCGAGCTGGACGACCGGGACACCCGGGCGGTGTTCGGCGACTACATCAGCATCTATGACGTGCAACGCGCGGTGGAGGACCGCGCGACCGTCCCGATCTACTACGAGAGCCGCCTGGCGAAGCTCGATCTCAAGCCCGAAGAGAAGCCGCGCCTAGACGAGGGGTTCGAGGAGATCACGGAGGGAGAGGAGGAATCCCGGCGTGAGCGGCTGAAGACGAAGTGGGCCGCGCTTGAGTCGGTCGTCGGGACCCAGCGGCGGTTGGGGCTGATTGCCAAGGACCTGGTCGAGCACTTCGAGGGCCGGTTGGCGACCATGGATGGCAAGGCGATGGTGGTCTGCATGAGCCGGCGGATCTGCGTCGACCTGTACAACGAGATCGTGAAGCTCCGCCCAGAATGGCACTCGGACGAGGACGAACGCGGGTCGCTCAAGGTCGTCATGACGGGTTCGGCCTCGGACCCTTCGCTGTGGCAGCCGCACATCCGCAACAAGCCGAGGCGAGAGCGGCTGGCCCAGCGGTTCAAGGACGCGGCCGATCCGTTCCGGATCGTGATCGTTCGCGACATGTGGCTCACCGGGTTCGACGCCCCGAGCTTGCACACCATGTATGTGGACAAGCCCATGCGGGGCCACGGGCTGATGCAGGCCATCGCCAGAGTCAACCGGGTGTTCCGCGACAAGCCGGGCGGCCTGGTCGTCGACTACCTCGGCCTAGCGGACAGTCTCAAGCAGGCCCTCGCCGTCTACTCCCAGAGCGGCGGCAAGGGCCGCGCGGTGATCGACCAATCTGAAGCGATCGCCAAGATGCTCGAGCTGTATGAGATCTGCCAGGACCTGTTCCATGGCTTCGACTACTCGAAGTTCCTGTCAGGCACCGCTTCCCAGCGGATGAGCCTGCTGCCCTACGCCGAGCAGCACATCCTGGAGCAGGAAGACGGCAAGGACCGGCTGATCCAGGCCGTGCTGCAGCTGTCCAAGGCCTTCGCCCTAGCGGTTCCGAGCGACGAGGCCATGGCCATCCGCGACGAGGTGGCGTTCTTCCAAACCGTCAAGGCAGGGTTGGTGAAGGCCACGCTCACGCGAGAGCGCCCCCAAGAGGAGCTTGACCACGCCATCCGCCAGATCATCGCAGGGGCCATCGCGCCCGAGGGCGTGGTCGACATCTTCGCTGCCGCTGGTCTGGCGAAGCCCGAGATCTCCCTGCTCTCCGAGGAGTTCCTGGCCGAGGTGCGGGAGATGCCGCAGCGCAACCTGGCTGTGGAGGTCTTGGAGCGGCTGCTCAACGACGAGGTGAAGGCACGAGCCCGCAAGAACCTGGTCCAGTCACGCGCCTTCTCCGAGATGCTCGAGGGAACCATTCAGCGCTACCAGAACCGCGCCGTCACCACCGCCCAGGTGATCGAAGAGCTGATCCAGCTCGCTCGGGAGCTGCGCGAGGTCGAGACTCGTGGGGAGGAACTCGGCTTGTCTTCCCAGGAGGTCGCCTTCTACGACGCGCTGGCCGCCAACGAGAGCGCCGGCCAGGTGCTTGGCGACGAGGCCCTCCGGATCATCGCCAGGGAGGTCGCGGAGGTCGTTCGAAAGAACACGACCATCGACTGGACGGTGCGGGAAAGCGCCAGGGCCAACCTGCGCCGCCTCGTCCGCCGGGTCCTCAATCAACGCGGCTACCCGCCCGACAAGCGAGAAGCAGCGACGCAGACCGTGCTAGAGCAGGCCCAACTCTTTGGATTTGAGATCGTGAGTCGGTAGCAGCGCTCTGTCAGATATGCGCCTCAAGCTAACGCGGATTTCCACGCAACTGGTTCGGCGCAAGGTTCAGGCGAACTCGTAGCGCGGGGTGCGGCTGTGACGGCGTGGTAGCCGGGCAGCCGGGCGCGCAGGGCGCCCAAGGCGGCCAGTTCACTTGTGCGGGCGTGTGTGAACCCCGGCCCCATCGCGTTGTGGTGATCTGGCTGCCATATGGCAGGTTTACGACATGCGCCGCGAAGCCGCCGGTGCCCGTTCGCGCCTGGATCATGGCGTGATCGACAGCTTTACCCCTGTCTGTCCTGCGCTGAGCCGGGCAATACGGCCCTCTCCTCATGGTGTCTCGCATCGAGACCAAATCACATCAATGCGGTTCAGCAGCTGGATAGCCCACGATCACATGCCGGGGACAGCCCGTGCCGTGACGCGTCGTACGAGGTCAGGGCATCGATGGCCCGGCTGCTCGCCTGATGATCACCACAGAAGGTTGCGCCGAACAACCTGCGTGGAAATCGGCGCTAACGGTGCCCTTCAAGGCCGCGTCGGTATGCGGACCGGGCGTTGCCAACGCTCGCGGATGGCTTTCAGAGCGAGCCTGTGCATCCTGTCGACATCCTCCATGAGCCGAGAGGTGAGGGTCGGGTCATCGGGGTGGTACTGCGGTGCGAGCCGTGGGATGGCGTGAGCTGCCGCGATCCTCGTTTCCTTCAGCCGCTCGTACCACGATTCGGCAGTCCGTCCGTCTTCGGGCCACAGAGCTACAGCCGCCGGGCCGATCCAAGACCTGTGGTCAGGATCGCCAACTGCGACCTCGACGGCCTTCCAGTAGGACAAATATGCGAGGACACGGCTCGCAGAGGACAAAGCCTCCCGGACAAGCGCCAGACACAGGGAGAGTTCTTCGCTCGTTTCGGCTACCTCAACCGTGTTTGGGGCGGGGTAGATCGTTGGCTTTATCCGGGCTTGTTGGAGCAGTGGTGGGTCGAGTTCCCCGTTGAATCCCGAGGCAATCGCCGAGTACACGGCCACGCCGAAGCCGAACTCGAACGAGAGCGCCGACAAGAAGCGCTCCACCGCGAAGCGCTCTTCGTCGTAGTTATCCCAATCGTTGATCGGAACGGTCACCACGGGAAGGAAGTCATCGGACCCAGGATGCCAAGTAAAACTTCGACCCTCGAACGAGATTGTGAATGGCTCCCTCGCTGCCGTGGCCTCCTGTAGTCGCTCGATCCACGGCTTCTGACCAGGAGCCGTATCACGCTCGGGGTAGACGCGGAAGTCCAACGGCGAGTCGACCGCAACCTGGTACCAGCCGATCCTGACCTCCTCTGAGGCCATACTTCTCTCTCTCTCTCTCCAGACGGCGACGTGCCTGGAACCTGGTCAGGTTGGGGGTGGTGTGGTGCCGACCGCGTCGCGGCCAGCGCCGTTTCACCTGGGTGGTGGCCATGTACGAGCTGGCGTCACTTACGTCCGAGGGGAGAGGAGGCATGAATGACCCTCAGCCAAGCCCTCCTCGACCGTTCACTTCGTTGAATCAACCTCGGTTCCCCAGCGATCTCGTTGAGTCGGCGCATCACCGCATTGCGCGCCAATGACTCCTTGACAAAGGGCATCATGCGCTTCTGCTCAGGATCATGTGAGACGAACGCTGCCTCGTAGCGCCTGTAGGGGGTCAGGTCAAGTTGCCCAGCCTGCGCCTCGGCCGTCGAATCGGCGTGCTGCGAGAGGAGCTCGAGCGGCTCATCGCGAACGCAGCGCGTACCACCCGATGACTCCCGCCTTGGTGCCGCTTGCGGCACCAAGAAGTGTGTCTCCTGCTATTTCGTTGGTCGCGTCGACGTTGAGGTCGTGGTCTCGACGTGCCCGGTTGCGTGTGGAGATCGTGTTCGGTGTCGGCGCCGTGGGACCGGTGCGCGTTGCTGTGTTGTTCGGTGTCGGGGTCGGCTCCGTGGTGAGTTGCGGTGGGGCAGGCGGACTCGGCTGCGGCATATCCCTTCGCCACGGCTCGGTGGCATGGAACCGTTCGGCCTCAGCAGGGCGGGCTCAATCATGTGAATCGCCCTGGGTCTTGTGGAGGCTCTAAGGTGCCCTGGGGCGATTCAGTGATGCTCGAGCCGGCGCCTATTTCGCCGTTTCCAGCTGCGCGAGGTCGCGCTGCGCGTAGCGGTTGTGCCAGAACTCTTCCTCGAAGACGGTGTGGATGCACTCTTGCACCGGGTTCGTGCCGTTCTCGAGCACGTCGACCGGTCGTGTGAAGTCGGCCGCCGCAGCCGTTGCGAGATAGTCGCGAAAGCGCGTGGCGCGATCCGCGCGCACGGCAAGGGCTTCCGAGACAGACGGCGTCAGGTCGTAATCGAGGCCGGGCCACGGGAAGTCGACGGAGCCGCTGTTCGGCAACCCGATCGGGTGGAAGCCTCCGCCGAGGATCGGCGCCGTGAACCACTTGTCCATGGCGAAGACCAGATGTCGCAGCGTCTGGACGAAAGACCACTCGTCGTTGACCGACTCGTGTAGTTCGTCTTCGGAGAGAGCTTGCGCCCGAGTGATCGTCTTCGCCCACTCGTCTTCGAGTGCCGCCCACGCCGCGCGCATGCCCTCCGGGTCGGAAGGACGGAGCATCGCGCGAAGCGGGTACCACGGGTCGCGCTCGTTCACGTATGCCGTGACGTCGACACCGTTGATGACGACCTTGTCGATCAGCGCGTCGATGTCGACGTTGACGAGCCAGGAGTGGCTGATCTTCGCGTCGGTGAGGTTGACGTCGCGAAAGCGGGCGCCGCTGAGATCGGCGCCCCAGAACACCGCTCCCGCAAGATCCCCCTCGAACTCTTCCGGCATGCTGCCTCCCGTCGCGACGCGGTTCAGCGTGCAGCTTCCACCTGTCTGTGGGGCGATGGCAATGAGGCCCGGCTCGAACCGCGTGAGCCTCATCGCTCGCCTCGGTGGTGCGTGCTCGCTTTCGATCAGCACTCGACGATCAGGTGGAATGAACCGTCGATCGCGGTGACCGGACGCTAGGCTGGCATACACGCCGAGGCGGTCCTGCTGGCGCTGCGCGAAGCTGGGCCCGGCCAGACCCGGAGACGCTTCGCGCCACCTGCGTGGTCGGGTACCCACGACCCGGCACCATAGGCACGGCGCTGTGCGAGCTGGAGGCGGCCGGGCTGGTGGTCCGCCGCACGGCGCCGCCCGCAAGCTGACCAAAGCGGCGGCTTCTGCGGCGGGAGGTTGACAGAGGGTGTCATACCCGTCTCCGGTCTGGATCGGGGTCGGTCGTGACCAGGCGCTGGAGGTCGGCCATGGCCACCTCGAAGTCGATGCGATCCCGGGTCCGGAATCGGCGGAAGAACAGATCGGGGACCCGGGTGTGCCTGGCCCGGGACTGGAAGATGGCGTCCTGGACCTGCCTGGCGAAGGTGAGCAGTTGCGCCGCGGCCTGGGGGCGCGGCTCGTGACCGGTGCTTCGGATGCGGGTCTCCATCATGGTCATGAGTCGCTCGCGCTCGACGGCGGCGTCCCGCTGTGCCCGATAGGTCTCCAGCGCCAACAGCAAGATGCCCAGCGAGGGGACGTACCAGCGGAGCAGAAGCTCGGGGACCGTGAGGCCGGCAGGCCAGGCGACCAGCAGGCCCAGGCCGGACCAGGCGCCGACGCCGGTGAGGAGGGCCCGCGAGTAGCGGCGGCGGATGCGCGCGCCCCATCCGAGGTTCTGCTGCTGGCAGCCCAGAACGTCGTAGGGTCTGGGCACGGCCGGGACGATGTAGTAATCGAGCAGGCGCGCCTCCGGACGGCGGTACTGCCGGCTGAGATGGCTGACCTCCTGCCCGCCGAGCGGCTCTCCCGCGGCCACAGGGTTCCATGGCAGTTCCAGGAGCTCCACGTCGAACATCTCCTGGAGGACCGCGGCGCGGCGCAGCTCGTTCCTGCCCCAGGCGGCCAGGCCGGCACCGTAGGCGATCGCCCACAGCCCGCCGAGGATCGTGATCGGCGTGGCGGTCACCGACGCGAACGCGGCCACCACACCCGACGCCGCCACGGCTACCGAGACGCCGAGCTGCAGGACGGCGAGCCGCTGCGCCCGGGCATGGGCCACGGAGACGGCACAGAGCAGACGGATCAGCCTGGGCTGGTTCTGGCGTTCTCCAAGCGATGACATCGAAGCTTTCACCCCCGCCGTGGTCGAGTAGTCTGCCTTGCGGCGAGCGCCCTGTACGCGGTTTGATACCCCATCGACGCCCTCTGTCTCCACCCGTACGGTTGGCCCGTCAGCCTTCTCCGGCGGATGCATGGGAGGTGCTGCCATCCCGATGCCTGTCGAGTCAAGGGACGACCTCGGCTCCTCGTTCGACGAGAAAGTGGCGAAGGCGCTGCGGGAATGGGCCGCGGGCCTGGGTGGAAGGGTTGCCCTTCCCAGCAGTCCGTGGCGCCGGGAGGGGCAGCACACCGGAGCGGTGCTCGTGGCGATCGTCCTGGACGCTCCGAACCCGCCCAAGGGGAAGATGATCGTCAAGGTCTGCCCGCCGGGGCACCATGTCGAGGAGGCGGCAGACCACCTCCTCGCCGTTGCGGAGTCGCCGCCACCCTTCGCCGCGCGACATCTTGTCGAGCAGCTCTATCCTCGGTATCCCGTCGGGGACGATCGGTTCCTGATTTTCCAGGGCATCGCCGGCGACAGCCTGGTCGACTGCCAGCCGGTGAGCCACCCGGAGCTTCCCGCCGAGGCGCTCGTCGCCGTCTGTGGCCAGGTGGCACGCGCACTCCTGAACGAATGGAACCAAGCGAACTCGAACGTCCGTCGAGGAACGGTGCAGGCCGGGACCTACCTCCAGGCAGAGCTGGCCGAGGCGCTCGAAGCGGGCCGATCGGCTCGGCGGTGGGCCGACGCCGTCGGTGGGCTGACTCCTGGGACCAGCTGGGTCATCACGGCCGAGGACCATGCGCTTGGCCCGATGCCGAACCCGTACCGGCTCGTCGCCGGAGACCCGGTGGTGGACCGACGGATCGACTACCTGTACGGACGCTCGCACGGCGACCTGCACACCGACAACGTGCTGATTCCCTGGCAGCGGCCGAGACGGCCACAGCCGGCCGCGTTCTGGCTGATCGACCTGGCCGGGTACCGCTCCGACGCGCCGCTCACCCGCGACCCGGTGGCCCTGCTGCTGTCCGTAATCGCACGGGAGATGCCTCCCAAGCCCGCAGACCAGCAGGCGCTGCTGGACTTCGTGGTGACCCCCCACAAGCAGCCACCGTTGAGCATCACGCGGCAGGGAAAGGCGGTGTGGGCGGTCTACGAGCCCGGCCCGCGGTTCGCCGGTCGGTGGCTCGACGAGTGGCGAGATCAATACCTCCTGTCGCTCCTGGCCACCGCCCTGCTCTACACCTCCTTCGAGAACATCGGGCCGGACGGACGCTGGTGGTGCTTCCGCCTGGCGGCCCGCGCAGGCCGGGAGTTCCTGACGCGCCGGAACGTCGACCCACCTCCGTCCACCTCGCCAATCTATGTCCAACGGCCCTCCGCCAACCCGCTCGCCGTGCCGCTCGCGGTCACCGCACACGACGCCGATCCGGGGCCGCCGGCGTCGACCGAGCGCCACGACCCGCCGGTTGCGGCGGCGCCGACGACCAACCCCGGTCCACCCGACGCCGCCGCACCGCCTGACCCAGCAGCGCCCTCGGAGCCCTCGGACCTGTCAGAGGTCCGTGACATCCTGAGTCAGCTTTGTCCCGACCCTGTGTGCATCGACAGGTTGCTGCGTCGCCTTCCGACGCCCATGCCAGCGCTACCCACCTTCGAGGACGTCCGCGACGTCTGGTCGGCGATCCTGCAGGAGGCCAGTCCCATGGCAGTGATCCGCATCCTCGACATCGTCGCCAACGAGCAGGAGTTCGCCCACCGGCCGGACCTCGTCCGCGCCGCGCGACGATGCCAACGGCGGTGGAGACCGGACCTCGAGACGGTCCGGCAGCTCGCCGACAGCTATCACGCGACGCTGGCCACGGCCGTCCTCGAGCAGGACCGCTGGACCGATGACGCCGAGTGGATCGCCAACACCATCTCACTCAACCAGGCGTTGCGGACCCTCGCCACCGGCGTGGAGACGCTGCTGGGATCGCTGGCGAGCGGCCAGGGTCAGGACCACGACGACGACCCGCAGGCGCTCCAGGACCTGCTCAGCGAGAGCCGCGAGATGCTGGATGCGCTGCGGGAGGAGGAGACCTCCCCGAGCCGACGGCAGGAGTTCCTGGAGGAGCTGCAGCGCCTGGACGAGGAGCTGGCTGTCCAACTCGACAGCCTCGCGACGCTGTGCCGGTAGCACCGGAACAGCGCGGTGACGCCCGCTCACCTCCGGGAACCAGACGATCCGGGACATGCCAAGGCCCAAGCCGACCTCGTCGCCCTGCTGGGCAGGATCAAGCAGTCGCTGCGGGACAGCCATCGGTACTGGGCGAACCGGAACCCGAGATCCCCACTCAAGCCGTCGCCGACCTGGAGCGCGACCTGCTGAAGCTGGAACGAGTCCTGGAGGCGCTCCCGTTCCCCAGAGATCAGGCGCCAGAGGTCCTGAAACCGCTGCTGGCGGACAGGAAAATCCGGAGCCTCGTCACCAGGTCGGCGGTCGCGCTGACCGTCTATGTCGATTTCCGGAAGAGCTTGACGAGGGAGGCCCCGAAGCAACCTGATCCTTACTGGCTGCTCGGGAAGAGCGCGACCGGCGTGCAGGCACTGAAGGAGGTTCGCGGGAGCCTGGGACCGCTCAAGCAGTCGATCGAGCGGCTGACGCCTGGGATCCCTTGATCCGCGGGCTGGCGTACAGTTATGGGTCGAGTCCTGTTCGCCTCGTGGCCACGTGGTCGCCCGTCCCCATCACCCAGAAAGGCAGGCGCCGCCAGCGCACCGCCCAGCAATGCGTCCAGGCGTTTCTTGTCCCCCCACAGCTCCTAAGGCAGGCGCGGCAGGCGGGGATCGTGGCTGCCGGGTTTGTGCGCTGGCTCGCACCCTAGCGGAGTACCCTGACTGTCAATGGCCATTGATTTCTCCCCGGAGGCGGCCATCCAAGGTCCCCACTGGTGGCCGTCGGGTTCCCCGGTGATGGCCATGGTTGTCCCCACTGGTGGCCAGGTTTCTCCCCACCCCGTGGTCAGGTCAGTGGCCTCACCCCCTTGCCGGCGGTCGCCTCGGCCAGGCGGAAGGAGTCGCCCTGGGTGACCACCACGTGGGCGTGGTGCAGCAGCCGGTCCACGGTGGCGGTGGCCAGGGTCTTGGGCATGAGCTCCTCGAATCCGGCCGGGTGCAGGTTGCTGGAGACGGCCAGGGAGCGGTGCTCGTAGGCGGCATCGACCAGGCGGTAGAAGCCCTCGGCGGCATCAGGGCTGACCGGCAGCAGACCGATGTCGTCGACCACGATCAGGTCGGCGGTGATGATCCGCTTGATGGCCTTGGCGACCGAGTCGTCGGCGCGGTGGCGGCGCACCAGCGCACCAAGGTCCTCGATGCCAAACCAGGCCACCAGCAGGCCGTGGTCGATGGCGTGCTGACCCAGCGCCTCGCACCAGTGGCTCTTGCCGGTGCCGCTGGGGCCGCAGATGCACAGGTTCTCGCGGCGGCTGATCCACTCCAGGGTGCGCAGCGCCTGCTGGGTGGGTCGGGGGATGGAGCTTGCCTGCTCGTCCCAGGCGTCGAAAGTCTTGCCAGCGGGGAATCCGGCGCGGCGTCGACGGTTGCGGACGGTAGCAACGTCGCGGCCGTGGGCTTCCTCGGCAAGCAGCACGCGCAGCAGCTCGGCGGGGTCCCAGCGTTGCGCCCGGGCGGTGGGGACGACCTCGGCGGCGGCCGTTCGCAGATACGGCAGGCGCAGCCGGCGGGCCAGCGTGGTCGCCTCCTGGAGTGGATCACCGGCTGGGGCGGCGACTTGGGCTGGGGCTGGGCGGCGGGTGGGGCTCACCGTGGGCCTCCGGTGGGGCTGCCGGGCTCGAGTTGGAGGCCGAGCTGGGCCCAGCCGGCGGTGCCCGGCTGCAGGCTGTGCGTCTCGCCGGCGCCCCGTGGGCTGCTGTCACCGTCACCGTTACCGCGGTGTGGATGCTGGCGCTGGTGGTCCAGGATCGCGGTCAGGTCGCCGTCGTCGAAGCGGCCGGCCAGCGCCGCGGTCCCAAGCGCCTGGTCCACCACGGCAGCCCCATGCAGCTTGGCCAGCATGCTCGCCTCGGCCATCTTGGCGCGCAGCTTCGGCGTGCCGGCCGCGGCCGCCTCCAGCAGCCACTGCCCGGCACCCTGGCCGATCGCAAGGAACACGGCCTCCTCGGCCCGGCGTGCGCGGGGTTGGCGGTCCAGCGCGCCCGGCGGGCGGGGCGGGTAGTGCTCGTCGTCGATCTGGGGCCGGCCCGGGGCCGAACGTGCGTGCCGGGCGACCTCGACCGGCCCGTCCGACCCCACGTGGGTCACGATGACCTCCTCGCCGGCCAGGCGGACCCAGACCCGCTCGTCGATCAGCCCGTGGGGCACCGAGTAGCGCACCCCACCGAAACTGATGGTGGAGTCCCACATCACCTTGCGGGTCTGCCCGAACACCGTGGTGAACGGCACGTCGGGCACACGGTGCAGCCGCGTCCGCTCCTCGGCCAGCAGCGCCATCGGCGCACGGCCGGTCTCCCGGTGCGCCCTGGCGTTGACCAGCCCGCAGAACCCCGCGCACGCCTGCTCCAGCTCCGCGAAGCTCCGATAGGCAGGACGGAGGTTGACCTGGGTGGGGACCAGGTCCCGCTTGGCCAGCCGCACGGTCGCCTCCGCCCCGCCCTTGGACTCCGGGTCGGCCGGCACACACGTGGCGATCGTGATCCCATAGTGACGGCTGGCCGCCACCACCAGCGGGTGACGCACCGCGATCCCGGCGACGTGCTCGGTGGTGATCGTCTTCTCGTTGTCGGTCAACCCATAGGTCGGCACCCCACCCAGCCGCCGCACGGTCTGATCCAGGCATGCCAACACCGTCGGCAGGGTCCGATCGATGGTCGCCAGCACCACCCGAAACCGCGACCACGCCAGCCACGCACACCACAACAGCGTCTGCTGGCCCGCGACCCGAGGGCCCTGACCCCAATCCCACTGCAACCACAGACCCGGCTCGGGGATCCACGGCCGGTACACCCGCCGGTTGCCCGCCCGCCACGCCCGCTTGGCCACCGCCACCGCCCGCCGGGTGGTCCGCTCCGAGCCCTGGTAGCCCATCGCCAGCAGCTTGCCGTGGGCCACGTCCGCGCCGATCTGCCCGGCCGAGCGCTCCACCCACTCCTCGATCTTGACCAGGAACGGATCGGTCAGCCGCTCGGCCCGCATCCGCTCCACCAAACGTCCCTCATCGCGCAGCGCCACATAGCGCGCCACGGTGTGATGGTCACAGCCGGCCAGCTTGGCCGCCGCGCGAAAGCTGCCGGTCAGGTCGTAGGCCTCCAAGATCTCCATGACTTCCTCCGGTGTCCGCAACGTCTCCCCCCTGAAGCCCTGGACAGTGGCTTCAAGGCACTCGGCCTGGCCGGGGAGAAACATGACCGCCAGTGGGGAATCACCTGGCCATCAGCGGGGAGATCCTTGGCCGCCTATGGGAAGTTTCCCGTGGCCGCTGACACCTGACTTCCTCCGTGCGAGAAGGACCGGCCCACCGCTGTGCGGGCCTGCGTCTCCACAGGTCGCCGCGGACCGTCCGGGGGCGAACTTATAGGTGTTCTCGCAGGCGGTTGAGGCTCGAGGAGTTGCTAGCGAACCCGGCCGTCCGAGGCAGTACCACTCGGCACGTCCTGCAAGCGCTAGCCCGCCAGGTTCGCCATGGCCCCGCATGGCGTCACCGCCATCCTGACCGTCCCACGCATACCACCAGCCGTAAGTGCCGCAGTCCGCTCGTTCCCTCCGACCGAGCCTCTATCATGGTCAGGTGCCTCGTCATCACCTTGTCCCCCAGATGCTGCTGCGGCCCTTCGCAGACGACAACCAGAAGCTTGTGATGGTGTCGCGTGACGATCCAGGCCAGGTCACGCTCACCAGGGTCCGCACCGCGTGCGCGGAGGTCGGCTTCTACACCATTCCCACCGATGATGTGGCGGCTAGCCACCAAGCGGGGCACGACCCGGAGGCCGTGGAGAAGCTTCTCTCCCAGATCGAGGGATCTACCGCTCCGATCCTCGCTGGCATGGTCCAGGGTCGATTTCCGCCATCTGATGAGGAACGGTTCCGGGTCTCCCTGTTCATCGCCATGCAGATCAGTCGCGGATGGCGGTTCCGGCACGACGTGAATGCACTGGCCACGCTGGCCGCGCGGCAGCATCTGCCGGCGCTGGTCACCGATGAGCGCATCCGGCGATACCTACGCCAGCGGGGCAAGGCCAGTGACCCGAAGGCTGTGGGGGAGTTTCGTCGCCGCATCCTGGCCGAAGACGCCTTCACAGTGCACATGACCCAGCCATTCGCGGTGCAGCAGGCGCTTCAGTTCGCCATCGAAACCTTCCAGCCCCTGCTGTACTTCCGCACCTGGCGTCTGCTGCGCTTCAAGAAACCTCTATTGCTGACCAGCGACAACCCGGTCGGACTCTGGACCGCAGCAACAGACGAGCAACAGCCGTCACATGGCGTCGGCACTGCTCAGGCTATCTTCCTGCCGTTGGGCCGACAGACCGCCTTGGCGCTGGTGCACCGTGGAAGCGATGCTGTCGCCACGCCCGGCCCTGTCCGCGCACGCATCATCAACCTGGCCGTTGCCAGCGGGGCAGAGCGCTGGATATTCCACCACCCTTCTGACCAGCCGCTCGACCAACTTCAGCTTCCTCCACGGGAAGACGTCGTCGACGAGACGATCAGTGTTACCCGCGATGGCAACAAGATACGCGAACTACACCGCCTGACGAAGCGGAGCCGTCGGCCGCCCCAGCACTGACACACGAGTGTGACCTCTTCCGTGTCAGCAAACGGTGGGGAAGCGCTGTGCTACCCGCCGTTTCCCCAGGTCGCCGCCAACCGTCGAGGGCGAGGTCATGCGTTCACTTGCCGGTTCCCCGCAGCTACATATTGAAGCTCCTGTCCGAGCCCTACACTGGAGGTTGGTGGGAGTTCTTAGCCTGGATCCACCGCGTCGCCTTGGATGGTGGTAACCCGATTATGAGAAAGGCCCTCTGAGCAGGGAGAATGGCGTTGCTCAGACGCCCATCGTCCCGATCAGGAGGGCACTTTCTCGATGCCATCGTCCCACAGTCCTGCTAGGAGCGCCGGTATTGCGTCGCCGCCGCGCCAATGGCCGGGCCGTCTCGACCTTGGTGATCAGTCCTGTGTGAGGGTGCAAGCAAGGTCCTGGTAAGGCCCTTCGCCCTAAATGAGGCTTCTTGTTGTCCTCGGGCAAGGAGCCACAGCAGTCTTGGATGCTCTTCCACCTTCGCCATTCGACGCCCTGGAGACCTGCTTTCGACTGCTGAGCACCGGTCCGGCGTGCCTTGCGCTGGACGGTCGCCAACTGGGGCACGGCCTACCGGCGCGTCGGATTCCCCTCATTGAGCTGCGCGTGCTGCTCCAGCATCCCGCGGCGACCAGCGACCTCCAGCGCGCCGTCCTCGAAGAGTTGGTTCACCTGGCCTCTCAACAGCGCGGCAGGTGGATCGTCGGCGTGGCCGGGGTGCTGCTGCCTGGGCTGCGCCAGATCGTCGCTTCGGTAGCCGTTGGCCGTCGGGCCGCCGGTCACGTCGAAGCAGACCTGCTGGAACTGATCCGCGACGCGATCGCCCACTGGCCGTCTGGGGCCTCGCAGCTCGCCCTGAGCGTTCTCCAGTTCAGGCCCGGCCAGCCAGCACCCCCGAGGCCGAGGGCGTGCGGCCGGCCGCTTGGGGTATGAGCGATCCTGCAGGCCGACCGACGATCTCGCCGCTGGGCGATATCGCCAGCAGCACCCCCGCCGCCGAGATCGCTAGGCTGCTCGACGCGCTCCGCAACCCGCCGGGGCCATCGCTACGCGACCTTCCAGGTGGGGAGCACGGCCCGGCGGCCCAGGAGCTACGACGCCAGACCCGGTCGCTGCCGACCAGCGCGCCGCACGCCAGCGTCCACCAAACGCTTCAGCTCTTGGGCACCCGTCCATCGGTGGATCCGCAGGCGTACGGGTCGGGCCGGCGCCGGCTGGGCGCGCTCATGTCGCAGCGAGCGGTCGAGGAGGACTGGATCGCGCGGCTGCAAGCACGCGGCGGGCATCTGAGCCGACCTGGCGACACCGAGGCCAGCAAGGCCGTGGATGGCGACATCCAACTGCGCAAGCAGCGGCTTCGGCGGCTCATCGGCCTCGAACGGCATGCAGAGCGGATCGTGGAGGAGCACGAGCGCCGCCACCGGGTGCTGTGCGACTGGCAGTTCGACCACTTCCAGCAACTCGTCCAAGCCCGCTGGCACGCACGGGCGTTGCTGGACTGCCAGGAACGGGCGCTGGACGAGGTCGCGGCGACGCCACCGCCCTACCTGCTCGCCGAGCTCGGCGCCCCGCCACGGCCACTCGAGGCCCGTCAGGTCTGGCGGCAAGGAGCCCTGGGGATCCTGCGGTTACGCAAGGACTTCGGCATCCAGGACCCCGACCAAGCCCTCGGCCACCCCTCCATCGGTGCCCTGCACCGGCTGCGTCGCAGCCGAGTCGAGGTCCTTATCGACCAGACCCGCCAGCTCATCCACCAGCCCCCGGAGCCGCTCTCCGTGAGGGAACCTTTCAACGTCCCCGACCTCGGCCTCCCATGACTGCCGTCTACCTCACCGCCAGCCAGGTCGCCGAGCGGCTCCAGGTCTCGGTGAGCTGGGTCTACAAGCACAAGCACCTGCTGGGCGCGGTGCGGGTCGGGGAGCGGTTGTGGCGATTCCCCGAGCAGCAGCTCACCGCGCACCTCGCCAGTGGATCACCGGCGGTTCGGCGGCGCGCACGGCGGCAGCCAGACAGCGAAGGCGGCGCCCGCAAGTGGCGCCTCACATAGTCGTGGGTTCTCCTCCCTGACTTCCGCAGAATGTGGGCACACGGGGTGCCCGGAAATGGCGGTTGAGCTGGGGTTTTGGGCGCGCTGGGGTTGAGGGGTCGTGTTACTACGCGGCTGGTGGGCGGGGTGACTACTGGTCGGCGGGGGTGAAGT
>WNFU01004901.1_pt1 | contig 25265 bp, 22 predicted proteins | sample 5400121 | NCBI WGS metagenome assembly WNFU01 (sample SAMN13153360, study PRJNA577476) | soil metagenome | isolation source: 100 cm soil or saprolite under grassland replicate 1 | place: USA:California | collected 2016-06-15 | reverse complement strand
GAAGAACATCGAAATTTACATTTGAAAATCTACAGCCGTCTTGAGAACCCCTTCGTCACCGGCATCCTTGAAGCGTATTGGGAGGCCTATGAGTCAGTGGGGTTAAATGTTTTTGCAGGCGGCTATGAGTATTTGGAAGAAGTTTGGCACTATCACCAGGACATGGTGGAAGCGATTTGTAATGGTAATTTTGAGGCCGGCTATCAGGCACTCGTCAAACATACCGACCTTTTGTATCACAGACCATAAATACACCGTCATTGCGAGCCCCGAGCCTTAAACGGCGAGTGGGCGAAGCAATCTCCGATCGACTAGGGGATTGCTTCGTCGCAGAGAACGCTCCTCGCAATGACACAACAACGAGGAGTATCATGGATAAAGTAGTCAACGATTTTTCAATTATTGTCGGAACCAAGAATGGGTCAGGCAGTTCCACAGCCAACAACACCATCCTGCGCGCGATCTTCAAGATGGGTATCCCTGTTTCGGGCAAGAACCTCTTCCCCTCCAATATTCAGGGCTTGCCCACATGGTACACGATCCGAGCCAACAAGGATGGTTTTATCGCCAGGCGCGAAGAGAATGAGATCGTGGTGGCCATGAACCCAGACTCGTTCACGCGGGATCTCGCCTCGGTTGTTTCCGGAGGGGCCTTATTCTACGCTGACGATATCAAGCAGCCCATCACCCGCGCGGACATTGCAGTGTATCCCATGCCTGTGAAACAAATTGTCCGCAGCGACCAGAGTATCCCAAGCGATTTCCGTGATCTGGTTGGAAACATGGTCTATGTGGGTATTCTTGCACAGATGATCGGGATTGATCTTGACAAGATCCAGGCTGCATTGAGTTTTCACTTCAAAGGCAAGCAGAAGCCGATTGACATGAACCTCAACACAGTCAGGGCTGGTGCGGAATGGGCAAAGACGAATCTCACAAAGAAGGATCCCTTCTGTCTTGAGCCAATGAATAAGACCGATGGCTTGATCATGTCAGATGGCAATACGGCTGGCGCAATCGGTTCTATATTTGGCGGCGTTCAATTTGCGGCATGGTATCCGATCACGCCCGCCTCGTCGCTGGCTGAGGCATTGAACGATTACTTCCCTCTGCTGCGCAAACGCGAAGATGGCAAGCACACGTATGCCGTGCTTCAGGCAGAAGATGAACTTGCTGCGATCGGTATGGCGATCGGTGCCGGATGGAGTGGACTTCGCGCGATGACATCCACCTCAGGTCCAGGCTTGAGTCTGATGACCGAATTCGCGGGTCTGGCTTATTACGCGGAAGTCCCGGTCGTTGTCTGGGATGTACAGCGGATTGGACCCAGCACCGGCTTACCCACTCGTACCTCCCAAGCCGATCTGACGTTCGTCAACTCCATGGGGCATGGGGATACGCAATCGGTCATTTTGTTACCCGGCAGCGTAGATGAATGTTTCGAGTTCGGCTGGCGCGCCTTTGACATCGCTGAACAATTGCAGGCTCCTGTGTTTGTACTAAGCGATCTCGACATGGGCATGAATCAATGGATGAGCAAACCATTTCAATACCCGGATAGGCCAATGCAGCGCGGCAAGGTACTCACAGAAAAGGACCTCGAAGAACTCAAGGGCAACTGGGGACGTTATCTCGATAAAGATGGTGATGGGATTGCTTACCGCACCTTCCCTGGCAATCGGCATCCGATGAGTTCCTATTTCACGCGCGGTACTGGTCATGATGAGTATGCCCGTTACACCGAAGATTCATCCGTGTGGCTCAAGAATATGGATCGTCTCAAACGGAAATATGAGACCGCACGCCAATATGTGCCTGCCCCGATCCTATACACAAAATCTGGCGCGACTGTAGGCGTGATCGGTTTTGGCTCCACGGAAGCTGCCATTCTTGAAGCTGTCTATCAACTTGAAACGGAGCAGGGTATCAGTGCAGATTTTCTGCGTGTCCGAGCTCTACCCTTCACGCAGGAAGTGACTGATTTCGTGAACAAATATGATCAGATCTTCATTGTGGAACAGAACCGTGATGGTCAACTGAATCAACTGCTTACCATTGAGTACCCAGATCAGGCGATACACTTTAAGTCCGTGGCGTTTGGAGATGGCATGCCTGCCTCCGCAAGGTGGGTACGTGAGGGCATTTTAGCAAAATACGCACAACCTGCTGAGCAGAGATAAAGCGAAAGGACTATTACCCCATGACTCAACCTCTTCCTATGGCTGGCGCGGCTGCAAACGTAAACCTTGCCGGTCTTGCAAAAAATGATTACCGCGGAAACCCAAGCACTCTATGCCAAGGCTGCGGACACAATTCGATCTCGAACCAGATCGTCAGCGCGTTGTATGAATTGAATATTGTGCCTGAAAATGTCATCAAATTCAGTGGCATCGGTTGTTCGAGCAAAAGTCCAACGTACTTCCTAAACCGTTCCTTTGGTTTTAACAGCCTGCACGGACGCATGCCATCTATCGCCACAGGCGCACTTTTTGGTGATATCACCCTCAAGGGCGTTGCTGTCTCCGGCGACGGCGATACAGCCAGCATTGGCATGGGCCAATTCAAGCATGTTGTCCGGCGCAATCTGAATATGGTGTACATTGTCGAGAACAACGGTGTCTACGGGCTCACCAAAGGTCAATTCTCTGCAACAGCGGAGAAAGGACTTTCTCTCAAGAAGCAGGGCGCCAATCAATACATGCCGGTTGATATTTGCATGGAAGCCCTTGCCTCCAACGCGACGTTTGTGGCGCGCTCCTTTGCTGGCAACGCGAAGCAAGTGAAGGAATTAATCAAAGCTGCCATGTCGCATAACGGCATCGCGGTGCTTGACATCATCAGCCCCTGTGTTACGTTCAATAATCAAGAGAATGCTTATCATTCTTATGCCTGGGGCAAGGATCATGAAGAGCCTCTGCATGATATCACTTATATCGCGCCGCGCAATGAGATCATCCTGGAAGAAGAGATGAAAGAAGGCGAGATCCGTGAGGTAAGTCTGCATGATGGTTCAGTTGTTATTCTGAAAAATCTGGATAAAGACTATAACCCGACGGATCGATTTGAAGCGCTGCGCGTGCTTGCTGAGGCGGAACAAAATAATTGGCTTGCTACGGGATTGATCTACATCGAAACTGGCAAACCGTCCCTGACGGAGATTTACAATCTGGTAGATACACCGCTCAACCGCCTCGTAGAAACAGACCTGCGGCCGGCTCCCAATATGATTGACAAAGTCAATGCATTGATGTTTTGACCCCCTTCCGACTTCACCCCTGCCCCTCTCCTCTAAGGAGAGGGGTATTTCTTATGCTTGAAATCACCCCTTCCCTCCAAATTGATGAACGCGAATTACAGATTGACTTTATCCGCGCTTCGGGCCCCGGCGGACAAAACGTCAACAAGGTGGCGACCGCGGTGCAGCTGCGTTTTGATATCCACGCGGCAACATTGCCTGAAGAAGTCAAGACACGCCTGATTCATTTGGCTGGCAAGCGGATCACCAGCGAAGGCATATTATTGATTGAAGCCAAGCGCTTCCGTACCCAGGAACAAAACCGCGAAGATGCGATCCAACGATTTGTTGAGTTGGTGCGACGATCACTGGTGGCGCCAAAGGCACGCAAGAAGACAAAACCAACTGCGGCTTCTAAAGAGGAGCGGTTGAAAGAGAAAAAACGAAAAGGGGACATCAAGAAGTTGAGGCAGAGCAAGGATTGGTAAAAAGGAGTCCAACGACTCCAGTCGTTGCATTTCCAAAGTCTGGAGACTTTGGACTCCTCTTGTAGCCGTTATAATCCCCGCCTTATGAACAGAACAGTTGTGGGTATTCTTTGCGGCCTCGGTGCAGCCTCCATTTGGGGCGGCATGTATGTTGTCAGTAAAGTTGTATTGGAAATCATCCCTCCGTTTTCATTAGTAACACTTCGGCTTCTCCTGGGAGCAATCACTCTCGTGATCGTCCTCTTCATCCGTGGCTTTCCGAATATTTCGCGCAGACAAATCTGGCAAGTATTAGGCGTTGGCTTTGTAGGCTATGGAATTTCACTTAGCCTGCAATTTTTAGGAACGAAGTTATCCACCGCCGCGAATGGATCATTGGTCACATCCGCCACGCCTGCGTTTGTTTTGCTTTTTGCGTGGATATTCCTTGGAGAAAAAATCACAGCCCGCCGTCTCCTGGCTTTATTTCTGGCGACAATGGGTGTGATCGCCGTCATTGACCCGCGTTCTGCGCAATTGAATCCTGAGCTATTCCTGGGCAATCTATTGCTGATCGGCGCGGCTGTTACGTGGGCAACGTATTCCGTCCTTGTACGCAAGGTGACTCAGAATATAGATGTGTTGCTATTCCGCGGGCGCCTGGGAGTTGTCTACTTCCGGGGTTGGAGAGATCAGCCTCGGGGTTGTTGGAGGTGTCCTTTTCCTTGGCGTGATCTCTACTGCATTGGCGATGGTCCTCTGGAATACTGCGTTTGCTTATGTGGATGCAAGTCTGGCCTCTCTCACGTTCTTTGCACAACCCCTGGTTGGTACGTTTCTTGGATGGCTCTTTCTCAAAGAAAAGATCACACCTCTCTTTCTGCTTGGTGGTCTTTTGATCGGCATCGGTCTGGTGATTTCCAGTCGTGAACCACCATCTTGACACTTGACTATAAAATCCTTATACTGAAAAACAGCACGAATTAATACGGGGTCTATAAAATGAAAGTGATCAAACTCAAACAACATACCCGGCGAAAATATTAACAGGCATACTGGACGCCGCAGAAAAATCCAACTACATCCTGATATTGCTGCAAAACTGATTTGTGGAAAGTTAACTTTGTTTTTAAATTATAATCATCAGGCTTAGACGTATCGCAAGACAAGAAAGCAAGGGGTATCAAGAAGCACATCTCACCCACTCTTTAACGCGGAAGCCGATCGTAACTCAGGAAAGGAGGTGATTCGTACTCACCGAGATTCAACCTTTAGCTACTATCGTGTCTAAAAATTTAATGGAGAAAGAAGAGATGTTAAAAATAACCAAAATCATAACTATATTAGCGATGATGAGCTTACTGGTCGCCGCCTGTGGAGGAGCCACACAAACACCCGTAGCGACCCAACCACCTGCCACCGAAGCACCAGCAACTGAGATGCCAGCAACCGAGATGCCCGCGACAGAAATGCCGGCAACGGAAGCTCCGGCCGCAGGTGAAATTGACTGTAAGGGAGCACAATCTGGCGATGAGATCAGCATGCTCTATCAGTGGTCAGGTGTGGAGGAAGAGGCGCTCAATTCGGTGCTGCAGCCACTCGTGGATGCCTGCGGGATTGTGCTCAAACCCGAGTCTACGCGTGACCAGGCCCTATTGGATACACGTGTACAGGCTGGCACACCGCCGGATGTGGCTTTCTGGCAGGTGGCGCAACTGGTGCAGTATCAGGATCAACTGAAGCCAATGGATACTCTCGGAGCAGATGCTGCAAGCTATGATGATTTCTTCGTGGCCCCCATGACCGTTGATGGAAAGTGGCTGGGTTTGCCGATCAAGGCCGACGTTAAGTCGATTATCTGGTACAGCCCGGCCAACTTTGAAGCGCTCGGTTATACGGTTCCCACCACCTGGGAGGAACTCGATGCGCTGGTCGAGAAAATGGTTGCCGATGGACAGGTGCCCTGGAGCATGGGCTTCGAGTCGGGCGATGCCACTGGCTGGACCGGGACCGACTTTGTTCAGGACATTATGCTGGTACAACAAGGTCCTGAGTTCGTCCTTGGCGTTTTGGATGGCAGCGTTTCTTACGATGACCCCGGCGTCAAGCAGGCGTACGAGACCTACGGCAAATGGGCAATGGACGAAAAGTACACTGTGGGTGGTGCTCAGGGCACGCTTTCAACTCCTTTCCTTGAGGCCATTTACAAGCCGTTCGCTGACCCGCCGGAAGCGATGATGGTGAAGCAATCGGGCTTCGCTGGCGGCGAAATTGCGAAGCAATTCCCCGACCTTAAGCAAGGCACCGACTATGACTTCTTTGTCGTGCCTGGGATCCAGGGTTTGCAGGGCGCTGTCGAGCCAATGATGGCCTTCGCCGATACGCCAGCAGTCCAGGCACTCGTCGCTTATCTTTCCTCTGCACAGGGAGGCGCCAATTGGGCTGCCGCGACCTTTGGTCTTTCACCGAACAAGGGCGCATCCGGCAACTACACCGACCCGGCGCTGCAGAAGCTTGGTGAGGCGATTGCATCCACCAAGGGCTTTACGACCGACATCGGCGACACGATCCCCGGTGGCTTTGGCTCTGCCGAGTTCAAGGGACTCTCAGAATATGTCAATGGCGGTGACCTGGACGCCATCCTGGCGGACTTGGCTGCCAAACAAGCGGAAGGGCTAAACAAGTAAATCAGGACCAAATTGGGGATGTCTCTGTTGAGACGTCCCCACTCTTTTCAAAAGAATCCTATGACATCGCAGAACACTCCAGAGATCAGGAGCCGGGGAGAAGTTGCCCCTTGGCTATATCCTCTGTCCACCCTGATGGTGATGTCATTTTTCGGTAATCTTTATACTTATTAGCAAGGAGGATGAGATGGCCACACCGCAGGATATTTCTAAACCTGCCACAACACCTGAAGTTGCTGTGCGAAGAAAACCGGTGAGAGCGTCCTCTGCCCCACCGGTCCCCGAAATCATGAAGCAGGGTGGGTTAGTTCCTTGGCTGTATCTCCTGCCCGCTCTGGTGGTGATGACATTTTTTATTGTCTATCCAATGGTCAACACCATTGGCCTGAGCTTCCTAAACAAGAATGGGACAGCATCAGCGGCAACAACCTGCCGCGAAGCACAACCCTGCTGGGGAGTCTTCGAGAATTACCGCTATGCTCTGACAGCCGAATTTAACACCAGCTCGCCAGGGGCGTTCTGGAATTCGTTCTGGAGTTCCTCTTACGGCAATACCATCAAATGGATCATCGTGATGGTCTTCGGAACCGTCTCGGTTGGGCTCGGGTTTGCAGTGCTGGCAGACCGCGTGCAATACGAGGCATTGGCAAAAGCCATCATATTTATGCCAATGGCCATTTCCTTCGTGGGTGCGGGCGTCATCTGGAAGTTTGTCTACGACTATGGCACATCACAAAACCAGATTGGTCTGTTGAACGCGATGATCACATCGCTGGGCGGACGCCCTGTTGCCTGGCTTTCCACTACGCCCATCAACACCTATATGATCGTCCTTGTAGGCATCTGGATCTGGTCGGGATTCTGCATGACCATCTTGGCTGCGGCGTTAAAATCTGTGCCTGATGAAATCCTGGAAGCTGCCCGGGTGGATGGCGCCACCGAATGGACGGTATTCTGGAGGATCATGGTACCCATCATCCTGCCAACCATCACGGTTGTTGTCACCACCATGGTGATCAACGTACTGAAACTCTTCGATCTTGTGTACGTAATGACCGGCGGTAATTTCCAGACGGACGTGATCGCCAACCGAATGTACACGGAAATGTATAAGAATTTCAACGTGGGTCGTGGTACCGCCGTGGCAGTGGTTCTCGTCCTGGCGATCATTCCGTTCATCTACTACAACGTCAGGCGATTTCTGGAGCAGGAGGCAATGCGATGAACAAGGAAAGGATCAACAAACTCCTCAACAAGCTGCCAACGCATCTGATCATCATCCTTACGATCATCATTTGGGTCGTTCCCACCCTGGGATTATTGGTCACTTCCCTGCGTCCCCCTGAAGCGGTAGGCAGCACAGGCTGGTGGACGGTATTTGCGGCCCGAAGCGTCGGCGGACCGTATGCAACCTATTGTGCAGAATGCCACGGCGCGGATGGAAAAGCAATCCCACAAGCAGATCTATCCAACCCAAACTTGATCGCCAAGTACCCGCGCTCCTTGCAGCTGCTGGCGCTGCTTCGCAAAGATATCAATGGACAACCTCACATGGGCGATAATCCCCTACCGAGCCCACAGGAGGCAGCAGATATTACGAACGATCTGCGGGGCCTGTCAGGGACGGGGGCATCCGCCGGAAAATTCACCTTCAACAATTACATTGATGCACTCGTGGGTTATCGCGGTAGAAGCACCTACACGGCCGACTGTGCAGCGGGAACACAACCACCGGATATTAAATGCAATCTTAGCGACATCCTCAACCCGCGCGGCATGGGTCGAGCCTTTATCAACAGCTTGCTTGTAACCCTGCCTGCCACACTCCTGCCGATCCTGTTTGCCGCGTTCGCCGGATATGCGTTTGCCTGGTTGGATTTCAAAGGACGCTTCCTGCTTTTTGCTCTTCTGGTTGGCTTGCAGGTTGTTCCGTTGCAGATGACCCTGGTTCCCATTTCACGGTTTTATGCACAGGTCGGCTTGAACGGTACTTTCCTCGGAGTATGGCTTTTCCATACCGGTTTCGGAATGCCTTATGCCATCTATCTGATGCGCAACTTCCTCGGAACTTTGCCGCGTGACTTGTTCGAGTCAGCTTACCTGGATGGCGCTTCCCATTGGACAGCTTTTCGGCAATTGGTGATTCCTCTGGCCATGCCAGCAATTGCATCACTGGGCATTTTCCAGTTCCTGTGGGTGTGGAATGACCTGCTGGTTTCGCTGGTTTTCCTCGGCGGCACCACACCGGTCATGACATATCAGATCAGCAACATGGTCACATCATTGGGCTCCGGGTGGCAGGTGCTGACCGCAGCAGCCTTCCTTTCCATGCTGCTGCCTATGATTGTGTTCTTTTCCTTACAGCGTTACTTTGTGCGTGGCATGTTGGCTGGCGCTGTAAAGGGGTAATTTTCGCGAAACCTATTGACAAGCGCAACCGATTTTGCTAAACTGTTAACGCGTGTTAATAACACGCGTTAATGAGTAAATCTCTCTTGTCAACTTTAAAACCAATGAGCAATAAACGTGTCACCAGTCAGGATGTGGCTGACCTGGCAGGAGTTTCTCGTACTACTGTCTCTTTCGTCTTGAATAACGTCAAAGGCATGAACATTTCGTCCGAAACCCGCCAGAAGGTCCTGGAAGCTGCTGAGAGTCTTAGCTATATTCCAGATGCCAGCGCACAGGCGCTCGCCAGCCGCCGCACCAAGGCAATCGGTCTGGTGATGACACGCAGCCCGCATCACATCGCGACCGATGCCTTTCTGCCACAGATTATCGGGGGACTTATGGACGTTGTAAAAGAACGCAAATTACGTCTCCTCATTGAATCAGTTGAAGTTGAACATCAGGATCGAGCCTACCTCGAGCTGGCGCGTGCCAAGCATATCGATGGCATGATCCTGCTTACCCCTCGCATAGATGATGCCGGTCTCAAGAAATTAGCAGAGGTGGATATTCCTACTGTGCTGATGGGTGAAATTGCGGGAACAGATCTTTATTCCGTCGATGTAGATAATCGTCTTGCCGCGCAAAATGCAGTCCAGTACTTGATCAAGCTTGGGCACACCAGGATTGCCTGCATCGCCAATGCGCCCCAAAACTTTACCTCCGCGTTTGATCGAATGCTTGGTTACAAGGACGCGCTCCTTTCCGCGGGTATCCAGTTTGATGATCGCCTGATCCGTTATGCAGATTTCGATCCACAAAGTGGTTACAAACAGATGAAATCTTTGCTTTCTGGTCGCCTCTTCACTGCCGTGTTTGTGGCCAGTGACAATGTTGCGATTGGGGCAAAAGCCGCGCTGCGCGAAGCAGGGTTACGTGCTCCAGAAGATATATCCATGATCGGCTTCGATGATATTCCATGGGCACAATATTCCGATCCTCCGCTCACAACCATTCGCTTGCCAGCTCAAGAGCTGGCTCGAACTGCTTGTGTGGTTCTGATGGATTTGTTGCAAGGCCAGGAACCACCCTCACGAAGACAGATCCTAGAGACAGAACTTATCATACGCAAGTCTTGTCGTAGTCTTTAACTTCAAAGGAGGTAAACGCCACAAATACACCACCCTCGGTCTTTCCATCATTGAGTTACTGGAAGATTACATCAAAATTTAAGAGGAGAAAGAAAGCATGAATAAGAAATCGCTGTTATGGTCATTGGTAAGCCTGATGGTCTTGGCTTCCATGATGCTGGCCTCTTGTGCGCCGGCTGCGACCGAAGCCCCTCCGGCCACCGCGGCACCTGCGACAGAAGCGCCCGCGACAGAGGCCCCAGCCACAGAAATGCCTGCCACGGAAGCACCGGCCACGGAAGCACCGGCAACGGAAGCACCCACCGCGGAATGCCCGGAAGGGTTTGATTTCGGCGAAGTCACCGGTGGACCTGCTGGTGGCTTCCTGGAGCGCGCTGTGGCTGGTGAATTCACAGGTACCACTGTGACCGTGGACGGCACACAGACCGAGCCCGATGATCAGAAGATGAAATGTGGATGGAAGGCCTTCGAAGAGGCCACTGGCATCACCGTTAACTACATTGGCAATAAGGAATTCGAGGCACGCATCTCGATCGCTGTGGATGCCGGGGAAGCTCCTGACATTGCCGACTTCCCCCAGCCGGGTTTGCTGCGCAGATTCGTCGAACAGGGTAAGATCATTGATGTCAATAGTTTCATCGACGCAGATTACCTAACCCAGACCTACAATCAGAGTTGGCTGGATATGGCAACCATGGAAAGTCCGGATGGCCCGATCTCGGCCGGTGTCTGGAACCGCTCCTTCGCCAAGAGCCTCGTCTGGTATGCAAAGGATGACTTCGAGGCTTCTGGCTATGAGGTCCCCCAGACCTGGGATGAGCTGGTCGCCCTCTCCGACCAGATTGTAGCCGATGGGGGCACCCCTTGGTGTGTCGGGATCGAATCCCAGGCAGCAACCGGCTGGCCAGCCACGGACTGGGTAGAAGATATCATGCTGCGCACCACCTCCCTGGAGAATTACGATGCCTGGGTCGCCGGCGACCTGAAATTCGACTCGCCCGAGGTGAGGAAAGCTTTTGAGACTATTGGGAACATCTGGTTCAAGGAAGGTTACGTGTATGGAGGCCGAGATCAGATCGTCACCACTTACTTCGGCGACTCTCCGGCTGGCCTATTCACCGACCCGCCCAACTGCTTCCTACACCGCCAGGCGAACTTCATCACCAGCTTCTTCCCACCCGAGGCTAAACCGAACGTGGACTACGGCGTCTTCTACCTGCCGCCCATTGATGATCAATATGGCAAGCCCTTCCTGGTGGCCGGCGACATTTACGCCCTGTTCAATGACAAACCAGAAGCGAAAGCGCTAATGGAGTACTTCTCCCTCCCCATGTCCGTTTCTGGCTTCCTCAACACCGGCGGCGCCTTTGCACTTCAAGAGACTGCCACCCCTGAGATATATAGCAGCGAGATGGATGCCAGTATCGCTGAATTGCTTGCTGGCGCCTCAGCTTTCCGTTTCGACGGCTCAGACTTGATGCCAGGCGAGGTTGGCGCTGGTTCCTTTTGGAAAGGCGCCACCGATTGGGCCTCCGGTTCTGCCGAACTGGATGCAGTGTTACCAGAAATCGACGCCTCCTGGCCCAAATAAACCGGTGCTCGATTTTAGTGGGCTGCCAGTCTGTAAGGGCTGGCAGCCTTATCATATAATTGTAGGCAGATTTCTATACACACCGGATGAGAAAGGAGCCTCCCTTGTCAACTATCGGGCAAACCTTAGAAAGTAAACCAAAATCTGGCAAGGTGATCGCTTGGATTCTACGCGTTGGCTTAGCCATTTTGATCCCACTGATCGCATTCTTTTTTTTGTATCAGGGCTTTCTCTTCCTGCGTGCGGGGGATGCACCGAAGTGGATCATCGCCTTGATCGCGATTGTTTGGGGCGTAGGAGGAGTAGCGATCCTCTATTACCTTTTTAACAGATTGGTAGAATCGCTTTCCCCGGAATGGACGGCACGCCTCCAACCGTTTGTTTTTGTGGGACCGGCGATCGCCATGTTGATCTGGTTCCTGGCCCTGCCAGCCCTGCGCACTTTTTACATCAGCCTGTTCGGCCGGAATGGACCACCAGCTCTGCCGATCACGATGCTATTTACTTCTCCTAATGAATACTTAACGGCAGTTGCAGCGCAGTTCACCGGTTTGTCAAACTATGTCGCGGTCTTTACCGATCGTCTAATGCTTGGGGCTCTCCGCAACAATATCCTTTTTTGGATTGGGATTGCCACACCGCTCACAGTGATTGCCGGATTACTCGTCGCTGTGTTGGCAGATCGCAGTAATTTCGAGCGCGCGGCCAAGTCCCTAATTTTCATGCCCATGGCTATTTCATTCGTGGGCGCCAGTGTGATCTGGAACTTCATTTATGAGGTCAGTCCGCCGGGTAGCCCACAGATCGGTCTGCTCAACGCGATTGTGGCAGCTTTTGGTGGGCAGCCACATGGATGGACAAACTATACAGCGATTGCTCCCTGGAACAACCTCTTCCTGGTCATCATTGTCGTTTGGCTTCAGACCGGGTATGCGATGGTGCTTTTCTCGGCCGCGATAAAAGGCATTCCGGAAGAAATTATTGAGGCGGCCCGTGTGGATGGCGCTACCGAAATCCAGGTCTTTTTCCGAATCATGATCCCTTATATCTTAGGGACGATCATTACCGTCACCACAACGGTCATTATCTTTACCTTGAAGATCTTTGATGTAGTTTGGGTGATGACAGGCGGACAGTTCGGCACGGATGTGATCGCCACACAGTTCTACCGGCAATCTTTTATCAACCGCAATTCCGGCTTTGGTTCGTCCATCGCCATTGTCCTACTCCTCGCCGTTATCCCGGTCATGATTTATAACCTACGCCAACTAAGAGATCACGAGGCATTTCGATGAAAAGCACCAACTCTTCAAAATTCACAAGAAGTCTTCTTGTGAATGGCATCCTTGCTCTAATTGTCCTCCTCTGGCTGATCCCTGTGATCGGTATATTTGCCTCCTCATTTCGCGAGCGGTTTGATATCCAGACTTCTCCCTGGTGGAATGTCCTGCCCCATCGCGACTGGGTTGCTACGAAGACAATCAACCCACGCGAACTCGGCCTGGATACGAAGGGCCCGATGACGGTGGAGGGAGTCACGGCGACATTCGAAGAAATGCGTGCTGGGGTTGAACAAGGAGCCACACGTTTGGTCTGGATCGGAACCCGGCCGATTGGCAAGATCCAAGTCCAGGAAAGAAAGTGGATAACCACAGCCAATCTCAACCTGGAAAATTATCGTCAGGTGCTGCTTGGAAAGACTGTGGAAATCAAGCACCCTGATGGAACGGTGGAAACTGTGCGCGGGGACGATTTTTCAGGTGCTCTGCTCAATAGCCTGACCGTGGCCATTCCCTCTACAATCATCCCAATCCTGATCGCCGCCTTTGCGGCCTACGGCTTTGCATGGATGAATTTTCCGGGCCGACGTTTTTGGTTCATTGTTGTTGTAGCGCTATTGGTTGTACCTTTGCAGATTGCCCTCGTACCGGTTCTAAGAGATTTTGCTGGTTTGGATCTCAACGGCACGTTTCTGGGGATTTGGCTGGCGCATACCGGCTTCGGTCTGCCTTTGGCTACCTATCTACTCTTTAATTACATCAGCGGACTCCCGCGCGAGACTCTGGAAGCTGCCTTCATCGATGGCGCTTCTCATTTCACAATCTTCACCCGCCTGATCTTGCCGCTGTCCATCCCAGCCTTAGCCTCATTCGCTATTTTCCAATTCCTCTGGGTCTGGAACGACTACCTGGTGGCTTTGATCATCCTGGGGCCTGATCCAAACGTACGTGTAGTGACGATGAAACTGGCGTCCATTGTCGGTGACCGTGGCCAGGATTGGCATTTGCTCACTGCAGGTGCTTTCGTCAGCATGCTTGTGCCACTCGTCGTCTTCTTCTCACTGCAACGCTACTTCGTACGCGGATTGCTGGCCGGCTCTGTAAAAGGTTGATTGTGCATTTGTGATCTCGAAGATCCTGAACTTCGATTGGGCCCTTTGGTTCTTTTGGATCATGGCTACAACCTTAGGTTGGCTATTAGGTGGTTTGCTCCTCCCCGGTCTGGCTTTCGTCACTTCGGGAATCCTAGTGGGCATCTTTCAGTGGTTGGTTTTGCAGAGTCGGATTACCCGTCCCTGGCGCTGGGTCGTTGCCACAAGTATCGGATGGCTGGTGGGATACCTGATCACGCTTTTTGTGCTGCCTCAGGAGCTTTTTGTTTTTGAGGGGGCAACCATAGGCTTGACAACCGGATTCGTCCAATGGACCCTCCTGCGCCGAGAAGTATATTGGGCAGGCTGGTGGATCATCTTCAGCATCATCGGCTGGACAACCGGTCTGACCTTGCTTCCCGGTGTTTTGCAGACAGGAACAATGGCAGGCGCTCTAACTGGATTGCCTCTCGAAATCTTGCTGCGAGACCGCAAGCCTAAAATAATCCCAAGCAGCTCCCCAATGTGAATTCTATGGAACCGACACTCTGGTATAAAGATGCTGTTTTCTATCAAATCTACGTTCGTGCGTTTCGCGACAGCAATGGCGACGGTCGGGGTGACATTCAGGGCTTGACTCAAAAACTGGATTATCTCGAGGATCTCGGCGTCGATTGCATCTGGCTCATGCCGATCTACCCATCACCTTTGAAGGATGATGGCTATGACATCGCAGACTATTACAACATTGCAGAAGCATTTGGCACCCTGGAAGACTTCAAATCCTTAATCAAGGCAGCCCATGCTCGTGAGATCCGCATCATTATGGATCTCGTGTTGAATCACAGCTCTGATCGGCACCCCTGGTTTCAAGCCTCACGCTCAGACCGCAACTCTCCCTACCGTGATTATTATGTATGGAGCGATACTGACCAAAAATATGAAGATGCGCGGATTATATTTGTCGATACAGAACCTTCCAACTGGTCTTGGGATGAAAAAGCTGGCCAATATTACTGGCATCGTTTCTACGCCAGCCAACCGGATTTGAACTACGATAATCCCAAAGTACAGCAGGAAATGTTCAACATTGCGCGGTTCTGGCTTGATCTTGGCATAGACGGTTTTCGCACGGATGCGGTTCCCTATCTGTTCGAGCGTGAAGGCACCAATTGCGAGAACTTACCCGAAACGCATGCCTATTTAAAGAAACTGCGCGCATTTATGGATGAAGGGTATCCGGGGCGGATTTTATTGTGCGAGGCAAACCAATGGCCAGAAGATGTGCGTCCTTACTTCGGCGAGGGAGATGAGTTCCACATGGGTTTTCATTTCCCGATCATGCCCCGTATTTTTATGGCTCTCAAGAAGGGACGCGCCGATGACATGATCGACATTCTAAACCGTACACCTGACATCCCAGACAGTTGTCAATGGTGTATCTTCCTGCGCAATCACGATGAGTTAACACTTGAGATGGTCACGCCCGAAGAGCGTCAGTGGATGTGGGAGCAATATGCGCCGGAGCCACGTATGCGCCTCAATCTGGGAATCCGCCGCAGGCTCGCTCCTCTGCTTGATAATGATGAGCGCAAGATACGGCTAGCCTATTCTCTATTATTTACATTGCCGGGCTCACCGATCCTTTATTACGGTGATGAAATTGGGATGGGAGATAACATTTGGCTGGAGGACCGGAACGGCGTCCGCACGCCCATGCAATGGGAATCCAAAGAAACGGCTGGCTTCTCTGAAACACGGGTTGAAGCACTTTATGCACCCGTGATTAACGATGAGGTGTACGCACCCCTACAGGTGAATGTCGAGGCGCAACAAGCAAAGCCGAATTCTTTACTCAATGTGATTCGAGCGATGATCGCGACAAGAAAACAGCATCCAGCGTTTGGGTGGGGAGAATTTGAATGGATAAACGTTGAAAGTGAAAACATCGAAAGTTTCCAACGAACCCATAAAGATGAATCAATTCTTGCTATTCATAACCTCAGCGATAAAACACAAAAGGTCACATATGAAATAAAAAAGCCAGTCAAATCGATGACTGACCTTCTGACTCAAGAAGAGTATTTTCCGGTAAAAGATAATATTGAAATTGAGTTGATGCCCTATCAATATCTCTGGTTGAAATAGGGAAGGCTATTCTCCTACGGTGTGCAGCAACGCCATATTAGGTGGCCGCACCGCGCCAACGGGGAAGCCACAGACTAATACAACCTGATCCCCTAACTGGACAACTTCCGAGCGCATGAGGGCCGTATCCACGTGATCGATCATTTCTTCGAGTGAATTGACGAACGGGACAAGCTGCGGACGTGCTCCCCATAGAAATGCCAAACGGTGATAGGTATCCCGTTCCGGTGTAAAGGCCATGATCGGCACCCGCGGCCGAATCTTCGACATCAACCAGGCGGTTTGTCCCCGTGTCGTAAAACAAGCGACGGCTGTCACGTTCCTATCGTTTGCCAAGACCTGTGCAGCGCGCGCCATCGAAGCAGCGTCACTATGTTCGAAGCCTTGCACATGTTGTTCCATACCCCATTCAAGGAAATGGGTTTCTGCTTCACAAACAATACGACTCATCATCTGAACGGACTCAACCGGATATTTTCCCGCAGCCGTTTCAGCAGAAAGCATCACCGCGTCTGTGCCATCGAAAACAGCGTTCGCCACGTCTGAGGCTTCGGCGCGGGTCGGCAATGGATTAGTAATCATCGATTCGAGCATCTGGGTGGCGGTGATCACCAGTTTGGCTCGACCATTGGCAACCCGAATAATATGTTTTTGCTGCACAGGGACGCGTTCGGGCGGAAGTTCAACACCAAGGTCGCCGCGCGCCACCATGACGCCATCGACAATCTCAAGGATTGCATCCAGGTTTTCCAACGCCTCGGGCTTTTCAAGTTTTGCAATGAGTAGCGGCAAGCGTTTGCCATTCGAAAATCGTTCCATCGCATAATGAACTTTACTGACATCGTCAGCGGTGCGCACAAAGGAGATGGCCACTGCATCCACGCCCTGCGAGATCCCAAAGGCAAGGTCAGCCACATCTTTTTCGGTGAACCCAGCGATGCGCAATTGGACTCCGGGCAGGTTAATTCCCTTATGAGAGGAAAGCAATCCGCCAACGAGAACCTTGGCTGTCAGGGCGTTGCGATCTTGCACAGAGACAACTTCCAAGGTGAGGCGGCCATCATCCAGCAGGAGCCGGTCCGAGGTCTGCACGGAATCGAAGAGTTGGCGAAAATCCACCGGGATCGCTTTGGTGCTGTTCTCCGGGGGCGTGGTTCTAGTGGCATACAGAGTGATCACTTCCCCGGGTGAAAGCTGGATAGCCTCAGGCAATTCTCCGACACGGATCTTGGGTCCCTGCAAATCCTGCAAAATTCCAACAGAGACGCCGACTTTTTCTGAGATCTTGCGAATGCGCGCGATACGCTCGGCGTGTTCGTCATGAGTGCCATGTGAAAAGTTTAGGCGCGCGACATTCACGCCAGCTCGTATGAGCTTCTCCAGCATTACTTCACTTTCGCTTGCGGGACCAATGGTGGCTACAATTTTTGCTTTACGATTCATCTGTTTATTCTTTCCGGTATCAACAGTTTGAAGTTCAAGGATAAAAAATCAAATACGAAAAATATAAGCATCCATAATCCCAATCGTAACTCAATATTATGGTAAAGGGAGTGACGCGCAATATCATTGGCATCCGCGTTCCAAATAAGAACTGCTTGGGGGTATGAAAAGAGGATCAGCATGAGCGGTAAAATCCAAAGCCATTGGCGATATTTTAGAGCGGGAAATAATAACGCCGCTGCCAGCATGTTTGCGATCAAAACCGTTAATATGCCAAAGCGTGTTGGATAAAGAAGCTCATTTAGACGCTGATTTTTAATCATAGGACGAAAGCCTGTGGCTGCATAGTAATAAATATTTGGATTAAAAATGACTTCCAAGTGCTTCAATGGCTCTTGAAGCGTATCGGCCCGAAAATGCCACAGAAATTTGATGTATAGGCCACGCCCATTTTCTTTTGCCCACTGGCGAAATTCATCCAACCGAGGGTCATTGAGGAATGCAAGATCATCCGTGTGAAGAGGCTTGCCGGACCGTTCCATCAACGCCCCAGAAATGGGCATTCCCTGCTCACGAAAGTAACTCAGGTATTCAGAATTCGGCAAGATGCGCAATCCCGTGGTCATCAAGAAAGGTACATACCAGCGATTTCCAGCTGTTGCCAGAATATTGCTTACAAGGAAAAGAAGCAATAATATACCACTCACCAACGCAGTTCGACTCCGGTAAGGCATCACAAAAATTAAGACCAGCAAAGCCAGGCCTGCCATCAAAAGAAGATAAGCATACGAATCGCGAGCCAATACCAAAAAACTACCAGATAATGAGAAAACAAGAATGGTGAACCCGTTCCAGTTTGTGATCAGCCAAATCCCTGCAGCTAAAAATAAGGCCAACAGAGACAGGGACACTGAATCACTTAAGATCAATGGATCCCAAATAATGATGTTTTGTGTGAGACTGAAGCCAAGGACTGTGATAAACGCAATGAATTTAAGAGCAAAATTCCGTAAAACAAGAGCAACAGATAAAGCAAGAATAATCCAAGCAACGATGGAGAAGCATAATTGAGTTTTAAAAATTAACTTAGGGTCATTGTGTAAAAGTTTGAAGAACAACGGTATGACAGGAGCGCGGTCAGCGATCCAAAATGAGGAGGAAAATAAAGGTTCGGAAGCGACTCGAAAGTAATCGGGCGTGTCGCCAAACGAGCGGGGAGAATGAATCCGTGTACTATATTGAATCCTCAGCCAAATATAACCAATACAAGATACCAGCATAAATATAACTAACAGAAAATGCGTTGGCTTGATTTGTTTCATAGATCTTCAGGAATAAATTGTAAATGGAGCAGAATAGATGTTTATTCAGGTTACTAAAGTGACCACTCAAACGAAGCCTGACGAAAATAGTTCGCCAGTTCTATAGCGCCTCTTCAGGGGAACGTAAGCCATACGTTAGGAACACATTTTGAGAACATAGACAAAGTCCAAAGGCATTGTAATATCCCTAAAGATAATGCAATGCTTTTGCCTGTTTTTCCAAATCTGCGCGGAAATCGGGATGAGCAATGTTGATCAATTGGCGTGCGCGCTCACGAATGGTTTTTCCATACAAGTCAGCTACCCCATACTCGGTGACAACATAACGCACATGGTTTCGGCTGGTCACAACTCCGGCGCCCAGCTTGAGCATGGCAGCAATTCGAGTGATAGGTGTTCCATCCCGCAGCGTGGTCGTGCTTGGTAACGCGATGATCGGTACGCCGCCTTTGGAGCGTGAGGCGCCATAGATGAAGTCAAGCTGACCGCCTACGCCACTGTAGAGCTTTGGTCCAATGCTGTCGGCACAGACTTGTCCCGTCAGATCCACTTCGATAGCAGAGTTGATGGCAACCATGCGCTCGTTCTGCGCGATCACAAACGGATCGTTGACGTACTCTGTACGGTGCATTTCGATCAGTGGATTATCGTCTGACCACTTGTAAAGTTCCTGCGTGCCAAGCATAAACCCGGCGATGATTTTTCCAGGATGCAACGATTTGCGGGCGTTGGTCAACACACCTTCATTCACCAGATCGATCACGCCATCGGAATACAACTCACTATGGACGCCCAGATCCTTTTTATGGCGCAAATACTTCAAAACTGCATCCGGGATGGCGCCAATGCCCAGTTGCATCGTCGCGCCATCGGGGATCAACTCTGCGATAAAGCCCGCGATCTTTTCAACCACTTCGGAGTTTCCTTCTTCCGACATCGGCATTTCAGGGATGGGATAGTTGACCGGAATGATATGGTGCAAGCGACTGACATGGATGAATGAATCGCCGAGTGTACGCGGCATCTGCTGGTTGACCTCGGCAATGATTACTTTCGCAGATTCAGCCGGTGTCTTGGTAAGACCCACTTCCACACCCAGACTGCAAAATCCGTGCTCATCCGGCGGGGAAACATGGATGATCGCTGCGTCGAGTGGAAGAGTGCCGCGTTTGAAGAGCAGCGGGAATTCTGAGAGCAGCACAGGCGTGAAATCCGCGCGGCCTTCCTGGACAGCCTTGCGAACATTGTGGCTGATAAACAGCGTGTTGACCCGCAGATGACCTTCCATATCAGGATTGACATAATCGGCAGGACCGATTGTCAGTGCCTGGCATATCTCCACATCCCGGAGATTCGGAGCGTATTCCACCAGCGCCGCGAGCGCTTTTTGGGGCACCGAAACATTACCCGTGAGAAAGATGCGCATCCCCGATTTGATGATTCGAACAGCTTCCTGTGCGGTCGTGATGCGCGACTGGTAAATACTATTCCAGTCCATCATGGGCTCCTTTGGAAAGCAGGGTGAGATGGACAAGTTCCCCATTGTGCGTGTTGACTGCTTTCTCAATTGCAGGATTTTGCATCATTGCCTGGGCTGCGCCCAAATGAGCGATTTCCGTAATATAAGGCATGGCCGCATTCACAAATGCATGCGTAGCAGTGCGCGCAACCACACCGGGCATATTGGGAACGCAATAATGGATCACACCTTCCTCTACATAGGTGGATTGATCATGAGTGGTGGGACGTGACGTTTCAGCACAACCACCCTGGTCGATGCTCACATCAATAAAGACGGAACGCGGCTTCATGGCACGCATCATTTCCCGCGTGATCAAAGTGGGAGTCCGCGCGCCTGAGATCAGCACCGCGCCGACCACAACATCAGCATAGGCAATGGCTTTCTCGATATTGCGCTTCGTTGACAGCATGGTGACAATCTGCGGGAAGCGAGAGTAAACACTCTGCAATCTATTGAAATCACTATCGATCACCGTCACATGTGCGCCCAGTCCCTGGAACGCAACGGTTGCGCACATACCAACTACACCTCCGCCCAAGATCACAACCTCGGCGGGTGGAACGCCAGGCACGCCCCCCGGCAATATCCCTTTTCCTCCCCAGTTGTTTTGAAGCAGGCGGGCGGCGATCGAGGCGGACATCCTTCCGCCGATCTGGCTGAACGGGCGCAGGACAGGCAAAGAACCATCTGCCGTTTCGATTTGCTCATACGCAATGGACGTGATTTTCTTTTGGAGCAAAACTTCGATCTTATCCTCACGCGCCGAGGCAAGATGAAGCAAGCCAGTGAGGTTCGTACCCGGACGGAGCCCTCGTGGGCCGCGCCACCTTCAACAACAAATCGGCGCGCACGAAAGCCTCTTCGGGAGAATAGACCAGCCGCGCCCCGGAAGTTTCAAACTCCCGGTCGTCAAACCCGGCGCCTATTCCTGCCTCATGCTCAACATAGACCTGATGTCCCTGTTGGGTCAGAATCTCCACTCCGGCGGGAGAAAGACCCACTCGTGACTCAAATGGACGTCTCTCTTTTGGAATACCAATGTTCATGGAGCCTCCTTGAAAAACTCTAAATAGACTCTAAGGGTTTTGTCCCTCGCTATACTTCGGGGATGCTCACCTGCACTGGCACGCAGGTGCAAGTGTCGCAAAAACCCTTAGGGTCTGCAATTTATTTCATATTCAACACTTCACGAATGGAGGGCAGTGCCCAATCAATCGTCTCTTTATCGATCACAAGCGGGGGCGCAAAACGGATCACATGATCATGCGTTTCTTTTGCAAGGATGCCCCTCTCCTGCATCGCTTCGCAGAATCGACGGGCGCCTTTGGCTTCTGGCTTTAATTCGACTCCGATCAAAAGACCTTTGCCGCGTACTTCCTTGACATGCGGGCTCGGGATCTCGGCTAATTGCTCCATAAAGTATTCGCCCAGTTCGCGGGAACGCTCTGCCAAATTTTCCTCTCGGATCACGCGTAGGGAGGCGCGTGCCACCGCAGCCGCGAGCGGATTACCACCGAAGGTTGATCCGTGTTCGCCAGGCTGGAACAAGCCAAGCAACTCTTGATCTGCTAACACAGCAGAGACGGGGTAAAAACCTCCGGCGAGGGCTTTACCGATGATCGTCACATCCGGGCGAACGTTTTCATGCTGCGCGGCGAACAGTTTTCCCGTCCGGCCGAGACCCGTTTGAATTTCATCCGCCATCAATAAAACATTATTCTTCTTGCAAATATCTGCAACCTTCTTCAGATAACCAGCAGGAGGGATGATGACTCCGCCTTCGCCTTGAATAGGCTCGAGCAACACGGCCGCGGTATTCGGCGTAATCGCTTTTTCAATAGCATTTGCATCCCCATAGGCAACGTTTACAAAGCCCGGTGTGAAAGGACCAAAGTCATCGCGATAGAGTGGCTCGCTGGAGAAGGTGACAATGGAAATCGTGCGCCCATGGAAGTTCCCCGCTGCGGTAATGATTTCTGCCTGGTGGCGCGGCACACCCTTGACTCGATATGCCCACTTGCGCGCCAGCTTGAGCGCCGTCTCCACAGCTTCTGCCCCGCTGTTCATCGGCAGAGACATTTCGTAACCGGTCATCTCGGAGAGTTCTTTGTAAAGCAGTGGTAACTGGTCATTGCGGAAAGCTCGTGAAGTCAGTGTGACCTTCTTCGCTTGTTCCACCAGCGCATTCAATATATGCGGATGGACATGTCCCTGATTGACAGCAGAATAAGCAGACAAACAATCGAGATATTTCTTGCCATCCACATCATAGACCCAGACGCCCTCCCCCCGTTCGATGACCACATCCAACGGATGATAATTATGCGCGCCGTATTGTTCTTCTAACGCAATATAATCTTTTGAATTCATAAATTCCTTTTATTTCTTGTGATCTCGGTGGTCGAGTGGGCTGAGCGTTTTTCTCAGCCCGTATCGAGACCATATATGATAAGCAAATATAACTTGTCACGGGTGGTTTCGACCGAAGGTTCAACCACCGAGGTTATTTACCCAACGCCAAACAACCGCGCCAAAATCGCCTTCTGGGCATAGATGCGGTTGTGCGCTTGCGGGAAGATCACCGAATGCGGACCATCTGCTACCTCATCAGTCAACTCGTGGTTGCGATGCGCGGGCAGGCAATGCATCACGATCACATCCTTATCCGCTCCGTTGACCAATTGAGAATTAACCTGATAGGGCGGGAAGACCTTCTCGCGCTTGGCGGTCTCTTCTTCCTGTCCCATCGAGGTCCAAGTATCCGTGTATATCACGTGCGCGCCTCTCACCGCTTCATGCGGATCACGCAGGAACGTCAATTTGCTGCCTGTTTCTTCTGAAATATCTTTTGCGACCCCAACTGCCTTGGCATTGAGGTCATAACCTTCGGGGCTTGCAATCGTAAAGTTCCAACACAGTTTCGCAGCGACATGCATCAGCGAGACCGCCACATTATTCCCATCCCCAACATACGAAACATTCAAGCCTTTGGCTTTGCCAAATTTCTCCTGAATTGTGAGCGCATCTGCCATGCCCTGACAGGGATGGTTGTAATCACTCAGCCCATTGACCACAGGGATCTCAGACCACTGCGCCAGTTGCAAGACATGCGCGTGTTCGAACACGCGCGCCATCAAAGCATGGACATAACCAGAAAGTACACGCGCAATATCGGCAATCGATTCGCGCTTGCCCAGGCCAATTTCGCTAGGCGAGAGATAAAGCGCGTCGCCCCCACAGTGACGCATGGCCATGTCAAACGAGACGCGCGTCCGCAGGCTGGGCTTCTGGAAGATCATGCCGAGAACTTTGCCTTTGAAGTAGGGAGGGTTGCCTTTCTTGAAATATTCTTCTTTTAATTTGATGGCTAGGTCGAGCAGGTCCTGCACTTCCCCCGAAGATAGATCAGATATGGCAAGAAAATGTTTCATGCAAACTCCTTGATGAAGATTGGGGGCGACCCTTCCATGCTATCCGCGACACAAAGAGACGCATTACTCTTTCAGGAAATGACCAGGTTTAGACCTCGACGGGTCGCTCCTACACGTTGTAGGATAAACTTAAGAAAGCAATAAAATTATATCTTGAACTATTGAAAATGACTTGTCCCAAGCATCATTGGTTCAATGTGACATCCGTCAAGGAATAAAGACAAAAATAGCGCCTTTTGCAGCGCTGTTAATCTTATCATGTTGTACTGGTTCTCTCCTCAAGCAGCTTTGAAGTGGATTATTTTAAATTCAATTTACGTCTGACAAATTGACGCACTTTCTCAGTAGTCTTCAATGCAGATTCTGCCGTTTCCGGTTTCAGCACTACTCCCGGGTAGCGTACAACCACTGCATATCTATCCAGTTCCTGAAGGTCATCCTTCAGCGATTTGAAAACTTCGTCCAAAGAAACACACAGCGCCAAAAGCGGCATTAAATCGTGCTTACGCTCAAAGTTAACCTGATTGTCCTGCAAATAAGCCTTGAGATATTTTTCTGCACATTGCTGGCAATGAAAGCATGCAGGTTCTGAGAGGGGATATTCTCCAGCATGCAGCAGTAAATCTGCGCTGTAGAAATCTGCTTCGGCTTTATCCACCCATTCTTTGGTCAGTTCGTTCATACAGTACTTTGCCTTTTTGGGTCACTTCGCGCAGGAACCAATCGCCAAGTTTCTTCCGTCGCTCAAGTGTTCGCCGCGAGCGGACGATCACATCCACACTGAATGTGAGGATTGGTAGCGACTTTGCAATCTCCACCATTGCCTCCATTTCATCTTCAGGAGTGTCCATCACCACGAGCAAGTCTACATCGCTCTCGGCGGTCGGCTTTCCATAAGCGTGTGAACCGAATAGAATGATCTGTTCGGGATTGAATCTCTGCACGATGTGCCGGGCAATGCTTTGGATGGCTTTCATTGAGACTGGCCTGCCTCGATGTTCCGATGGGATCTGAATTGCTGTCCGTTTGACCATATATTAATTATACGCTATGACGTAATTGATCTTTGACTTAGGTTGTTTTAGTACAACCAGTAACACCATACAAGAGCCGCTGTAGGTGCCGCATTATCCATCAAGAAATAAAGACAAAAACAGCGCCTTGCTCGGCGCTGTTAATCTTATCATGCTGTGTGCAGATGCTCTTTTATATCTCCTTCGAGGCGGTTAACCAGCTCCTCATCTGAAACAAATAAGACTACTGGTTGATCCCACACTTTGGCGTCGAATAATCCATAGAGTCGATTTAACAGGAGACCTTTACATCTCAGAAAGATAAACAATCCAGTTTTTCTTTTTTCCGTTCGTACGATATTTTTCCACTCAACGTGCATTGAATAGAAGAAAACCTTCAGATCTATCCCTTTATCCGAAGTGGAAATATCCGGAAACTTCCAAAGAACAAAAACTGCAAATACTGCCATTCCAGCTATCATCACGAGATAATAAA
>WNFU01003264.1_pt1 | contig 25273 bp, 20 predicted proteins | sample 5400121 | NCBI WGS metagenome assembly WNFU01 (sample SAMN13153360, study PRJNA577476) | soil metagenome | isolation source: 100 cm soil or saprolite under grassland replicate 1 | place: USA:California | collected 2016-06-15 | reverse complement strand
CTGCACCTCCGGTCGCCACGGCTGCACCCACACCGACCGCAGTGGCTGCGGCTTCGCCGGCGAACTCAAAGGGCCGCGTAACTGACAGGCCGGTCGCCGTGGCCACGGTATCGTTCAGCGTGCGAATACAGCTCTTGAGTGTGTCTACCGCGACGATCAGCATGTACGCGGTCAACACGATCCCACCGATTGCGAAGCCAGTGTAGGCAGCCGCATTGCGCAGCTCGGCGGCGGCGATGAGGCATGCTGCGACGATCCCCAGCAGCACGCTGCTCGACCAGCTCACCTGGAGCACGCTGAGCACCCGGCGGAGCAGCCCGGTCACGCCGCTGGCCGTCTGCTCGAAGAAGACGAACACCAGGCCGATTGGCAACCCGATCCACAGGGCGATCATGCAAAGCGAGAAGACCAGCTGGACCAGGGCATCGAGCACGGCGAGAATGGATGGCAGGATGCCGAGGAAGGTGCGGATCGCACCGCGCTGCATGTTCTGTACGGCCTGAGTGCGGTCGTTGCCGGCATCCATCTGGCTGACATCCTCATCGCGGGCATAGCCTGGCCCCGTCGGTGCTGCTTCGAAGAACAGGTCGGGGATGTCCTCGCTCGGGCCGCCACGGTCGGGGCAGTGGATATCCTCGGCATCCGCCCACAGCATCGCTGCCGCCAGATCGTCCATGCGCAGCCCGCCGAGCGTCTGGCGCGCCAATGTGCCACTGCCGCAGGGATTGGCCGGGTAGAGTGGGGTCGGCGCACGCATATCTCGTGCGGTAGCGCCGAAGATCGCGCCCGGCGCGATCGCACTCACTCCATCGAACAGTGCACTTCCAACGCTGCTGCGCAGCTGTTCGAGCTGCACGATCATCGGCCCGCTGAGCGACAGCAGCAGCGGCGCGAGCACCGTCCAGACGAGTGCATGCCGGATGTTCACCAATCTGGTGCGGCCGAACAGCGGGAGCAGCAGAAACGCCAGGCAGCCGACGATCACTGCCAGCGTGGCGAAGGGCAGAATCAGCGGATCGATGATCTGGACAAGCACCTGGTACGCGCTGCTGAAGGCAACCTCGACCAGCCACCAGCGGAAGGTGTCGAGCTGGTAGGCCAGGAGCAGCAGTGTGCGGTCAATTGACCATCCCAGCCCGGCCAGGCCGTACCAGAAGCTGTACATCGCGGCGTCAACGCAGCCGCCGGGATCCTGAACGCCACACGCGGCCCAGCTCACACACGGCCAGAGCGCCAGCAGGGGCACAAACAGCCCAAGCAGTGCCTGGCAGCATCGGCGCTGACTACATGTATGCACACGGGCATGGCGTGTCATGACCGCCTCCAGCGCAGTTGCAGGACGACAACAGCGACAATCGCTGCGCACAGTCCCGCCAGGAGCAGCACGCCAGGCCAGAGCGACGCGCTGGCCGTTGCGACCGGCGCGTCCGACGTGGCGCCGCCGGCTGGGCCGGTGGTCGGGATCGTCGCCGGTGTGATTGAGGCGAGCGCGGTCCCGCGCGCCAACGGCGCAGTTGGTAACACCGCCACTGAGCCACCGGCGTTCGCGGGCACACCAGTGTCCGGCGCGATCATCGTCGCCGAGTCGGGGATGACCATCCCGTCAGCCTCGCTACGCAGGTCCAGGTGTGTGGGCGGCTCGCTCAGCAGCAAGGCAATTCCCTGCACATCGTTCCCGAGCTGGTACAGCCGTGTGCCGCTTGGCAGCGCACCTTCCACTGCAACTCGAACCGCGTTTTCGGTCAGTCCCGCGAAGGACGCGATCCCCTGGGCATCGGTCCTGGCGCGAGCCAACTCTCGGCCACCAGTCTCATCGCGCACGATGACCGTGACACCGGCGATCCCTACACCATTCACGTCGCGCAGCCTGACAATCAGATCGGGTGGATCCTGGGATTGTGAGGTTGCCACAGCTCCAGGGCCGATGAACAACCAGCAGATCAGGCTGATGATGAGTGCGCGCATACGTTCCTCACGAGCGGGCCGTCCGAAAGCCGCGGATGCGCGGCGCGTAGTAGGCCGATTCAAAGACGTTGTAGTCCACTCGCACGCCGAGATCCGGATTCGCCGCATGGACCATATCCCATTTGCCGTCGCCGTTCAGGTCGCCGACCAGTATGCCAACGTGATCGATCCGCCCGCGACCCAGAATATCGAAGAAGATCAGATCGCCAGGCTGAAGCTCACCAGGTGTTGCCGGACGCATATTCGGCCACTGACCGCCGGTACCTTGTGGAATGACAATCCCGATCTGTCCGTAGCTCCAGCTCGCCAGGCCTGAGCAGTCGAACGCTTCTGGTCCTTTGGCACCCCAGATGTAACGCTTGCCGACCTGGTTGAGGACGATCTGAATGAGCCGGCTCGCTCCCGGCGGCGCGGCGACCCACAGAACCACGTTTCGGCCCCAGGCGACATAGCGGCTGTCTTCCCACGATGTGATCACGCCGGGGTCGTTGCAGGGAGGACCGATGCCCCGCAGCGAGCCATCGGTCCACTGCACCGTGAACGCATGCGATTCCTGCTCGTGCAGATCGGTGTTCGGCAGCGGAGTCGTGGTTGGAGCAGCCTCTGGCGCTGGAATTGTCGTTGGAGTCCCTGGCCCGACCGTCGATGTGGGTAGGTTCGGGATGTATGCTGGATCAGCATCGAAGACGATTTCAACGGTTGCGGGCGTGCCGGGCGGCGCGAGGATCGGAATCGTCACCGTGCTCTCGCCGGGTGGAATGCGATCCGGCGGCGGACGCATCCCAGAGACTTCGAGTGACAGTGCGCTCATCCCCCAGCGCGCATCGGTGACCCGCGCCCCGCTCGACGTGCGAATCTCACGCAGGCGCACTCGCTCGGCATAGTTGATCGGGACCCGGTCGACCGTGTGATTGAGCCAGGTGATCCGCACGAAGTAGAGCTGCTGAGTGCCTGGTGTGACGCCTGCTCGATCCGCGAGTGGACCTGCCGAGGCATCGACAGTCACGTGGAATGCTCCCACCTCCACCCGCTGTCCGAGCAGAAACGTGGTCCCGCGAATAGCGTAGGGCGTGGGCGAGGGGAAAGGCGGCCCACCAAGTGATGCATACTCCTGCTCCCAGATTTCGTAGTAGGTGACATCGTACTCCACCGGGCCGGATGGAATCGCAGTCGGCCGTGCCTGCTGCGATTTGATCGGGCCGGCGGTACCGTAGAGCAGTGGCGTCGGGCTTGGACATGCCCAGCGCGCCTGGCGTGAGACGGTCAGTCCGCCGGCGCCGCAGGCCAGCAGCAGCACAGCGATGAAGACGAGGGCCACACTTAACGGCCAGCGGTGGATGGTGGATGGTGATCGCATCACGACCCTCCTCCAGGTGTCGGCGTCGGTGGAAGTGTGGGTGTTGGGTATTGCCCAGCCGGTATGAGCGCATTCAATTCCAGCGAGCGCACCACAACCTGGTTGCCGCTCTCGATCCAGGCCAGCCAGGTCATGCGGCTGTTGAGCGCTTGGGCTGCCGCAGTGTCATGGGCCTGGATCGACCCGACGATCAATGGGTCGGGGAGCGCGTGCCAGGTGCCGCTGCCCGGTACACTCCAACTGGCATAGTGTGTGTTGGCTGCGGATGTCCACTGCGCAGCCCCGCAGCAGGTCCAGATCGCCGCCAGCCGATCTGCCACCGGGTCGTAGGCTGGGGCGACGAAATCCTGGTGGCCAATCCGATCAGGGTCGCCAGGATGATACGCAATCGTCTCAACGTTCTCCCACGTCTGTCCTTCTCGAGCGCCTCATCGCGAGGAAGATCAAACGCACGGGTCTGGATGGTCCACTCGCTGTCGTCTATGAGAGGTTTTGTGAGAATCGTCAGCTGGCGACTCTGCGGCGCGAGCAGTGCACTGGTGATCCCGACCGCGTAGGTGTCCGGCCCGCTTCCGGCGAGCACGATGCTGCCGGACCATCCTGGCGCAGCAAGCCTCTGGGCGGGAAGCCAATCCTGCTCGGGTCGTTTGACAATCGTCGTTGCATTGCCGATGTAGGTGTTGCCACGTCGGGTAAAACAGTTCGCCAGAACGACGACATACCCATCATCGTTGGTCGCCATGTCCAGGACATTCCAGCAGTTTGTCGCGATCTGTTGCGGCGGAGCCCAGCTCGCGCCGTAGTCGGTACTCGTGCTTACCCACAGATCGGGCGTGGTGCGCCAGGTGCCGTCATCGTTGAGTATGCGGTCGCTCGCGCCCCAGGCTGCGTACACGGTCCTATCGCCAATCACCCCTACGGCCACACTTCCGAAGCGATCCATACCGGTGCTGGACTCGCCGATGTCTACCTGCTGTGCGACACCCCACTGCTCTGTCTGGGGATTGTAGACCCGCACATAGGCGTGGATCGGGGTGCCCCACGAGCGCTGGATCACCCCTATGACCGGCCATCCCTCGGTCGGATGCACGGCCAGATCCAGCGCGTAGACCGAGCCAGGCAAGTGCAAAGTGGTCTGTTCGTCGCTGCCGCCGACCCAACGGCGCGGTTCCATTGTCGGGTAGGGTGGTGGAGGAGGCACCGGTGTCGGCCATGGCGCCTGCGTCTCGCCAGGACGCGGCGGGCAGCGTGGATAGGGGGTAGTGGTCGGAAGCGTGGTCGCCGGCGGTGTCCCGGGCAGGACCGTGCCAAGTGGCGCCGCGGTCAACGCTCCCGCTGGAGTAACCGTGACCGCACGAGGAGTGGGATAGAGGTCTGGCCAACAGCCACTCACCTGCGCCGTTGCCTGCGCCTCGGCATAGGTCGGGACGGCTGCGCAGCCGGTTAACGCGACCAATACGAGGCTCAACAGGCCCAGGAGCCCATAGCGCTGGCCAGTCGGATGCCTTTCAGCGCCCATGGATCACCTCAAGTGGAGGGGGCCGGATGGGCAGAGAAGCTGTCGCAGCACACTGTAAGAGCCAGCGCGGGAAGGGCACCATGGTCATGGTGAGTTCGCCGCCGATCTGCGCAAGTGTCGTGGCGACCCAGCGCGCCTGGGGGGATTCGGACTGGGCGAATTCAGGTACATTGGATTCAATCTGCAAGCGCACCGCCTCTGGCGCGTCGAGATCGAGTGTGATAGCGATATAGCTCGGAGCATTCGGCTCCGCGGCGAGCACTGCCAATACCACACTGTCAAGAAGGATCTCGGCAACCTCCCACGAAACCGCGACGTGCGGCGCCACCTCGGCCAGGACCAAGGTGACTGAGTCATCCGAACGCGGCACCGACTCGAGCAGCACCCGTAACTCGCGGCAGAAGCGCCGGAGTTCGGCGTCGAGCTGCCGCATCGTGCTGCACGGTGGGCGAACCAGCGCAATTAAGAGGCGCTTGCCGGCTTCGGCGGCGTTGTAGAGGCGGGGGAATAACTCCGATCCCTCGCCACCCAGTCGCTGACGGACCAGGCGCTCGTGCTCCTGGCCCACCCGATCCAGCCAGTCGGCGAGATTAGTCAGCGCAATCCGATCATGCAGCATAATGTCCTCGCTCGATCAGCAGTTCAGCTACAGAGACACGACGCCTGGGCCTGCCGCTCAAACCAGACCTGGCCGGCAGTCATGTCCAGCAGGAGTTGTAGTTGTGTGCGTAAGGCCGTCGCAGCAGTCGCCGGGTCGCTCACGATCACCGGGTAGGGCACCAGGGAACGGACATGCCAGGCGTCGCTAGGTTTTGGGCTGATGAGCAAGGCACGTGCGGACAGTCGTCCCAACCAGGCAGCACAAAGAACTGGCGTGCTCAGCCGATCGAGGACGACAACCCAGGCATCGACCGCTACCTGCGGCTCCAGCGCCGGGAGATCGCACGGCCAGACGGTCGCGCCCACGTGCATCAGCACCATTCGTCAGGCCGATCGCTCACGTGCGTTGTACGTGGCGAGACCAATGATCACATCCATCGCACCGCTCCCTCAGTTGCTGCCTATGCACAGCGTAACCGAGGATAGCGGTCGTGGATCACCCAACTTGCGCACAGGTCGGTGGCCTGAGTACTATGCCGAGGCCGTCTGATATAGTACTTTTGGTGCACCTGGACCAGGACTCGAGAGCTATATGGCACTGCGGTGGCATCGATCGTGGTGGTATGCCCGACCGAAACCACATCCAGCTCAGCCCGACAATCGCTCCAGTCGGCACGCAGCAGCCTTGATCACAAGGTCAGCACCATTGGCGAACGAGAGCTGGAGCGTCTGGTCAGGCCCTCGATCCGCCCAGTCAATGACGCGCGCCCACGCCGCACGCTGATCGAAATGAGCCCATGTCGCTGTCGGGGTCAGGATCGCCGCGTCCTTGCATTGCAACTGGAAGCGACCCAGGCGCGGGTCATCCAACTCCAACCGCACTGTCCGCCCTTCGGTCACGATGCGTAGCACGACACATCCACAGAGGCTGGCCATCAAGACATCATCGTTCATACGTGCATTCCTTTTGCTGTCCTTTTGCTGTCCTTCGCACTGAGACTCGCCGGCAGACGACAACAAGTGCTGTATTGTCGGACCCGGCGAGGCGAGCGCATTGCTCAGCGCGTCAACCCACTGCGCGGGACTGCGCCACGCCGCGATGGGGATGCCAAGCTGGCGGCAGCTCGTCGCCAGGACGTAGTTGACCTTGCGGCATGACAGTGCACACCACTCGGCCGCCTGGGCCATGCTGGAGGCATGGCTGAGCGCGGCGAGCAGCGGCACCAGGTGCGGATCTTTTTCCATGAGCGGCGGGGCGAGCAGTTCGACCCATACCAGGCCAGGCCCAAGCCTCGCGGGAGCATTCACCCAGCGCGCGATCGTCGCTGCCGCGGCATCGGCACTGATAACGACGCCGGTGAGACCGCTGGTTGCGATCAGGCGCTGAACGCAGAGAACGGCAGGCGGAACGAGCAGCAGGGGCAAGACTTGGTGTTGGCGCTGCTGAATCCGTAGATCTGTCAGGACCATCGCGGCCTCGGCGGGTGCGAGATCGCTGCAGTCGAGCAGCAGCGGCGACGGAACGAGCGGCAGGATGCCCCAGACCCCTGATTCTGGGTGCGCATACGGGATCTGCAATGACAACAGACGTGGACAGATGCCATAGACGCGTAGTGCTGCGACCAGGCGATCCGGCTGGCGGGAAATCAAGCTTGGCCGGCGTGGAGACGTTGTGAAATCCATACATCACCCATGAACTGGAGAAACGCCACCGCTCTATCGTTCCCCACCGCGTCATGTAGGCACTGGTGGCGGTGGAGAAAGCGAGGTAGCGCCGAGTGACGAAGCGGCCCGCTGACGTGGTCGGGTCGCGGGTAAGATGATGCAAGAATCGATCATGCACGCGACACTATGAGCGGCGAGTCTCGTTGCATTCCACAGCTAGTCAACGTGAGATGGTAGCGCAACAGCTTCGGCGAAACAGCGCCAACGAATCAACAATGATTCATTAGCTAGCCGGCACATCGGAATCCAGTGGTTGCGCCCCGGATAGACAACCCGACTACCTCTGTCCCACACCAAGCTTAGCTGGGAAGAGTTCCTCTCTCAGTTTCCTCTTCTACTCGTCTAAACAAGCCGTAGACCGATTTTCGACCCGCACTTCGGGGAAAATCAATATCTGCATGTACCGGCGGAAGCTCAAATCTTGGCTCTGTTTTGACTCCTCTGGGTCACCAGAATGTCTGCAAATGGCTCTAAGTTCAGGGGGCAGACATGCACCCCCATGGAACGAAGGCATCAAAAAGGATCGCGTTGCGCACGCGATGTTCCCCGAGAGGCTGTTGCAGCCCAAATCAAGGGCGTTGAGGAGAATCAATAACGCCCACAGGGTGATAGAGCTATCTGGAGGATTACCGTCGTAACAACGCCAAATACACTATCCTCGACGACGTGTGTGGCGTTGTCGGCAACGGTGGGACCGGAGCCGGTACTGGCGGCGTGGGGTCAAAGCCCTGCGTGCCCAGCGCTGCCGTCAGATAATCATCCCAGCGGACATCCGTGGGGAAATTGAGGCCACCCTGCACGTAGCCCTGGTACGTCTGCGCACTCAGCTGCGGTGGATAATAGATCGCGGTCCCGTGTGCGTTCCCCAGATCAACAGTGGTGCCATTGAAACTGCCTGCGGCATGCCGCTCGTGCAGCGTGAACGTCGGCAGGGCATTCTGGAGCGCTAAGGCTGTGTTCCGCACGCCACTATCGTTCACCGCTGTCCGCAGCACACTTGCGAAATGATAGAGATCCACATAGGCGTCATCACCGGTAATGCTCCCGCTACCGTTGGAGTCCAACTTCTGTGTCTGTATGCGCACCTGCATAAGTGCCGTCCGATTGGTCGCATCGGCCAGCGCAAAGGATCGTAAGACTCCCGCTAGCGCATCCGTTTTGCGTGCAACGTCGTCGACATGGCTCAGATCCAGCGCGGCGATGCTATACGGGATTCCCGCACCCACCGCAGTAGCATACTGATCGACAATCGCCGCTGCCAGGGTGGCCGGGCTGGTTTCAGCTTCGACTGCCGCGCGATAGCGCTCGTAGGCAAAGGCACTCCAACTCAGATTCTCGCTTGTCACCAAGTAGCGAGCGACCCCCCGCAGCTGATAGGCATCCTCCAGCAAGCCCATGAGACAGGCATCGAGCTGGAGCACATCGATCGGCAGCGCCCCGTTGTCCGTGATCGCGATGAGCGCTTGGCGGAGTTCGGCAGCCGTCAAGCGCTCCTGGCCGTCGGACCGGCTGGTGAAATCCCACGCCAGCCCATCGAGCCCATTGCCGTGATCAGCGATCGCAAGGTAGGAATAGTCGGCCGGTGCGAACTGCTGGCCCCAGCGGACAAAGTTGATGAGTGTCTGGGGATCACCCATATCCAGCTCGCCGAGCGATTCCTGAGAGAATTGACCACCCGGCTGTATCAGGTAGCGGAAGCTGTCGCCGTTGGCCGGGCCATCGTACAACGCGACGACGGTGACGTAGGGGTTGGGGTTACTGTGCTCCAGGCGGTAGAGCGCGCCTAATGGGCTGTCGCGGTTGAGGTAGGGTGCAAGGCTGCCAATCGCGCCCAGGGGGCTCGTGTCGGCATCCAGATAGAGCAAGAATGTCCACGTTTTGGCTTGCCCGGGTGCCGCAGCCGGGGAGACCTCAATATCGATGGTCTGCGGGTCAGAATAATCTCCCTCCGTATCCTGCACGCGGAAGGTGATTGTATGTGGTCCCGGTTGGAGGATATCGGTCGACAGCGTTGTGTTGGCCGTCGCAGCGAACGGTGTGCTCCCGCCGTCAAGCGTCCAGGTGTAGTTCGCGATCTGGGGTGTGACATCGACGTCACTCCCTATCCCGACCAAGCTCACCGGCTCACCACGCACCACACTGCGCGGCGTCGCGGCGACAATCGTGGCGATTGGGCGCACTGCCGTCGCTGGCCGGAAGATCTGGATACGCTGATTGACCGCATCGGCGACATAGACAGTGCCTATCCCATCGACCGTCAGCCCTCGTGGATAATCAAACAGGCCATCGCCGCTGCCGAAACCGCCCCAGCTGGCCAGCCAGCTCCCGGTGTTGCTAAACTCTTGCACCCGGCCATTGCCCGTATCGGCGACATAAACCTTGCCATTGCTATCGACCGTGATCCCCCCTGGATAATAGAGCTGTCCGTTCCCCGTCCCCTGGCTGCCCCAACTCGTGATGTAGACCCCGGCATTCGTGAATTTCTGTATACGATGGTTGTCGGAGTCCGCGACATACACGTTATCATTATCAACCGCGATGGCTTCGGGGCTTCGGAACTGCCCAGGAGCAGCCCCAGCGCTGCCCCAACTCGTGATGAAGGCCCCCGTATTTGTGAACTTGACGACGCGGCTATTCCACGTATCTGCGACATAGACATTCCCCAGCGTATCGACGGCGACTCCCTCCGGACGTTTGAGCGGACCACTCCCACTCTCGGCTCCATTCCAACTCGCCAGGAAATCCCCGTTTTTGCTAAACTTCTGGATGCGATGGTTGCCACTATCCGCAACGTAGATGTTGCCGACCCCATCGATGGCCATCTCCTTCGGGAGGTCAAATTGCCCGTTGTTCGTGCCGCGCCCGCCCCAACTGCTGATGTAGCCCCCAGCATTGGTGAACTTCTGGATACGATGATTGCTGGTGTCGGCGACATAGATATTCCCACTGGCGTCGAGCGCCACGCCTTGCGGGTTGAGCAATCGGTCGTCCCGGCTATTGCCGTCCCATGTTGCGAGCCACGTCCCGGTGCTGCTGAATTTCTGTAGCCGATTCATGCCGCGATCGACGACATAGACGTTGCCGCTGCCATCAACACCAATCCCCCGCGGGTAGTAAAATTGCCCATTCCCGGTGCCGGAGCTGCCCCAACTCGTCACGTACGCCCCCGCACTGGTGAGCTTTTGAATGCGCCGGTTGCCGGTATCGGCGACATAGAGGTTGCCACTGCTGTCTAGCGTCACACCTTCCGGAAAGGCAAACTGGCCGTTTCCCGTGCCATAGCCGCCCCAGGTGGCCTGCCAGGCACCGGCGCGGTTCAGCTTCTGAATGCGGCTGTTGTCGCTATCAACCACAAAGACGTTGCCGCTTTGGTCAATGGCAAGCCCGGTTGGATAGTCAAACTGGCCGTTGCCCGTTCCGAAGCCGCCCCAAGTGGCCTGCCAGACACCGGCAGGCGTGAATTTCTGGATGCGGTGATTACCGCTGTCCGCGACGTAGACATTGCCATCCCGATCAGTGGCGATCCCTTCCGCAAACGAGAACTGCCCATTGCCACTGCCCTGACTGCCCCAGGACGTCAGCCAGGTGCCATCGCCGTTGAATTTCTGGATGCGACTGTTGCCGGTATCGGCAACATACACATTGCCTTGCCGATCGACTGCGACGCCGTGTGGATCGAGAAATTGGCCAGGCCGATCGCCCCAACTCCCCCATTGATAGAGAAACTGGCCGCTACTGTGGAAGACCTGGATGCGGGCATTCCCACTATCGGCCATGTACACGACACCGGAGCCATCCACGGCGACGCCAAAGGCATGGTAGAACTGCCCTGCACGCGCATGTGGCTGGATCGTCCGCGCAAAGGCAAAGTCGACATTCTGATTGCGCGGCAGGACGACGTTGACGTGCTGGCCGCCGCCCAAGACCGTATGGGTGATCGTCTGGTGGTGGCCAGCGTATTCCGCCACAATCGTGATGCTCTCACCTTCCTGCGCGCTCAACGGGGGATCGCTGAGGCTGACGCGGTAATAGGGCTGCTGGTTATCAGGACTGCGCTCCGTCCAGCCCTCCAGAGTTCCATGAGCACTGGTGATGGTCACCTTTGCCCCTTCGATGGGTTGACCATCCAATAACACATAGCCAAACATACAGCACACTGGAGCGGCGGAGCCGGCCGGCAAACCGGCGCCACAGGAGGATGGCAGGGGGCTGAGCGCTGCCGCAGTTGCATCGAGCGGAATGGCTGGACGGTCCGTGCCCTTGGCCTGGGTGAGCAGTGCTGTAGATGGGGCTCCCAACGGCAGGGCGAGCAGCAAGGACGTGAGTAGTACCAGCACACGGACATAAGATTTCATAGCAGACACTCCTCACAGGATTGCTTCCGGCAGCGCCGCCGTGCGATCTGAGCAAGTTTCGGCATGCGACATCGTTGTGGAACCAACCCACAGTTGAAAAGCTGCCCAATCGAGCGGGTGATCCGCCCGCACCAACTGCTGGGCTTGCTGCAGCGCGGATGTTGCAGGCGCGCCAACGGCCAGGGCGGCATAAAAGTGTTCCATCAATGCGGCCGCTGCCGCATCAGAGACGGCCCATAGACTTGCCAGGACCGCCTGCGCGCCCGCGCACAGAAATGCGCCGGCCAATGCCAGCGCCAAATCACCGTGATCCGGGCGCACGCTGGTCTCGCAGGCGCTCAACGTCACGAGCTGTGTGCGACGAAGATTGAGGCGGTGGGCCTCCAACAGGAGGAACGGACCATCCGCAAGATCGAGGGTGGAGCAGAGTGGCGCTATCGGATTGGTGTGGCCGTGTGCGGCGATATGGAGCAGCCGTGGTGGTGGAGCTGCACGTAGGTCGGCAGCGGTCGCGTTCACCACTACCTGCGAATCAGGCAGCCGGCGGGAGATAGCAGCTACTTCTTGGGCAACATGCGCCAGCTGACGTGCGCCGCCTCCTGCAAAACTGAGCAACCGTGGCCGACCGGCTGGCACCGCGGCTGGTACGGATGGCGCAGCCCAGAGCGCGCTGCACGGCGTCAGCGTTACCGTGACCCGCTCACTCAAATAGACTCTTCCATCCCAGAGCGCTGCCCAGGGAACCTGATGCAGCACCCCACAGGGCGCGATGAGCAGGTGCGCGGCGGCCGCGATCGTATCCTTCCACGGTGCAAGGAGGAGATTCCATAGTGGCGCGAGTGCTTCCTGGATCTCCCTGTGTGCATCGGGAGCCTGCCGATCGTCGATGAGGCCCAGGCGATCCAGGAGTGGCGGGATCGTGTAGTAGTCGCCAAGTCTCCGAAACACAGGCGCGTGGTCGGGCTGGATGAGGAAACAGATCAGCTCATCGCCCCATTGTGCGTATTCGAGCAAAGCCATGCCTGGCGGCAGGGCGCACTGAATCTCGACCAGGCCTGGGACACGCATCTGCCCAACACGATCGTCCAGTGTACGGACGGCTGCGGTCAGGTGCTGCTCGCTGATACGCAGCATGGTTGCTGCCTCCTGCGCGCGCTGCATATGATAGGCAGCACGCTCAGCTTGTCCTAATTGTGTCGCTTGGTGTGCCGCGCGCCGATGATCCTGTTCCTGGTCGCGCCAGCGCACAATACTGGCTTTGCTCAATTCCAGCAGTGCGCGGGTCGGATCGTCCAGTGTCCCTGCAGCCGTACGCAGATCGAGCAGCGGTCCAGCCTTGGCGGCGCACACTGTCTCAAATGCCAATACCGCATTCCCCAACGCCAGATAGCATGCCGCTAGACGCATATGATAGACCGAGGTTTCGCTGCTGTAGCGCGCCTGGAGTTCCTCCATCGGGAGTGAACGGCGCTGCTCCACCGCCAACACGGTCGCTTGTTTGAGATATGGCAGAGCCTCAGTGGATGGCAACAAGGCGCCCAACTCGGCGTTCGCCGTCAGTTGGACCTGCTGATCATGATGAGCCGCCAGGCTGCGGTAAATCGTCAATGCCGTCTTCGTGTCGCCGAGCTGGGCGCTCAAGGTGGCGACCGTCAACTGTCCAAGTGCTGCTTCTTGAACGAAGCCATGCTCCTGAAGGAGAGCAACCGCAGGCTGGGCAGCCACGCGCGCGCTCCGGCGAGCGCGTGTGAACGTCCGAGAGGTGGACGAGGTGGACAATGTAGCGAGCATGGCCCTGGCTAGCGCGATCTCGGCCTGTAACGCTGGGAGATGCGCCTGTTGCGCCTGTGCTGTTGCCAGGGCGAGTAGCTTCTGCGCTGCGCGCGCCTGCTGCTGCTGGATGGCGATGCGTGCGGCCTGCAATGCCGCACCAGCGCTGTAGATCGGCATCGCCTGGCGCGCAAATTGCTCCGCCGCGAATCGGGCGGCACGCTGGGCCTCGGGCAGCTGGCGCAGTTGCTCATAAATGATCGCTTCGACGATCGCCAGCTCCGCAGCCTCGCCTGTGGCCTGCGCCAGTCCGCGTTGCGCTTCCCGGAGCACCGTCAATGCGGCGAAGAGATGCCCCTGGTGACGCAGCACTCGCGCCCGATTCAACTGTGCGCGCGCAACAGTGAGTGGCTCCTCAGCCTGTGTGGCAGCGGCAATGCCATGATCGATCGCCGCCAGCGCCTCGACGTAGCGGCCCAAGTGGGTGCAGGCAAAGGCGCGGTTGATCCAGCCATGGGCCATGCGAGTAGAGTCACCGAGGCGCGTGGCCAGCGCGATCGTCGCATCGGCAAGGTCAACCATCTGGGGGTATGCTCCCATGTTCCCGAGCAGTTGACAGTGGTTCTCCAGAAGCGCAAGGTGAGCAGCATCATTTGGATTGTCCCGAAGCCAACGCTCGGCGAAGGCAGCTGCCTGCTGGGCCTCGTGATACTGCCCCAACTCGCTAAGGCAAAAGACGCGCACGATGTGCACAACCCGGACATCACGAGGTGGGGTTGCTGGAGCGAGCGCCTGGCACGCGCGGTCATACCATGCCAGCGCCGCATCATAGTGTTCGAGAGAACGGACATAGTCAGGGATATAGAGGATGGCTGTGCCCTGGGTCCAGTGGGCCTGCGCCTGCAGGAGCGGATCGTCGGGGAATCGCTGTGCGATCAGCCAAGCTGCGGTAGCGGCTCGATTGGCGTATGCTAAATCCTTGAGCATGGTGCGCTTGACCTCCTCGTGTAGCGCGACGAGGAGGTCGAGCGGTTCGCACGGCAGCACAGCGGGCAGCACCGCTGTGGGATCATCAGCAGCAAGCGTCTCTGCGAGAGACTGAGCAGATTCTGGGAGTGTCTCCATTCGAGCCCCACACAACGTTGACTCAGATGTCATGCCGCCGGGCGTAACGAGGCGTGCGAACTACCGCTCACGCTCCTTCATCTCGGTCGTCGTCATCCAGGCTCAGCACAAGATCGCGGATCTGGACCTGTACTTGCTCGCCTTCAATCACAAGCGTGTACCGATCCGCGGGCACCGCTCCGAAGGTAAAAAAGCCTTGCGCATCGCTGGTCTGCTGATAGCGGCGGCGTCCACTACGCAGGGTGACACTCCGGTCGGCCAGTCCTGTGTCTGCGCGCAAAACTCGCCCGGTGATCCGCCAATACTCACCGCTCGGCGGCGACACTGTCAGCTTCACGATCAGATCATCCGCCTGATACTGGCGACTCTCCCCATGGTGCCCACTGCGCCGCTGGCCTTCAGCCACTGGCAGGGGCAGCAATGTGGCAATCACCGTTCTTCGGCGTGGTTCAGGCCTGCGAATAGTTGCAACGGTATATTGGCACATCGGGCACTGTCGGACATGCGCCGACAGCATCAGTTGCTCGGTGCCGGTCAATGTGCCCAGGATGTAGGCTGCCAATTGATCGGCAGACGGGCAATCGGGATCGACTTCCGGCAGACTGCCAAACATGAGCTGCTCATACTTGCGACGGGATCGGTCTTCGTCGTCCATAGTTACTCCAGTTGAGCATCCTCTGCCTATCTAGACCGTGCGCCAGCGTTTTTCCTAGTCGCCACCCAAAAGATCACGCAGTTCGGAATCCTGGCGCAATCGCCGGTAGATCAGTTCTAAGACGCGGCTCACTGCATCAGCGGTCGGCGGCCGCTCCTTGATCGCGACACCTTCGCGCTTCAGGAAGTCGGCGATCTCGCGCGGCCGGAGTCCCAGGCTATAGCGCAAGCGAAAGATCCGATACTCCAGGGGATCTGTGATCACCTCACGATAACGGGCACGAATACGCTGCTGAGTGTAGTGGTCGAAGGGATCGGCACCGGCATCGACCAGCGCGTCCTCCTCAGCGGTGTGATTGCTAAGGTTCAGCGACTCTTCGCGCTGCTGCTTCCAGAACTGTCGGAGCGCTTCGATACGTACGCTGTAGGCGATATGTGTAAGGTAATCCAGCGCACCGGCCAGAGAGGAAAAGCTCAGCCCTTGACGGGCGGCCTGCCAGAAGCGCAACCACACCTGTTGCTCCAGATCTTCGAGAGATGCCGCGGGCGTATCAGCATGTTTCAGCTGTGCCCGGACATACGGGCTATAGATTCGCACCAGCAGCGCACGGGCATCTTCATCGACATATGCTGCTACAGCTCTATCATCGCCATGCACTGCAGTACCAGGGGCAGCCGAGGCTGGCTGAAAGTGCAAAGCCCGCCGGAAAATCTCCAGGCAAAAACGCGGATCACTGGCTTTGCCCTGCCGATAGCGTTCGGTTTCCCGTCGACACTCCGCTTCGAGGTTGATCAGCGAGAGAAATTCAATCGATGGTGGTGGCGAACCCATAGGCGTGCTCGTTGGCCTCGATCTCTGTTCGGAAAACAGGTTGTGGTTCTTGTTGGCTCTGCAAGGCAACACGGCACTGACGCCGCCACTGCTACGGTTGCAGGCGCTTGATGGCGTCGATGAGCCTTTGGTACTCCTGCTCGTGTCCCTGCTGCCGGTAGAGCTCGGCAGCCCGTTGATAATCGTTGATGGCCGCGCGTGTATCGCCCAGTTGTTGATAGGCACGCCCGCGATTCTCATAGCCAGCGGGCTCATTGGGCGCTCCCTGGATAGCGATGGTGTCGTCCTGAATGGCTTTCTGATACTCTCCCGCGTGCTCATACGCCTGTCCGCGCACGGTGTAGGCGCACAGCCAGGCCGGATCCAGCTGCATTGCGTGGGTGGCATCAGCAATGGCGTCTTGATAGGCGCCCTGTACGATGCGAATTTCTGCCCGACCGCAGTAGGCCGGTGCATAGTTGGAGTTCAGGCGCAGTGCTTCGTTGTAGTCCTTGAGTGCATCCTCGTACATCTTCAATGCATAGCGCGCCTGCCCCCGGCTGTAGTGCACCTGCACATCGGTTGGGTTGATACGCAATGCCGCCGTATAATCCTCGACCGCGCCCTGCTGGTCGCCCAGGATGCTCCGGACGTTCCCGCGGTTGTGATACGCTTCTGCAAAGTCGGGATTGAGTTGCAGCGCGCGGGTGTAGTCGTCGAGGGCACCCGGCCGATCACCGAGGGTATAGCGCACAACCGCCCGCGCATAGTAGGCCTGGTCAAACTGCGGGTGGAGCTGGATGGCCTTGGTGTAGCTCGCGAGGGCTTCCCGCGGGTCTCGATTCGCTCGCATGCGCCCCCAGTGGTAGGCGGCTTTGGCAGGATCCGGATCGAGTTGCTGAGCGTGCTGGTAATCCTCCTGCCCGCCTTGTTCATCACCAAGTTGGGCTCGCAGATCGCCGCGGTAGAAGTAGGCGCCGGCGAAGTTTGGGTCGCTCTGCAGCGCCGCGGTGTAGTCGGCCAGCGCGCCCTGAGGATCGGAGTTGCGCTCCCGCTGCAACCCACGGATCGTCAGCGCCTCGGCGCTCAGGTTTTCGCTTCTTGGTGGGGCCTGTGCCGGCGTTGATTGAGCCAGTCTTGTGAGAGAGCTGAGGCTGGGAAGGAATCGAAGCGCAGTAAGGACGCTTAGCACGGCCGTCATACCGATGATAGCTACCAGGGCTGGCACAAGCCAGCCGGGTCGTCGCTTCGGTCTAGTCGGTGACCGCACAGGAGTTGCAGGCTTCCCGGCCGGATCGCGCCGATCGAGAGATGGCCGCATGGTTCTCCTCCTTCCCTCGAATACCCTAAGCTGCGCCTTCTATCCAGGTCGATTTCGATCGTGGATCGCGGGGAAGCCCAGCTCCATGACCGCTCGCTCGCTATCCACAATGGCTGGATACACTTCGATGGGATCATCACGCGGCGCCGGTGGAAGACGTGAGGTGGGGAAATGCACGGTACCGCGCAAACGACCGTGCAGGGCAGCCGCAGAAGCGCGAACGTGGCACAATGCTGAGGAGCGGCCGCGCGGCGGCCACAATCACTCCAGTTGCGTGGACCATCTTCGCTCCTCTTGGCCAGGAGTGGAGTGCCGCAACTGGGGCCACAAGTATAACAAACGTTAAGAACACATGGGGAGTGCGATTATTACAATTTGTTCACCGGGATCAGGTCAGCCACATGGGCGATCACAGGATCTGAAAGATACGAATGAACGACCGGCGCGCAGGAGGAGCAGGCCATCCGGAACTTCCGTCAACGCAGCAAATAACCCGGCGCTCGTACGCGCCCATATGGTGCAGAACCGGCGTATCCTCCATCGGAGGCGGCGCGTTCTGTGAATCTCAATTCCGTGTCTTTCTGGGACCTTCTGTGGCCGATCCAGCCAGGTGCCTTGAGGTTGACGTGGTCAGAGCACCTGCACGATTCGGGCGGTTCCCAGCGCGATCTGCTCAGGCGACAGGTGGCCATAGCCGAAGATCAGCTTACCCGCATGCTGCCCCTGCAACAGCGCATGATATTCCACCGGGTAGGCCCGCACGCCGCTGGAGGGGGGCCTGCTCGACACGGTGGTGCGGCTGGTCAGGCTCCTGGACACCCCGACCGAAGCGCGCTTCCTCGCACCGCTGCTGAAACGGGAGATCGTCTACCGGCTCCTGATGGGAGCGCAGGGCGGCAGGCTCGGTCTGGTTGCGGCTCTGGGTGGTTCCACCCACCGTATCGCCGAGGCCGTCGAGCGGCTGCGGAAAGACTTCGATCAGCCGCTGCGAATCGAGGACATCGCGCGCGAGCTGGGGATGAGCGTGTCGGGCTTCCACCACCACTTCCGGGCGCTCACCGCGATGAGCCCGTTGCAGTCCCAGAAGCACCTGCGGCTCCAGGAGGCGCGCCGTCTGATGCTCGGCGAGGGGCTGGACGCCGCGAGGGCCGGCTACCGCGTGGGGTACAGCAACGCCTCGCACTTCACCCGCGAATACAAGCGGCTGTTCGGCGCGCCGCCGATGCGTGACGTGGAACAGCTGCGCGAAGGCACCAGCGAAAGTATGGGCCAAGGAATACTTTAGGAGCCGATACTTGGCCGCTCCGGTTTGCTTCTGTTGGTACACCAGCAATTGCGTTGAGAGTTACTAACCCATTCGGGAGCGTTGATTTCAACCCAACGCGCATCGGCGCCCGCGAATGATGGACATGGCGAACTGAGCAGCCGGATGAAGCGACGCGGGAGGACGTTACGTTTGACTGAGAAGCAGGAACGTACAACATCGTTAGTGAAGACAAGAAAAGTGCAATAAGGGCAGGAATTCTTGGCCGTCAACATCGGAGTAGCCAAGAGCTCCTGCCCTTTGTAATCACCTAGATCTTGCTCACGATTTATAATGTTGCGATATGATCGCCTAGAAAATCTCTCGCTGACGGAAAAGCAGAACAGGCGTACGGTACCGCGTTCCATATCCCAGATGCACGGACGATTGCCGAACACGCCAGCCGGCTTCCCTCTGCGCTCCACTACATATCGTGAGGCCGGGACACCAGGGCCAGCACGTTCACGGGCGCGTAGCGGTCGCGTACCAGGGTACATCTCCTGGGGAGGAGGCGTGCATAGGGAGGTCGCCAACCATTGTCACGGAAATATCTAACACTATGATCGCGTTTTATGGCTTTCTGGAGGGTTTTGCACAAAAACTCGTAGGGTTTGCAGCCGGACAGCACCGCAGGGCCGCAGAGGACGCAGAGTCCGAACGGTAAAGCTTCGCAGCCGTCGGGGTTCGGGAGCCGCTGAACCGTGGAAAGCCTTCAAGCTGCGCCGGTCTGCTGCAGCGCCTGGTTCGGCGCCGGCAGCCGCATGTGCAGCAGCGGGAACGGTCGTCCCGCATCGTCCACCTCCGACCGGCCCTCAACAACGAAACCGCACGCCTGGTAGAACCGGCGGGCCGCGCCGTTCTGCTCGTTGACATCGACCGTCAGTTCGCCCCGGAGTTCCTGGGCATGCCGGACCAGCCGGCGACCACCCCCGCGGCCACGAAACTCTGGCGCGAGGAACAGCGCTGCTATTTCGCTCCCGGACATCCCCATGAATCCCATGATCACTCCGGCGTCAGCGCAGAGGACCCAGAGTTCGGGCTCGTCGGATGTCAGGTAGTCCCGGGTTGCGGGGAGGAGGGACTGGATGTCCTCCTCCGACAGAAAGGTGTGCGTGGCCCGGACCGACCGCAACCAGATGTCCACCAGAACGTCGCGGTCCGTCGGGTTTGCCCGTCGAATACTCATGACCTCGCTCCTTTCGCGTCGCCGAGCCAGTTGTTGTCTGGCTGTTCATGCGCATGTTCGGCGTTGTGTTCTTGCCGCACGTGATGTGCTCTGCCTAACGACCGATATCGACGGTGCAATGCTCTCTGATTGCACGGACAAATGCATCCAGGGCTGCGTGTAACCATTGGCTGACCTGCGGGTCAGCCAGCATACCCGTCACATCCAGGCCCTTGCCTGGTAATGAGATCGAGAAAGCTGGATCTGCGATCAGCGATGCAGACATGGTGGTGAGCGTTTCACTGAGCGACGCATGGACAAAGGTTGAGCGGGGTGAGATGTTGATTAAGGCGACCGGCTTGCCAGGAAATTCCAGGCTACTCATCGAGTGCGGTTTTCAGAGCGCCCGGTACACCGTGGGCGTACTCCGGGCTGGAAATCAGGAGACCATCCGCCTGGCCAATCTGGGTGCGCAGCTGGCCAACCGACGAAGGTAGCGTGCTAGTCTCGCCATCAAGATCTGGATTGAAGTAAGGCAGATCGCCCAAGCAATTGTACAGGCTGACGATAACACCGGCGGGTGCGACGGCCTGCAAGGCATGCAGCACGGTCGTGTTTGATGACGCTGACCGCAAGCTGCCAGAGATCGCAAGCAGACGAAGCGGGCGGTCGATCGGTAGGTTCTGACTCATCAGGTTCACTCCTCCAAAGGCAACAAGTTAAAAGGGATTATTTGTGATCAGGGCCAGCGAGAACCAGGAGTGCCACGAGTCATGTACCTTGACAGCGTCGCTGTGTGAGAGGAAACTCCAGGCCGCCGATTCCAGGCGTGGGTACTGCTCCTGCCGCTACCAATTAAAGGCGCATCGGTAGCGGCAGCGTGGCGTTCCTTGAGTGATCGCGCCCCTATGCCATGCGCGGCGCGCTGACGGGTTGTCGCATGCGTTCCCTGGCGGTGTCAGTCGCGATCACGGTAACGGTCGCAGCGAACAGCACCAGGTCCTTCAACAAGAACTGGCCGGCCAGCGTCAAGAATGGGAAGCCCGTCACGCCTGGCGCGATCAGGAAGATCGTCAGCGTGCCAGCGAACAGCACCAGGACCAGCAGCCCGACATAGCGCGCTCCAATGTTGATAAACAAAGCCAGCGCCGACACAATCTCGAGAATACCAACCACATATACGAAGGTGTTGGACGCCAGGAATGGCAGCGATGCTTGCAACAAGCCAACCACCGGCGTCGGATCGACGAACTTGAGCGCGCCAATCCACAGTAGAACGATGCCAAGGCTGATGCGCACAAAGGGCGCGGCGATCCGTTGCGTGACAGTATACAACTGTTCCATCGAGTAGTTCTCCTTATAGTTATTGCGATGCGCCCTGTTTGGCGCACGTCGCGTATGTGGACTCTAGCGACAAGAAATTACCATGAACTTTCGGATTGCTGAACAAAATAGATCGCGATCGTTTTCAAATTCTGCTTGGTCGTGGTGGTCGCGGTCACGTGTCTCTCCTTTCTGGCCATAGCAGCCTCGGTCGTGACGAACCGTGCCGCGGTGTGTTGCCCCGTGGTCGAGCTGCCCTGGTTATACTACGGGGCGCGCCCGCTGACTGTTTGCCGGACAACAATTCCTCTGCGTCGGCTGCGACTTCCATTTGGGGCAGATCGAATTCCATCAAGAGCCGTGGCGGCGGATTTCATTCGTGGCGGCAGGGTGTAACGATTTGCGCTCGCCCAAGACTATACCAAGATATCGGGAATCGATTCCACGCAGATCAGGAGAAGCCATAGATGTTACCCACCATGTCCGTGATCGCGCCTCGGCCCGCGCCAGCGCTGTTCGCGCGTCTGACCGACGACGAGCGCAAGGCGATTGCGCCATATCTGCACACGCAGCACTATCGCCGCGGCGCGTTCCTGTTCCATGTCGGCGAGGTCGCCGACCAACTGTTTTGGATGTATCAGGGGATCGTGAAAGTCAGCGCGCTGACTCCGGAGGGCGGCGAGCGACTGCTGAACATCTTCTGGCCCGGCGATATCTTCGGAATGATCTGTGTCAGTGGCGATCAGCGGCGCCTTGGTGTCGCGCAGGCGATCGCGTCCGTGAACGTGCTGACGACCACCAGCGCCGGGCTCTCCCAGCTTTTGCGATTACGACCCGATCTGGCTGCCGACCTGATGCACGATCTGCTCGATCAGCAGCGCCGGATCACGCTGCGGGTTGAAGCGCTGCTCAGTGCCGACATCGGCGAGCGCGTCCTGATGCTTCTACTCGATCTCGGCCAGCGCTACGGAGCGCCGATTCCGGATGGCTATCGGCTGGCGGCGGACCTGACGCAGGAGGATATCGCGCATCTGGTTGGGCTAAACCGCAGCACCACCAGCCTGCTGATCAACCGCTATCGGCGCGACGGGGTGCTCGGTGGGCATGGGCGGCGGTTGGAAATCTATCAGGCGCCGGCGCGCGCGCTGCTCGAACAGGCGGGGATGGCGATGCTCGCATGAGAACGTTGTTGTGAAGCGTCGTGAGTGAATCGCGGCGGATGTGTTGTCCCACGAACAGTTAGCCTGGGCGCCCGATGGTATAACCAAGGCAGCCCGACCACGGGGCAACACATCGCGACACGGTTCGTCACGACCGAGTCGCACAACAGAACGGAGCATCACATGACCGACACTCCCGCTACGAGCGAGACCACGCTGCACATGGGAAGCATCGCGGTCCAGGGGCTCAACATCTTCTTCCGCGAAGCTGGCAGGCCTGGCAACCCCCAACTCGTCCTGCTGCATGGCTTTCCAGCCTCGTCACATCAGTATCGCAACCTGCTGCCCGCGCTGGCCGATACCTTCCACGTGATTGCGATGGACTACCCCGGTTTCGGCAACAGCGACATGCCCGACCCAGCGAGCTATCCCTACACCTTCTACAAGACTGCCGAAGTGGTAGAGGCCTTCCTGAAGCAGAAGGGCTTCACTCGCTTTGGCCTGTTCGTGCAGGACTACGGCGGGCCAGTCGGCTTCCGCATCCTCGCCCGCAACCCCGACTGGTTGGAGTGGTTGATCATCCAGAACACCAACGCCTATGAGGTCGGCTTCACTGCGGCCTGGGATGGCTTCCGCAACGCGCTGTGGAAGCAGCGCACACCGGAGACGGAACAGCCGCTCAGGGCCTTCCTGCAGCTCGACGCGATCAAGAGCATCTACCTGCACGGCCACAAGCAGCCCGAGTTGATCAGCCCGGACAACTGGAACATGGATTTTCGCTTTATGGAGCGGCCGCACGCACGCACAGTGCAGATGGAATTCTTCTACGACTACCGCACGAACGTCGCGCTCTACCCGCAGTGGCAGGAGTTTCTACGCAGTCGCCAGCCCAAGACGTTGATCTTCTGGGGGCAGGACGACATCTTCTTCACACGCGAAGGCGGCGAGGCGTATGTGCGGGATCTGCCCGCGGCGGAGCTGCATCGACTGGATTCGGGGCATTTCGCAGTGGAGGATTGCCTGGAATACATCGCCAGGCATATCCGTCGCTTCTACGCCGCGCAGGTGCGCACTGGGTAGTGCATTGGGCGCGCCGCCCGCGGATGCAGATCAATTCCACCATTATTGGGCTTGCACCCCTTGGCGCACTGTGGGCGCCGTTTACCGCGTAGCACGTATTGGGCGGACGAACGAACACGCAGGGCGACGGTACGCATCCATCCCCCGTGATTCGTCGCGGCTCATTCATTAAAAAGGAACCACACAATGGAATATCGACATTTCCGATCGATACGCGCACATACGCGTATTTTGATCGCATTACTCGGCCTGCTCGTGGCAGGGTTAGCTACAGTCGCGTCGCTGGCACGCACCGGGGCTGCGGCCGCACCGGCGCTCGCCCAGGACCAGGACGACCGCCCGGGTGCGGCCAAAGGCCTCGGACAACTCACAGGGCTGCTGCCCCGCGATCACCTGACCTTGGAGAGCGCCATCCAGGTCGACCTTAGCAAGGAGACGGTACGCCTGCCGCTGTACAAGGGCACGGCGCAGGGTCAGACCGTCTGGTTCGTCCTACTGGACGCATCTGATGAGGGGTTGGCCCATGACCTGGGCGTAAACTACGCCCCTAAACTGACCAATCTCGCGATCGGCTGCGCGGCGTGCGTGCAGACGGTGACCCTCGCGGCGCCGACGCCGGCGCAAAACCCGTTCGGGCAAGCGGTGGTCAACTTCGCGGGCGCGCCGGACTTCAGCCCAACCCGCGTCGCCGAGCCGGGGCCAAACGGCTTCCCGCTCGCCAGCTTCCAGCCTGGCGCTATTGCCGGCCCGAGCTACAGCCCATTCATTCGGATTGCGGGCTCGCCGGTGGTGTACAGCGCGCCGATCGTCGCGACCAGCGACGGCCCGTTCGATGTCGAGCACCACACCAATACACACGACCGCGCTCTCGACATCCATATCGCGCCCCCGTCGCCGCCCGGCCAATATCTGGAGTCGTGGGTCGATATGCTGTTCGTCAAGGGCTTTGACGCCGGCGAGCCGATCGTGTACATCAGCACCGATGCAGGCCAGCCGCTGAGTGCCGTGCTGGAGCGCTCGACCTACGTGCCGGCGCTGGATCAGGCGGCCTACAACGGCGGCGACGACTTCCTGGGCTCGGCGCGCGAGCGGCTGTTCGGCTTCGTCAACGGGCAGACCGGCGCCGACAACAAGCAGGCGCAGGGCTTTATACACCTGGTGCGCGACGGGCGCGCCGCCGAGGACGCCAGCGCGAGCAACACCGCGCTGATCGACGCACTGCGCAATGGCGGCGACCTGCTGAATGTGTTCGGCGACTTCCCGACCGAAACCGACCCGCGGCACGCGAACGCCTACAGTCCTCTCTGGGACGCCCAGCTTGGCCAGTGGACCGACAAGGCGATCAAGCAGGGATTGAACCGGAGGCAGATCGACGAGGTCGAGGTCTTCAATCTGGCGGCCACCCGGCCTGACCTGATCACGGGCCCCGATGGCGCGCCCTACGGCTCGGTTGGGGTCGACATCAACTGCGCGGTGATCGGTTTCACCGACGACGCTCCAACCGCCAACCTGGCCGAGCCCGTTCCCAATTCCCAGTTCCCGCCGCGATAGCGTCATGGTGGTCGCCGTATGCTGACCCATATGGTGGGCAAGCGGTGGGCCGGGTGGATGCCAACACGGATGGATTCTGGACCGGCGAACCCCCGCACGCGCAGGGGTTCGCCGGTCCTCACGCCGACTGGTACGCGGCAAGAAGTCACATGCCAGAGTCGGCCAGATTGGGCCTGAGGGGCGCCGGGCCCGCGCGGGGACTGGGACGGCGATAAGCGCATGCACTGGCCGTACAAGCGGGAAAGGGCAAATGGGTGATGCAGATCATTTCTGTGAATGTCGGTTTGCCGCGTGAAGTCTACTGGAAAGGCAAGCGCGTCAGCACTGGCATCTTCAAGGAACCAGTGGCTGGCCGGGTCGTGGCGCGCCGGCTGAATCTCGATGGCGACCGGCAGGCCGACCTGACGGTACACGGCGGGGCAGAGAAGGCCATCTATGCCTACCCCGCGGAGCACTACGACTACTGGCGCCAGGAGCTGCCAGGCATGG
>WNFU01005201.1_pt1 | contig 25279 bp, 15 predicted proteins | sample 5400121 | NCBI WGS metagenome assembly WNFU01 (sample SAMN13153360, study PRJNA577476) | soil metagenome | isolation source: 100 cm soil or saprolite under grassland replicate 1 | place: USA:California | collected 2016-06-15 | reverse complement strand
TCGACTTGCGTTCCACGTGCCAATAGATGAGCACGCCTCGGCCACCGTAGCGAGAGTGCCACTCGGTGAACAGGTTCTGATCGAACGCTCCGAAGTGGGTGGAGTCAGACGCCACTGCCGAGGAACCGGCGCCCCACACGCTCGCTCGTCTGGCCGTGTAGGTGGCGTTGGCGATCTCGGTGGCCATCGCCCGCGCAACGTCGGGGGTGAGGTAGCGGCGGCGTACGTAGCGCAGGTCGTCCTCGCTGTTCCCATGCTCGCCGCCGGCCACCGCGCGGAGGCCGGTGGTGGTGCCGAGGCGTACACCGCGAGCAACAGCCGCTCGGCCACCACCGCGCGGTCGAGATCGGTGCGGCCAGCGGTGCTGGCGACCTGGTCCAGACAGCCGGTGCGCAGCACCGCCTCCTTGAGCATGTCGATCAACGGCACGGTGCCCCACCGGGTGCGGATGTCGTTCTTCAACGCGCGCAGGTTCCGTGGCTCCGGTGCCGCGTCCAGCGGGGTCAGCTTGATCGGGCCCTGCTTGCCGCGGTCGATGATGTCGACCCAGTCCAGGCCGGGCAGTTGCTCGTCGAGGGTGGCGAGCTCGCCACGCAGCTCGTCTTGGAGTTCGTCGATGAACGCGGTCGGGTCCAGCGGCTTGCGCAGCGCGGTGTAGTGCTCCACCCGCCGGTCTTCGAAGTCGGCCGGCAGGTCCTCGTCGGGGTTGCGCCACCGGTCCGCGCCCTCGACCCAGATCTCCTTGCACCGTAGCCGTTCCCGCAGTGCCTGGAAGGTGCAGATCTCGTACGCGGAGCGCGTTGGTGGCCGCGCTCGTCGGTGCGGTACACCAGTGCCTCCCAGTCCGCGACGATGCCCTTGTGGGTCGGCACGTGCTCCCCGACTGGGTAGTAGGTCAGCTTCGCGTCGGCTTGTCGGGCCACCAGGTCTAGCGCGTCCAGCACCGGCCGGTGGGTTGTGTTGTTGCTGCGGAACGCCAGCACCTCGAGCAGCTCGATCAGGCCGCGCCGGTAGTGGTTGGTGTAGGACGCCTTCAACGTGGTCTGCACCGTTCGCCGGTACACCGGCCCCTGCGTCTTGTACTCGTGCACAAGCTCGCGCAGCGTTTGCTCGCCACCACTCACCGCCGGGAACACCACGTCGCGGACCGGGTCGTCCGGCGCATCCAAAGCGGCCGCGGCGATGGAGAACAAGATGTTCTCCTTCCCAGTCACCTTCTTGAACGCGTTGACCAGTTCCTGGGTGACCCTGCGGTCAGCGCGTAAACATTCAGCTCGCGCACGGATCGTGATGGTTGCGGGGCGCCGCGGGTAGCGGGCTGTGACTGGCCTGGCTGTTGGCCTGTCGTGATGACGTGGTGGTCGGGCGGCGTGTCGGTGGTGGTGGGTGGGGTGAGGTCCGGTTTGATCTTGGGGTGCCTGACCTGGAGGGGTTGTCCCGTGATGAGCTGATCGTGCTCGTCGGGGTGCAGGCGGGGCGGATCGCGGAGTTGGTCGCGGCGAATGAGGCGTTGGCGGCGGCGAATGAGGATCTTGCGGCGAGGCTGGCGCGGGTGGAGCATCTGCTTTCGCGTAACAGCAGGAACTCCTCGAGTCCGCCGTCGAAGGACGAGGAGGTGGGTAAGACCGGGCCGAAGCCTGCTGAACGCCGGGGGACGGGCCGGTCGAAGGGCAAGCAGCCCGGGGCGCGGGGATCGCATCTGGCGTTGTCCGAGTCCCCCGACGATCAGCTCGACCGGTTCCCCGAGGGTGTGTGTGAGTGCGGGCAGGATCTGGCCGGCGCGGCCGATCTGGGGGTGGTTGACCGTTACCAGGAGACCGAGATTCCGCTGGTGGTCGCGACGGTGAGGCAGTTCGATCAGCATGCGGTCCGGTGCCGGTGCGCCGCGGCGCCCGGGGCGAAGCCGAACACTACGAGCGCGGCCACCAAGGTCCGCCAGGACGTGATGGCGTCGAGCAGCTCCCCCATCAGGAGAACCTCGCGACCAGCGCCTTGAACCGCGCTTCGTTTCGGGCTGCCTGCAGAACGGCACCCAACTCGACCGCACCCTGCTCGGTCAGCTTGTAGTAACGACGCGGTGGCCTCTTCCCGGCGACCCTGTCCTGCTCCTCCCAGCCGTCTTCCAGCCAGCCCTCATCGAGCATCCTGTGCAGGATCGGATAAAGCACCCCGGATCGGACCCCCGCGTGCTTCGACAGCTCGTAGCCCCAGTGGCGCCCATCCGGGTCGTCCATGAGGGCCAGAGCGACCTGGACCAGCGCGTACGTACGTCGCATAGGCCGTACCCTACCTATGTAGGGATCTCCACGCCACCACACCGAGGGCCGATGTCCGGCCCGCCGGATGTACGCCATCCCCAGCCCCGCCAGGGCGAGCTGGCCTTCTACCAAGCTTGGGCACGCCGGCCCGTACCGCAGGCGCAGCCTCCCGGCCGCATCCGGATGCAGTGCACGCCCGGACCGTCCGGGTCCTGCGATGCTCGCCCCAGGCCCGGACCCGCGCGGCGGCCGCCGGCTTGCAACTCGCCCTGCGCCACGCCGACATGCGAGAGCTGGTCCTCCACGGGCCGGCGGCTCTGATCTACTGCCCGTTCCGGTCGCTGCTGCACCTGCCACGTGGGCCGACCGCCGTCGCACCTTCGGCCGCCGCGCTGCGTCCAGGCGGTCGGTTCGCCTGGAACGCCATCGCCTTCGACCACCGGATCGCCGCCCGGCTCAACATACGGCGTGGGGCACGGGTGCGCGGCAGAGTCGGATGGCACGCGCGGTGCGCGGCATGGTCGTGCGTTTCGGTCGATCCTGTGACGCTCCGCCGCGCTGGCCACGGCGCTCATGGAGGTCTTGCGCGTGTGGACGGTCAAGAGGGCTACGAGGCGTCAACGGCCGGTGATAGCGACCGCGGGCCAACCGTGGGCCGGTGCCTACTCGGGAGCAGCTTCCGCCGTTGCCTGCGCGGCCTGCTTCGCCCTGGCCGCTTTGGCTGTCTTCCGCGCTGCCTTCCTCCGCTCCAACTGCCGCGCGTATTCCTCGACTGGGACAACGACATCGGGCCCTTCCCGCCGAACCTCTTGGCATAGGTGCCTTCGATGAAACTGCGGCAGCGGCGCCTTCCACGGCTCCGGCCGATGGTTGGCGAGCCCGCCGAACCTCTTCGGGTTCAGGCCCAACTCCCGCGCCATCTGCACGTGGGCGTGTGAGAGCCCTCATCGAGGCAGCTAGACGATCCATGCGCCGGCGCCGTAGCCGTGGCTGTCGCCGAGGATCGGTGGGGGTGGGGTTGTGGCCCGCTTTGCGAGCAGATCGGTCCAGGGTCGCCGGGAGGCGCTGTGCGGCCTGAGCCCGTGGATGAGGAGTCCGTCAGGGCCGGACGCTGAATGGCCCGAGGGTCCCGGTATCGATGCGCAGCGATTCCAGGAGGGTCCAGGCGTTGTCCACGGTGAAGACGTCGGCGGCGGCGAGGAGGCCCGTGTACTTCGCGGTCACCGGGGCCGCCGCGGTCTGGGCGACCGCGTCGAGGTAGGTCTTGAAGATGGCCCAGGCGTTGCCCTGCGCGCCGTACTTGGCGAAGAACGGCGTGGGGTCGACGGAGGCGATCGCGGCCCGGGTGCTGGCGTCCAGGTCGTTCATGTACTGGATCTGCAGCTCGCCGTCGGCGCGGGCTCCGAGGCGTCCGAGGTGCCCGCCGACGAGCGTCTGCCACGGGTAGTCCATGGCGATGCTCTGTGCCTTGACCCAGTCGGGGATGTCCTGGGAGACCGCCAGGTTCTTGAACGGCGCCCAGCCGGGGAAGAGGACGTCGACCACCATGAGCGTGGCGTAGTCCGGGGCGTAGATGAAGATGTTGCCGGGGGCGTGGTTGGCGCCGTGGTACTCCAGCTGCAGGACTTCGCCGCCGACCCCGAGGTGGTGCTTGTCTTGGAACGTCACGGTGGGAAGCGGGCGGTTGGGGTCGGCGGCGCTGGCGAGCAGGCCGGCCGTCGCGGTGTGGGATATCCGGACCACGTCGGGTCCGGACAGGTCGGCCGCGCCGATGTGGTCGGCATGGGAGTGCGAGTAGATCAGATGGGTGACCTTGCTGGGCCGGCCGTTGGCCCGGGTGACGTCGTCGATGGCGCGCAGCAGGTTGTGGCCGATGGTCGGCGGGGCGTCGACCAGGACGACGCCGCGCCGGGTGCTGAGGAACATCGCCTGGTAGTAGGAGTCGGTGACCCAGTACAGGTTGCCGGCGATCTGACCGACGTAGTAGCCATTGGCGTTCAGGGCCGGGCCGAACGAGGCGGCCGGGACCGGCGCGTAGTCGGGCAGGTCCGGCGTGTCGGCGTAGGCGGTGTCGGTCAGGACGCCGCCGGCGATGGTCGCCGCGGCCGGGACGGCCAGGGCTACGGCCGCGCCTTTCAGGAATCCGCGGCGGCCGGTCTGTGACTGTGTTGACAGGGTCATGACGGTCATTACCTTTCGTGGATTGTCGGAGGGGGACCCGGGCATTGCCCGGACGTCAGCTGGAGCGGGGACGCCGTCGGCGCGGAAGGAGATGGTCGGGTGGCGGCCGGCGTTCAAGAACAGCGGCGACCTCGCCTGGGGCGTCCCTCAGGAAGTTCCGGGTCGAAAAGCTGGACGCGGAGATCTCGGCGTCGGCCGCGGAGTCCTCGACGCGGTCGGCGACCACGACGGTGCCTCGGACTACGGCGAATCGGTCGCGGACCTTGCCCACGCCGAACATGTGCTGGGTGACGAACGTGACCGTTGATGTTGAACTGTCGATGATGTACCGCCCTGCCGGCAGCGCCTGGAGGGTGGTGGCGGAGGTCGGCATGGCGACGAGGCCTTTCATCCTGAGCTGACAGGAGTGCCGCACGTAGGCCGGGCGCCAGCCTTGCCTACGGCAACAACGGCTAATCTAGTCCCAGATGCCTGCGCAAGCAAGTATCTTGTCGTTGGCGGCGCCGCTGTGAGGGGGCCGGTGGTGACGGGGAGCGCCGACTCGAGCCGCGGTCGGGTCCGCCTCGATGTCAAGGCGAGGGCGCAAGTCGGCCTGACATGGCACGTGGGGAGAACGTCGAGCGGCAGTGGGCGGGGAGACCACGGTCGTGGCACCGGCGAGGAGGTAACTGCCTGCAACAGCAAGTACGCTGGGAGAGTGATGGAAGCCGGTACCGCGAAGCTTCAGCCGCTGGATGCTGCCGAGGAGAGGGCGTGGCGTGATCTCGCGCGTTTTTTTGTGGTGGCGCCGCGGCTGCTCGATGAGGACCTGCAGCGAGGCGCGAACATGTCGCTCAGCACGTACAGTACCCTGACGCACTTGTCCGAAGCCCCTGATCAGACACTGCGGATCACCGAGCTCGCCAACGGCGCCTATCTTTCAGGCAGCCGGACGACACGCCTGGTCGACGAGCTCGTCGCTGACGGTCTGGTCGTCAAGAGGCGTTGCACCGAAGACGCGCGAGGCGTCGACGTCATCCTCACAGCGAAGGGGCTGCAGACCCTGCAACGGGCCTACCCGGTACACCTGCGCAGTGTGCGATCGCGTGTTCTCGATCACGTACCGCGTTCTGCGCTGCCCGGCCTTGCTGAAGCAATGCGCGCAATCGCCGAGGCACTGCGATAGCGGTGTTGCCGCGGTGCGGGGCGGCATGCCCAGCCAGCGGCGCGGCAACGTCACCGGCAACGCCAACAGCCTCGCGCACTTTCCGCGGATCGCGGGCATCATCTACATCTCGCTTGGCATCGAACAAGTCGTCTCTCGGCTGGCCGGCAACCAGCCACCCTCTCCCGTGCGATCAGACCCGTCCGCGGAACGTCGACAGCAGCCGGCCGGTCGCATGCACGGTCAGTAGAGCTCGCACTCCCAACGCTCAAGATCCGCCTCCCCCGGCGGGAGTTCTCCGGTGCAGTACCGGTACAGTCACGTCGCGGCGCGGCGCTCGGCGTACTTCTCGTTGATCGGCTCACCCCGGTCGTCGAGCTCGAGAACGTTGGCGAAGATAGCAAAGCAGATCTCTGCCTGAGAAGGCGAGTCCTTCAGTTCGGCCCAGAAGTCGATCCCATCCAGCAGGGGATGACCGACCGAGCCGCGGGCTACCCATCCGGCAAGCCACGGATCGCTCCCGATGCGCCATGACTGAGCCGGATAGACACGCCGATCGGTGCTGTTGCGTTGCCGGATTGGTGGACGTGTTGAGCCCGAGGCTGGTTCGGGTCAGATCGCCCGGGCGAGTTCGGTGAACGCAGCGGCGAGCCGCTCGGCGGGCGGGGCGTCGATGCCGAGTTCGTAGTGTCCGCGTCGGAGATTCTGGATGAACGCGTGCCGGCGATGATCACCTGTGCCGTCCGATCGGTGCGCAGCCGCGCATGGGTCGCAACCGGTGTTTGAGCCGGCTGTGATCAGCTTCTATCGGATTGTTCGCGAGCCACTCGACGTGATGCCACGCCTGCGGGACCAGCTCGTCGAGCACGGCCGGATAGACCGGGGCGGCGTCGGTGACCACCTCGCTGGGTGTCACCCTCAACGCCGACCGCGCCCGCCGGAAGAACCGCCGGGCCGCGGCGGCGTCGCGGCGGGCCGAGACCAGCACGTCGATGACCTGCCCGTACTGGTCGACCGCGCGGTACACGTAGCGCCCCACTCCGTTGACCTTGACCTAGGTCTCGTCGACGAACCAGCGGTCGCCCGGCGAGTGGCGGCAGAACCTAGCGGCGTCGGCCAGCAGCGGCGTGAACCGCTGCACCCACCGGAAGACGGTGACATGGTCGACCTCTACGCCGCGCTCGACCAGCAGCCCTCGATGTCCCGATAGGACAGGTTGAACCGTAGGTACCACCGGACCGCGACGACGATCACCGCCGGCGGGAACCGGAACCGTCACGCAACGGCGCCGACCGGCTCTCACCAAGTTCCACAACCACATCCGTCACAGCCGCCTGCCCGGCCGGGCGCAAACCCACCCCCAGGTAGACGACGGCGACGACCAAGGCAGCCTCATAAACCAACAACGACGGCACAACCGCCGCACCCCCCGGACACGGCCAGACGCGCAACCGCCCCCGCCATCAACACCACAGCAAGACCAGCACCGACCCCACACGAGATCCGCCGACGCCGGACGGACGCCACCCGCAAACCCCCGACAGAGACCAAGAATGCAACCGCCGCGAGAACCAAACTCGTCAACTCACCGCGCCACAACGGGCTCACCAAAGCAGCCGCATACCCGCCAAACACCACCAACCATCCAGCACGAGCAACAGGCCGATCGCGCGGATACGACACAAGCAGATGAACCAACAGGCCACGATGCCAATAAATCGCCCCCGGCGCGACCGTCCCAGCAAACCAGGCGATTCCCGTCGCGACAAACAAAAATCCCGTACCCGCCGCACGCCCTACCGCCACGCCTCCTGCGCTGATCAGCGCGACACCCACGACAAGATCAGGTACCCACAGCAACGGCTCGTCAAAATAGAAGACCACCCAGTCCGCAGCAACACCCCCGGCAACGCCGACAACGCCGACAGTAGCCACAGCCGACGCACGACTACGCTACCCGGGCGGCGCGGCACGACACCGCCCAAATCGAGCCCAGTAAGAAGCCTGCAACCTGACACTCCTCCGCCGGCATCCAAAAACGTACCGGCCACGACACCTCAAGTTTCGCCGTTATGCCGCTGGGTCCTCCCAGGCCAGCCGGATGGTCTGGAGTTCTGCCAGGGTCGGCTGTTCGGGGCGAGCGAGGCGAAATCTGGCGGCGATGAGGACGCGGCGGAGTTTGGCGAGCATGTCGGCGGTAGACGGGGTGCTCTTGGTGCGGTACCAGGGCCGGCGGGCGCGGTGTTCGGTGACGTCCTCGGGTTGGTGGCCGGCGGTGGCGTACCAGCAGACCGCCAGCGTCAGGCAGACCAGGCCGAACGGGACGGTCCGTTCCACAGCGAGGGCCTTGCGGTTGTGGGCCTGGCCGACACCGGCCAGCTGCTTGGCGTCCTCGATGGCTACCTCGATTGCCCACCGGGAGGCGTAACGCTCCACGACCTGGTCGGCGGTGGCGTGCGCTTGGGTGGTGATGAGCGCAAGGTCGTAGCTCCGGCTGGTCTCGGACTCGCGGAGGAGGACCACGGTGACCGGCTGTGGTCCGAACACCGAGTACCACAGGCAGCTGATCGTGGCGGTATACACGGTGCGGTCGGTCCCGTAGCGGTGCACGGTGGTCGGGGCGAAGGTGGCGGTGCGGGCCAGGTCGGCCAGCTTCGGCAGTTTCTTGCCCCTTTTCCGTGGCCGGCCGCGGCGGCCGGTGCGCGGCGGTGCCAGCTCGTAGAGGGCGGCGTCCTTGCGCAGCCGGGTGGTCCAGCTGACCTGCCCGGGCAGCTTTCGTAGTTCCGCGCCGGCGTAGGCGGCGTCGGCGACCACGTGGATCCGGCGGCCGGGCAGGGCCTCGGCCAGCGTGGTGACCATCTTCTGGGCCAGCCACAGCCGGGATCCGCTGACGGTGTTCTTGCGGACCAGCCGCGCGGCCACCGGCAGGCACACCGGCCTGGTCAGCATCGGCAGGTTGACCAGGATCCCCGCGATGACCCAGTTGTTGCCGTACCCGACCTGTTTGGGTCCTTTAGCTGAGCCGTCGTGGAACCAGCCGGCCGCCCACACCTTCTTCCCGGCACGTGTGAACAACGTGTCGTCGATGACCACGCTCACCGCGGCATCAGCTGGGAGCAGCGGCTGGGCCACCAGCCGGGCCAGCAGCACGCTGAGACGTTCGGGTGACCAGCGGGCGGTAGAGAAGAACTTGTGCGCCCGGTGGTGCGACCACGACCCGGACAGGCCAGCTCCCACCAGCATCCCGCACACCGTCCGCCGCCCGGTCTGGGCCAGCATCCCGCACACCAGCGCGCAGAACGTGGCAAAGCTCGGCGCGGTGAAACACGGCCGCAGACCGGCCAGCAGCCGGGCCAGCGACGGCGGTACGCTCAAGTCCGGGAGCATCGGCGTCCAGTTCTCGCGATCTGGGTAGGAGCGCCGATGCTCCCGCTACCAGCTCCCGACCGGATGGATCTTGCGATCCACGGCGTGTCGCCACACCGACCGGTCCACCATCAAGGCACCCGTCCGGCCAGAACCGTCCCACCACAGGGCTGCCCCGGGACCCAGGCCATGCCCTACCCGGCCCCGTTACCACGGCCTGGCCCGCCGCCCAAAACGGCGAAACTTGAGCGACACGGGATCGGTACAATATTCAGCGGAGCCGGGAAATGCCCACCGACAAACCGAAGCCATTGACGATGACAAACCCGACGCCCAAGAGCACCACGTCGAGACCCACCACCTCGACAGCACGGACAACACCGACTCGACCCCGGCCCGGATCGAGCGCCCCACACGCAGACCGCAACAACTCGGCCTGATCATCAACGACAACAATGACCTGAGGCACCGCCCCATCATCCCATCCCCAGCCCGAAGGCACGGATCATCCGTAGATAATGCAACCACTTCATTGCGCGGACAACTTCCGCTCATCGGCAGAGGCGCGACGGTTTTGACTGAGCGGGGTCGCCCGTGTTGCAACGGCGCTGATGGTTGCGTCCGGTGGGTCGGCGGCGTGTGCGGGTTACGGCTGGTTCGGTGTCGCGATGGCGTCGGCCGGGTCGTGGGTGGTGGCCCAGATGGCGAGGAAGCGGAGCGCGTCGTCGGCGGGGGTTCCCGCCTCGGCGCTGAAGGCGACCAGGGTCAGGCCGGGGTCGGCGGGCAGGTTCATGACCTCATAGGACAGGTGTAGTTCGCCGACGACGGGGTGCTGGATGTGCTTTTGTCCGGTGCGGTGCAGTCGGACGTCATGGGCCAATGCCGCGGACTTAAGCGACTTGGGGTCGGCCGGGTTGCGGTTCGGGGGGTCGCCGTTGGGTGTGGAGGGGTTGGGGTGTCACGGTTGGGTGTGGTTGGCGTGTCGTTGTCTGGCGCGTGCGGAGGCTCCTGGTAGGGGAGGGTTGTCTAGGTCCGTCCTTGTTCCAGGAGCCTCGCGGTGTTGTTCTACCCCGGTTCGGCCGTTTCCGCTATTGCCGCAGGTCAGGCCGCTGGCGGGCAGGACGGTGGGGTGGGCGTCCCGGCGGGGATGGTGGCGGTGGGCGCTGGGGGGGTGCGGTTCCCGGGGCGGCGCGCGCCGGACGGCACGGGCCTGGACAGCGCGTTGACCCTGGCGGGCGGGGGTGGGCTGGCCGGCGGGGAGGTGGCGCTGTTTTGTCAGCCGGTGACGGCGGCGCCGGTGCGGGTGCGCCGGGACGGCCGGGTGCAGGCGCGGGGGCATCTGGCCGAGCACGTCCGGCTGGGGCTGCTGGAGGACCACCTGCCGGAGGGGGCGATCGAGGAGTTGGTCGCCCGGCGTGGGGTGGCCGAACAGCGGTTGCGGGCGCTGTCGGCGGGGATGGCCGCGCGGTGCGTGCTGGCGATGACGCTGCGCCCTGATGCCGGCCTGCGGGAGGTGACGGCGACGGTGGCCGGGCAGTTGGCCTTCGTGCCGTGGGCCAGGCGGTGGCGGGTGCCCGGCGGGGAGGTACTGGGCCGCTGGCGCAGGCGTCTGGGCGAGGGGTTGTTCACCGACCTGTTCTGGCTGGCGGCCGCCCGGGCCGCGGCCGAGCCGGAGCACACCAGCCCGCACGCGCAGGCGGGTGGGTGGCTGGGCGGGCTGCTGGTGTGCGCGGTGGACGGCACGCAGGTCCGCTGCCCGGATACCCAGGCCAACCGGGAGGCGTTCGGCTCCTCGGGCACCGCTGATGACTCCGCCCCCTACCCGCAGGTCCGCGCGGTGCTGGTCTCCGTCTCGGCGAGCCGGGCCGTGCTCGCGGCCGCCATCGACGGCTCGGGCACCGGCGAGCAGAGGCTGATCGCGCGGATTGTGGAGGACCACCCCGAGGTGTTCGCCCCCGGTCGGCTGTTCAGCTTCGACCGGAACTTCCTCGGCGGGCAGCTGATCGCCAAGATCCTCGCTGCCGGCGGGCACGTGCTGATGCGGGTCAAGTCCGACATCGCGCTGCCCAACCTGGGATGGCGCCGCGACGGCTCCTACAACTCGCAGCTGTGCGGACCCGAGGGCCCCATCCCGGTCCGCGTCGCCGAATACGACGTGGCCGCGCCAGACGGCGCCGCCGCGGACGGCGCCGAGCCCGCCGAGGAGCTGTTCTGCCTGGTCACCGACCTGACCGATGAGGAGAAATACCCGGCGCAGGCCCTGGCCGCCGCCTACCCGCAACGCTGGACCGGCTCGGAGACCACCATCAAGGAGAACAAGGCCACCATCACCGACGCCGGCCCGTCCCGCGGGCCGATCTTCCGCTCGACCACCCCGGACATGATCCGCCAGGAGTTCTGGGCCTGGCTGACCGCGACCAACCTGCTGCGCGCCGAGGCCCGCCGCGCCGCCCGCCACGCCGCCGGACCGGCCCGCCCACGCCCGGCCCGCCCGGCCCGCCACGTCCCGGCCCGTCAGGTCTCCTTCACCGCCACCCTCCGCGAGGCGATCCGGTCGATGACCCTGTCCACCCGCACCGCGGCCGGCACCCACACCCCCGCCGCCCACGCCGGCACGGCCCTGCTGTCCCAGCTCATCCAGCTCGACCGCAACCGCCACCGACCCCGCGTGACCAAATGCCGCCAGCAGTTCCCCTCCGCCAAACGCCGAACCCGAACCGACCGATGGGCCGGCCAGATCACCATCCGCGCGCCCCACCCGCTGCCCGGCACCGGTTGACACCCGCTCCTGCCAGCAACCACGACACAGAAAGGACCCCGCGGCACCCTCCGGACGTGGAAACCGGCGCCCACCCGGAGCGATATCCGGGCCACCGGCATACCCACACCCGCCGAACGCCAAGATCAAATCCCCACAAACGTCAGGAATGATCACGACAAGGGCAGAAGATCAAAAACAACTAAAGTCAGCGGCGTTGCGTCATGGGCGGCCCAGCGGACGCGGAAGGCGTCGCTGCGCGTGGACAGCTCACCCACAAGGTCGGTCAGTTGCCCGTCGTAGGGATCGCGGCCGGCTTCGGTGCGCAGCATGGCCACGGTGTCGTCGGCGGCGCGTTCCCAGTTCATCCAGAACACCCGGGCGTGCGGGTTGAGGAAGGTGAACCGGGCGAAGTTGGCCGGTCGGGCCGGGTCGGCGAACAGCGGCGCGTACAGCGCCTGCGCGAGCGGGTTCGTGGCGAGGACGTCGAGGCGGCCGTTCTGGACGAAGGCCGGCACCTCGGTCATCCCGTTGAGGATGCGGGCCACGTTGGGCCGGACCTGCTGGGTTGCCGGTCGGCGCCGGGCGCGAGGTGGCGGGCCGGCGGCACGGGCGAGGTCGAGCAGGTGCGCCCGTTCGGCCTCGTCGAGGTACAGCGCCCGGGCAAGCGCGTCCAGGACGCTCGCGGAGGCGCCGCCGAGGTTCCCGCGCTCGAGTTGGGAGTAGTACTCCACACTGACGCCGGCCAGGTCGGCGACCTCGCTGCGGCGCAGACCCGGCACGCGCCTGTTGCGGCTGTAGTTCGCCAGGCCCGCCTGCTCGGGGGTGATCTTCGCCCGGCGAGAGCTGAGGAAGGTCTTGACCTCGTCACGGTTGTCCACCGCTCCAGGCTAGGCAGAGAAGCCGCGGCCAGAGGTGTGCTGTCAGTACACGCTCCAGCAGTGACTTGTTCGCATGGCCGCCGGCACGTTGCCTGGAACGCGAGAACCACAACAGAGGAGCCACGTGATGAAGCACGTCACTCTCGGTGGACTGGACGTCTCCCGCATCGGTCTGGGCGCGATGACCATGGCCGGGATCTACACCAGCGGCGGGGGCCTGGACGACGCGGAATCTATCCGCTCCATCCACCGCGCGCTCGACCTCGGCGTCACCCACATCGACACCGCCGAGGTCTACGGCCCGTTCCACAGCGAGGAACTGGTCGGGCAGGCGATCAAGGACCGCCGTGACCAAGTGGTGGTGGCGACGAAGTTCGGCGTCATCTCACACACCGGCCGCGCCCCAGGCATCCCCGACAGCACTCCGGCGAACATCCGCACCGCCATCGAGGGCTCACTGCAGCGGCTCGGTACCGACCACATCGACCTGTACTACCAGCACCGGGTGGACCCCGAAACACCCATCGAGGATACCGTCGGCGCTCTGGCCGAACTGGTCGCCGAGGGCAAGGTCCTTCACCTCGGCCTGTCCGAGGCCGGCCCGGGCACGATCCGGCGCGCCCACGCCATCCACCCGGTCGCCGCGCTGCAGACCGAGTACTCCCTGTGGACCCGCGACCCGGAGGCCGAGCTCCTGCCGCTGCTGCGCCAGCTCGGCATCGGCTTCATCCCCTACTCCCCGCTCGGCCACGGCTTCCTCACCGGCCAGATCCGCACCATCGACGACATCCCCGACGACGACTGGCGCAAGACCAACCCCCGCTTCACCGGCGAGAACTTCCACCTCAACCTGCGCATCGTCGACGAGGTCACCGCCGTCGCCGCCCAGGCGGGCGCTACCCCGGCGCAAATCGCTCTGGCCTGGCTGCTCGCCCAAGGCGACGACATCGCCCCCATCCCCGGCACCAGGCGAGTCACCCGCGTGGAGGAGAACACCGCCGCCGACAGCATCGAACTCAGCGCCGAACAGATCAACCGGCTGAACAACCTCACCCCGGCGGCCGGCGAACGCCACGACGAAACAAACATGGCCGCCATCGACCGATAACCACACGCCTCCGGGGGTGCAGCCACATACACGGCAGCCGGCCGCCGATCGGTGACGGCATACCCCATCCAGACACACCGAGCGCAGCGCGACACAACGGGAGCACGATCCGCGGCATGAGAGTGCGACTGGTCATGCCGCCGCCTGGTGTAGCGGTCTTCGGCGTTCGTGGGTCAATCGTCGATGGCCTGGTAGACAGCGGTCTGGAGGTTGTGTGACCTCGGCAGGTGCTGGTCGCTGGGTGTGCGCGCTGCGTGGTGAGGACCGCCGTGGTGTCCTCGCGGGATCGTTGGACCAGGTGGTGCGGTGGTAGCCGGGCTATCGGTAGCTGCTGACCGAGGGGCCGGGGTGGGCGCGGCGGGTGCGGACCGAGTTGCCGAGGTGGGGCACCAGCGGGAATTGTGCGCCCTGGTAGGCGTTGGTGTGGGAGTATCCGAGGATCGGACCGGTTGTCGCGTGACCGTTCGTGGTCGCCCGGCCAGTCCACCGGGGTTCGGGGTTCGTTTGAGAGCCTGCCGGGGCCGTTGCGTCGATCTGGTTGAGATCGGGTAGGTCGGCTCAACGGATGAAGCACCAGGCTGTCGGTCTGAGGCGTTCGCCGCCGTCTTCAGGGTTGTGCTGTGTGTTGCCGTAGCGACCGTGCCGCGGCGTTTGCGAAGGAGGAGTTTGTGGCTGGACCGGGCCAGCGCCGGACCGGTGCTCGCCGTAGCGTCCCGCGGAAGCGGCCACCCGTCCGGCGCCGCGGCGACGTCGTCTCGTTGCTCGCCGGAACCGTCCGTGAGGTCGAGGCGGCTGTCCGGCGTGGCCGCGTGACGCCTGGCGTGCGCACCACGTTTCAGGCCGTCACCTTGGTGCTGCGGGACGAGCGTGCCCGCGTCCGGTCGGTGGCCGGAAGCGACAGGCGTCGGGCTGAACAGCTCAAGCGCCTGGACGGCATCGCGACCATCCTCGTGACGACCGCAGCCCGGGATGCTGGGCTGCTGGCGTTGCTCGCCGAGGACTGCGACGTCTCCGACGCGGCCCGGTCGCTGAGGCGGGAGATGCTGCGGGACCTCGGCATCGCGCCGGCGCCGGAACCGATCGCACCGGCGCAGACCGCGCCCGCTCTGGCCAGTACGCAGCGGAGGGTCGTGCCGCGGTCGGTGATCTCCGGACAGCTGGCGAACCCTTTCCTCGCTCCTGACTTCTGCGCCGTTGCGCAGCGCACCTGCGGTCCGCGTCGCCTGGCCGGTTGGGAACTGCTCGGCCCACTGCTGAGTTCCTTCGAACGCGCCGGTGGCGGAGCCCCGGCATGCATGGCGCTGCCAGCGCCGATGGCAGTGTGCCTCCCGGCGGGCCTGGAGCTGATGCCGCACCAGGGACAACTCCTCGCCGCGGCCGCGGCCGGCCACCGGAGGTTCCTGCTCGCCGATGAACCGGGTCTGGGCAAGACCGCCCAGGCCTTGCTTGCCGCGGATGTGGCGAAGGCCTACCCGCTGCTGGTCGTCGTGCCGAACGTCGTCAAGACCAACTGGGCGCGTGAGGCGGCCCGCTGGACGCCGCAGCGCCGGGCCACCGTGGTGCATGGCGACGGCGAGACCGTCGACGGCTTCGCCGACATCGTCGTGCTCAACTACGAGCTGCTCGACCGCCACGCGGGCTGGCTCGGCGACTTCGGCTTCCGCGGCATGGTCGTGGACGAGGCCCACTTCATCAAGAACAAGACCTCGCAGCGCTCGCAGCGCGTCCTCGCCCTGTCCGACCGCATCCGGTCCCGTACGCCGCGGCCGCTGCTGATGGCACTGACCGGCACCCCGTTGATCAACGACCTCGAGGACTTCCGGGCGATCTGGCAGTTCCTCGGCTGGATCGACGACAGCAACCCCCGCACAGCGCTGCTGGACGCCCTTGAGGACACCGGCCTGACCCCCGCCGACCGAAGCTTCCACGCCGCGGCGCGGCAATGCGTGATCGACCTGGGCATCGTGCGCCGCCGCAAGCTCGACGTGGCCGCCGACATCCCCGCCCGGCGCATCGCCGACATCCCCGTGGAGCTGAACGGACAGGCCGGCCAGTCGATCCGCGCGGCAGAGCGGAACCTCGCCGGCCGGATGGTGACCCGGTACCAGACCGCGCTCGCCAACCGATCCACCGACACCGGCGTCGATGGCATCGACCACGACCTCATCCGCCGGGTGGCCCGGTCGGAGCTGAAGGACGCGACGAGGTCGCAGCCCGGCGAGAACGTGTTCACCATGATGCGGCGCATCGGCCAGGCCAAGGCTGAACTGGCCGCGGACTATGCGACGCAGCTGGCCCGCAGCGCCGGCAAGGTCGTCTTCTTCGCCAAACACCTCGACGTGATGGACGCCGCCGAACAGGCCTTCGCCCGGCAAGGGATCCGCTTCACCTCCATCCGCGGCGACCAGACACCCACCGCGCGGCAGGCGATCGCGATCGCGGTGACCTCGCTGACCGCAGCCGGCGTAGGCCTGAACCTGCAGGTCGCCTCGAACATCGTGCTGGCCGAACTGTCCTGGACCGCAGCAGAACAGACCCAGGCCATCGACCGTAGCCACCGCATCGGCCAAATCGAACCGGTCACCGCCTGGCGCATCATCGCCGCACAGACCATCGACGCCCGGATCGCCGAGCTAATCGACAGCAAGGCCGGACTCGCCGCCCGAGCGATAGACGGATCCGACAAGGACGCCACCTCCTCAACCCCCATACAACTCCAGGCGCTCGTCGCGTTGCTAACAGCCGCGCTGCAGGCGTCACCACAGCACCGCAAGCGACCACCAACCTGACGACCCGGCGTATCGGCGGACCACCATCCAATCACCCAACAAACATGCGTCATGCGGCAGAAGAGCATGGCCGCGGGGTGCGGCATAGAGAAAGATCGACTACAGGCGCCCTGTGGAGTCCGTGGCTGACCACCGCCGGGCACTGGGCCGTCACGATTGGTGGGACGGTGGTCGGCTTGCATGGGCTCTGCACAATTGGCACCACGGTTACCGCTGTGCGGAGTTCGGCTACGAATTGGTCCAATCGCGGTGGGCCATGGTATCGCGTCTGGTTTGTGCGTGGGCCCGTCATCGCATGGGATTACCGCGATGGGGGTGCACCGGATGGTCAACGCCTGCTTGCCAGGCAGTGGCGGCGGTGGAGGTGCAGCGTCGAATGTACGGGCGTGCGGCGATGCCCGTACGGGTTCGGCTGTGCCGTGTCAGGTGCTTTCGGTCGTGTAGTACCATTCTTGGTTCCAGGCGTGGAAGCCGCAGGTCCACACTTGCAGCGAGGCGTCGTTGGCGTCGACTCTGTTCCGGATGTCCAGGCAGCGGTTGTCGGCGTAGTCGTGGAGTTGGAAGAAGTCGCGGAAGTCGCACTCCCAGTCGATGCGCCATAGCTGGTTGGCCGAGCTGTTGCTGCAGCTGTACTGGTATACCTGTGCGCCATCGACGTTGCCGGCGTCCATCGACTTGTCCAGACACTTGCCGCTGTGCTTGTTCACGACCTGGAAGTAACTGAAGCCGTTGTGGTCGGTGATGTACACCAGATCCCACCGTTGGTTCGTGACATCTCCTGTCACCCGGAAATCCCACCAGTTGGCGACATCTAGGACCCGGTCGTTAGAACTGAACGCACGGTCGGGGCCGGCGCCGCTGATCACGTAGCGGACCTCGGCCGCCGCTGCGCGCGGTACGTCCGTGTGACGAGGCGACGACGCGGAGGCATCGCCGGCCGACGGAGCCGCCTTGGCGGTAGCCGTGACCCGGCGAGCAGCAGGCCGGTCAGCATCAGGACCAAGCTGGTCCGAACCTTGTGTTTCATTGCTCTCCCTCCGCACCTTGAGATGGTTGGCTTCGTGCTGGTTTGGCGATCGGACACCTGTCGTTTGGTTATCAAACGGCGAATCAGAAGGGCCAGTGAGGGTCCCGGAGCCATTGGGGGCGTTGGTGCGCAGGCCGGTCTTGTCGTAGATCGGGTCCGGGATGTTGGGCTGGCCGGGCGCCATCTCGTCGTTGCCCCCGATGGGGTCCTCGACATGGGGCGGGTTCGTTGGGGTGGTCGGGGGCCTGATGTCTCCGCTCGGGTCCTTGACCATCCTGACGATGCCTCTGGTCAGGTCGACGACGGAGTGCTCCAGCGCGCTGGCTGCGGCGCTGAGTGCGTGCCCTCCTTCCACGGCGGTCACGGAGACCACGGTCTGCACGCCGTTCACCAAGGTGATCACGATCCAGACGGCGCCGTTGGCGTCCCCGGGGCCGTTGTAGGGATGGACCGGGTCGACGATGTTGATCGGGGAGGGTGGACGCGCGTCCGGCTTGCGGGGGTTGGGACCGCCGTACACGTCGCGGGGTGGGGGCGGTGGGGTGTGCGGACCCGAGCCGTGGGAGCTTCCCCGGCCGCCGGAGCCACCTAAGCCGCCGGACCCGGAGCCGTCCTCGCCCCAGTCGCCGCGGCGCTCCCCCGCGGAGGGGCCACCGATCCGCTTGCCGCGCTTCTCGGTGCCGTCAGGCAGTTTGCGGCCGAAGGTGTCCCGCCCTCCGGACGGGCCGCCGCAGCTGCCGAGCGAGTCGTAGCCGGGGCAGGACTTGTGCGGGCAGGGCAGGGGCAGGTCGGCGATGCTGCAACCGCCTTCATCGACGTACCGGTGCCCGCTCGGGTCTACGTGGTCGAGCGGGTCGTCGCCGGCGTAGGCGTAGCGGTGGCAGGTCCCACGAGTCGCGCGAGTCGAAGCGGCCCTCCCCGGGGTCGTACCAGCGGGCGCCCATGCTCACCTGCCCGGTCGCCGGGTCGGTCCAGGCGCCCTGGTAGCCCAGGTCGGGGTTGACGCCGCTGCTGGTCAGCGGGCGCCCGAACGGGTCATAGCCGGCGGCGCCCGTCCGGGAGCCGGTGCCGGCGTCGAAGACCCCGACCAGGTCGCCGTGCCGGTCGGTCCAGGCGCGGCCGACGGAGGTCACCTGCTGGGTGCCCGCGGTGGTCGTCGTATTCACGGTGAGCAGCGCCCCGGCCGGGTCGCGCCCGTAGCCGGCCGAGCTGTCGCTGATCACGTTGCCGCTGCGGTCGGCGTAGCCGAGGCTGCCGCCGCGGGTGGTCACCGGCCGGTCCAGCCCGTCGTAGCTGTACGCGGCGGCTCCGTCGGTGACCAGCCGGTCGAGGGCGTCGAACGTCGCGGTCCGTGTCGAGCCGCCGCTGGTGCGCGAGGCCAGCGTTCCGCGGGCGGTGTGGGTGAACGTCGTCGCCCCGTCCGAGAGCAGTCGGTTCCTGGCGTCGAAGGTGGCGGCGGTACCGCCGGCCTGGGTGCGGTTGCCGGCGGCGTCGTAGGCGTAGCTGGTGGTCGTGGAGCCGGCGGTCCAGGAGGTCAGCCGGCCCAGCCCGTCGTAGTGGTAGGTGTTGCTGCCGTCGGCGGTCGCCATGCCGGTGACGGCCTTGCTGGTGAGGTGATCCTCCTTGTCGTATCCGTAGCTGATCGAGGAGGTCGCGCCGCCGCTGGTCACCACGCTCTGCAGTGACAGCCGGCCAAGGGCGTCGTGGTCGTAGCCGTCGGTCTCCCAGCCGCCGCCGGCGAGCTGGTCGTTGACCATGCTCAGCCGGCCTGCCGCGTCGTAGCTGTAGGTCCTGGCGTCCAGGCCACCGCCACCGGTGGTTGCGGTCAGGCGCCCCTCGGTGAAGGTGAAGCTGCGGCTGCCGGCGGCGTCGGAGCGCGAGGCCATGTTCGCGTCGAGGTCGTAGCTGAACGCCCCGCTGCCGGACGGCCCGGCCGCGCTGAGCAGGTCGCCGCGGTCGTCGTAGGTGTACGTGTCGGTGCCGCCCGGCGCGCTGACCGAGGTCTGCCGGCCGGCCAGGTCGTAGTCGAGCACCCGGTCGCTGGTCGGCGCCTCGGCACCGCTGCCGGTCTCCTTGACCAGCCGGCCCAGTTCGTCGTAGCTGCTGGTACGGGTGACCCCACCCGGCTCGACCAGCCTGAGCAGCTGCCCGTTGGCGTCGTAGGAGCTGGTGTATGTGCGGTCCGCCAGGCTGGGGAAGGCCGGCGTCGACGGTTCGATGACCGACTCGCGCAGGCCGAGCGGGTTGTAGGTGTAGACGGTGGAGTTGCCGCGACCGTCGGTGACCCGGGTGCGGTCGCCGGCGGCGTCGTAGCCGAACGTGGTGGTGATGGTGCTGGTGCCGTCGACCGGCTCCACCAGCGTGGTGAGTTGGTTGGCGGCGTCGTAGGTGTAGCTGGTGGTCAGGCCGTTGCCGTCGGTCGAGCTGGTCCGGTTGCCGGCGGGGTCGTAGCCGAAGCTGCGGGTGCGGGCGACGGCGCCCCAGGCGGTGAGGTTGCTGATCGAGGTGAGCCGCCCGGCCGGGTCGTAGCCGTGGGCCGTGGCCTCGTGCATGCTGTTGGTCACCGTGGCCAGCCGGCCGGCCAGGTCGTAGGTGTAGCTGGTCTTCTCCTCGGGATGTTGGCTGCGCGGCGTGGCGGTCACCTGCTCGCTGGCGGCGTCGTAGCTGTAGCCGGACGTCCAGCCGGACGGGCGCACGGTCGAGGTGCGGTTGCCGGCGTCGTCGTAGCCGAGGGTCGTGGTCAGGTTCTGCGGCGAGGTCGAGCCGGCCGGGTGCCGCTCGACTATCGTGGCGGTGATCTGGCGGCCGAGGTCGTCGTACGTCGCCTCGGTCCGGGCCCCGGTCGGGTCGGTGCTGGACAGCAGCTCGCCGGCCGCGTCGTAGCCGTAGGTCCAGGTGCCGGGGCCGGCCTGGCCGGTGACCTGCGGGTCGACCTGGCTGGCCCGGCGGCCCAGCGCGTCGTAGCGGAACGTGATGCTGCGGCCCAGGGCGTCGGTGACGGCGGTCAGGTTGCCGAGCGGGTCGTATCCGAACGCGACGGTGGGGGTGACCGGTGAGCCGCCGGGCGGGGTGTACGTGGGCATGGTGGCCCGGGTCGGTCGGCCGACCGCGTCGAACGCGACCCGGGTGAGGTTGCCCAGCGGGTCCTGGCTCTCGGTGGCGTCGCCGAAGGCGTCGTAACCGGTCCTGGTCACCGGCCGGTTGCCGGTCTCGGCCGGCACGCCGTCGTTCTCCACGATCCGCGGCGGCCCGGTGACCGCGGTCAGCCGGCCGGCGGCGTCGTAGCCGTACTCGGTGGTGAAGTCGAACGCGGTGGCGCCGGGCACGCTGCCCCGGGGGTCCTCCACGGAGATGGCCTTCCCCCGCTGGTCGCGGGTGACCGTGGTGCACAGGCTGGTGCCGCCGTTGCGCACGCAGGCGCTGGTCAGCCGCCCCATGGCGTCGTAGCCGTAGTCGGTGTTCTCCGCCTCGCCGGAGCCGGCCGCGCTGCGGGTGAGGAGGATCGGGTCGTCGGCCGCGTCGTAGGTGTAGTCCGTCTCCCGGTGCAGGCCGGCCGGGTCGAGCACGGTGCTGGTGAGGCGGCCGGCCGCGTCGTAGCCGCTGTCGGTGCGCACCAGGCCGCCGCCGGTGACCAGCCGGGTGCGGTTGCCGGCCGGGTCGTAGCTGTTCGCGCTGAGCACGATGTCGCGGGTGCTGCCGTCGGGGTTGTGGAAGCCCTTACTGACGGTGGTCGCGGCCAGCCCGTCGTCGTAGTAGGTGTAGGCAGTGGTGCGGCCCATGGCGTCGGTGTGGCTGGCCAGCCGGCCGGCCGGGTCGTAGGCGTAGGAGTCGAGCACCAGGTCGTCGGAGCCGGGCGGCAGGTTCGGGTCGTTCGAGGCGTGCAGGGTCCGGCTCAGGACCTGGCCGCGGCTGTTGACGGCGTAGTCGAACTCGTGCCGGCCGGCGTCGATGTACCGGACCCGGTTGCCCATGGCGTCGTAGGCGTAGTCGCTCTCCGCGCCGTCCGGGGCGACCACCGAGGCCAGCAGGTTGTGCTCGTCGTAGCTGTACGCGGTGGTCCTGACCTGCCTGGCGTCGCCGGTGTCGGTGTCGGTGTCGGTGACCAGCCGGCTGGTCACGTTCCCGTCCGGGTCGTAGCCGTAGCTGGTCCGGCGGCCGTGGCTGGCGCCGGTGACCGCGTTGGTCGCGCTCGGCTCGGTGACCGAGGTCTGCCGGGACGCGCCGTCGTAGCCGTAGCTGGTGACCAGGCCGCCGGCGAAGCTGTCGGACACCTCGGTGCTGGTGCCCAGCCGCCCGATCGCGTCGTAGCCGTACCGGGTGACCAGGCCGACCGGGTCGGTGACCTGCCGCAGGTCCCCGTTGCTGGCGTAGGCGTAGCGGATGACCCCGCCGCGGGCGTCGGTCACCGAGGCGAGCAGACCGGCCGGTGTGCTGCCACCGCCCACGGCCGGCTCGGATCCGGTGGTGTAGCCGCGGCGGATGGCCTGGCCGTTCGGGAAGTCGGGCGTGGCCGGCGTGGTGGCGCTGGCCAGGTTGCCGTTGGCGGCGTAGGTGTACGTGGTGCGGTAGGTGGCGTCGGTGGGGCCCGCGGAGCGGCCGTCGGCGGTGCTGGTCACCTGGTCGTTGCGCGGGTCGGTCGGGTCGCCGGCGTTCAGGTAGTACCCGTAGTAGCTGGTGAAGCAGGTGCCCGCGCTCTGGCAGGCGGTGCGGGACAGCATGTTGCCGCGGGCGTCGTTGGCGAAGCTGACGCCGTGCCCGTTCTCGTCGGTGAACGACGAGGCGAAGCCGCCGGTGTCGTAGCCGAACGTCTGCACCTGCCCCGTACCGAGGCTGTAGCTGAGCATCCGGCCGCCGTGCAGCACGTCGTAGCGGTAGGTACGCCGGTTGCCGAGCGGGTCGGTGACGGTGACCACCCGGGCCAGCTGCGAGCCGCTGCCGGTCACGGTGGGCAGGCTCGGCTGCCACACCCCGCCGAGGGCGTCGGTGAGCTGGCTGACCCGGTCGTGCCCGACGTCGTAGGCCAGCGTCGCCCGGGTCTTGCCGCTGGGCAGCGTGATCCCGGTCAGCTCTCCGGCGCCCAGCCGGGCGGCGTAGTGGGCCTGCACTGCCGGCTGGCCCAGCGGGTGGTCGTAGAGGGCGACGTCGTCAATCGCGCCGCTGAAGTGGCTGATGCCGGGGCCTAGGCCGATGCCGGCACCGAGGTACTCGTGCGCCAGGTCCCGGTTGTCGATCTGGCCGGTGACGCTGCCCACCAGGGCGCCGTCCAGGTACAGCGACTGCACGCTGCCGGCGCCGGACAGCACGACGTGGTGCCAGCCGCCGTCGTTGACCGGCTGGCTGCTCTGGATCGGGGTCGCGCCGGCCACGCTGAGCAGACCGCGCAGCCTGCCCGCGCTGTCCACGTAGAGGTTGTTGGCGCAGTTGCCGTCGTACAGGTCGGCACCCAGCGGGTTGGCCGTCGAGGACCACAGCGGCTGGTCGGCGGCGGTGGTCCGGAACCACAGCTCGATGGCCAGGTAGGTGTGCCGGCGGAGCAGGTCGCCGGGCAGCGCCGCGTAGGAGGTGCCGCCGTTGAAGCTGCCCGCCGGGTCCGCGGTGCCGGCCAGCGCGCCAGCGGTCTGCCCGACGCCGTGGTACGCGATCGTGTCGCGCGCCTGGTTGAACTCGACCTCACTGGGACCGATCCCGTCGTCCAGCCGGTAGTAGGCGGCCGGGTTGTCCGCGGTCACCGCGGCCTGGTAGCCGGCGCCGGCGCCGGCGTGCGCCTGGATCCTGGATGTCGGCAGCGCCGTGTCGTACAGCGCGACCTCGTCCAGGGTGCCCGCGACGTAGTCCCGGCCGTCGTAGGCCGGGTCGCGGCCGAGCATGATCGGCAGCCCGGATGGTGCCACCGGCCCGGACGCGCCGGTGTTGCTCGCCACCAGGGTGCCGTTCAGGTAGGCCTTGACCCTGGTGCCGTCGTAGGTCAGCACGTAGTGGTAGACGGTGCCGACCGCCAGCTGCTGGTTCCACACCGCCATGATGTGCGCTGCGCCGGTGCCCACGTCGGCGAAGCCGCTGGCGCCGCCCTTGTTGATCACCAGTTCGAAGCCCTTGTGGTCGATGTCGGAGTGCGAGCTGGCGACCAGGCGCACGTTGTCCGCGGGCAGCTCCGACAGGCTGAACCAGGTCTCCACGGTCAGCCCGGGCCAGACCGGGTCGACCAGCGGCGTGCTGACGTAGGAGGTCCGGCCGTCGAACCTCAGCGCGGTGCCGCTGTCGCCGTCGACCAGGCTGGGGGTCGAGGTGAAGCCGCCGGCAGCGGTCGCCGGGTTGCTGCTGGGCACCGCGTCGGCGATGGTGCCGGGCGCCGTCTCGTGCAGCCGGTAGTAGGCGTACGGGTCGTCGGCTATGACCGCCGCCTGGTACTGTGCGCCGGCACTGCGGTGGGCCTGTACCGCGGCGGCCGGCAGGGCGTGGTTGTAGACCGCGACGTCGTCCAGGGTGCCGTTGAAGTAGGTGGAGCCGGTGCCCCAGATCCCGTACCGGGCGTGCCCGATCAGCAGCGTGTTCGCGGTCGTGTTGGGCGTCAGCGGGGAGGTGAACGGCTGGCTGACCAGGCCGCTCCACCCCGACGAGCGGTAGACCAGGCCGGCCGGTGTGGCGCCGTCGACGTACAGGGTGACCACCGACCCGGTGAGGGTCACCACGACGTGGTGCGGCTTGCCGTCGGTCAGAGTCAGCCCCGGAAGGTAGAAGTCGGCGTTCCACAGCGCCAGGTACAGACCCGGGGTGTTCACCGAGGGGTTGGCCCCGACACCCCCGGCGCCGGTCAGCCCGAGCAGGAAGGCGCCCGCGTTGGTGCCGGCCGAACCGGCATCGAGCAGCTGCTGCTGGGTGGTGCTGGTGGTGCTGAACCACAGCTCCACCGACCGGCTGTTGTCGCCGCGGAGCGGGGCCGGGCTGGGCGCCGTCACGTAGCCGGTGCTGCCGTCGAACCGCAGCACGACCCGGCCGTCCAGGTGCCCGGTCTGCCCCGGACGACCGCGTCGTCGACCATCGGCGGCGTGCCGGTGGCGCCCGCCGCGGTGCCGATCCGCCAGTAGGAGTACGGGTTGGAGTCCAGCACGGCGCTGCGGTAGTGGGAGCCGGCGCTCTGGCTGTACGTGGTACAGGCCGCGGTGGGGTCGCAGGCCTTCGTCAACTGGTCACCGCTGTAGCTGTAGTTCCAGGTCAGCGGCCCGCCGACGCCGAGGCTGTCGGTCGCCACACCCGTCACGTGGCTGCCGGTCCAGCTGACGTGCAGCGCGCGCCCGCTGACCAGGTTGGTCACCGTCGCCAGCTGCCCGTTCAGGTGACCGAAGGTCTCCGCCCGGCCGTCGCGGTCGGTCATCCTGGTCAGCCGCCCGCCGGCGTCGAACGCGTACACCGTGCGGTCCTTGGTGGTCAGCGTCCAGCCGCCGCCGGGTACCGCCGACAGCGTCGCGAACCTACCCTCCGGCGCCGCGTAATTGCCGTCCGGGTTCACCCCGAACCGCACGTCCAGGCCGTCCGGGTAGCGCACCACCACGCTGCCCGAGCCGTCCCCGTCCGGCGTCAGCCCCATGTCGAAGCGGGTGGTCCAGCCGGCCCCGAACATCCCGTCCACTCTCGGGTCCAGGCTGTTGTACGTCCGGCGCACGGTCAGGTCCGGCCCGATGGTGGTGACCGTGGCGTCGGTCGCCGTGGTCGTGAAGTTGCCCACCTGGGGATCCAGGCCGCGCTCGTTCGCGCCGTACGGACTCACCG
>WNFU01002610.1_pt1 | contig 25280 bp, 32 predicted proteins | sample 5400121 | NCBI WGS metagenome assembly WNFU01 (sample SAMN13153360, study PRJNA577476) | soil metagenome | isolation source: 100 cm soil or saprolite under grassland replicate 1 | place: USA:California | collected 2016-06-15 | reverse complement strand
ACGCCTGGAGTCCGTTGATCTTTTCCTTCAAAATGATCCAGGCTAGCAACACGGTAGAGGCGGGATAGAGCGCGCCCAACACGGCGGCAACGTCGATGCGTCCGGTTTGGGCAGCCAGGACATAGAAGCCGTTCCCGGCGATATCGATGATCCCGTTGACGAGACATAACGCCCAGACTTCGCGCGGCGGCAGGGCAGGCTGGCGCGTGAACCAGGCGAACAATCCGAACGCCGCAAACCCGGCAAAGCGGGCCGCCACCAGGGGCCAGAAGAAGGCGTTGAGCGTGGCGCGGTGGATGATGAGAAAGTAGGAGCCGAAGAACAAGCCGGAGAGCAGAGGCAGACGCAGGCTGGCTATGCCAGCGAGGCTGCGCAAGCCCAGCAGGGGGGAGCGCCAGTCCGCCCCACCCGTTTGAGAGATAAGCCAGACCGCAACGAAGGCAAGCCCGAAGCCGATCATCGTGGCAAGGGAGGGAGCGCCCAGAACGAAGAACCCGAAGATCACCGGGACGAGGGCGGCAAACAGCGCAGAGACCGGGGCGGCGATGGTCATTTGCCCTGAGGCAAGGGCGCGGTAAAGCAGCAACAGTCCCGAGAGACCGAGCAGGCTGGAACCCGCCCCCAAAAGCATATCTACCACAGGGGGAACGGTTTCTCGTATTACGAGGGCAATCACAATAAATGGAATCAATCCTGCCAGCTCCGCCAGGAAGAGGACGCGATACGGGCTGGTGCGTTTGCTGGCAATGCCGCCGATAAAATCTGCCGCGCCCCACGTGCCCGCGGAGAGAATGCCATAGAGTATGGAGAGCAAGGTAATGATTCCTTTGAGAGGGGATTCATAAAATAAGACCCTGGGCATCGCTTAGGGTCTCATTTTGTGGTTTGTTCAATTATACGCCTTTCCCCTATATCACATGTTTCAACGGTGCTATGTGTTTTGATACGCATCCCACCAGTTTTTCAGGAAGCCATACATCATCTCATCTCCTCCCAAAAACCCCGCTAACCAAAAAGAATCTCCATCGAGCAGCTCAATACGGACATGATTTCTCGCAATCCTCCAGCGGTTGTAGGTGGAGACCATCTTTATGGCTTTAATTTGGCCTGCGGTTAAATCCTGTTTCTTACGGAATGATTTGGTTGACAGCCTATTTTCTTCGATCTTCAGCAGATGGGGTGTATGGAGGGTGAATTTCCAAAGCAAGAATAAAATTATAGCTATGGGGATCGCAACAAAGCACTGAGCAGTGACAAGAGTTCCCACCAATAGTAGCGAGCTAAGAATCACCAGGAAAAGTGGCCCGTATTTTGCAAGAGAATTCTGTTGAAATGTTTTTGACTTGATCGCAGAGCCAACACTCTCTCGTGAAGATGCTTCTGTCATACTAAATAAGTCAGGTCGCTTGTGCCGCAGGATTTCAACAATGGCAGAATATCCACTTATCTGCGCTGAGATTTCTGCCAATTGCCCTTCTTTTGTGAGTATCTTTATCCCTTGCCCCAAGGCATTTGGTCTGAAATCTTTCATTTCATCCCAGGAAAATTCTAAGTGTGCAATTCCAAACAGACGGGAAAACCTGATCCCCGAACCGCTCACTTCCACGACTGCAGAGATAAACCACAGCGGAATGATTAGGAATAAAAGGAATGGCCCTATCACCAAAAGAACCTCGGCATTGCCCGTCTGAAGGATTTGCCAACTAACATAACCAGTGAATGCTATTAACAAGTAAAGCAAAAACTGGAGCCAGATTGAGTATCTGAAGACAAGTGGATTTTCTAATGGATCGTTCTGAGATCGAATGGATGTAGGGGGGTGAGATCGTTCTATTGGAATTATGGGAGTCATTGTTTGAACATGAACCCCGCCCATTTCGGCACGATCCATTTCGAGCAACATTTCACGTGCTGCTTTATTGATAGGATCCAGAGAAAGGACGCGGTTCAGTATCGTTCGCTTACGCTCATCATCAGGTTCTTTGAGCGTACCAGCCAAAGTAGCCAATTCCAAAAGCGCAGCTATGTTATCTGGATCCTTGCGGAGTGTTTGCTGTACCCGTTTGGCTGCGTTAAGTTTGTTGATGGAGTCCACAGCATTCATTGTAGATTGACCTTCCTATTGAATTGATTATGCTGTTTCCCAATCTATCAGACGTGCACAAACTGGTTCTAGTGACGTTTATCCTATTTTTCGTGTCTCACTTGCGTTCCAAACATTTTTGTGAGTTCTCTGTTATACCTTCCCTGCTGTCTTCGCCCGGTCCACAGGGTTCTGAGCATTCTTGGAATTTGCTTGAGAGTCGCGTACTCCCTTTTGACACGGCACACTCGTTAGGCACAACCTTTGCTTTCCAGCGCATTGCCTAAGAAATATACCAAATCTCGACACTCATTGACGTAAACAGGAGCGAGACCAGATGATTCGTTTGAGACCATTTCACGAAAACTTTCAAACGAGACGAATTTAATCTCAGATACTTCTGAACGATCAAATTTTATGAAGTTGGGGTCTATCTTTGCATGAGTTACATAAACATCGATGAACTGCCGATCTATGTACGTTTCGCTCAGGATCGCTTCTTGAAAAAATGAAAACAGGAAATCGAATTTCAACTGGGACACATCTATGCCCAATTCTTCTTCAACTTCGCGTTTGACTGTGGCGGAGCTAAACTCGCCCGCATTCACATGTCCTAAAACCGAGATGCTGAAAGATCCAGGATAGTTATCCAGCATAAGAGAGCGCTTTTGAAGAAGAATTTCATTCTTTGAATTGAATAGATAAAGATGAATGACTCGATGGTATTTTCCCAAGCGATGAACTTCTTTTCGCGAAAGGATTTCTCCAGTTCGGATACCTGAACTTGAAAGAACGTCAATCAGATTGGACATGCTTTGTTCTCCTGCTGGTGCTGCAAACGGGCAAGCGCAGCTGTTCAGTCAGTGTATCAGTTTTTGGTTCTGGTGTACCTTCCCTATTTGTCTATGCGTTTTTATAATAGACCATCATGCTGAGTATTGACATCCAAACAGCCCGACGCTTCATCCTAGGCAAGCAGGGCTTGTGGCCTGGGCGGCGTTGGCGCGGCGTCAAGGGCACGGAGCAAGCCATGCGTGCGATGGAGTACTTGCAACTGGACCCTCTGCAAATCATCGCTCGCAGCCACGACATCACGCTGCACAGCCGCGTGCTCGATTATCGACCCGACATGTGGGAGACTGTGACTTACAAGAAGCGCAAGTTCTTCGACTGGGGTGGCTGGCTGGCCGCCCGGCCCATGGACGAACTGCCGCATTGGCGCGTGGTCATGCAACGCGAGCGCGATAGCGACTATGGCGACTCGCGAATTCGCCGCATGGCCCACGACCACGCCGATGCCATCGTTGAAATGCGAGCCATCTTGCAGGAACGCGGCGTCGTGAGCAACCGCGACTTCGAAATGGCGACGCGCACACGGACCCAAAGTTATCGCGGCCGCAAGGACAGCGCGCTGGCCTTGTATTATCTGTGGCGCACCGGCGAAGTAATGACGCATCACCGTGACCGCTTCGAGCGTGTGTATGCCCTCACCGAACAGGTCGCGCCCGCGCACCTTATTCGTGAGAGCAGCGAGGCCGAGGCGGATCGCTTCTTGATCAAAAAGGAAGTCAGCTTCAACGGCCTGTCGCGGATCAAGCGTACGAGTGAATCGTGGCAGCGCGGCGAGCCGGATCGCGCAGCGAAGAAGATGCTTGAGGGGATGTTAGCCGACGGCGACCTCATCGAGGTGAAGGTCGAAGGCTGGAAAACGATACACCACGCGCTCGGCAGCGACGCCAAGACGTTGCGCGAGTTAAGCGCGGGGCGCATCCCGAAAGCGTGGACGCCGTTAGAGACGACCACGACAGAAGAGGTTGTTTTCCTCGCCCCGCTCGATCCGGTCAGCGCACGCGGGCGAGCCAAAGTTTTGTTCGGCTTCGACTACGTGTGGGAGGTATACAAACCCGAACACCAGCGCAAGTTCGGCTACTACACGTTGCCGATCTTGTGGGGCGAACGGCTAGTCGCGCGTTTCGACAGCAAACTTGACCGGACGACCAACACGTTTATCATCCTAGGCTTGTGGTTAGAGGACAAGGTTCTCGGCAAAGATGAGGCATTTGCGGAGGCATTGGCTCGCGGGTTCGCGCGGTTCGTTACGTTTCTTGGCGCGAGCAAGATGGATGCGAAGGCGATTCCCGAGCCGCTGTTGAGCCGAGGCGCAAGCAACTTTATCCCCTAGAGCTTACACGAGCGAGATCAGTCAGTGCTTGGTTTCAGCTAGAGTTGCACAGTTGGGGAAGGAATTGGCACCTCACGTTGGCGAGCCAGCCCAACTCGTGTTTATACAGTCCGTATCATCCCGGCGCTCGCCGAAGGGAGGGGTCGGGTGCACGTCGTAGATCCCGCGAGGCGGGCCTGTGTTGGGCGACGACTCCGAATTGGATATTACTGCCCTTTCACCGAGAGTTCAAGTGTGCCGATTTGCAGAAGTTGCCCAAGCTCGTCGTTAGAAACCCATTCTTCGGCAATCTTCCCGTTTTCAAAACGAAACATTGCCATCGCCTCCTACTCGACGGTCTTTCCCCGAACATCAAAACGCCCAATCCGGCTTTGCATGAACGCTTCTTCGGTTGAGTATGTCATCCTGTGGTTCAATCGCACCGACACATAATCGCCGGACGCAATCATCTCATGGATTGTTGTCTCAATGGTATGCGGGGAAAGTGCCTTCTCGAAGGCGGTTTGTACCAAACCTATATAGGTCACGGTTGCCTCTGGTCGGTGCATCACCACATCAGGCGTAAACACCTCAGGCATCCGGCTGTATTGTTCCCGGTCGAGAATCTCTTGAAAATACTGCGATACCACGGACTTGTTGTGCTCCTCACGAAGAGCTACTGAATCAGCAGGTAGTTTTGTCTTTGCATTACAAGATGTGAGGGTAAACAAAATCAAAACTGAACATAGAAAAGCGCTGATGAAGCGGAGGCTCGTTTTCATTCCTGATTTTCCTTTTGTTGTGCAGAAAGATTGTATTTGTATTTCGATAAACCGCCCAAGTAGTGTTTATACAGTCAAAGATTAATCTATTTTGAGTATAGCCCCCGTGTCAAGATCTAAATCTTTCCATGCCCAGCCGGGTGCATTCGTTGGTTACTGATTGCATTACAAATCTTTAATTCTAGCTTGTAAAGAGGCTAATGGGGGAAGACTATTATCAGATTTGTCCAAATAAAAATAAGAACAACTTGACCAATCGTCTTCCCGCTCGAACAGTTTGAACGGCTCTAATCGGGTTGTATCCATCTCAACTAGACCTATCCCAGCTTTATAAATTGGTGTCTGTGCGTTGCTTAATCCTTCCACATCTTGTGGCAAAATAACGCCAATTTGCTGGATGGTCGCGCGAATGTTACGATGAAAATAGATTGGATCGAGAATATGATAGCGATAAAAACAATACCGCATCTGCTCATAATCAGCAAGGAGGCAGCCTTGGTAGAGGTTCGCATATTGTCCTAACATCCAGCCGGTACCGATGTAGTCCTCAGTACCTGTTCCACTCAGTGTGGGGAATTGGCCGTCATCATCGAGATATAGTTTTACTTCGCCTTCTCCCCACCATGATTTGCCGTAGCCTTTCTGATTGATAATCACACCAACGTTAACTCCTAGAAAACGTCCTTTCCCTTCAATTTTGGGAAGCAGTTCATAATCTTGTTGTATCCGAGTTGGATTTTCCCTGTTGAAATATGAGTGAAAATAAAGAGTGCCCTCCCCATGCTGGTCGCCTAGGGTGTAGTCAACATCGTAATAGAACGATTGTAGGTCTGTATCCGTGTCATTGGTAACCGCCAGCTTCATGCCTGTCTTGAATGGCATAGGAACATAACAGATAAAGCTTCTCCCTTGAGGGCTAGCGAACAAGGCAGATTCGAAAGCCGCGGTTTGCCCAAGACCTATGCCAAAGAAGTCACCAAGTGGAGCACTTACCGCTGGTATTTGCGCCCCATCCCAATAAAAATCAAGCTTAAGACCTCGCAACATCGTGGGACTCAGATCGTTGATTGTGACCCAAATTCTTCGAACAGTTCCACTGCTGCCAGATACTTCTGCCAGAATGCGCCGTTCTCCAGCTGGCAACGGGAATGAGGGTGATCCTTTTCTCCCTCCATTTGCTTTGCCAGCTTGACCCTTCTCTCCGGCAGGATTCTCCGGACTAGCCCAACGTGTTTCCAGATTGCCAGGAAAGTTAAATAAAGACTGATTACTGAAAGATTGCATCATATTCAACTCCGTGGAGAAACCTATAGTATTCTGCCGAACAGCCCTGCTCTTTGTAGGTGGAGATCCGACAGTGGGTAGGACGAGACAACGCTGCTCAAGCGGTGGTCGTTGCTACATGTGCATCGTATTCACAATGCGTTTAATCTGTTTCAGGTGCGGCCGTTCATGACCTGCAAGCCACCGCGCATAAAACAGCATGGTCCGTTCGAGCGGCTTTCCCGCCCCCGTCACTGTCGCCGTACGTGACCAGCCTTCGGGTGCTAACGGTTCCAATACTGCCAAGAGATCGGTACGCTGTTTTGCAAAGGCGCGCAATGAGGGTTGAAATTCCTGTTCGAGGTAGTCCGTTTTCTTGATCCAAGTACGGGGATTGACAGCCCGCAGTGTCGGTTTGTCTTGGGTGATGATTGCCACAATACAGTTGCCCCACATGTCAGCACAGGCGCGCAGATGGCCAAGCACATCATTTGTGGACCACTCACCTTGACTAGGGGAGGTATGCAATTGAGCCCGTGCCAGACCCGCGGTAAGCGTGGCGATGCGCGGCGGCGTTTCTGCAAGCAGGGTCAGAACCTGCTCCATAGTGAGTGATCTATTAGGCAGGTGACGTTATCCTTTCGGACAGACCAAGAGATAAGAGATTATAGACGGTTGCCCACTCCGTGTAATAGCTTATGGGCTGCCAAAGATTAATCTAAGTTAAGTATAGCACTCTCCCCGAGATATAAATCTTTGCATGCCCAGTCGGGTGGCTTATTAAGCACATTCGTACTATTCATAGACCACGTTCCATCTCGACGTTCCTTTGGACAGGTGTGACCCGGCGATAGACAAGGGCAGCCAGACACCCCGCAACCACCCCTCCAAATAGTGCCCTATCGTGCGTCACGAATAGCTTGAGATAGGCAACCTGCAATAACACAAGGACAGCAGCAATGCGAGCGACTTTTGATCGCGACGTCAGTAAACAGTAAGTTAGAAAGAGCGCATGACCAGATATGAGCGGAAGACGGACGAACGCCCGTGTCAGTGCAAAGATCAACACGACCAGGTCTATTGTCCAGGAGGTTCTGGAGGCCTGTGCATATCCTTCGGCGCGGTCAAACAGGAAGGCAACAAAGGGTATCCCAATCGGAACGTAATAATAAAGCAGGAACCAGCGAAAGTCGCCGTCAAATAACAGGGTGATAAAGAATGCGAAGATCCCTGCAGCAGTCAGTGAAACGACGAGCACGGTCATTGGATGAAATAGGAATTGGCGCTGTGTCATTCTATTCATAGAACCAGGATTCAGTATCACCCATAATAGGCTGACTCAACCATTCAGAGTATTTTATCGCGAGGGGAAGGTTGAGGCGGGTGGCAGGCTGGACATTCCAGCATTTCAATCAGATACGTGTGCATTCGCCCTCTTATACTTACCGGGTGGCAAAACGGCTGACCTAACCCGCTTGACGGGCCCGCAAATTAACGTTGATTACAAAGCATGTTCACTGGCTCAACCGGATTGATGATCAGCCAAGGTAGTCTATTCGGGTTGAGCGATTTGTTACGGGGCAACCCTTTGTTGTTAGGATTTGAGTTTCCATTTGCAAGGATAAGAATAGGCGATCATTTCAAACCCAAACTTCTCCAAAACGGGACGACTCATAGCACTGGCATCCACTGTAAGATATCTCGCCTGACGAGCTTTGGCTTCCTGGGCCCGTACTGCCAGGAGAGCCGTATATAGTCCTTGCCCTCGAAAGCCGCTTATAGTGGACCCTCCCCACAAGCTGGCAAACTGACTGTGTCTTGGGAAATATGTCCAGGCTGCACTTGCGGGTTGTTCATTCACATACGCCACAGACACGCTCATCTGCTCAGGATACCCGCTGAGAGTGCTTCCCAGATATTCGCCCAGCCAAGAAAAGTCTTCATCCCAAACTTGTTGTTGAACTGTTAGGACGTCCGATAATTTCTCTGGATCGGTGATCCGCTTTACAGGATGGAGGACTGGCTGCCACAAAATCTCTGGGGCATCTTCCAAGTCAAGCACCATAATTGCTTACACTTCTTCGAGGATAAACCCATATGACCCTAATCTTTCCTTCAAGTCAGACGGCTGATCATAATCATAAAGTTTCCATTCAAAACCTTTTCCAATGCTTTCAAAATAGCTCACTTGCTCGCGAATTGTATCTTCGGCATTGGCTTCATTTAACTGACTGTAAATAATTACCCCTTCCCTGGTGTCGGATGTGTCGATATGTCGCACCACGTTTGGCGTGACTTCTCGTCGCATGTCGGGATACTCTACATCTTTTCTTTGATCCTGGTCATAAAGAGCAATGGTTTGTGATTTATTCATTTGCTCCATTCCTTTCTTCTCCTGTTTCGCGATGTTCGGTCATACGTTGCAGAAACCGCATCCCTGCCAATATCTGATTGATCCGCTGCTTGGTGAGCGACCCGATGTATTCACCTAACTGCGCTTTATCTACGGTAGATACTTGTGAAACGACCACGATACTTTGCTTGGGTAGATTTGCTTCACCTGCTTCTAGGAATACATTACCCGGTGCTTTTGCCCGCGTTAGATTCGTCGTTAATGCACAAACAACCACAGTATGGATGCGGCTGCGGTTAATGACATTATCTTGAATGACCACATAGGGATGGGGATAGCCTAGTTCCGACCCTCTCGGTTCTTCCAACGACGCCCAGTATATATAACCTTGATTGACTACCATTCATTCTCCATCAATTTGCGTTGTTGGTTTATATCTTGACAAGGCGATCTTGCTCGTTGATTTCATCTCTGTTTTATTTATTGTCACGTTAATCATTGTTTTTGACGAATATATTATCAGGACCGGATTACATAATCCGATCCTCGATTTCCCAGACGTGATCCAGCACATGCCACGCCGTGCGGCGGACAAAGTAACGGGGCGGCCAACGTTTCCCACCGCGCGGCCCCTGTTCAGCGATTTCACCATGCGCCGAGGCTACCAAGGTTTTCAGAATGGCTTGCCGAATTTCCTCTCGGGATGGTTGAAGCGCCTTGGTAAGTGGCAGCTTCCCACCCAAGCTGGAGAGGTAGCCGATCTCTGCACCCTGCACATGTTGAAGGATTCCGTCGAGGGTTCGGCCTCCACCGCGAGGGCCAGTGCGTAGGATCTTCCCCTGGGCGCTCTCGCCCGCAACATCCAACGCCCGCCAACAGGCCTTCAAGATGGCTTGAAGGCGTCGCAAATCCGTGTCACGGATTGGGTGTGAATCACTGGTTGGGACCAGATCAGGCGCACCAAAGTCGGTCGTTGCGTTGCCTTTCAATCGTTCGACGACGACGAATGCCGAGACATCCTGAGAGACCTGAAAACCCAACTGAGCCCGGCGCAGAATGCGCGCATAACGGGGACCAGCCTCGAATAGCGCCTGGAGCGCGGTGGTCTCATCCCGGCCCATGCGACACCAGCCGGGCCATTCAATCACACCAGCGAAGGTTCGTTTCCTCCCGATTTCGAGGTACACGTCGATATTGTTTGACGACTGTGCCATTGAATGCTCCTCCACATCCATATAACCGAGCCAACACAGAAAGGATATATTGCTAGAACAAATAGCACACCTGTCAAATACAAGCCGAACGGCTGGCGTAAACCCTGCATGCTCTCTGCGGGGGACCTGCTGTGTTGGGCAGCTTTGTGCTCATGCTAACTACTCAGAGGTACCTTCTTACTCGATTGCAATACTCCAAGTATTCTTTGCCGTAATGCTTCTTCAAATAATCTTCTTCACGTAATACTTGACGGTGGAATAGCCATATGCCTGCACCCATATAAAGCAAGAGGATCCAATTTGGGAATATCAGGAATTGGCCCACCAGGATCAGGGCGAAAGCCGTATAAATGGGATTGCGGCTAAAAGCAAAAACGCCGGTCGTTATGAGTTTATCGGGATGTTCTATATCAATGCCAACGCGAAAACTCTGTCCAAACGAAACTAGACTCCACAATAACAGTGCTAGCCCTGCCAAGCAAAAGAAGACTCCGACCCACGCAATTATCTCAGAATAGAAGAATTGTTGTGTGCTCACGGTAGGAAAATTGAATGCGTGAGCAAACACGTGATAGAAATAGAAAAGAGCAAATGGCGGAATCAAGAAATCCGTCTTATCTATTTTGCCGAAATTCATTGCTTCTATCCCTCTTCTTCTCAGCATGAAAACCCGAGTCAACACCATTCCAAGCATGAGTACGATTGTCAGTGCTGCGAAATATCTTGGCATAAGAATTCTCCACTCAGAATCAAACTGTAGTAATCTTGTGCTGCCCAACGGCTTGTGTCGTCCCCAAGTGAAATTGCGTAGCACCCCTACGCAGCGCCCTGCGGGTGTAGGCACCTGCTGGTGTGTCTCGACACTCCCTACGGTCGTCGACAACCAGGCGGGACAAGATCAAGCCAATTTGACGGAACTCGCTTGAGCGCAGTGTAATCTCATTTTAACGCGGCAAGTCCCAGCATCACGACCCCGGCGTACTTTGCCGGGGGTCGGGTGCACGCTGTATTAGCCCGCTTCTTGCTTTTGAATTGTATTATTTTGTTTTTCCATCCAAATTCCAATAATCTCGCGTTGCATTTTCAAATATGGTTGCTGGCATTAATTGGCGAAGGCGATAATATATCACTTCTTTGCCCAGTAAATGGCGTAATTTCGGTGCTTTGCTCTCTACGATTTTTAGAATAGTCTCCGCAACAGAACGTGATTCGATACCAGAATTTTCGCGTTCGTGGATACGCGCCCAAGCCCGCTTGCGGCTGGGTTCATAGTCTGAAAGAAGATTTGCGCTAAACTGTGTACTATGCGCCAACTTGGTTTTGACGAAACCAGGTTCAACAAGTGCAACTGAAATATTCAAAGGCTTGAGTTCATGGCGCAAGGTTTCAGTAAAGCCTTCGAGCGCGAACTTGCTCGCGTTATATAAACCCCAAAACGGAATGGGGTTAAGCCCAACCAATGAACTAATATTGATGATGTAACCCTGCCTTTGCTTTCGCATGAAAGGAAGAACCGCTTGACACATTCGCATAACTCCAAAGAAATTGGTCTCGAATAAATCTTTTGCTTGTTCTAGCGTTGTTTCCTCAATTGCTCCTGAGACAACGTATCCTGCATTGTTAATGAGTACATCTAAGCGACCCATTTGGCTGATTACAGTTTCAACGCAATTCTTGACAGACTCGTCCGAGCGAATATCTAGTGGCAACATTTTGAAATCATCGGACTGCTCTTGTTCGGCGGGATTCCGACTTGTTCCATAAACTATGTATCCTGCCTTGACGAAGAGTCTAGCGGTCTCTTGACCATTGCCTGATGAAGCACCTGTAATCAATACAATTTTCTTCTCAGACATTGCACTTCTCCTTTTTAGATACTAACTCAGATAGCAAGTAACGAAACTACTCAGCGTTTTTGTGCGCGGGGGTCGGGTGCACGCTGTGTTCGGCGGCGTAGCTGTCATCATTATTATTCCAATGCGTATTGGACTGCCGCTTCAGCATGAATCCTGGTCGTATCAAATAGGGGAACTGGGCTGTCTTCCTGATGAACAAGCAACCCGATTTCTGTACAGCCCAAAATAATTCCTTCTGCGCCCTGACCGACCATTTGCTCAATAATGCCAATGTACTGTGCTTTGGAGTGTTGTTCTATCCTACCTACAACCAACTCCTCGTAAATGACCCGATGAATACTCTCGCGCTCTTGAGCATTTGGGACACTTACATTCAAACCATATTTCTGCGAAAGCCTGCCTTTGTAGAATTCTTCTTCCATAGTAAAGCGCGTACCTAATAATCCTATCTTTTGGATGCCGGAATCTTTTACCAGTTGAGCCGTTGCGTCTGCAATGTGCAGGAATGGGATTCTGACATTGGCTTGTATATCATCCGCTACCTTGTGCATCGTGTTCGTGCAAAGCACAATAAAATCCGCACCACCGTTTTCCAGATTTTTTGCTGCGTCGATTAACATTTTGGCGGCTTCCGCCCACATGCCTTGATGCTGGAGAATTTCCACTTCTGCAAAATCAACTGAAATCATCATGCTTTTCGCTGAATGTAGCCCGCCAAGTTTTGTTTTGGTTGTCTCATTGATAATGCGGTAATACTCGATGGAGGATTCCCAACTCATCCCACCAATTAGGCCGATTGTTTTCATTTTTCTTCCTTGAAGATAAGCAATATTGTTATGCCAGCCGCCGGACTATGTCTTATGCGGAATGTTTCCGCTTAAATACCTTTCTATTAATTTGTACAGCAAATAGTATAGACGTCCAACCTTCAAAAATCAATAGCCAGCCACCCAGTGTTTACAGAGGCCCTCCCCGCGGGCGACACGCTGCTTAGCGGAAGGGACTGTGTCCCCCAAAACAATTTCAATCGTCTGCCAGTTTGATTGCCACTTCGATCTTCCATTGAGACTCCTACATGCGCCAAACAGACAGCGTACGAATCACAGTGCGATTTACAACTTCGCGCGACTAACTTCCCAACGGGTGAGAATATTGCCTGAGCCTTGCCATGTGCGTGTGTCGATCAGCTTGAGTGATACTGGCGGACGACCCTCGAAGATCGGCGTACCCACACCTCCGATCAATGGGAAAAAAGTAAGGTGCAGTTCGTCCACCAGATCATGAACCAGCAGGTCATTCCAGAGCAGGCGGCTCAAGAGCACCAAGATGTCTTTGCCGGTTTGCTGTTTGAGCGCAGCAATCTCCTTGTACGCATCCGCTCGTTTGATGATGCGCGTATTGTCCCAAGGCGCTAACTCCGCACGGGTCAGCTTATCCGAAATAACGATTTTTTCAATGGACTTGAAAAGCCCGGCAGTCTCACGTCTGATAGCGGTGGCATTGGGGTTACTGGGTACACCCGTCCAATACTCCTTGTTGCCCAAAAATGAATTGCGACTCAATAACAGGAAATCGGCTGCACGCAACCGTTCAGCATTATAAAAATCAAAGCTATCGTCACCATGATAGTCCTCATGGTAGTAGTCAAATAGTGAGTTGATACTTTTATCCTTCCCTTCGTATAAGCCGTCTAATGTGACAAAGTTGCTGACAATCAGTTTGCGCATGATATTCTCCTTAGGTTTAAATCGGAGTGTTCTCTATAAAGCTACTTCTCGAATAGCTGGTTCAATGCTGTCAGATTAGAATTGGGTGAGAGGATTATAGCACAGATGTTCGAGAAAACAAAAACCGGACGAGGTTACCCTTCGTCCGGTTTTTGTGTCTATCTGCTTGCACGCTATGCTCAGTAGCTACGTATTATGCCAATTTGTTCCTCCGGACTGCGCTTATTCGCAGCGGCTGGTCTCCGGTTCTGGCGGCCCGGAAGGCGAGGAGGAAGGCCAGGTGCCCTCTTGGAATTCGGAGACGTAGCTGCGCAGCGTGTCAAAGTTCGCCTCCCAGATAAAAACATCCTGCTCGAGCACCGGATCATACACCTCAGCCGACTTGAAGAGTTTGAGCGGAAAAGAAGTGAACAGGATGTTGCTGCGCGGCATTTGCGTACCCAGGCAAGCCAGCTGGCTGATCTGTTCAGGCGTAAGATCGGTCTGGATATTTTTCATAAAGGAATTGATGATGGCTGGCAGCCGGAGAACCGTCTCGGGGCTCTCTATCTTTTTTCGTAAGGCGCACATGACCATATTTTGATGCTTAGCGCGCTCAAAGACGCTTACGGTGCGCATGCGCGCCAGAGTCAGGGCTTGCTCGCCGTTGAGATGCTGCGGACCTCCCGGGAAGACCAGTCGCGCGCTGCGGTCGGTGGAGGTACGCCCGTCGATGCCACCTTCGGGCAGCGTAACATCGAGTCCGCCCAGCGCGTCCACCGCCTCCGCAAAGACGTTCATATTGGCGACAATATAATGGTCGACGTTCAAGCCGAAATTCAGATCGAGGGTGTGCGCCAAAAGGCTTGGTCCATAATCGGGCTGCCCATAGGCATAGGCAGTGTTGAGCTTTTGATGGTCCGTTTTCAAGTTGCGCTCGATCTCGGGAATCTTCACCCACAGGTCGCGGGGAAACTCCAAGGCTGTGACGCGCTGCGCCCGGAAATCCACCCGAACCGCGCGCATCACGTCTGTCAGCCCGTAACGATGCTCGCCGGGACGCACGTCGGTCCCAATCGCCAAAACGATCATGGTCGGCAAGTCGTTGCAGGCCAGGAACGGCGAGGCAGGGGTCTCCGTCTCGAACATTAACGTAGGGATAAGCGTGGCGGTAGTCCTTGGCTGTGAGGGGGCTGGCGACGCCGTCCACGTGGCGGGAAGCTGCAATTGGGTTGGGTATCCCAGCGTGGGTCCCAGCGGCTGTTGGCCCCAGGACTGCACCACTTGGGACGCGATAGAGAGAAGCATCAGCCAGATACTACAAGTGATGACGGATAAAACGCCAAGGGTGATTTTTTGAACCCTTGTCATAGCCGTTGATTATACTTCTGTGACTATCCTGCTTTTGGCGCGGCACGCTTTGCAGACTGTCGTCCTGCCAGCGCGCATCGCTCTTGCTACAGTCTTCGACACTACGACGTACAGGGCTTTGTTAGGCGGATACTCGTTGTGCCTCAGTATGAGCACTATGAGATAACCGGGGCGCGCTCATATATCTCGTCGATTTTCTTCATTTGTTCATTACTCAACAAGCCGAACTCCATCGCCTGAATGTTTTCCTTCACTTGAGCAACAGTCTTGAAACCGGGAATGGGAATCGTGCGATCTCTGCGAGTCCAGATCCAGGCGAGGGCGATCTGAGCCTGCGTTCGGACTTCGCCAGCGTCAGCGAACATCTTTCGTACAGCCTCGATCCGCTGGAGGTTTTTCGTTGGCCTCTCCGCCTGCAAGTCCCAATCATGCCGCACGTCGTTTTCTGGGAATGTCGTATCACGGCTGAACTTGCCCGTCAGCATGCCCATGCCGAGACACGTCCGGTTGATGCTGGCTTGATCGTATTCTTCACAGACCGCCAGCATTTGAGGCACATCGTATCCCATGTTCAATACATGCTGGATCGCTGTGCAATGTTGACCCTGTGCGAATACGCGCGCCCCCTCAGGATTATCGGTGCTCCAGCCGTACCAACGGATCTTGCCCTCAGCCACCAACGTTTCCAATACATCTTGCACTTCGGCGGCCTTTTCTGGTGGGTACTTGTTCACATGAAACTGGTAGAGATCGATGTAGTCTGTCTGCAAGCGGCGTAGACTATCTTCGCACTCCTGACGAATGTGGGGGACAACCTCTTCGGTTTCCGCGACAATACGTTTCTCTTCATTTACGATATAGCCGAACTTCGTTGCCAGAATGACTTTATCGCGCCGGCCCGCAAGCGCCTGGCTGAGTATTCGCTCACTATGACCGCACCCGTAGTTGGCCGCTGTGTCAAAAAAGTTTATTCCTGTATCGAGTGCATAGTGAATGGCGCGGATCGATTCGGCATCGTCCACCTGTCCCCAGCCCACGGGTTCCGTGCTGCCATCTGCTTCCAGCCAGTCCCAGGGTCCGCCGATTGCCCAACAACCCAATCCCATCGCGCTGACTTCGAGATTACTCCGTCCCAAACGTCGCTTGAACATGGTGCCTCCAGATTTTTATGATATAGAAACAGACCACCCTTGATTTACGAAGTGTATGACTCCTGTTGCATTGTACGACTCTTGTCTTATGAAAAAAAGCATCTTAAATCCTATTGCAATTGCCCTCAAAATCTTATACAATCTAAATATAGAATACGTTGCTCATTGAGATCTGCCTCCTTCTTATCAAGGCAGGTCTTTTCAGTTGGTCCCCTATTTTTCATTTTATATCGATCATCCCCAGTGTAATCTCTTTTTCACGCTGTGTTAGGCGCTCTCCTCTTGCAGATTTCGATCAGCCAAAAGATCATGGTTCTTGCCAATATTATTCAGGGAAGGAGATTTTTACTCAGCCTGGGATACCCACCTTGTGGATTTTCCCGTCTGCTGTCCCAGGAACATGCGCAGTTGTGCGCTGTGCTCCTGCACATGACGCAGATTGTACAGCTGAAGCTCCGCAAAGGGCAACTCTCCCCAGGCAAACTGGCACAACCGGTAAGCCTGTTCGTTTGACAGAGCGCCAATTGTCTCCTGGCACTTTCGGCGGCAGTATTCCAGGTAGCGGAGCAGTTCTTCGCGTGTATAGGTCCGCGGCAGGACCTCGCCTGGATCCATCTCAACCAGGCCAAATGGCGCAGGCGGAGCAAAGCCCTCTTCCGCCCCAGTTAAGTATAGATCCAGCCAGAATAGCGTATGGTAGCACAGATACCAGAACGCCGAGAAACCAGTTGCCACCCACTGGTCTGGCTGGTCTTCCCACAGGCGCTTTTCCCATAGTTCATCCGGGCAGTCGCGCAGAACGTCGCCTAACATGTCGATTGTTGCTCCAAACTGGCGCCATAACATCTCATTATCAATAATTGTCATCACCTGCTCCTCAACTATTCTTCCAGCTTCGTTTCATTCATCCGACTGGGCAGTGACGCTGTTTCAGTCGTAATAGTGCGCCTAACGCCGCTTTGACGGAACGGGCTTAAGTCCAGCTGACTCCTTTTTAGCGGGGTGAATCCTACTAATCGGGCGCAAGCCGTGTTGGCGCGAGGCAACAGCAAAGCACAAATTCTTGCGATATTGTTGGGTGAGAATTTCAAACGCGTCCATTTCCGCATGTCTGGCTAGTGCCCCTCACGCTATTTTCGCAGCTACTCCTCTAAACATATACTCATTAGTTTATCAACGAACTTCGAGCCGTATAGTCACTTTGTCGCCTTCCTCAAGGTTTTGTGCTTTTCGAACACTCGCTTTGATGGGCACAATGTAGCGGCCATCTTTGGGAACCAAGGAAGTCTTCCACTCGCTTTTGCCGATCCGAACATTTACCGGAATCATTCCCCAGCCATAAGTCACGAACCCTGATATGGCCTTTAGGTCGCGGCACTGCTTCGCCGGAACGGTAACGAAGTACCATGGGGCGGGGCCATTCCAGAACCAAATCGTGCCGTTGAACTCGATGTTCATTGGTGCAGTATATCAAATGCCCAACGGTGTGCGTTTGCGTAGCACTGTCGCCACGGCGCCACGCGACGCCTGTGGGTACCCATTGGTGTGTCTCGACACAGCTACGCTAGTCGACAACCAGGCGGGACGAGACAACGCCGCTTTGACGGAACCAGCTTGAGCTCTGAAAACTGCTTGAAAACGCGGCGACTTCCACAATCACAACCCCGGTGCTCACCGAAGGGAGGGGGTGCACTTCACGCCGCGTTTAGCGTTATTGGATTCATGCCTTATCCATAAGCGCGAGTAATTTTTTGGTGGTGTTCCAGTTGCGGATGGTCATATTCTGATATACAGGGAGGGTAATGATCCTCGCTAAATGACTTTGTGTCGCTTTGCTGATAAGCCGTGAAAAATAGAGCACACCCTTTCCTTTATGTGCGGTGTCGACACCCTGTTTTATGCTGACACTTTTCATGGCCTTGGTCTCGGTCAGCGGCTTTTTTAGAAATATGACGTCGTATCTGTATTTTTCCGGTTCTTTGCCAAACCCATGAGGAGCGTGCTCTACTACATGCATAAGCTGTTTGTGGGTGAGCACAACAATGCGCGGCTCGTACGCAAATCGCACGGACAGCGCTAGTTCTATTTTGCTCACAAGTTTGGTTGCGTCTCTTTCTTCGGATTGAAACAATACATTTCCGCTTTGAATATAGGTAGCGACATCTGCAAAACCGATGTTTTCAAAACACTCTTTCAGATCGGTCATTTTGATGATGTTGCCCCCACCGACATTGATGCCACGAAGCAGTGTAAGGTATTGAACTGATGTCATAGTGTTTCTTCCTTCAATTGTTCAGCTAGCTCTCGTATTGAACGGCATCTCGAACAACGGTACAAGCGCGGCCAGACAGTCGGCCTACGATAGCATTTCGGCTGACCAACCCAATCCCTGTCGGGCGCAACCGAGGTGAAACCCATTCGTGATTTTGACCGGACAGCACCCGCCCCGGCCCAACTGCTTGAAAACGCGACGACTCCCACTATCACGACCCTGACGCACTTTGCTGGGGGTCGGGTGCACATCGCAGATCCCGCGAAGGCGGAGCTGTGTTAGGCAGTTTTGTGACTATAAGACTCCCCGCTGTTTGCTTATGACAGGTGCAGAAACACGTCTGGCTTTTGCTCGGCAATTCTCAACAAGGCAACCGCGGGACCACTTGGCTTACGCCGTCCTTGTTCCCAATCCTGAACAGTGCGCAAACTGACACCCATTAAACCTGCAAACGCCGACTGGGATAGCTTTAATCTTGTACGGATCACTTTGGGGGAGGAAGGCCGTTTCAGGGAGCGCACGCGCAAAGATTTCTTGCCAGCCTTGTACGCCTTCACATCACGAATGCCATCGAGAATTTCTTGACCAATATCACGCTTAGCCATTTTCAATTTCCTTTGCGATCTGACGCAGAACATGAGCGGGAATATTTTCTACTTCATTTTTGCTGTAAATGGTCAACAGCCAGATTTCATCATCTTGCTTCTTGAAGTAGTAAATCACCCGCACACCACCGCTTTTTCCTCTGCCTGCTATTGCCCAACGGACTTTTCGGACGCCGCCAGAGCCACGAACCACCTTGCCTGTTTCTGGATACTGGAGCAAGAAACTTTGCAGACCGAGATATTCATCTTCAGAGAGGTAATCATAAACATACTTTGTAAAAGCAGTGGCTTCGATGAACTCCATAAACTAATTATACGGCAATGCCGTAGACACTTCAAGTACCCCGTTTTGGTGATTTCAATCGTGTGCTCTTACAAGGAATTGCCCAACGGGTGTTTATGCAGTCTGTATAATTCCTCACATGATATGCGGTCAAAGATTAATCTGTTTTGAATATAACAGTCTTGGGCTGTGTTAGCCTGTCTTTTTGGGTGAGTGTACAGGCGAAACCTCTCTTATCCTTTTCCCAATTTCATCTTTATTTCGCCGATGATCGGCTGTAGTTTTTGCTTTAATTCTTTAAGAGTACTCCAAAACACGATGGGCGTATCTTTGATGTCAAAAGGTAGTTCTGTCCCTTCCTTGGCAGTGATGATCACGGGACGTCCCATTCCCTCTGCGAAACCAATCTCGTAAAAAACATTCAGGCTTTTCTCCGTTACATCGGCAATGACAAATGCTGAATGCCGGATGCCCTCCAGGATGCGTGGGGTGATCCTTTCCAGGGAGGTACCCTGGTCCGTGCGTTCAGCATCGAAACCAGAGTCATTACACACCGTATCATAGGCATCGTATAAATCATCATATTCCTGTTTAAATGACATGACGATGAAAACTTTCTTCGAGGTCATTAAATTTTCACAAAGAGTGAGCACATCTTTTGCTAGTTGTTCAACATCGTCTGTGTATTGATTAAGCATGTCAAAATCTTCTTTGGATACCAGATGAGAATATTTTTTCGAAAACTCGTCCCTTTCTCTCTCAAATATCACCGCACCCGCCCCTCCGAAACGTGCCACACCCAGGATAGGCTTATTCCCAATCCGCGCCCAATTTGCAGCAAAAAAGGTCCCTTCACTACCCGCCACAAAAACAGCTACATCCGCTTCGGCAATCTGTTCAGGAAGGCTCAGGTTCGGGGTGGAAAGTGACCAATCGTCGCGTTTCGATACTTGAATGCGACCAATATGGTGGCCTGGCACATCGGGTTTTAGCTTGTAGCTGATGATCCGGTTGCGAATCTCATTCGCTTGTCCATTGCGCTCAAGCCACGCGGCAGCGGCCTCAGCGACTGCCTTATCCAAAGAGCTCCGACAGCCTGTGAGTAAAATATGTCCGCGTTCAACGACTTTTTCAGCGAACTTTTCCACAAATTGCCCGCACAGGGTCTCATCCGTCTGAACCTCTCTGAGCGATCCTCCGACAAATAGTTTCATTTTTTCTCCAATTTTGAAGATCAGAATAGGATGTCGACCATCGTGTTAGATCTTCCCCGCGGCCTTTGCCCGATCTAAAACTTTTTGAGCGTTCTTCAACAAGGGCATATCGATCATCTTGCCGTCCAATGCGAATGCGCCCTTGCCTTCCTTCTGACTGGCTGCGAACGTAGCCACAACGCGCTGCGCGTATTCAATCGCTGCCTCGGAGGGCGTGAACGCTTCCTGCACCGCTGCCACCTGGTTCGGATGAATGATCTGTTTCCCGCTGAAGCCGAGGCGTGCTCCCTGCTCCGCTTCGAGGCGCAGTCCTTCCACATCGCGGAAATCAATATAGACCATGTCGATCGCCTGCAATTCGTTTGCCGCGCAGGCGGTAACCACTGCCGAACGGGCGTACAAGACCTCGTGCGCTTCCCTGGTGCGGGTGGCGCCAATGGAGGCAGCGTAATCTTCCGCGCCGAAAATGATGGCATCCAGACGTCGATCGGCTTCTGCAATTTCCTTGAGATTTAGGATGCCTTTTGCCGTCTCCACGCCCACCAACAAACGGATGCTGCCCCGCTCCGTCTTGCTGGAGTGTTCATAAGTTTCGATATATTCGCTAATCAACCTTACTTGTGCGGCTGTCTCTACCTTGGGTAGGACAATCGAAGCAGGGTTTGTGGCGACTGCTGCAGCCAGGTCGAATTTTTCGAAGCCTGATCCAAAGCTATTGATGCGGATACAGCGCTCGGAATTGCCAAAGTCTAGGTCTTTCATCGCCTGGGCAATGACGGCGCGGGCCTCTGCTTTGTGCGAGATCGCCACACCATCTTCCATGTCCATGCAAACACAATCCACGCCCAGGGTGGCGGCTTTTTCGATTTTGCGACGGTCGTCGCCGGGCATGTAGAGTAGAGCGCGTCGTGAATGCATAAATCTCCTTTAAGGGTTGAGTTCTGTTAACTCGTTGTCTGTTAGATCTAATTCATAATTCTGCGTCTTAATCTGCGCTTTTTCAAGAATCTCAGCTTTTACGATAATCTTCGTTTGATCTACCCATTCAATTACCCGCATACGACTTTGATGGTCTTTTATCAATTCAGTTAATTTCAATTCATCCTTATCCCACAGGATAATTGATGTGGCAATATATTCATAGGTACTCGTATTAAATTGTGTTATGGAAAATACAAGTTTTTGACTATCGGGAGACCATACAAATCCTCCGCCAGTATTGTATTTGGGGTCGAGTTCAAAAGATTGTTCATCACCTGACTGTATATCACGTAAATTTAATATGACGGGCGATTGGTCAGTCACAATATAAGCCAATATTTTGTCATCTGGCGAAAACGAAAACGAATAAAATATCCAATCACTTTTACCCAGAGGCAATACTTCGTTGATTTGACCTGTTTCAAGATTGAGACGATATAGGACTATTCCCTGATGAAAAGGTTCCCAATAACCATCTGTATGTGGGTCGGAGCTTACGTAGGCGTAAACGCCATCATTGGACCAATGGTTTAAGCCGATAAAGTATTCCGTATAAGGATTAATCAATGCGTCGGCAGATACTTCCCATTTTTTTGTTTCGTCCACACGGACCACCTCAATGGTGTCCGAACTACAAAACACAACCACCCATTGACCGTCGGGAGAAAATCTAAATCCCCTTGCCTGGTTATCTCTGCAATACTTGTCCAGTTTATTATGCAGGAGCTGTTGTGTTGCTGTAATAGAGATCTGTCCCAGAGAAAGAGTTGGTGTCACCGTTTTCGTGAGACCAGCATAATAAGTCGGCAAATACTCTTCAGACCAAACCCAGACTGAACAAGTCGCCGAAGCACCTGTTCCCTCCACGACTACCATGTTCATTTCCAGGTCTGCATTCATCGGGATCATGATATCCGCATTCACATAGCCATTACCGTCTGTCATGAATGTATTCGTTGATTCTTGATGAGGGAAGACATAAATCGAAACCTTATCATTCGGGGGCATACCAAAAACCGATACTTTGATAGTAGAGCCAAACCATACAGATTCAGGCCATACCTGGCAAAAGCGGAACCCTCCATATTGGTCTTTTGCTTCTTGGTTGTATTTATCAAGAGTGGACGTGGGTCTTAATAATGGGGTTAGAGTAACTAGTGGCCTGGAAGTTTGAGTACGTTGAGCTTGTATGACAGGCTCAGTGACAACCGGCGTTCCACACGCTGAAAATAAGAACAAAAGAAAAATGAATATGCCCACTTTCTTCATGCTTTACCTGTAAAATTAAATATCATTTGTTCTTCTTCAAAAACATTGCTGTCCTCTCAAACTCGACCACAATTGTACCGTCCGGCTTTTTGCCTGTACATTTGATCCGTACAATGCCTGCGTTCGGCCTGGATTTGGATTCCCGTTTCTCGATGATCTCGCTTTCGGCATAGATCGTATCACCATGAAAGACCGGGTTGGGATGGACAACCTTATCGTATCCCAGATTTGCCACAATTGTACCTTCGGTCAATTCTGAAACCGTCAAGCCGACGACGAGTCCGAATGTAAATACGCCATTGACCAGGCGTTGCCCGAACTCCGTTTTGGACGCAAAATCTTCGTTGACGTGCAGCGGCTGGGTGTTCATCGTCAGGGCGGAGAAGAGGACGTTATCCATTTCAGTAACGGTACGTCCTCCATGTTGAAATTTCATCCCCACCTCGAGTTCGTCAAAATATTTCCCGGGCATAGGACCTCCTATTTACTACTGAGTCACGAAGGCTTGCTAGAGTTCTTCCTCAACGTTCTTTGCGTCTTTGGCTTTATTTCTTTCTGCCGATTTGTAATAAATCCCTTCAATTCGGAGTGGTTCTCTTCAACGCTCAGTTCCAACTCGTCCATACGCCGCATCAGGTTGTTGATCTCCAGCTCCGCTTTTGTGTTCACCTGATGGTCGATCTCTGCCGCGAGTCGGTCTTTGGAGGACTGCCGGTTCTGGCTCATCATGATAACCGGTCCGGCGTAAGCGGCCTGGAAGGACAGCATTAGATTGAGCAAAATGAACGGGTACGGATCCCATCCCTTGATCCAGGCAGTGATGTTGAGGACGATCCAGACCACGAGAAGGATGCTTTGGATGATGATAAAGGGCCAGGAGCCGATCGTATCTGCGACCCGGTCCGCGATACGCTGACCGAGCGTCAATTGTTCCTCTTCCATCTCGTTCACATTGCGGCTGACCATGGATCGGAAGATGCGGTCGTTTTCACGCAAACGTCCGCCCAGCTCCACCATAACGTCGATGGCGGCGTGAGTATGAGTCCGCAGGAAGTCAAAGAAATCATCGCGTTCCAAGACTAGGGTGGTCAAGTCTTCGATGGCGCGGACGCGCGCCGAGCGTGGCTCATTGGTCAGCATGGAAAGCTCGCCAAAGAAATCACCCGGACCCGCCTTATGCAAGACAAGATCTGCTCCCCCCGCGTCACGGACGGTGATCTCCACATTGCCCTCGGTAATGACATAAAAGAGATTTCCAAGTTCCCCCTCGCGAATAATCACCTGCCCGGCTTTGAATTTCATCTCTTCCATGATGGCACGAATACCAGCCACCTCCTGCTCATCCATTTCACTGAAAAGAGGTACTTCGCGCAGTTCGATTTCAGCCATAATGTTTTCCTTTCACCACGGAGAATTTAAAAAAGATTTCGTCAGTATCTCCGTGATTCGGTGGTTAGTTCTCCTCGATCTCAATTAAGATCTGTTCTCGTTCAACGGTTTGACCTTGCTTCACCAATAATTTCATCACCTTTCCAGCGCGCGGTGCCTGGATGCGGATTTCCATCTTCATCGCCTCGAGCACCAAGAGGGTCTGACCTTTTGTCACCGATTCTCCCTCAGCTACGTTCACCGCTCTTACCTGACCTGGCATGGGCGCGGCTAATTCGGATGCATGATCATGTCCCGCGCCTCTTCGCTGCGCGCCCGCCGCATGGCGTTATCTGAGGAAACATAGGCTGTGACGCGCTTTCCATCAATGAGCAAATCCAATTTCCCATCTTTTGCCCGAAGAATTTCTACGTCAACAGTTTTCTCTCCAATCGTGGCACGATAGGATTTGCCAGATGGTGTCAGGTCTATGGGAATGGTTTCGGAACTGTGATCAAAAACAAATTTCACTAGATTGATTCTCCCAATAACTCATCGGGGATATGTCCACCTGTCATGACACAAATGACATGCAGCTGATTGTCTATGAGTCCACAACGGACTCCATAATGTTGTTTTTGGCAGTTGAAGGTCACATTATAAATTTGGCTGTCTGGATGTTCTTCCATAAAAGCAACGAGTTGTTTCGTTGCCTCAAGATTATGGGCTATGTTCTTCGCAACCATAACATCCAATCTGCGCTTCAAGGTGGGCGCTATTTCCTTTGCCGGAGTAGGTCTTTCAAAGTAGTGAATATTGGGATGATTTGGGAACTGGATTAACTCTGCCAACTCAGAATCTCTTTCCAAGTATGGAACTAAAATATTACTGGAAAGGATTGCTGAGAAAAACTCATGGTTTGAAAGTTTATCCATTGTTCCGACCTATCCTAAATCCACTTGCTGTTTTCCACGGACTGTAGGGATCAGACTCAGTTGAATTTGCGATTGTCGATTGTCGTTTTACGATTGTTAAATCTGCGAGGGCAGCGGCGATGATGTGGAGTCCGACAGGTTGCTGTCGGTTTTCCGGAAGCAAGCTTCTGGACTCCATAAGAGACTCCAAATTTGTTTCCACCCAGCGGGTGGTGACTTGTCCGTTTGTAAAATCGGGGTGAGCTAGGACGGCTTGCAGAAAGTCAATGTTGGTGATGACACCATGAACTACAAATTCTTTTAACGCGGCTTGCATACGCTGAATGGCGGACATACGATCTTCCGCGTGGACGATCAACTTTGCCAGCAATGGATCGTAGAAATGTGTCACTTCATTGCCAACCGTAAAACCC